>Ga0114932_10003496_pt1 | contig 15362 bp, 15 predicted proteins | sample 2SBtaG_2_FD_87286 | JGI IMG/M metagenome (GOLD analysis project Ga0114932, IMG submission 87286) | Deep subsurface microbial communities from Kolumbo volcano to uncover new lineages of life (NeLLi) - 2SBTROV12_ACTIVE470 metaG | ecosystem: Environmental > Aquatic > Marine > Volcanic ...
AGTAGCTGACAAATGTATATCATCGTATCTGACTCTATCCGACGAGCTCGGGGCTGAGATTCATGGCAGAGAACCTATACTAGAATGGCATCCTGACGGTGACACCGTAGAGGTGGTAACAACAACATCAGTATATACAGCTAGCAGATTGATCCTGACAGCAGGACCTTGGATTTCGAAACTTCTTTCTAATTTAGGCCCATTATTAGAAACAGAAAGACAAGTAGTAGGATGGTTCCAAACATTAGACCCTAAAATCTTTAATCCGGACCATTTTCCAGTCTTTGGATTAGAAGTAGATATTGGACGGTTCTACGGATTTCCCAGTTTTGAAACGCCAGGAGTTAAACTGGGAAAATACAATCATCTAGGCGAGATAGTAGACCCAGATATAGTAAGCCGCGACATTACCACTGATGATCAGAAGGCACTTTCAGAATGCCTGGAGAAATATTTTCCTAAGGCACATGGTCCCGTTATGAAAATGGAAACCTGCATGTTTACCAATACTCCAGATGGCCATTTCATCATAGACACTCATCCGGATGTCCCACAAGTGAGCATTGCAGCAGGATTTTCAGGACACGGCTTCAAATTCTGTGGCTTAGTCGGTGAAATACTAGCGGACTTGGCCCAGAACGGTTACACAGAACATAACATTGATCTGTTTAAGTTGGGGAGGTTTAGTTAAATCTATCTCAGTATCTGACGTAGTCATACTCTGGTAGGATAAAAGGATTATCAGCTCTATTTAAGTAGGAGTATTTAATGGAGATCACAGACGTTGAAGCGATAGTTATGGTTTGGCCATCCCCTGAAAAACAATTTTGGACCGCATTACGCCCAGCAGGCGGATTTAGCGAATTAATAGTAAGGATACACACCGACCAAGGTATTACTGGTATAGGTGAAGCTCATAGCTCAGGAGCACCGTTCCCAGGGATTTACAAGCGTGACAATAATGGAGACATACATCCTGATGGCGCTTCCAAAATAGTAGTTGACGTCCTTAAGCCTATATTAGTGGGCCAGGACCCTAGAAATATTGAAAAACTTTGGAACGAAATGTTCAAGCTTAATCATAGCGTTGGCTGGACTACAGCAGGTTGGGGGCGACCCCAGATAATGACTGCGATAGCCGGAGTAGATATAGCGCTATGGGACATCAAAGGAAAATCGGCAAATATGCCGGTTTACCAGCTATTAGGAGGCACTAAAAACATAGTGCCTTGCTATGTAACTGGAGGATATTATCAAGAAGGTAAAACGGTTTCTGACCTTGTAAAAGAGTGTGAATCATATATTGATATGGGATATAGCGCAATAAAACTCAAAATCGGCCATGTCAGTGTAGAGGAGGACTTTGAACGGATACGAGCTGTGCGGGAATCCTTGGGCAGCGGAATCGATTTGATGCTGGATGTTAACGAGGGATACGACGTAGAAACAGCAATAAAGGCTGCTAAAAAAATGGAACCCCTGGATATACGATGGCTTGAAGAACCTGTACATTGGTATGACTGTGTCGAAGGATTATCAAGGGTCGCTTCATCCACCAACATTCCAATAGCCTCTGGAGAAAGCGCCTCAAACCGTTGGTTAGCGAGAGATCTAATCTTACGTGGAGGCATCCAGATAATGCAATTTGATAGCACCCGATCTGCAGGGATATCCGAATGTCTCAAGGTAGCCTCAATGTGTTCAATACAAAATGTGAAACTAGCCCCTCACCACGACCCCCAAGTTCATGGACACATAGTGGCAGCCCTACCGATTGGAGAGATAGTCGAAACATTTCCTAGTGGTGATAGAGACCCAATGTGGGAGGAACTATTTAGCATCAGACCAGAAATCGTTAACGGTCAATTGCATCTACTTGATAGACCGGGGTGGGGAGTTGAACTAGATGAAAGTGTTTTGGAGAGACGGGGTACATGGGCCTAAAGCGAAAATCTAGTGAGACACAGATCATCAAGCACCTAGAAAATAGAGAGACCTGATGATGATTTGGATCTTAGTAGCAGTAGGAGGAGCAATAGGCACAGTACTTCGGTTCAGTGTTACTAAGTTATCAGTCTCCCTTATCGGTAATACATACACAGGCACATTCCTAGTAAACGTGACAGGCTCACTTTTACTAGGAGCATTCATAGGTTGGTCCCTTACAAAGTCAACAGATATGAACCATTTAAGACACTTCATTGCGATCGGAATATTGGGGGGGTATACCACATTTTCCACTCTAGCCCTGGAGTCTATGCAGTTACTGGAAAGCGGATCACTCAGCAGAGCCGGGTTAAATATAATCGCTAATGTAACGATTGGACTTTTAGCTGCATATGCTGGTTTCCAAATGGGTAGAGCCATATAGAGAATATTAACTAATACTTTCCGTACCAGAATGTTGAATAAAATCTATAGTAGAGAATATGGCTAACTGATAGACTTTGCGAGTATAGTCATTCAGGGATTTCAATGAACATTGGACAGAATATAAGATGTTAAACAATTCTGAACATCTAATAATCGACGAAGTACCTCAGGGGGCTTTTCGAAGTCTTGTAATCGCCTATGCAGGTTGGCCCGATGCAGCGGAAGGCGCAACCACTACCCTCAAGTACTTGATAAGACATTTACATGCAAAGAGATTTGCGTATATCGAACCCGAAGAATTCTACATATTTTCTCAAGAACGACCTCGCAGCAGTCGTTCATCAGATGGGACACGAAGAATACATTGGCCATCCAACGAATTTTATTATTGGAACGATCCAAGGGATTCCACCAATGGGATAATGTTATTGACAGGCGTAGAACCCAACCTGCGTTGGAAAACATTTTCCAAATTGATAGCGGATCTAGCTAAAGAATATAAGATAAGCAACATAATTCATCTAGGAGCTCTGCTAGATTCAGTTCCACATACTAGAAGAATACGTATGACCGGTTCATCTACTGACGCAACGCTACAGGGTACTCTAGAGAATTCCGATGTACGGACTTCAACATACCAAGGACCGACTGGTATAAGTACTGCTGTTATGGAAGCATGCACCGAACAAGGAATAGGTTACGCATCACTATGGGCCCACACGTCACATTACCTTCAGGCCGCTCCTAATTACCGTACCAGCTTCACATTAGCCGAAAATCTGGTTAGACTGCTAAACCTGCCCTTAGATCTAGAAGAATTACGTTCCGCAGCCGAGACGTTCGATCGCGAAGTCACTAAAGCCATTGATAAGGACAATCAGCTACAAGAATATATAAACAAACTCGAAATCAAATACGACGAATCTTCAACTAGTTTGGAATTAACTAGCCCGTCAGAGATAGTAGACGAGCTTGAACAATTCCTAAAAGCTAATCGACGAGATGATAGCACGTAACTGACCTCCTGAAAGAAATGATGACAACTCTATACTTTCTACTTTTAGACACTCCAAACTAACACTATTAAATCAAGTTAATATAAATGTTGAGATGGCTAAGAGAGGATGCTAGAATCGGCTCTATTAAATAACTGAGTTCAATAATGCAGCAAAAACAGCGCAGTCCCAATAAGAATAGAGAACGTATATCAACGGCAATATCTACGCTATCAGACGAGTATGGACCAATTCCCCCAGAACCTCGACGCCTGGAACCCTGTCATGAATTAGTCTTTACCATATTGTCGCAGCATACCTCAGACACAAATTCTGAGCGCGCATTTACCAACCTAATGAAGACTTTCAAAACATTGGAGAATGTTGCTAACGCCCCAGTAACTGAAATAGAAACTGCTATTAGCCGAGGGGGATTAGCAAAAATCAAAGCGCCTAGGATAAAATCCGTACTAACAATGATCCTCGACTTAAATCAGAACTCCCTAGATTTAAGTTTCTTAAGAGAAATGCCACTAGAGCATGCTAAATCATGGTTGAAACAGCTACCTGGCATAGGGCCCAAATCTGCAGGTATAGTCTTGAGTTTCTCCTTAGGTATGCCGGCTATGGCCATTGATACACACATTTACAGAGTCAGCCAACGGCTTGGTTTCATAAAGCGTGAAGTCAGCGCGGACAAAGCCCATGATATACTAGAAGCCATAGTGGATCCCGACGATGTCTACCCATTCCATTTCACGTTAATTACTCATGGCCGTCAAGTGTGTAAAGCTCAAAATCCATTGTGTGAGATCTGTGCTTTATCAGCACAATGCCCATCAATAAAATCTATGAAAAACCCCAAGACTCGTAAGCGAAAAACTACGCCTAAACAGAAACCAATCGTCGTACCACATACATATCCGACGGAGGAAGTTCCCAATTGAATGCTGGAATTATAAACGTGACCGGATATGCCGGATGCGAGCTTGCCCGCATCTTGTATCAGCACCCGGAGATATCCATCACTACCGTTACAGGTAGAAGTTCCGCGGGCGAAAAACTAGGGTCAATATTCCCCCATCTATCAGGTCTGGACCTAACAGTAACTCCCGAGCTACAGGGTAGCGTAGACGTGGTGTTCTCTGCACTGCCTCACAAAGCCAGCGCAGAAGCTGTTATACCTCTAGTTAAACAAGGTATAAAAACTATAGACATAAGTGCTGATTTCCGATTAAAAAACGAGGCAGAGTACACTGAGTGGTATGGAGTAGCTCATCCAGACCCTTCATTTCTAGAAGACGCTGTATATGGCTTAACGGAAATTCATCGCCCAGAGATAAGCAACTGCGTATTAACAGCTAATCCAGGATGCTACCCTACAAGCGCAATATTGGGCTTGTCGCCCGCCGTAAGCAACAATTTAATCACTCCCGACATCATAATCGATAGCAAATCAGGTGTTTCTGGGGCTGGAAGAAGCTTGGCGTTGACAACTCATTACTCTGAAGTAAATGAAAATGTGATGGCTTATTCACTAGGTGGCCACAGGCACTTGCCTGAGATAACACAAGAACTTGGTGCCTTGACGGAGATGCGGCTGAACATAACTTTCCTAACACATCTAATCCCAATGACTAGGGGAATATTGAGTTCTTGCTACGCTCCAATAAATCCGAGCAACAGCAGAAGCACCGAAGAAATACGCGATATATATAAGGAATTTTATCAGGACAGCCCATTTGTACAAATTACAGATGCCCCACCTCAAACCAAACAAACCCTAGGTAATAACACTTGCCTGATTTATCCAACTATAGACAGCAGAACTAACCGACTCATCGTTATAAGCTGTATCGACAACTTGGTAAAAGGGGCCGCAGGGATGGCAGTGCAGAATATGAACATTATGTTCGGATGGCCCGAGGACCTTGCGCTAAAAGCCCTAGCGGTCTACCCATAGTTATTGTACAATGCATAGACGTGCCCCGGTCGTCTAGCCCGGTTAGGACGCCACCCTTTCAAGGTGGAGATCAGGGGATCGAAGCCCCTCCGGGGTACCAACAACTTAAAGGGGTAACAAAAGACCGCTATCAAAGATAGCGGTCTTTTGTTACCCCTTCTGTTTACTCTTTCAAACACACTAATTCATCAATCATTAATGTTATATTATAAGTCAAACTTATAACTTACTAAGGAGTCCCAAAATGGCAGGACCAAAAGAAAAAATTGAAGTCCGACTAAATGTCGATCATATACGATTTGCTCAATCCATCATGGAAAAACACGAGATCAGAGACGAGGCTAAAGTTCTGAGAATAATCATGGACTATGTTATTACCAGTCCAACAATTCATGATGAGATATTTACAGAGGTACGCTGTTTGCGCTGCGGGTAAGACATATCATCGGCAATCATTTCCTAACGCCCTGAGTTTAATCAGGGCGTTAGGAAAAAGAATATTTATGCTGAAAGCTGATGTTTAAGACCTTCCAAAGCCAGATAATATCCATAATATCCAAATCCGTATACAGAGCCTTTACTCACAGGCTGTATTGTCGAAACCGTCCCTCTGGAAGTGGGATTCGAAGCGTGGACCTCTATTACAGGAAACCTCACCTGGGCTATTGCTGCCCGTAATACTCCACTACTGGTCGTCCAGCCAGCTGGATTGATTAGACAAGCGTCTACATCTCCAGCATCATGGGCAGAGTACAAACAATTAACTACCTCTCCTTCTATGTTGGAGTGGAAAATTTCAATATCAATGCCCAATTCCTGTCCATAGCCATTTATCTCTTTATTAATGTCATCTAGGGTACTCGTGCCGAACACTTCAACCTGCACTTTGCCTCTCATATTCATTCCAGCACCTTGAATAACCAATACTTTAGGCATCTACTTCTCCATAATAATAATTTTTCAAACCGACAAACGAACTAACATGCACATGAGTATAACACCGATAGATATGCCCTGATCACGCATGAATTGAACCGATATACAATCGGAGCTTAAGCTGGGAGTTGCTGAGTGGGTTTCTTGACCAGTGGAGTGAATATTACTGCAGGTAGAATCAATAACAATCCTGCGAAAGCGTTGGCAGACAATGATAATTGGGTACTAGATTGTAATGCTACGTAACCTATCCAAATAGCACCAACTGGGGTTCCAACACCTATGCAAAAACTCATTAACCCTACCATTCTTCCTCGCATTTCTCTTGGCGCCGATAACATGGTTATACTACTTTGCATAGTTCCAAAACCTGCCTGACCCACTCCTCCCAAAACTAACAATAAAAATGCTAACGAGTACCACGGCGACCAAACAAAAACCATTACCATTATCAGAACAGCAGCCGATCCTATTGCAAATATTCGCCCGTGCATTTTCACGTTGCGGCTGGCAGCCATCAGAGCCGCTCCAGTCAATTGTCCCCAACCTTCGGCTGTAGTTAGAACACCAACCATAAATGCTCCTGCGCCCAAGTTCTCCTTACCAATCACCGTGATATATTGCTGCACAGGAAACGCTAAAGCGTTCATTATTATAGTTATGTAAAGCATAGCCAGTAAGGATTGATTGCGAAAAGCGTATCTCACGCTCTCGCTTAAGCTTCTCCAGACAGGCTCCATTTGGGATGTAAGTCGCTGTAGATGCGGTATTTGCAGTCTTGTTATCAATACAAGGGTAATAATATGCGCTAATAATACCGTGACATAAGCTCCTACATATCCAGTGTAAGGGAATGCTACAAGAGCCCCACCCAGGAGCGGGCCGATCATTTTACCGAGGGTATTGCTTATTTGATCCACAGAAAGAGCATTAACAATTCTCCCCTCGCCAACAATATCTAGAATAGAGGTTCTTCGGGCAGGATCATCCAATGCCTTAGTAAGCCCCTGCATACATACTGCCACGTACGCATGCCACGGAAGGATCATGTCTTTAAGTATTAGTCCCAATAAACCCACGGCTACAATAGTATTAACAATCTGGGCTACTGCTATGATTTTGCGTCGGCTAAATCGATCAGCAACTAAACCTGCAAACAAGGAAAAGATTGGCCGTGGGAGGTTGTTAAACGCTAGTACTAGACCAACGCTGAATGGGCTGCCGGTGATATCAAATATCAGCCACGTTAGTACAAATAGCTCCATGCGACGGCATATCTCATGGACGCCTCCAACATACCAGATCGCTCTAAAGGCACGATCAGCCAAGACCTCTATCAATGGCATGTTGGAAGGCAATTTACCTTTCAATACTTAGAACTCTCCGGCACAAATTTGAACAAGCTAAATTAGGGTTAACAAATAAACCCCACTTTGGGATCATATCGCAACGTAGATTATAAAAGTTTATTCGAAAGCCAAAAGGGCGTATCTCATAAATATAGTACCTACAGGGACTCCTAGAGGCGCATTCGCAACGAGTACAGCTATCACATGGGTTGAACCAGGTGAAGCTGGGTCTTCAATCAAAATTCGCTTGCCCACATTATTTCCCGTAACAATACCTAAGTTACGGTCTATTTCGCCGTCCACATAGATTTCCCCGTAATTATCTACGTTAGTTTCAAACCATACCCTCCGGCCAGACAAATCTTGACCATTAGCTTCGGAAGGTATCGTAAGAGATATACGGTACCAAGCAAACGTAAATCCTTGGGATAACCGTTCCTGAATATCCACATCTTTATCCCAACTTGAATCGTCATAATCCACTGACCTTGCCGGACTATCCGCTAATTCAGCTACTAGACCCTGATTAGGTTGCCCAGGAACTAAACCCATCGCACGTCTCCAACCACTAGCACCTAACAATGACAAATCATTCGAATCTTCCAAATTTAGTACTATTCTAGCCATTTTTTGTTCTCCTTAATAAACTATCAAATATGTCGGGGCCGTTTCACATACTTCCAAAGCCAATTATCATAGAGTCAGCTATATATCAATATCGTCCTTCTACTAGCTTTTAAGATATCGATCTAGAAACTCTATAGTCCGTGGCCAAGACATATCGGATGCCTGTTTGTTATATCGACTCAGCTGTGCAAAATCCATAAATGCATGGTCTGCTCCAGGATAGGTATAAAATTCATGGTGCTTACCTAATCTGGTCAACTCTGTATCCAATTGTCTCATATCATCTTGAGAAGGATTTTCGTCTATTTCACCAAAATGAAATAACATGGGACATTCTATGTCACAAGCAAGGTCGTAGGGAGTATTTGTTCCATTACCCCGAGCTACCCATAGGTTGCCTCCGTAATATGGTATCACTGCCTTAAAAGCATTATTACTAGCAGCTGCCAGCCAAGCAATACGGCCCCCCATACAAAAACCTGTAATACCAATCCTGTCACTATTTATAGTAGGGAACGATTCTACCCAAGATACCGTAGCATTAACATCTTGAATTATTTCAGAGTCATCTAAATACGCGTTCTTAGGAGTCCCATCCGCAACCATCTCAGGTGTAACACGATGAAATAAATCCATTGCTACAGCAACGAAACCACTTTCGGCCAATTTATCTGCTATGCTTTGCGTGAAGTCGCTAACTCCACTAGCAGGATGAGCTATAACTACTGCGGGGAATTCTCCCTCACCTGAAGGCATACTAGAATACACCTGCATTTCAGATCCGTTAACAGTAATATTTTCCCAGAATGTTGGCATGTATATCTCCGGTTAATGTGATTTCGAGCAAGTGGCACCATGATTTCCAACAAACACCTCAGACTAGGCCTTCATGTCTCATACTAGCCAATGTATTTTCAAAAGCATCAAGCGTACGATCAATGTCATTTTCAGTATGTACTGAGGACACCAAGAAAGTGTCCCTACCCATTATATCGACGCCATTATTCACCAGTCCACGTTTGAGAGCAGTGACTGATGGCCCAGCAGTGACATCCTTAATATTTTGGTGATCCATAGTGCAAATTTCTCTATTGCAATCACAATCATCCATCACCACATGAATCATTGAGGCTATACCGTGAGCATGACCTGATATTTCTGTACGAGCGAATATTTCATTCAATCCGCTTTTTAGTCTCAATGCCATATCATTGGCCATTTGATTAATTGGCTGATTCGCGAGTAATTCCAAGCACGTAGACCCCGCCGCTGCAGACAGTGGGTTAGCGTTGAATGTTCCTGGATGATATACCCTTTCATTATTATCCCAATCAGAATCCCCTTTATGGGACATCATATCTATAATGTCAGCCTTACCACCAACGACACCTCCAGGCAATGCTCCTGCTACTATTTTCGCCATCGTTGTAAGATCAGGAGAGACGCCATACAATTCTTGAGCACCTCCGGACGATGCTCTAAATCCTGTAACAACCTCATCAAAAATTAAGACTACTCCATGCCGAACGGTTAATTCACGCAGACCAGAAAGATAACTGGGTATATTAAACGGCAACTGTCCGTAATGTGCTCCTGTTGGCTCCAATATGATTGCTGCAATATCTTTATCACGTTGAAGCACTGATTCAACAATTTCAAGATTGCCACAAGGGATAACAACCATACTGCTAAGCATCTCATTGGGTATGCCAACTGGTGCATGGTCAGAACCTACCATAGCGTAATCATGCCAACCATGAAAATGGTCTTGAAATTTGATAACCTTATTTTTGCGTGTGTAAGCTCTTGCGAGACGCATTGCCATCAAGGTCGCTTCAGTACCTGAACTGTGAAACCTCATTTTCTCTATATTGGGCATCAAACTCTTGATGGCAGTTGCCCATCGCATCTCTTGATCCGTGCAAGCACCAAGATGAGTTCCGATAGATATTTGCTCTTGAACTGCCTCAGTAATGGCCGGATGTGAATGGCCCAATATTAATGCGCCATGGCCCGAAACATAATCGATATACTCATTACCATCGACGTCCCATTTACGCGGCCCAATTCCCTTTTCCATATACAACGGAAAAGGCTCTACATACCGATTATCATGAGTAACCCCACTGGGAAACATAGTACGAGCCGTAATATACCGCTGTGCCGAGCCCGAATGCTTACTAATGTATTCCTCTAATATAGTACTCATGGTCATATATTCTCCGTACACAGGTTAATAGCCTATACCGGGATATAATACCTTAACACCGCTAGATTGTCGCACTATGTTGCATCCATCTGATCAGAATCGGAAGCTGTGTTGCTTTCTTTAGTTAACTGAGGAGGTTTCTTGATAGCAAAGAAACACAATGCAGCAACTGCGGCACACACACCACCTGGCCCAATGGCCCATTGATAATTACCAAAATTATCGAAAACCCAACCTGCATAAACAGGGGATGCTATTAGCGCCCAGCTAAACGCAAATGTTATGTAACCGCGTAAAGTAGCAAATCGATCTCTACCATAATATTCGCCCACAGCAGCCCAAATGATTATCCCTGCCCCGTCTCCGATCCCTTGAGACAGAATGAAAAGAAGTATCAGTACGACCCCAAACCCATGCCATTCACCAACAAATAAGAATAAGAAACCTAGTGCTTCGATTGATAGGGTTATGCCAAGAATCAACGACTTGGACCAATTATCTGCAAGCCATCCTAACCCTAGCCTAGCCACAAAATTAATACCAAACATTACTCCCGCCAGATTTGCTGCCTCTTGCCTGGTAACACCTTTACTTTCAAGTATCGGAATAAGACTAACTAATATCCCCAATGTTGCCATTTGTCTCAAACCCGCACCAACTAACATCAGCCAATAAGCCTGCGTCCTAATAGCCTCTTGAACAGTATAGTCTCGTAGCTCCGCCCCGACAGTTGCTGAGTCACTATTACCTATATCAGCAGTTACAGCTACTGGTGGAGTCGTATCCCCGTCAGGTAAAAGACCAAGATCTTCAGGGCGATTTCTAAACCATATAGTGAGTGGAAGTAATATGATTGTATATAAGACAGCTGACAACAGAGTCGCCGTTTGCCAACTATACCTAGTTATAAGCGCGTTCATTGTGGGCACCATCACCAGACCACCGAGAGAAGCAGTAGCAGCTAAAATCGAAATGGCTAGAGACCGTCTTCGCCGAAACCATTGATTCAGACCTGCAAACATGGCGTGTTGAAACGCTATGCTGTTACCCAAAGAGACCATCCCCAGGTATACCAAGGCAAACATCCACACATTACTAACGAAAAAAGAAAGAACAAAGTATCCAACAATCGCAAGAACAATACAGGGTATTAAGAGCTTCCGATTACCAAATCGATCTATTAACCAACCAGCGAACGGACCTTCGAGACCACCTTCCGCTCTTGCAATAGAAAAGATTAAGTTAGTCTGCGCTTGGGTTATTCCCAACGCATCCCTAATGAAAGGTACTAGAACAGTAAATCCTCTGAAAAATATACCACTGGCAAAAAATATCATGCCAGAGGTGATAGCTACCATCCACCAGCCATAATAAATTTTGGGATTATTTGAAGTTGCCTCTCGGTGTGGATCCAATGCGGTTAGATATCTCCAAAACAATATTATCCGCTCCAACAGAGTGAAACATTATCAGGATTGATAATATTGTGCGGATACAAGTATTACAGTGTATACCTACATATTTGACACCGCAATGACTAATCAATCGATTTATTTAGATATTGTCTAACATTGTGACTCATCATACTGCTAACTATATGTACAAATTGTGTAAAATAGTTGGGTCTGAACATTCAATTCTTAAGTCATGCTCTAAGGAATAGAATGACAAACTATCACGATCAGCGCCACATATTACACGCAGACCTCGACGCTTTTTATACCTCTGTAGAGCAAATGGACAATCCCGTTCTCAGAGGAAAACCAGTCATCGTCGGCGGGCGCCCTGAAAATCACGGTGTAGTGGCCGCAGCGTCATATGAGGCAAGAAACTTCGGTATAAGATCAGCAATGCCCACTCGAACAGCCCTTAGATTGTGTCCACACTTAAATCTGATCAAACCGAGGTTTGATCGATATAGATCCGTTTCAAAACAAGTCATGGATATTTTTTCAGATCTCACTAATATAGTAGAGCCTTTATCCCTTGATGAAGCCTACCTTGATATCACAGGAATTATTGATGAACATCATTCCGGTACTCATTATGCTAATCTCATTAAAAGACAAGTAAAGCAGAAAGTGGGTTTAGTTGTATCAATCGGGGTAGGAACCAATAAATGCATTGCAAAAATCGCCTCTGATCTAGACAAACCAGATGGATTAGTAGTAGTTGAACTAGGCCAAGAAAAAATCTTTCTGGCAGATTTAGATATACGTAAACTTCCTGGCATTGGGCCTAAATCAGTAGAAAACTTGCACTCTCAAGAAATTTACACTATCGGTCAATTAGCACAGAACCCCCTAGAGTGGTTCCTCAAACAATTCGGCAAGAGGGGTATTAATATATGGCGCAAATGCAATGGAGCCGATACAGAACCGGTCCAAGTTGAGAAAACACCCAAATCTATCAGCATAGAGAATACCTACTCACCTGATTTGACCGATCCCGAAAAAATCTATCAGCAAGTTTGCAAACTAGCTGAAAAACTATCTGATCGGTTAGGTCATAAATCATTACAAGGCAAAACTATCACTGTAAAACTCAGGCTTAGTGATTACACAACTTTCAATCGCCAAGCTACCCTATTAAGTCCCACTAACGATCGACTTACCTTAATCGATACAGCGTGGAAAATTCTATATCCCGAGATAACCCCTGTTAGAAGATTCCGCTTGCTTGGGATCAGTGTGTCAAGATTCCAACATGAGGAACAGTTAAGGCTTCCGATATTTTAGGATTCAGCGAAACATGTCTTTATCGGGATCTCTAATCAATAATTGATTACTCGCTGAATCCGAGGACGTATATTCATAACCGCGAATTAAAGCAACTGGAATTCTTGAAGTCTTCCCCATGACTAATTCAGAAGCAGCAGCGAGCTCATCAGCCACACAAATAACGGTTGTATACATCAGATTACCATTATCGTCTTCCTCTCCGACATAACTCGCCATGGGTTCCATCCCAGATACGCCTATGGCAACATTCACCGCACCCGTTCTCCACGGCCTTCCAAAAGTATCGGAAATAATAACGGCCACATCAATACCTATCGCGTCAGATATAGAGCGTCGAATTCCATAAGCGGATTTATCTGGGTCGACCGGCAACAATGCAACAGTGCCTTCTCCTGGAATATTCGAGGCATCGATACCAGCATTGGCACAGTTAAAGCCATGGTGTGTTTCGCTAATAATATTACCCCTGTCCATTCTTACAATTCTTCTACTCTCTCTTAATATCAATTCCGTATGGCGAGGGTCTCTACGGTGACCTTCTGATATAGACACGGCCAATTCAGACGGTTCAACATCATTTATTGCTACTACTCTACCTTCCGATTTCGAAATTATTTTTTGAGTGACGACCAATATGTCGCCGTCCAATATGTCAATTTCCGAAGCGGTACAAGCATCCAATATTTGAGCACCCACATAGTCACCAATTTGAGTCTCTGGCATACCAGATATACCGATTATCTGCATCTGAACACTCATATCACAAGCCTTCACACATATTTCCAGCTCAATGGTTGTGCTGAATCACCCACAACATTACAGACTTTTGTCTGTAATGCCTTATGTTACAATGAGTCGAACTACACGTCACTATCAGTACCATAACTAGCCCTGGCGAAAGAATAACAGTGAGTTCTTCATCATATCGCAAAAAAGTTTATACAAAGTTCGGAGACAAAGGGGAAACTAGCCTTTTATACGGTGGCAGGGTGTCTAAAAACAGCCCTAATACTGAGGCTTACGGTATAACCGACGAAGCCGTTTCTGCTATGGGGCTGGCCCGATCGTTATCAGATAACGGAAAAGTAAAAGACATATTAAGGAATTTGCAACGGGAATTATTCACAATCGCGGCAGAATTGGCGACAGACCCAGGAAAATACGACCTATTTAAGGAGCATTTCTCGCCAGTAACCCAAGAAATGGTTGATACCCTAGAAAATACTATCGATTCCCTTGAAGAAGAGTTTGAGATGCCCAAGGTGTTCGTATTACCAGGTGGCTCACCAGCTTCTTCGGCCATAGATATGTCTCGGACCATAATACGTACCGCAGAGCGTAGGGTAGTAGCAGTAGCTGAGGCTGAACTATTAACCAATGAATTAATTCTTACTTATCTGAACAGGCTTGGAGACCTACTGTTTGTACTCGCAAGATATCAGGATAAAGAAATCCCAATCGAGCGAGCAACAGGCGACATTAGCTAAACATTTTCACCACAATATCACTTTGACGCGACAAATAATATTGCGCAATCTAGACAATTTACAAATAAGTATTATCGATTATGACTCAGGAAATCTCCGAAGCGTTACTAAAGCGATCGAGAGACACGGGATCAATCCCGTAACTACGTCTGATGCAGACACCATAATAAAAAGTGATGCAGTAATATTGCCCGGAGTTGGTTCCGCCCCATCCGCTATGCACGCCCTGTCCGAAAGAAACCTGATAGATCCCATAAAACAATATATATCTTCAGGAAAACCATTTTTAGGAATCTGCCTTGGTCTTCAACTATTGTTTGATAGAACCGACGAGGGCAATGCAGAATGTCTTGGGATAATCCCAGGAAATGTGAGGCTCCTAGCATCAGGATTGAAAGTTCCTCATATGGGATGGAACACGATTGACATAAAGAAAAAGCACCCAATCCTAGAAAACGTACCATCCGGGGAGTTCTTCTATTTTGTTCACAGTTACTTTGTAGTTCCCCAAGACTCAAATGATATAACAGCCACTACAGATTATGGCGAGGCATTTTGCAGCATTTACGCTAAGAATAATCTAATTGCCACTCAATTCCACCCAGAGAAAAGCGGTGACATAGGTTTAAAGATATATGAAAACTTCATAGACCTGTGTATCAAGAATAAGAAAGATGGTAAT
>Ga0114932_10003500_pt1 | contig 15344 bp, 13 predicted proteins | sample 2SBtaG_2_FD_87286 | JGI IMG/M metagenome (GOLD analysis project Ga0114932, IMG submission 87286) | Deep subsurface microbial communities from Kolumbo volcano to uncover new lineages of life (NeLLi) - 2SBTROV12_ACTIVE470 metaG | ecosystem: Environmental > Aquatic > Marine > Volcanic ...
TCGGTGAATTCCAGAACGGTCGCATCCACGAGCGTCTGAACTGTACGTTTTTGGTCGTAGTATCGATTCACCGAAAGACCTACGGTAAACACAACTATGGCAAGGAATGCCCCACCTAAAGCTAATTTCCTCGCTCGAGGAAGTCGTGCGAATTTTTTTCCGCCAGATTTTGAAATAGATCCGAGTGGTGAAAAGATGCGCGTCACGATCCACAATAAACTGAGCAGAAGTGTGCGAGCAACGGTAAATGATAGGCGTTTCGTCTTTTTATGAACTGCTTGGGATGTTTGGTTTTTGGCAACCTTATTGTATGACGATGACATGGTGGTGCCGATCATTCCGAATGGTTTGCTCACAAACGAGGGTATACGAAACCATGACGGGAGGATGCGACGGAGTGAGATGGTAAAACGTCGGAGCAATCTCCCCACTGCAGAAAAGGTATTTACGATCACCGCGAGAAACTTTCTAAGGAAGGAGTTTGCCTTCAAGAAAGGGGCGATGTGTGGCTCTGGTGGCTGATGAACGTAGTCTTGAAGGGATTTCTTATGAGCAACATGAGTAGTTACGGATTCATTCGCATATGATTCAAGTAAGATACCTGCACAATGCGGGAAACCCTTAGAGCTCAGTTTTCGTTTCATGCGCGACCAAATCTCAGACAAGTTCGTAGTGCGTTTTGAGAGTAGCTGCATGAACACATCATTACGACCGAGATTACGAATAAGACTCGTCCCAATAATAACCCGTGCGTTCGGTGGCAAGTCACCACACACAATACTTTCAAATAGCGCGACATCATCTCCTTTTTGTTTTGGTTTGGGGCTAATAACAGGAACGATGTTTTTCTTGCCGGATTCTTGTGTCATCACCATTTTTCCGATGCTTGATCCGCGGTCGGCGATGCATAACTTATCACCCTTCACGACACCGACGACAAGTGTTGATGATTGCACCATCTTAATATCTGATTTGGGGAATTGGTTGAGCCAGGTTTCGTTTATGTAATTTAGTGCTTGATCAAGTACGAATTCAATATCAATATTTTCCTGCGATCTCATGGTTTCTCGGATCCGCTGATGGAACATGCCGTGCAGAGTGATGATGGGCTTGAGTGGCTGCTTACGAGAACTAATAACCTGAGCAATCGTAAACACATGCCAGGCATTTACTCCCTCTCCATATGACTCATGTCGCACCATGCATTGGTCTTCCTGGCGAACATCAAGAAGGAACGGGAATACCCGCACGCGCATAGGCTCTTTTGTGCGTTTTTTATCGCGTGCCATACACAACAAAACCGACTCCTATACACAGGAGTGATGAATCCAGTATACTTGAATTCGAACATGTATTCCAATAAGATAGAAGTATAACCGACAGACAGCTATGATTATTGAACAACTATTTGGCTCAACAACAAGATGGCGCCTATTATGGCTGTTTTTGCAGCACCCAGAGCAGCATTACTATGTTCGTGAGTTAGTGAGAGCAACAGAGTCTCATATTCATGCGATTCGACGTGAATTGGCGCATCTAGAAAAGATTGGAATCATTCACGTAGTGTCTGGTTCAAGTGATATTTTCGAAAGCGAGGCTCAGCAAGCAAAAAAGAAGTTTTTTGCCCTCAATCCTTCATTCGGAATGCTTGATGAATTGAAGGCATTGTTCGTAAAAGATGGCATGATGGGTCAGCAGAACTTCATTGACAAATTAGGGAAAATGGGTAAGATAGAGTATCTGTTGTTGTCAGGAAATTTCACCGGAGATGACACGGCAGACATCGATATGCTCCTTGTTGGATCGGTTCCAAAGGAGAAAATGGAGAAAACATGCAAGGAGTATCAGAAGTTATTCGACGCGGAAATGCGATACAGCATTATGACGGAAAAAGAGTTTCAGTATCGTAAAGATGTCGTCGATAGATTCCTGTATGGTATTTTTGAACATAAACATGTCATTGTTAAAGACGAACTCACACAAGAGCATTCCTTTGAATATAGCTCTTGAGCCACGAGGTCAGACACTTAGATTGCATCTGCAAGAGGGGGATCTGTGGCGTACATACGATCACGAAGGAAGAGCACAAAATGTGCTCGAATTTTTATATAGCGTTCTTGAGAAGCAAGACATGACGATTGATGATGTTTCGGCTTTGGGAGTTGTTATGGAGGGAGAGTCGTTTACTGCTACACGAATTCTCACAGTTGTTTCAAACACACTTGGGTTTATGAAGGATATATCGATTCGATCTCTGACGCAGGAATTTGCCCAGGGAAATGATGAACAAAAAAGTGAGTACTGGGACAAAGCAGAAGGTCGAGCGTTTATTATGCCGAAATACTCAGGTGAGCCTACGATTACACTAGAGAAACTTAAACCTCATACACAGGTTAATTCGTCCTAGTATGTCTCCTCGTCGCGAATATCGAATGTACGAAATGGTATTGGGTACACTTGTGTGGACTGTCTTATTGGCGTCGTTTATTTTGTCATTTGTACAGCCACTGTGGGCAGTTATATTTATTATTGTCTTCGACTTATATTGGCTGTTTCGCGTGTCATATTTTGTCATAAATCTCACGCTCGCGTGGTGGAATTTTAAGAAAGTCAGTCGCGTTGATTGGTACAAAAAGATGAAGCAAATTCCAGGATGGGATACAAAAACACATTTCATCGTTTTGCCTACATATAAAGAAGATGAGTCTGTGGTTGAGCACACACTTTCTGAGATTGCTAAAAGCACATACCCAATGGAGAAGGTGGTGGTGTTTTTAGCAGGAGAAGAGAAGGACCAAGAAAACTTTAGAGCTATTGCAGATAACATGAAGGCGAGATTTGGAGATGATTTTTCAGACATTATCGTCAGCGTGCACCCATCTGGCATGAAGGGAGAGTTGGCGGGAAAGGGATCTAATTTGCATTACGTAGGACCACAACTTAAAGAATACGCTGATGAGCGTAGTATTGCTTACAAGGATGTGATTGTATCAGCTTTTGATATCGACACAATTCCGCACTACGATTATTTTTCATACCTTACATATACCTACTGCACACACCCAAACCCGACACGATCGAGTTATCAGCCTATCCCACTCTACAATAACAATATGTGGGATGCTCCGTCGGTTGTGCGTACGATGGCTTTCGGGACGACGTTCTGGATGCTCTCTGAGGTGACGAGACCCTTTCGTATGTGGACATTTTCGTCTCACTCGATGCCGCTCAAAGCACTTGTCGAATCAGGGTATTGGCAGAAAAATTTGGTTTCGGAGGATTCACGTATTTTCTTGCAGATGTTTTTGCGTTATGATGGGGACTATCAGGTCACGCCGATGTATCTGCCAGTTTCAATGGATACGGTCACAGGAAAGAATAAATGGGAAAGCATCAACAATATTTACAAGCAACAGAGGCGGTGGGCATGGGGTGCGGAGAATCTTCCATTCATGCTATGGCATTTCAGACGAACAAATCGCATTTCATTTCGGAAAAAATTTCGTTTGATATTTAACTATCTGGAGGGGATGTCGTCATGGGCGCTCGCGCCGATTATTATTTTGGTGATGGGGCGACTTCCTTTATTCATTGGTTCTGACGTATTTCGTGATTCAATTATTTTTCAAAACACACCGTTCATTCTTGAGCAGCTCATGGGTTGGTCTATGATTGGATTGTTTTTATCTGCGGGGTTGTCATTCACGCTTCTTCCAAAACCTACCGAGGAGGTAAAGTGGACAACGTATGTTTCACTAGCATTGCATTGGTTATTGCTGCCGGTCACGCTGATCGTCTTGGGTTCAATTCCTGCGATCGATGCGCAAACTAAAATGATGACTGGAAAATATCTCGGCTTCAACGTAACAAAAAAACCAAAAAAGATTCTTAATACAGAGACACAAACAAAAGCAATGTAGTATGTTCAATAGAAAAAAAACGTTTCCGATTTTCACAACTATCATTGTTGTCGTGCTAGGTATCTTGCTGACCTTAGTCATGGCTGTGTATGGACTATATAAGGTTCTCGAAAATGATATTAACGGAGTAGTGGTAAAGAATGATGGAAAGGCTGAGGCGGCATCAATTATTGAGATGGGGAAGGTACTTGCTGGTTTCGAGGGTGAACGAACATATTTAGTGTTACTACAAAACAATCATGAGTTGCGTCCGACAGGTGGGTTCATTGGGCAGTATGCAGTTGTTACGGTTGAAAACGGACGCTTAAAGGAATTTATATCAGGAGATGTAGGGGTACTTGATACAGCTGCGCCAACAGGAGTGCAAGTTCCACGGGCACCAGCAGCACTTAAAACATATCTGAATCAAAACTTCATGTTTTTCAGAGATGCGAATTGGAATCCAGATTTCAAGCAGGCTGCAGCACAGATCGCTCAAATTTATGCGATCGAAAAAGGAGAGCGTGCGGATAGACTGGATGGGGTTATTGCGATTGATACAAGTGTGTTAGAAGAGATCGTGGGTCAGTTTGGGCCAGTACGAGTTGGTGATATGACATTCACTAAAGATAATGCGATTGATACACTCGAATACGAAATTGAGGTTGGATACATAGAGCGAGGTATTAAAAAAGAACATCGAAAGCTTATCATTCAGGAGATGGGGGAGAAGTTGATGGCTAATGCGATCAAAACATCACCTCTGAAGTTTCCAGGTCTCATTAGAGCTGGTCAGAAATTGGCGAGGGAAAAACACATTGTCATGTTTGATTATGACGCTGGGCTACAGACATGGTATGAGGCTAATGGATGGGCCGGCACATCAGATGTAACGGATACACATTTTGTTCAGGTAGTTGATGCGAATCTGAACGCGTTCAAGACTGATCGCGTGGTAACACGTAGCTTCGAGCATGTAATGAATCAGAAGGGTGATACGCTCACGTCTGCTTTGTCTATGACGTACACGAATAATGGGACGAAACCAGATTATCGAACAAAAGAATATCGTTCATATACACGACTACACCTACCCAAGGATGCGACTATCACCGGAGTGGAGGGGGTGACGCACACGCAGTATGGAGATCCGGGGTACGACGATTATATAGTGCAGAATAAACGCATTGTTGGCTTCTTTCATAAAGTGAATTTGGGCAGCTCAGGGACAGTTTCAGTCACCTATGAAACACCTATTGGTGCGGATGGGTTACATCTCTTATACATCAAACAGCCTGGCACTAATGAATCTGAATTGACGGTGGACGTTAGTTTTGATAAACAAGTATCACATAACGATGGGGTCGATAAGATCTCATGCAAGGGAGCTCAGACACATTGTCGATTTGAGGGCGACCTATCTGTTGATCGGCAATTTCAATTGAATTTTAATGAATAATAAATGTTCATAAAAAAGATCGGTATCGACTTGGGTACAAAAAATGTGCTCGTCTATGTTCCAAAGAGGGGGATCGTGATAAACGAGCCCTCTGTTGTTGCTATCTCCATAGATGATGGAAAGGTGTTAGCGGTTGGATCTGAGGCTCGAGACATGATTGGACGAACGCCAGACACGATCGTTGCATCGCGTCCTCTCAAGGATGGGGTTATCGCGGATTACAAAACAACGGAGGCAATGCTCAAATATTTTATTAATAAAATTGTGGGAGGGTTTCGTTTATTTCGTCCGGAGGTGATGGTTGCTGTTCCTGGTGGAATTACTTCAACAGAACGCCGTGCAGTGGTCGATGCGACACTCGCTTCAGGCGCACGTGCGGCGTATATTATTAAAGAGCCTATTGTGGCTGCGATTGGTGCGGACATTCCTATTGGGTCTGCGTCTGGGCACATGATTATTGATATTGGCGGAGGAACGATGGAGGTCGCACTCATTTCCTTGGGTGGGATTGTGGCGTCTGCTTCTGTCCGTATAGCGGGAAACAAATTCGATTCAGCTATTCAAGAATTCATCAGAAAGAAGTACGGATTGGCAATTGGTGAACGAACAGCTGAAAAAGTTAAAATCGAAATTGGATCAGCATTATATTTGGATAAAAAATTACTTTTGGATATTAAGGGTCGTGATATGGTCACGGGCCTACCACGTATCCTCCAAGTTTCATCAGATGATGTGACTCAAGCTTGTCAGGGGGCATTGGAGGGGATGGTGCAGGCCATTAAGGATGTTTTGAATGAAACGCCTCCAGAGCTAGCTGCAGATGTTATGGATAAGGGTATGATCTTGTCTGGAGGGTCTTCTCAGTTAAGAAACCTCGCACAACTCTTTTCTCAAGCAACAGGGGTGCCTGCATACGTCGCGGATGAACCATTATTATGTGTGGTAAAGGGGACTGGTATCGCACTTGAAAACCTTGATAGTTACAAGCGATCCATCTTGTCGACAAAATAGAAATCGCTTTCGTCGATATGAAAATCTTGATAGATGCATCTGCCGCAAATCGTCCTCAAAAAACCGGAGTGGAATGGTATGCATTTCAGATGATCATGGCGCTTAAAAATGTTATACCTTCTGAAGTTGAAGTTGTTCTATATACACGACAACCACTTTCTAAAGAATTCAAGAACCTACCTCACAATTGGAAACATAAACGCTTGCACTGGCCAACAGTGTATTTTTGGTCCGAAATTCGTTTTTCATGGGAGATGATATTTTCTTCATCTGATGATGTGCTGTTTGTGCCAGCATCAACTCCTCCTTTTTTTCATCCAAAGTTAGTAACAACAATTCATGATGTAGGGTTGATTGCTCGACCAGAGCTATATCCACCGCGCGCATTTGTTATGCAAAAGTGGTCGATGCGTCGTGCAGTAGGGGCTGATCTCGTGTGTACACCGTCTGAGTTTTCAAAACAGGAAATCATAAAGTATTTCGACATTGCTGAAAATAGAATCGCTGTGGTTCCTAATGCGCCTGTTATTTCGGACCACAAGCGATCTGTAGAAGCGCATACAAAAGACGACGATGAGAAAAGAAATGCGCTTGTGTATATCGGTCGTGTTGAGCGAAAGAAGAATATCATCACGATGGTAAGATCGTTTGAGATTTTGAAACGTTCTGGAAAACATGATGATTTAAAACTAGTCATTGCCGGCGGCTCTGGGTATGGATATGACGAGATAAAAGATCGAATTGAGAATTCACATTTCAGTACAGACATTCATCTTCTTGGTTATATTTCCGAATCGAAAAAGCAAGAGTTGCTCGCTCAGGCACGTGTTCTTCTGTTGCCGTCCTGGTATGAGGGTTTTGGTATGCCGATACTCGAAGCGCAGTCATATCAGACACCAGTGATAGCCTCTGATATTCCGCCTCACAGAGAAATCGCAGGACGTAGCATTGCATACGCTTCTCCGGAAAACGCTCGTGAGTGGGCTCGTTTTATTGAAAACTACCCATCATCACTCCAGAATAATAAAAATGAAAGAGACTTTACGTGGGACTCATCCGCGAAATTATGGTGGGCGAGTGTGCGTCGTTTGCAAAGTGTTAACTAGAGTTATACAATATGTATTCTAAGGGTGGATAGAACCCAAACGCAACGTATGGAAAAACTCGAAAAGGATTTATTAAATATTGGACTGTCAGAAAAAGAAGCACAGGTGTATTTATCAGCCTTATCACTCGGGCCATCTTCTGTTCAAAACATTGCAAAAAAATCAGGAGTAAATCGCGTGACAACATATGTCATGATCGAACAGCTCACACAAAAAGGATTGATGAGTTCGTTTAACAAAGGAAAGAAGAAGTTATATTCTGCTGAACGACCAAATCGACTTTTGAGTTTAATTCATGAGAGAGAAAAGGAATTAAAGGATCAAGAGACACAATTCAGAAGTGTGTTGCCTGCGTTAAATGCGGTCATGGCGCGCTCAGACAATAAAACGCATGTTCGTTTTTACGAAGGTATTGAGGGGATGAAAGCTGCGCATGAGCTTCTATTGGGAATGTTTGATAGAGAGGATATTAAGGACTATCGAGAGATTATTGTTCCGATGGTATCTAAGGGTTTGTTTCAGGAAGGGGACTCGCCAGCAAGAGATGCGGCTCGCAAAAAAATCATGTCGAAGGACATCATGGCGAAAAAGATTTACGTCACCGACAAGCATGTTGCAGAGGATATTTTTGTAGCTGCAACAATGGACAATACTCGGTACCTCCCGATTAGCGAATATCCATTTAGTTGTGAAATCGGTATATACGGAACGCTCGTTATATTTTGGCTCGTGAAAGAAGACTATAATACAGTTGTTGTTGATGATGAGTTTGTATCAAATAATATACGATTGATGTTCGATCTTGCATGGTCTGTCGCACGAAAACCTGAGGAACATCCTAAAGAATAAAATTTCAAAACAAAAATCGTGAGTAATCACGATTTTTTTGTAGAAAAAAATGAAACTAAAAAAGAGGTACCCGTTGGGTATCCTCTCCAAGCTCGTGGCTTGTATAGCGTAAAGCGTCTTTGCTTATTGCTACTTTTTCACTCTCGCCAGACGGTGGGGCTAGTTGGTAATGCCCATCCCGAATCCGTCGCTATGGCGGCGCTGAGTGATGCCTAGTCCGAAGCCATCTCCGGCTTCCTGCTCGCGTCCTAGATGAGGCGCGGCGGGACTGATAGATGCAAGATTTGAACTGTCCGCAGTATTTACAGAAGTACTCATAACGTTGTTTTCCCTTACCAAAGTTTTGCAGGAAGAACACATTGAGAGTAGAACGTTAGTTCATCAGAAGTCGACACACGTGTATCGGCTTGTAACATGACGCGTTGATTGTGTTGTCTTGTTACAAACTGGCTCGTCGTACGTGCCAGATAGTCGCGGGTTTCAAGACCGCACCGAAATGTGAGTGAACGTCGCCTTTTGGGTGATAGGTTATGGCTAAACTACAGTTGGCGAGAGTGCGGTGTATGGCAGTACGAATGTTTCTGTTCTGCGCATCTCCACACCATTGCTTTTCCGTCAGTTATAGCCGACTCCGACTCGATTCTGATGTACTTTCTACTCTTTCTGTATTCAGTTTTTCACGATAACCACCCTTAAGGCTCTGTGTCGTTGAGTTCAAATGAACGTTGATGCTTACAATATAGCAGATTCATTTTGTTGTGTCAAGATAACAACAACTATACAACAGAATTTACAGCTAAAATGAGTAAAATATGGGTGTTATGAAGAGGTATAAATAGCGGTGCTTTATAGTGACTATTGACAAAAAGGATATTCTGTGCTATTATAGGCGCATACTTAGATCAGCACATATGTTGTTCTGAGACGCACCATAAAAATTGAGTTAGATTCGAAAAAATGAGTTTTGGTGCCGGCATGTCGTCGGCAGCCACAGTGTACGCATAAGGAGAGACATGACTGACTTCACCAACGACCGTTCGTTCCGCCCCGTTTCCGATTCCCTCAAGACCATCGACGAGACTCTCAGGTTCCAGCTTCGGCGGGAATTGGTGACCTCTAAGGATGTGCCGTTCGCCATCGAGATCGACACGTACCGCAACCGGTCGCTGCCGTTTTCCCGCATGAAGCTGGAGCTGCAACGAGGGACCAAGGATGAGGGCGCCCGGTTGGACGTCATCATGACTGGCAAGCGCCAGGGTAAGTCCTTCACGATCCACCTCCGCTTCATCGGAGGTGAGTGTTTCAAAGTGTCGGGCGATGCCGTTTCCGCGTACAACCTGGAGCAGTTCGAGGGGAAGCCGAATCAGGAGATGTACCGGGGGATCGCGAACAAGATTCGTGCGTCGCTCTGGATGATGTCCGGTGTTTTCTTCATTCGCCCACGGCGTGACCGGACTGAGGGTAAGGCCCCGGCCAAGAAGGCTGCTGCTCCGAAGAAGGCAGCTCCGAAGGCCCCGGCCAAGAAGGCTCCGGTTGCGAAGAAGAAGGCGGCTCCGAAGGCTCCGGCCAAGAAGAAGGCGGCTGCCCCTAAGAAGGCCGCGGCTGCCAAGAAGGCAGCTCCGAAGGCCAAGAAGAATGGTACGGACCCGGCGCACGCTCAGTTCGCCGCGGATTTCAACGCCCGCCCGTAGTCCGAACCAACCTCACTTACGACCTGCGCTGCCATTCGGCGGTCTCGTAAAGTGGATAAGTTCCCGCCGTTCTGTCGGGTGTCTCTAGTTCGCTAGGGGCGCCCGACGTCTAACGAAAATCAAAAACACATATTGTTTAAAGCCACCTACGGGTGGTTTTTCAATTACCCATATTAATTTCCCCAAACACGGCCCACCAGCTATACTAGTTTTCTACTCAGAACATTACCCTATGCCAACCATCGGAAACACAACGCGCATATCACAACTCACAAAAATGGCTACGCAAAGCATGCTGCCACACTCTATCCTTCTTGTTGGCCCTGAACATATTGGTAAAACACATATCGGTCACGTATTAGCAAAGGAGATTTTGCAATCAAAAGAAGAAAACCTTGAAACTCATCCTGAGTTTATTTTTGTACAAAAAGCAGAAGATGCGCACACACTCACGATCGACGATATTCGTCGTGTCATCGAGCAGCAAAAACACACAGCGTTTAATAGTTCAAAGCGTGTGATCATGATTTCGGGAATTCATACCGCATCGATCCAAGCAGCAAATGCATTGCTGAAATCAATCGAAGAACCATCTTCAAACACTCATTTCATTTTAACTGCAATTCATACACAACATACGCCACAAACAATTTTGTCTCGTTGTGCGGTGTATCATCTAGCGCATGCGTCACAAGTAGACATGATGCCGCTTGTTGAAGACATGACGGAAGAAGCGCGCGTTAAAAAAATACTCACATGGGCAGCGGGTAGGCCTGGGCTTCTCAAACAACTTCAGAACAATGATGAGCTACATGGTCAGTGGTACGATGAATCACGACAACTACTGCATTTACTTACATCAACACACGATAAGCGCCTTGCGTGGGTTGAAGATATTATTGGTAAAGGTGCAAAAGCAGCAAAGAAAGACGAGTTGTATCAAAGACTCGATCGAACAATTGTCATGTTGCGTGCCTTACTATTTTCTCATGGCCTCAAAAAGAAAACACTTGCTGCACAAATCGTTGCAAGCCTCGATCATGCACGAACTGTAAAAGAAAAGCTCAAAAGAAATATTCAACCAAAAGGTTTGTTTGATTCGTTTGTACTTTCGCTGCCAAGGTTGTAAAATAGAAGAACGATTTAACCCGTGTATATGAAACATTTTGCATTACGATTCTTTGGTTTGTCAGTTCTCATGATTCTTATGGGACAAGGGTGTTCGCTTACTGGTGAAGCGCCTGTACCGCTCGATGGTGGTGTATTTGCGACTGAGGACGGTGGAGTTACATGGGCACATCGCGTGCTTATTCCAAGTACAACGGGTGCACCAGGAAGTATCGCAACGGTAAACGTGAATGCACTGGTAATGGATCCGCTTGATCGCAAGGCACTCTACGCAGGGACAAATGCTAATGGTATGATTTTCAGTTACGATCAGGGTCGTACATGGAGTCAGCCAGCTGATCTTCGTGGTGGAAAAGTTTCTGATGTCGCTGTGGATCCGCGAGATAAATGTATTGTATTCGTAGCTGTTTCAAATAGGATTACAAAAACCGACGATTGTTCACGAAACTACATCGACAAGCATGTTGACGAGAAAAAAACCGTCACAGTAAATGCTTTAGAAATAGACCCCAAAAACTCAAAAGTAATTTATGCTGCCACAAGTGCAGGATCTATCCTCAAGAGTGAAAACGGTGGGTCGACATGGCAAATTAAACATTCTTTTGAACGCGATGTCGCGCATCTCCTCATTAACCCAAATGATACAAATATCATCTACGCAGGACTTCGTCGAAATGGAATCCATAAAAGTGCAGATGGGGGAAGTACATGGATAGACATCACGCCAGAAACAAATTCATTTAGTTCGTCTGGAGATATTAAGAATATTGTGTGGCATAAAAAATCTAATACGTTATTTCTTGCCATGAAGTCAAAGATGTTCTCATCCACAAACGGCGGGGATGCATGGACAGCTCTTGATTTGATATCACCTGCAGATGCAAATATTTTTGCACTAGCAATAAACCCAAAGGATGGTCGACAGATTATTTATTCGACTGCGACGGGGCGATCATCAACGTTGTATGTTACGTCTGATGGAGGAAAGACGTGGACATCAGCACAACCGCCAACAACTCGTGCGGTTACATCGATATTATTTGACCCTGAAGCACCACATATCATGTACCTCGGAGGATTTGCGCTGGCTCAATAATCTTGTACAATAGCTCCAATTAAGCATATTGGAGCTATTATTGTAACTATATGGATCAAGCGGTACTAAAACAAGAATTTAACTCAACAATAGAGCATTTGGAGTCTGAGTTACGCACGATCAGAACAGGTCGAGCACATCCAGGGATTATCGAGTCAATTCCAGTAGAAGCATACGAAAGCATGACAAACATTAAAGGTGTTGCATCGATTACGATTACAGATGCGCGTACGTTAGTTGTCGAGCCGTGGGATAAGGGTTTGGTATCAGCAGTTGAAAAAGCACTTCGTGAATCAGATCAAGGACTCAATCCGCAATCAGATGGAAAGGTGTTGCGAATTTCAGTGCCACAGCCTACAGAGGAAACACGTAAGGAGATGGTGAAGGTGATGCGCAAGATGGTGGAGGAAGCTCGTATTCGAGTGCGTCGCATTCGTGACGAAGCAAAGTCATCAATTATTACACGTGAAAAAGACAAAGATATTTCAGAAGATGATCGATATCGTATGCAAGCGTCATTGGAAGAAGATGTGAAAAAATATAATGCGAAAATCGAAGCACTCTCAGAGGATAAAGAAGCTGACATCATGAAAGTATAGTATGGAAGATGCAATGGAAAAACTAACATCTCTGACGCGTCGCCGGGGTTTTATTTACCCTGGTTCTGATATTTATGGCGGCATGGCAAACAGTTGGGACTATGGACCGCTGGGGGTGCAGCTACGCATGAATGTCAAAGATTTATTTTGGCGCATGTTTGTGACGTCGCGTGAGGATATGGTTGGGATGGACGCTGCAATTATTATGAATCCAAAGGTGTGGGAAGCATCTGGTCATACCAAAAACTTTTCTGATCCGCTTGTTGATTGCAAGTCATGTCATCATCGATATCGTGCGGATCATTTACTTGAAGCGACTTCAGCAGAACCGGAATACAACACATCAGCACCTCAGTCACTTACAGATATTAAATGTCCGAAGTGTGGGGGTGAGCTTACAGAAGTTCGAAACTTTAACTTAATGTTTGAGACGCAGGTTGGTGCGGTGCAGGGTGAAGGATCCACTGCATATTTGCGACCAGAAACTGCGCCCGGCATGTTCACTAATTTTAAGAATGTTGTCGAAACATCCAGAAAGAAAATTCCATTCGGTATGGCGCAAATTGGAAAAGCATTCCGCAATGAAATCACAACTGGAAATTTTATTTTTCGTGTACGCGAATTTGAGCAGATGGAAGTAGAGTATTTTATCGAAGAAGATCAGTGGGAGGCGACGTTTAAGGAGTGGCAGCAGATCATGCATGATTTCGCAGATGCGCTTGGTTTAGACAATAGTAAACTACACGATGTAGAAATCTCAGAAGAAGAGCGCGCATTTTACTCAAAGCGCACGGTGGATTTCGAATACGAATATCCATTTGGTCAAAAAGAATTGTGGGGATTAGTATATCGAACAGATCATGATTTAAAGGCGCATATGGATGCATCCGGCCAGGATCTGACATATCATGATCAACAAACGGGTAAGAGATTTTTACCGCATGTGATCGAACCGAGTATGGGGTTGGGGAGAACCGTTTTGGCCGCACTTCTTTCTGCATATACAGAAGAAGAAGTTGCTACTGCTAAAGAAGGTGAGACAGCGAAACGTGTGGTGATGAAGTTCCCATCCGTTATTGCACCAGTACAAGTAGCTGTATTACCACTATCAAAGAAAGATGAGCTTTCAAAACCAGCGCGGGAGCTCGCTGCAAAGTTGCGAAAAAAATTCCGTGTTGAATACGATGAAACTCAATCAATCGGAAAACGGTATCGTCGACAGGATGAGATCGGAACGCCGTTATGTGTGACATTCGATTTTTACTCAATCGAAGATAATGCAGTAACCATTCGAGATCGCGATACCATGGAACAGAAAAGAATTAAGATCCCAGAATTAGAAACTTATATAACAGAACAGTTCTCTTAATATGTTCAAGAAATCAGAACTACAGAATCAATCGACACTCATTACGATCCCAAACGCAAACACGCAGGCCGTTACAGTACTTGTGATGTTTCCTGTTGGGTCACGATATGAAACACAGGAACTCAATGGTATTTCTCACTTCATTGAACACATGATGTTCAAGGGAACAAAAAAACGTCCCACAACATTAGACATTTCAAAAGAGCTTGATGGGCTGGGTGCAGAATACAATGCATACACATCAAAAGATTATACAGGTTACTACGTGCGGATTGATGCAACCAAACTAGAAACCGCGCTCGACATTGTTTCAGACATGTTATGGAATTCAGTTTTTGATGCAGAGGAAATCGAAAGAGAGAAGGGTGTCATTGCGGAGGAGTTGCACATGTACGAAGACAATCCAATGCGTGATATTGAAGAATTCCTCGAGGAGCAGTTGTTTTCAGGATCACCGCTCGGGTGGAAGATTGGTGGAACAGATAAAATCATTCATAAGTTCACACGCGAACAGATGGTGGGATTCCGAGATCGATTCTACACACCAGATCAAATGACAGTTGTGGTTGCAGGAAACACACCAGACAACATTTCAGAGCGTGCAGAACATTACTTTGGCGGAGCAGAGCGTGAGGCTTCACAAGATATTGACTATATTAAGCATGAGTTTGTTGAGTCTCCTCAGGTTGCTGTTAAGTGGAAAGATACAGAACAGGCGGTCATGATGGTAGGATTTCCAGCTTACTCGTACACAGACAAAAAACTATACGCATTAAAACTTTTGCATGTCATTTTAGGTGGAACAATGTCGTCACGACTTTTCATTGAAATTCGAGAGCGTCGCGGTTTGGCATATGTCGTTCGATCAGATGTGAGTCCATATCACGAAACGGGTGCATTCTCGGTAAAGGTGGGATTGCTTCCTGAAAAAAGTGGAGATGCACTCAAGGCAATTATTGGTGAGTTAAAAAAGATTCAGGAAAACGGTGTTACGGAAGAAGAATTAGCGCAAGCAAAACAGAATTTACGAGGACGAGTCATGCTTTCTTTGGAGAACTCAAGTTCGCTGGCAGAGTGGTATGCGCATCAGTGGTCACTGAAGGGTATCATGGATACACCAGAAGAACAGCTCGCTAA
>Ga0114932_10003502_pt1 | contig 15342 bp, 13 predicted proteins | sample 2SBtaG_2_FD_87286 | JGI IMG/M metagenome (GOLD analysis project Ga0114932, IMG submission 87286) | Deep subsurface microbial communities from Kolumbo volcano to uncover new lineages of life (NeLLi) - 2SBTROV12_ACTIVE470 metaG | ecosystem: Environmental > Aquatic > Marine > Volcanic ...
GTATTCCAGCAGTTCAATCTCTTCCCACACCTAACTATCATGGAGAATATTACCCTCGCTCCGATGAAAGTCAAGGGCATGTCGAAGCGTGAGGCTGAGGCCAAAGCCATGGAATTGCTTGAGAGAGTGGGAATCCCTGAGCAGGCTTACAAGTATCCTAGTGGGCTTTCGGGCGGTCAACAGCAGCGTGTTGCAATTGCCCGTGCTTTGGCAATGGATCCGAAGATAATGCTCTTTGACGAGCCTACTAGTGCTCTCGATCCAGAGATGATCAAGGAAGTTCTTGACGTGATGATCGATCTCGCAAAGCGAGATATTACGATGATTGTCGTGACCCACGAAATGGGCTTCGCGAAGGAAGTAGCAGACCGTTGCATCCTCTTTGACGAGGGCCATCTCATTGAGGAGGCACCTCCAGAGGAGTTCTTCTCAAATCCAAAGCACGAAAGAACCAAACTATTCCTAGAGCAAATTCTTTGATTTCGATGCTGGGGAAATCACGATAACCTACCCCTCTAAAGCCGTAATATGCTTGAGGTGGGTACAGAGTACCTTGACCTTGTCGAGGATGCAGGAACCCTCGCACAACTTGGCGTAGGCCTAGGTGCCAGCATCCTTGCAACCTTCATCTTCCGCGCGATAATCAACGGACCAGTCCTTCGCCAGATTGAGAAGAGTGAGAATCTCTATGATGATCGCGTTTTCGTTCTCGCCACACCTCTGTTGAATGTCGGTGTCTTACTTACTGGAATTTGGATGACATTCCAATGGTCCTACGAAGCGGATTCATTCTACCGTTCGGCCTTCGCTGGCGGTTCGATAGCCGTCCTCCTAGTCATGCTCGCCCAATTCATGACCTCCCTCGTCGATGAATTCATTCCTCCGATTTTCCAAGAGATCGACGACAGAACTCATCTCGACCTTTCGACGATGCAAACAATCTCAGTCAGCGCCGCTAAGGTCATCGCTTGGCTCGCAGCAATCCTCCTCGCGCTCGACCAGATGAATATTGACATCACACCAATTCTTGCCTCTGCCACTATCCTAACTCTCGTTGTTGGTCTCGCCTTACAAGAGACCGCAGGCAATCTAGTATCAGGGATGTTGATGCTCATCGATAAGCCATTCGCGAAGGGAGACAAGGTAATCGTCAAGGGTGTCAAAGGCAAAGTTGTCGATGTAGGAATCATGACCACCAAAATCCGCACTGGCAATGAGCGAATGGTGATTATTCCCAACACTTCACTCTCCGGCCAATTCGTCGAAAATTATGCTCAGGGGAGCTCGCTAGAAAATCCAGACTCGATGAATTTGAGATTCCGCATGAACACGACTCTCGATCAAGACCCAGAGTTAGTAAAGAAAATCATGACGAAGGCAATCGACGATTGTGATTACACCGTTGATTACCACAAAACCGAGGTTCTGCTCTATGATATCACAGAGACTGCCCTAGTTTACCGCCTCGATTGCTGGGTCTCGGATTACAATAAGGAGCGTAAGGCCAAGGATTGGATACTCATCGAGATTCTCAAGCAATTTGAGTTGCAAGGAGTCTCAGTTCCATTCCCTCACTTGACGGTCAAGCGTGAGGAATGAATCGCCTATTCAGCGGTGAAGTTCTTCGATTATATTCCTCAACTCATCACTAAGAGTTACAGATTCCCCTCGCTCGAAATCATACAATACAATCGTGCACTCTCCACTTGCACACAAATCCCCTGCACCATCATGAACGATGTTCTCCAACTTGAAACTAGAATTGCCGATACTCGCAACTCTAGTCGCAACCGTGACTGTATCTGGATAATGAATCGGCTTGTGATAATTGACGCTAAGATTGGCTAGAATCGGACCGTGCGTATCCGAGCCCCCAGTTCGTAAGTCTACCATCTGAAAGAGATCGACGCGAACTGTTTCCATCCACCTCAGGTGTCGGGTATTATTCACGTGACCCAGGGCATCCATATCGCCCCAATGAACCACAAATTCGCGCACCACGGGAAAGCCTTCCATGAACTATCGACACCCGCGAATGAATATGGAGTTCACCCAACGTTGGAAGATGCAGGTTTCGCTAATCAATCCAGTGTTCCACTCTGTCTAGTATGCTGCTTCGGAACGTCAACAATTGCAACTTTGGTCCATTGATATTCACGGTCAAAGTCGAACCACGAGTAAAATGAGTCTCGTCCCAACCATCGCTGACCACGTAACCTCTATGCATATCGCTAGTCAGTACAGTCGGCTCCGTAGTCCATTCCCAGTAGGAGCCGTCATCACGGCGCTCAGCCCGAGGCAAATCGCGCGCGACATACAGATAGTGATCATCAATTTCAGTCGAGGGAAAGGCAGTTCCCTCGATATTCGCGACATTCCTGAACCAAGCACCCTGTCCAAGGAATGTCGAAAACAAACATCCTGAGGAATATTGCTTACAGTCGACTCCTTCGCCTCGCTGCAACCTATATTTTGAAGGCTGATATTGATGCGTATTCGCAACCAGCAAATCGTTGAGAGCGGGATCACATCGAATCCGATTCCCGCTCGTCGTCACAATCTCAGCCTGTAAGCGTGGCAAATGGTTGACAATTGCCTCACCGGCGATTGCGGCGCGCATGTCCGCGCCGAAGCTACTAGGGTCACTTCCCATGTAGAATCCATACGAACCCTCAGAGTCCAGCGAACGAGGGTGTGAATTGACTCCCATGACTGGGGTTTCTGAGTCAACCGAGTGAGCAATCGAAGTTAGTGTTCCATCTCCACCCAATACGACAACTAAGTCGCGTCCAATGAAATCAGCCCGTCGAACCGTCTCTCGAGCGGAGTAATCGACTCGCAAACCGCTCTCAGAAACAAGTGCGTCCAATTCTGTTCGAATAGCATCGAGGGCTTGATCATGTACCTCCTCGAAGTTCTTTTTGTAGACGATGAGCACATCCTGAATCACGATTCAACCCTCCATTCTCATCAATCGCGTCAAGCCCGTTCCATATAGGAGCGACGCAGGCGCCGAGAGCGCCTGAGTCGGCCAAAAAAGCGGCATTCTTGGTCGACACCTGAAGCATAGTCTCATCAGCGAACGGTGTCGCCATCGAAAATGATGAGGGCGGCGCTATTGGGATTGATTCTGCTTGCGCCGGCGCTCGCAGGTTGCCTCGAAGTCCCTATCGAAACCTGCGATGGAACTGAGTGCTTCCCCTTCGATAATGACATCTTGAATGAACTCCTTTCTAATCCGGAAGCACTCGATGTGATGCTTCTCACTGCAAACCAAGAACGACTTCGCGTCGAATCTTCGACGACTTATGTGACTGAGACACAACAAGGCGAGATACACTGGAGTGTCTCAAAGGACGATGACGCTAATCTGCGTTCCATAGCACTGAGATTCAGCCTAGGAACGACCTCTATCGACACCGAAGTCATCGAAGGCACCGATACGACGAATATCAGACTCGGAAACGTCTGGTATGAGGGCCGCGATGCCGTCCCTGAATACAAAGATCCATTCTTCGACATCGCGCAGCAAGCCACTGAGAACCCCGATGGCCTCTGGCCGTCCTTTGGCTTCGATACAACTGCGATTTCTGATCTCTCCTGGACCATCACGCATGATCTCGAATCACTCGAACAGATCGCGAGTGCAAGAAACGCCACCCATAGCATCATTCTCGTGCTCAAGGGAATGCCGCCACAAATCGTTGGAATCGAATTGTATGGTGATGACGACTCCGCCTTCGTCATGACAATCGAAACTGGAGACGGAGTCACTCTCGAATTGCAGGAAGATCTCCCCCGCTCTCCTATCGAATTCACCGTATCCGAACCATTCGCATTAGCTGATGGAGTAACAGCTTGGGGCGGAGAAGTTCCAGCGGGTCTCACCTCCGAAGCTGACCCCAGTGAGTTGGAGTTTCACGCGGTCAGCACGGCCAGTGGCAGCGAGGAAGCTATTTCTCTGGCCATGATGAATTTCGCAGATCAGACAACAAATATCACCGATGATTCTGGCGATTGGTGGGCATTCACTTGGTTGGATTATGATTCAGACACTTGGTTCTCAAACGGCGACCTCTACGAAATTCGCACCAATTCAACAGCAGAGGTCGAAGTCAGAATCTTCGACCTCTGGGCTAACTCTTGGACTGGAGACCGAGGGCTACCTAACGAATAATTCTGCAATTCGCCGGCTAAGGGTTGAAGGCAGTCGGAGTAATTCTTACCCCCGATGTCCGAGTTTTCGGAAGACGAACCCCTCGAAGATAGATTACGCCGATTGATGCACCGTATCGACGATCTCTCCCATGAGGCTTCGGCGGCAGCATCTGAAAGATTCAGCAGCGTTTCAGAGGATTTCTCCAGTCGAATGGAAGAAATGGGTAAGGATCTCAAACAGCGTCACGAGGGGCTTCGAGAGAGATCTGCAGAGAGACGGGCAGAGAAGAAGCGAGTGGTGCGCGACACCGCCCCACCTGTGGTCGATTCGATCAAAGGAGTCGAACAATCCAAGGTGGTCGAGCCAATTCCAACAGGATTGATGGTTTATTCAGAACCTAAACCGGGGTTAATGAGTAAAATTTCTACGGCTTTCTTCAACCATATGCAATACACCTTCCCTGCAATCATCTTGTTTAGTTCAGTCATTTGGATTGGCTATTATGCCGAGGCCACTATCGCGGGAAGATTTCTCGAATCATTCAGTGATGTAACAGGTATCTCAAAGTCAGCATTCTCTCTTCTCTTCTTCTGGGGTTGGCTTCCTGGAGTAATTCTGACATTCCCATTATTCTCTGGTTCGGAGGCGCAATTGACAGGCATCCTCGATCTTGTCTCATTGATGTTTATCCTCGGTTCAATTGGATTCATTTATCGAATTAGGTTATCTCCTGTAATAGTGATTACAGCTCTCGGAATCGCTCTTGTTGGGCGCATTGCGATTCCGTTACAAGAAGGTGCGATTTTAGCAGATCTCGCTATCCTTGAATTGTTAACAATTTTGTTATTCACAATTTTATTCGGATTCCTCTTGACCTTACCCCGTTTCCCTAAAAATGAGGCCACTCCAGCTGAAATCGGATTACAAATCGACCATGAAATTCTGGCATCGGAATCCGATAATGAGAGCGAAGCCTCAAAGCAGGCGATGGAATTCTTGTGGTACGATTCGGATATGTCTGACCCCACTGATACACTACCTAGACCAAAGAGGCCACGCGGAAGATCGGAGTATGAAATGTACGAATGGGTACTATTACTCGTCAATTTGGTATTGTGGCCAATCTCAATTATTTCGACGATGGTCGTTGGGGCAAATACCGAATTCATGGGTATGGGTCCGTTCAATTTCGATGAGAATTGGCTGCTACTAATCGGGGCGTGGGCTCCAACCGCCTTCTTCTTCTATCTGCTATATCGCATGGACGCCGCCGCACGCGACGGTCAGACCTACCACATGGAGAAGGTCGGATACCAGGAAGCCATGACTCGATATACCGAGGCAAAGAATGCCTATCTTGAACTATTGACGCTAAAAGCTGAGGTCCGCAAGCAAGAGATAATCGATGAAAATCCAAGCCTCGATCTCGGCTCAACTCCACGTCCAAGCGAATAATCTGGACTTAGCACAAACCATTCCTCCGTGGAAGGGGCTACATCCTTTCCGTAGGTGAGGTTGAAGCGCCGTCCATTCACAGAGTCAATGCATGGGCGACGTGTCACACCCTCTGATGCGCTTGTTGACGCATCTGAGGGATTTTCGAGGACGGGTATGGCTGGCTTCGTTCTGCTCAGTGATGAACAAATTCTGGGACCTCGCACCACCGATTCTTATTGGAATGGCAATTGATGTCGTCGCCTACAAAGAAGATTCTATGTTAGCGAGTCTGGGTTATCCAGACCCGTATCACCAATTCTATATTCTCGTAGCTTTGACTGTGATAATCTGGATTCTCGAATCGGTCTTCGAATATTGGTATGGGGTGTTATGGCGTAATCTAGCGCAGAGTGCTCAACATGAGTTGCGTATGGATGCCTATTCGCACATTCAGAATCTTGAGATGCAGTGGTTTTCCGAGCAAACGACTGGTGGACTGATGGCCATCATGAATGATGATGTCAATCAGTTGGAACGTTTTCTCGATCAGGGTGCCAATGACTTACTTCAGGTCGCTACGACAGTGATTGTTGTTGGTGCGGTCATGTTCCTGCTGGCACCTGAGGTTGCAATCCTCGCGGTGCTTCCGATTCCGGTGATAGTTGCTGGCTCGTTCATGTTTCAGCGTAGAATCGGCGTCCGTTATGCTAAGGTGCGTAAGGAGGTTGGCGACCTCAATGCTCTGTTGAATAACAATCTCAGCGGTATCACGACAATCAAGTCGTTCACCGCTGAGGAATTGGAGGTCGAGCGCGTAGGCATCGCATCGCGCTCGTATCGAGATGCGAATCGCGAGGCGATTCGCCTATCTGCATCATTCGTTCCGTTAATCCGAATGGCGATTCTATTCGCCTTCACAGCAAATATGCTGGTCGGTGGCTGGCTGGCTCTCGAAGGTGAATTATCGGTTGGTGCTTACTCAGTCATCGTGTTCATCACCCAGCGCTTGCTTTGGCCGCTGACCCGGCTCGGTCAGACCTTCGATCTCTATCAGCGAGCCATGGCTTCGACTTCGAGGGTGCTTGACTTGCTCGACACTCCAATCGGCCTAGTCGAAGGCGAGATCGAACTCAATGGCACCAAGGGTGCGATTTCATTCGATTCAATCGACTTCTCCTACCCTGAGCGAGAGACTGTACTCTCCGGTATCTCGCTCGACATAGCAGCCGGCGAAACCGTGGGGTTAGTCGGCTCCACAGGCTCAGGCAAGACTACTCTCGTCAGCCTGCTGCTTCGCTTCCACGACCCAATCGAAGGCACGGTAACCCTCGACGCCCACGATGTGCGCGACCTCCGCCTCAACTCGCTTCGCGGCTCGATAGCACTCGTATCTCAGAATACAACCCTATTCCCAGGTAGCGTACGAGACAACATCCTCTATGGAAGGCCTGACGCTGACGAGGAGGAGATCCGCGAAGCGGCTCGAATAGCCGAAGCAACCGCCTTCATCGATGAGCTTCCGAAGGGCTGGGATACCGATATCGGCGAGGATGGCCACAGGCTATCTGGGGGCCAACGCCAACGTCTTGCGATTGCTAGGGCCGTTCTCAAAGACGCCCCTATCCTTGTTCTCGATGAAGCTACAAGCAATGTCGACAATGAGACCGAGGCCTCCTTGCAACGTTCATTCGACCGAATTTCGGCAGACAGGACGACGATTATCATCGCCCACCGGCTCTCAACAGTGCGAAATGCTGACAAAATCGCCGTCCTAGAATCAGGCAGAATCACTGAGCAAGGTACGCATGAGGAACTCGTCGAGGCCGATGGTCTGTACGCGCGCCTTTGGTCGGTACAAACTGGCTCGGCCTCCCCTTCCAACTGAATCTTCTCGCTGCAATTAGCACACCATCGCACAACCCGAACGCCGGCAAAGGATTGATGGAGGACCTCTCGCACGGTCTAATCGATGGCGAGAGTAGATTCCCTCATATTTTTCCTGATTGGCTTCGCTCAGTTGCTGCTCGCTGGACAGATGGGTGGAGACCCTCTGCTCAACCTTCTTTCCTTATTCTTGCAAGGCACAGGGGGAAGCACGTTAGTTCTAGGACTCTATTTTTTGCTTTTCGTCGCGAGACATCAGAAGGATTTCGAAGAATCGTATTCTAAAATCGAGAAATCCACTTTGTTGCGCAACGAACAAACCGGTGAATTGGAGCTCAAGGATACAACACCAATGACGAATAAATTACTCTGGTATGCTGGCCCGGTAGGGCTTACCTTGTTCAGTGCCCTTGTCTGGATGTCCGGTTGAGGTGAGGGCACTGTCAAAGAAGCATGATCTCTCCGATCGTGTTGATGACATCATCAACAATCCTGCTTACGATATGCTCGGCGGATACCAGATTTTCATCAGACGAATGGCAATACCAACTTTTCTCCTCATCTTCGCTTTGATGTTGTGGTCGATTACCGACCATAAACTTCTGACCGCCATTCTAACTGGGCTTGCGGTTGGCCCTGCCTTCAATCTTGATCGTGGTCTTGCAGAGTGGTTGCGGCGACGATAATCAATTCTCTGTCTACGGCGTCGGCGAAGGACTGATAGCATCCGCCCATCGTGAATAAATTGATGGTCAGCCTAAGCGACTTCGATTTGATTGCGTTAGTATTCGGAGAAACTACCTCTACTTTGGAGTTGATTTTCTCTGCTTCGGCCCTAATAGGAGGAGTTCTTTTCCTTCTGTGGTTCGTTCTACTACTGCTTGGAGGAGTTGCTGAGGGTGTCTTCGAGGGACTGTTTGGACTCGAGATGGATGTGATGAGTTCAGACGGCTCATTCGACGCGATGACCTTCCAAGGTGTCATGGCCTTCATGATGTTCTTCGGACTCGCCGGCCTTTACACAATGAATTCGGATGGCAGCGACTCTCTCGCCATTGCCGCCGGAGGTATTGCCGGCGGTGCCTCGATGTATGGCACAGGAAAAATCTTCCAGGTCTTTTTCGCCCTTGAAGCGAGTGGAAACGTAGAGATTGAGCAATCTATCGGTGTCCGAGGCTCGGTTTACTTGCGCATACCAGAGGGTGGCGTGGGTCAAGTTCAGATCGAGTTAGGTGGGGCCTTGAAGACCTATAACGCCAAATCAGAGGATGATCAGGGAATCGCAACCGGTGAATTCATCGAGGTTGTTGACACTATCACTTCCACTCTTGTAGTCAAGCGCGTTTGAGTCAAATAACGCTTAGAGAACTAGGACTGTGCCGGCACAGCCTTAATCAGTCAGCATCGGTTGTCATGGGTTGGTAGTTCCTATGTCTTCCCACAACGACGCAAGTGTATTTCTTACGATAATGATGTTCGCGACCTTACTGTTCTTGGTTGCAATTGTGATTTTCTTTGCACAGAGATACAAGCGTTGTCCTCCGGACAAGGTCATGGTTGTTTACGGTCGTACCGACAAGGGTAAAGCAAGTCGAACGATACATGGAGGTGCTGCACTTGTATGGCCGTTAATACAAGATTACGCCTTCCTTTCGTTGAATCCGATTACCATCAACATTGATCTTCGAAACGCTCTTTCTCTGCAGAATATTCGAATCAACGTTCCTTCGACTTTCACCATTGGTGTCTCGACGGAGTCGCACATCATGGCTAATGCAGCCGAGCGTTTGCTCGGTCTGAAGCAGCCCGAGATTGAAGAGATGGCAAAGGAGATTATTTTCGGTCAACTACGTCTAACAGTTGCTTCACTCACAATTGAGCAAATCAACCAAGACCGAGATGCTTTCCTTGAATTAACCAGGACGAACGTCGACACGGAATTGCAAAAGATTGGTCTCTATCTGATCAACGTTAACCTAGTCGATATTACTGACGAGTCCGACTATATCGAGAGCATTGGAAAGAAGGCTGCATCAACTGCAGTTGAGAATGCTCGAGTCGATGTAGCAAATGCAGAAAGAGACGGTGCAGTTGGTGCCGCTAAGGCAGACAGGGCACGAGAGATCGAGGTTGCAGAGAACCTTGCTCAGGCTGAGAAGGGACGCAAGACTGCCGAAGCTGATCAGCGTGTTTACGTCGGTCAGCAAGAAGCTCTCGCTATCTCTGGTGAGAACGCAGCAAAGGCAGAGGTGGCTCAATCCGATGCTGACCTCGCTGAGGCCGAGGCCGCTGCCAAGCAGCGAGCCGATGTTGCGACAGCGCAATCGCAGGCAGCGATTGAGCGCGCTCGCTACACCGAAGAGGAGGAGCGATTGCGTGCCAGCGACATCGTTCGCGAACAAATTCAGAAGCAGCAAATCGAAATTGCTGCCGAAGCCGAGGCTGAGCGTCAACGACGCGTCGCCCGTGGTGAGGCGGACGCAATTTTGGCAATCTACGAGGCTGAAGCGGCTGGTGTCAAGAAGGTCCTCGAAGCGAAGGCGACAGGTTACGAGGGATTGGTTACTAGCACCGGAGGCGATGCTAAGGCAGCCGCAACTCTACTTATGGTTGAGAAGATCGACCAGATGGTTGCAGCCCAGGTCGAAGCGATCCGCAACCTCAAGATTGACAGCATCACTGTATGGGATTCAGGCGGCGATGGAGATGGCAGTTCGACTTCGAACTTCATCTCTAATCTCGTGAAGTCTCTACCTCCACTGCACGATATTGCATCGAACGCAGGTGTAGATTTACCCGAATACCTCGGTTCGATGTCAAACGAAGAATGAGATCACTGGTGAGTTTTCCTATCCCTTTGGGATAGTCAGACTCATGAACGTTGGTTGATTAGCCCGCTTCAATGGCTGAAGAAGTCGTGTTAGTCGGAGGGGCCCGAACACCATTCTGCGAATGGCTCGGTGGTAAGCGAGGCGACGGAGAAGTTGGTGGACGTCTCGCTGAAGTTAGTGCTGAACAACTCGGTACAATTGCTATCAAGGGCGCTCTAGAGAAGACTGGAACAAGTCCGCAATCAATCGATCATGTAGTCATGGGCCACGCTCTCCAGACTAGTGACCAAGCGATTTTCGGAGCACGCCATGCTGGTCTCAATGCCGGTATTCCTCATGAAGTCCCTATGTTAACACTCAATCGCTTGTGCGGCTCGGGAGTTCAATCGATTATCTCTGCAGCCCAGATGATCAAGCTCGGCGAGGCCAAGACGGTCATCGCGGGTGGAATGGAGAATCTGTCACAGGCTCCACATGTTCTGCGCCATATGCGCTCAACATTCAAACTCGGTCGACCTCCTCGCGCTGGTTATGCTTTGGAGAAGGACATGGAGGACTATCTCTTCACCAACTTGCTTGACACCACATGTGACTCATTCATGGCTCAGACCAGCGACGAGTTGTGTAGGCGAGTAGGAGTGACCCGCGAGGAAACTGATGCCTATGCAGTCCTCAGTCACACCCGCACTGAGAATAGTGTCGATAACGGCGTCTGGTCAAATGAGATTGTCGATGTCGAGACGTCTAACGGCATGGTGACAGCAGCCGATGAGGATCACTTCGTCCGCGGCACGAGTGAGGAGTCATTAGCAGGTCTACGAACTCACTTTGGCCCCACTTCACTCGTGACGGCAGGAAATGCCTCGGGTGTTGTCGATGGTGCTGCAGCGGTCGTCGTTAAGTCGGCGTCTCAAGCGAAGACAGATGGAGACCAACCCCTGGCTCGAATAGTCGATTGGGGAATTGTTGGGCTCGACCCTAAAATCATGGCCTATGGGCCAGTTCCAGCGAGCAAACTTGCTCTCCAAAGAGCAGGAATGCAAGTCGATGACATCGACTTGTGGGAAATCAACGAAGCCTTCGCTGGCCAAGCGGTCGCCTGTATGAAGGAACTCGGAATTAGTCAAGAAATTGTCAACATCAATGGCGGCGCAGTAGGACTCGGTCACCCTCTGGCAGCAACCGGTAGCCGACTCGCTCTGACTCTTGCACACACACTCAAGCGCGAGGGAAAGAAATTCGGAATCGCCACCGCTTGTATTGGTGGCGGACAAGGTATCGCGTTGATTATTGAAGCGATTTGAGTTTTGTCAATTCATGAATAAGTGAGTAAATTCCTCACTTTGAAGGCGGTAAGGTGAATAGCCTTGCCAAAGGGCGCGGGCCATGAGTCCTTACACGAGGAAGAGGGTATTAGCGAAAACGTTTGCATGGAGAATTATTGCAACGCTGACAGGAGCTGCGATTGCAGCTATTCTCACAGGTGAAATAGAAACTGCGGGCTGGTTTATTCTGATTGAATTTCCTCTGAAGATGGGGTTCTATTACATTCACGAGAGGGCTTGGGAGAAGGTCAAATGGGGAAACAATACCAACGCAGTGGAAGGTTAGCTTAGTCCTGGATGTACCAGTGTTCCTTCTTGGGAGGCAAGGGTCTCTTCATCCACAATGGACGTCGCTCACCACGAGGGTGGGTTTCACGAGCCTTAGCCCATTCATTCCAGCGTTTGTAATATTCAAACGACTTTTCCCGATCTACCTCGATATCGCCGTAATCCTCACCGGGGCCGGGCCTAGACAGCCTGACCTTCTGCAGCCAGCAGTGTGCACCAGATATCGGGTCAGGCTGAACCGCGTGAGTGATATTCTGGTGAACTCCTCCATCACGCCACCAGATGCGATTTGTATCGGGGTCATCTGATTTCCACGGTTCGACCCCACTAACAGTCTTCATTCTCATTTTGCCATTACCCTGGTCTTCGATGGCGACGGTATTGGTCAGGAAGCGATTCCCACGGTCTTGCTTCCGTCGCCATCGCCCGATGTGATGTGAACAACCGACAACACCGGGTTTGATGCCCTCAGTAACCCAAACCTTGTCGACAAACCAACCGATTTCAGTTTCAATTTTCAGTAAATCCCCTTCGGCTACACCGAGTTTCCTCGCATCCTTCGGATGAATCCAAATGGGGTTCCTGTGGGCTATTTCAACCAACCATTTTGCATTGGCTGAGCGAGAGTGGATGTGTTGCGGTAAGCGGAAGTTGGGGAGTAAACAATACTCATCCTCACCGCTCAAATTCTCAGGATGAACGTGAGATTTCTGGCGATAATGTGGAATCGAATGCTCAGGGTAGCCGAATTCAATCATCGTCTCAGAATAGAATTCCTGTTTTCCACTCGGCGTAGGCCAACCTTCCGATTTATGCTTCTCATAAGTCGCCTCTTCAATCAAAAATGCCCCATGTCGACGCATGTAACCGAGCGCATTAGTGCCATCTTTTTCAGCCGCCTCAGGTAGTCCGGGAACGCGCTCGAAAAGATACTGATAGTACTCATCGACAGTGATTTTCTCACCCTCGCGATACGGACTCATGAAGTGCTCGCGGATACCCATGGTACCATCGTCGATGCGCCAAGAAAGTTCGATCCAGAATTCATCCTCCTCCCAGACTTGACCAGGATTGACCTCGTGGGTGAACTCCACTTCTCGCCCCTGCCGCCTTGCATACTCACGCAAAACGGGTTGGCGGAATGCTACCCACTTGCCCGAGGATGTGGCGTATGAATTGACGTCGTGCCTTTCGGATGCATGACCCATAGGCAGGACGTAGTCGGCGAAGAAAGCGGTCTCATTCCATGTGGGTGTCAGAGCGATATGGCAGCCGACTGCCTCCTCGTTTTCCAGCATCTCAATCCATGAAAATCCGTCTGGGTATGTCCAAACCGGATTGAAAACACGTGTGAAGTAGACATCCATAGAACCGCGACCGTCCTTGATGAGGTGCGGCAGGATGTGACTCATTTCGTAATGCGAGAGGGTGTATTCCGGAGGGAAGTGCAGTTCGTTCCAGCCGTCGGGGTCTGGCGGCACATCGAACAGAGACGGCTTGAACTTCGACCAAGAGTTGGGACTTGTTCCTCCGACTGTTCCAACTGAACCTGTCAGCACGTTTAGGAAATGCAGTGAGCGGCTGACTTGCCAACCACCTAGGTTTCCAATCGCTGCGCTGCGCCAGACGTGTGTGCAAAGTTGACTGCCTGCATTTGCTACTACTTCACCCGCCTCGATGACTTGCTCGACTGGAATCCTACATTCGGCGGCTGCAAATTCAGGAGTATATTCTGCGTACTCTTCAACAAGTAATTCGATGAATCTCTCGAACTCGCAAGGCTCGTTCGGGTGGACCGCTCGCATCCATGCATCCCAATTGACCTGAGTTTCCATGAATTCGCGGTCGTATAGACCGCGCTCAATGATCATCTTCGCCCAGGCGAGGAAGAGCGCAGTCTCGCCACCCGGCCATGTCGGAAGCCAATAGTCGGCCATAGCCGCCGTATTGGATAGGCGAGGGTCGATGACGATGAGTTTCGCTCCCTCCATCATCCCCTCGAGAATACGCTGCGCGTGCGGATTGAAGTAATGCCCAGTTTCGAGGTGAGACGAGGTCAGTAGGATGACCTTGGCATTGGTGTGATCTGGGCTTGGGCGGTCGTGTTTTTGCCATAGGGAATAGCCTGTTCTTGCTCCAGCTGAGCAGATATTCGTGTGCGAATTATGACCATCTACTCCCCAGGCCTTGAGGACTCGATTTGCATATCCCTCGTGGCCGGGCCTTCCTACGTGATAGACGACTTTGTCGACCCCGCCGCGCTTGAGTGAGGAGCGAATCTTAGCGGCGATTTCGTCGAGCGCCTCGTCCCAAGAGATCTGTTCCCAACCGCCTTCTCCACGCTTGCCAGTACGGCGAAGTGGATGCATGATGCGCTCGGTATCGTGAATCTGATTGATTGTGGCCGGTCCCTTTGCGCAGTTACGGCCACGCGATCCTGGATGGTGCGGATTTCCCTCGAACTTAGCCACCTCGCCGTTATCCTTGTCCACATATGCGAGCAACCCGCAGGCTGATTCGCAATTGAAACAGGTAGTGGGCACTAAGGAGTAATTGCGTTCAAGGCGAAGAGGCCAGGCATTCGCGTCTAGTTCGGTGAAATTGTGCCACTCGTCGGGTGAAGGAAACTTTCGCAGAGGTTTCTGATTCCCGCTCGCGTGCTCACGGTCGAGATCGGGAATGATTCGCAATTTTTGCGCAATATTCTCGATAAATGTCTTCGCCATCATCTCACCTCAGTGTAAAGTCTCCAATTGTGGCTCGATAACTAATCGGTGCGCATGGCGGCAAACTGCGTAGATTAGTATGCCTGCGCCTATCCAATAGACGATTTGCGAGGAGGTCAAAAGAATCAGTGAAGCTACTCCTATAGTCACCATCTCGACGAACATTTTGGCTGCAAGCAATCGATCTTCCGACCAATTCCGTCCCTTTGCTTGCCCGAAGAGCCAAGCCGTATAGACACCGGTCAGCACCGCCAATGGAATGCCAGCGACAGCCAGATATTCGAGATAGGTGCGGTCAAGGTCGAAGAAGAGAACCACACCACTGCAAGCCAATATGCCGCCAAAACCACCCAATATATAGGCTCCTTTCACTAACCAAGAATCCCAATTCGGCCGCAACATCACATAGAGGAATCTCTCAGGTCGGTCGAGGTCCTTCACCAGTAGGAATCCGGTTAAACCTAGGAAAAAGGTGCAGCCAATGACCAGCTCCCACCACAATTGTTCGGTCATTTCCAACAAACCTGCAAACATCGCCAGCATGGCGATTAGGTAAGTTCCAGCCGCTACCGCTTTGGTGACGATGTAAGCCGAGACCTCCCAGCCCCAGAGTACGCCCTTCGAAGGCTGGTCATAACTGCGCTTTGGCCTCTCGGCCTGATCATCAAGCCGCTCCATCACATCTCGAATGA
>Ga0114932_10003505_pt1 | contig 15334 bp, 15 predicted proteins | sample 2SBtaG_2_FD_87286 | JGI IMG/M metagenome (GOLD analysis project Ga0114932, IMG submission 87286) | Deep subsurface microbial communities from Kolumbo volcano to uncover new lineages of life (NeLLi) - 2SBTROV12_ACTIVE470 metaG | ecosystem: Environmental > Aquatic > Marine > Volcanic ...
CGTCTCGGCAGTATCTCTCGTACGACTAGAAAAGCATCCTGACAGGGATGCTTTCTCTATTCTTTACAATGCTTGATCCAGCCTCCCAGCATACGACCAATCTCATCAATTTGTTGCTGAATACGCACATACTTGTTGGAATCGATGAGCTTGATATCACGTGCAAGTCGTATGAAGATACGAAGCATGTTGAGGTGGACACTGGTCTCATTCAAAGAAGTAAGCTTGTTCTGTTTGTACTGTGCACTGGCTTTCAAGATGCCCTCAAGAACATCAAGAGATGTTGCCACTTATTTTGAGAGGGAGGAGTGCCATCGCAGCATCCGTCTGATATGACTAAAATGGGTCAGTTTTGCCACGCTAGGGTTGACAAACGCGCTAAAATATGCTATATTATGGTATTGATCATTCACTTTAGAATTATGAAAATGCATGAGATAAGTGTGTTGTACGGCGAAGCCTTGCCGTTTAGTACACTTGTCTCATGTTGAGACTCGTCGTGACTGTCCGATGACAGATCAACAAGAAAAGATACGGAGGTATCCGATGACCGCACGGATCACGGATGGACAGAAGAAGCAGATCAAGCGCTTCATGGCTGACGCACTGATCAAGACCGAAACCAGCAAAGAGGGAGCGCAGCGACTCATCGAAAGGGGTGACGAGTTCATGGCTGACATCATGGCAGTCATTGGACGTCACAGCGCCAAACAGCCCGACTACACGCTTGCTCGTGCGACTCTCGGAGGCGATTTTATCTCACCAGAGGAGATCACAGAAGCTCGCGGAGTCAGCTACACTGACGACCAAATTGCCGAGCTGGAGCGTACGCTGCCAAACCACGAGACACTGGAGTGGCTGCGCGACAACAATTTCATGCTCGTGGCAGGCTCACCTCAAGCAATGTCTCTGCTCGATATCCGAGATTTGGAACGATCATACTTCTACTCGAAGCAGGGTGGGTGGTATGTTGAGACAAATGAAGTGTTCGTTCGCAATGACAAAGTATCCTGTCGATGGCTCATGATTCGCAAGGAGCCTGTGGCGAATTCCACACGCAAGACGTGGGATGAGCAACAGCGCCTACTCACAGAGTGTGAAATGGTTCCCAACATCGCAGAGGTGGCGTGGTGTCTGACATGCTACAAGGCGGTCAGGGATGTCTATCTGCTGGGAGACATCTGCGTCCGCACTTCGAGCGTCGACCGCGATGGTGGTCGCGTCTACGTGGGCGGCTTCGGTGGCGACAGGCTCGGCGTCTACTACTGGTACGACGGCGTTCGCGACGACGATCTGGGGCTTGCTTCGTCTCGGAAGTCCTGATCCTTGTTCCTTGAGTCCCTGATCCTTTTGACTCTTTGACGGTTCCGCCGACAGGCGGTCGATTCAAATTTCTGAAGGTATCTGCAACATGCAGGTACCTTCTTTTTATTTTGCGTGATAAAATATGTGTGTTCTGTTCATGTAGGTATGGCTACTGGCTATACTTCACGGAACATTCATTCTGAGAACTGTCAGAGTATCGTCGTTTACGGATTACGATAGCGAGCAGCTCACGAATGAGAGGAACTTCTTGCTTGTTTCTGGTGGAGATGTCCTATTCACAGGATTGCTCCCGAATCAAATACAAGAGAAAGAGTATATAGGACGAGAGTCAGTAAACCTCAATCTCTGGTGTCATGGATGGAAACAGGCAACATGCGTCGACCGCGATGGTAATCGCGTCAACGTGGGCAACTTCGATGGCAATGGTCTCAACGTCAACAACTGGAACGACAGCAATCGCAACGACAATCTGGGGCTTGCTTCGTCTCGGCAGTATCTCTCGTACGACTAGAAAAGCATCCTGACAGGGATGCTTTCTCTATTCTTTACAATGCTTGATCCAGCCTCCCAGCATACGACCAATCTCATCTATATCTTGCTGTAAGAGGCTGTATTTTTTGAGATCAATAAGTTTGACGTCTTTTGCTAATCGGACATACACGCGCAGCATGTTGAGATCCGTACTTGTGTTTCTCAAAACCTCTATCTTTTCTTCTTTATAGAGCACATTGGCTCGTAGAATGCTTTCGATAACATCAAGATTTGCCTTTTCAATGCGTGCCCAGAGCGCATGTCTGTCCTGCTTTGGAACATTTTTGCGAAATTCATACATCTGAAGGTACAGATCATACGACTTTTTAAAAATAGGAATATCAAATTCATCGAGCATATGTTGTTATGAAAATTCATCGTGATTTGTATGATCGCATGATCGAGCCTACTGCGCTATTTCGTGCATGGGAATTGTTTCGTCGAGGAAAACGAAGTCGTCCTGATGTTGCACAGTTTGAATATGCACTCGAGTCGCACATCTTTGCCTTGCATCGTGAACTCCAATCACAGACATATGGCCACGGTATATACTCGTCTTTTTTCATCACTGACCCAAAGCAACGCCATATCCATAAAGCAACTGTGCGTGATCGTGTTGTGCATCACACGGTATTTCAAGTGCTCAACCCGATTTTTGAGCCGTCATTTATAACACACTCTTACTCATGCCGTGTTGGCAAGGGTACACATAAAGGTGTTGATGCTATTGATCGAATGAGTCGCAAGGTTAGTCAAAACAATACACGATCTTGCTTTGCACTGAAATGTGACATCAAACGCTTTTTTGATTCAATTGATCATGAGGTGTTACTGACCATTCTCGCTCGTCGCATAAAGGATGACCGTGTGATGTGGCTACTGAATGAAATTATTCGGGGGTTTTCTCATGACAAATTACGCAACGGCAAAGGATTGCCTATCGGCAATTTGACATCACAGCTATTTGCAAATGTGTATATGAATGAATTTGATCAATTTGTGAAACACGATCTCAAGGTGAAATACTATGCGAGGTATACAGATGATTTCATCATCCTAAATCATAGGCGAGATACGCTTGAGCAGCTTATTCCACGCATACGCGACTATCTCATGAGAGCATTGCATCTGGCGCTACATCCACATAAAGTAATTATCACAACACCACAGCGAGGCATCGATTTTCTCGGTTATGTGATACGACCATATAGTATCACTTTGCGGACAAAGACCAAGCGCAGAATGCTTCGTCATCTCGGTGACAGAATTGATTCATTTAACGACGGTGTGCTGAGTGATGAATCGCTTATACAAACGGTCAGCTCTTATCTCGGTGTTCTTTCGCATGGTAATTGTGAGCAACTTGAGGATCACGTTATGACTGAGCTGTGGTACAAGCTAGAGAGGCCGCTCACGCTACCGCATCCCGACTCCATCGACAGTACTCACAGCTTTCATGTGCCTTCGGTGCCTTATGCATGTCAAAGCACTTCTTTGCATCTTGGATCGCTCGCGGAATCCAACGAGCCGAACCTTTAATTGACTCAAGGGTTAACTCGAAACTTAACTTGCCGTCAGCAAAGCCTTGTTCTTTATCTGCGCGCGCAAACAAGAAATAACCTGTAGATGAGACCCTATAGCGAATCTTTTAAAAATGACAAAATCTCGAAGACGCGCGTGGAGACATTCAGTATCGATGAAGCAATTGATTATGTGTTTGCGTGTACTGGTAATCTGCCGACGCTCGGGACTGAGTGTGATTTTACGCAAAAGCAGCAATTGCAGTGTTTGATTTTTCCTGAAAAACCGATTTACAATTATACAGGATTTGAAACACCTCTTTTATCGCCAATTTTACAATCAAAAAGGACCCATCAGAGTGATGAATCCCTTTTGGTGTCCCCGGAGGGAATCGAACCCCCATCAATGGGTCCGAAGCCCATCGTTTTATCCGTTAAACTACAGAGACGTAGGCAGCTTTCGCTGCATAAATTTTTTATGAAACCCAGCCTTTTGTCTGGATTGCTTTCTCAGCTGCATCTGTCTGTGCTTCTTGTTTGCTCGTTCCTTCACCCTCACAAACTAACTCATCACCCAAGTATACCCCGATAACAAAGTGCTTTTTATGATCAGGTCCGCTTTCGCGAACGACTCGGTAGGTGGGAGTGTGGTTAACTCGTGCCTGTGATTCTTCTTGGAAACGAGATTTAGGATCTAAGTATAGCTTATTCTCTAAGATATGTGGCAGGCGACTAATCATGAACTCATGTACAAACTGTCCAGCCTTCTCATAGCCCTGATCCAAGTGAATTGCACCGATCAGCGCCTCAACTGCGTTGGCTAGGATATACTGTCGTGCTTTGGATCCTTTATCCTTAGCTTCACCTTTTGAAAGGTATAAGCAATCCTCCAAATCAATAGTATGTCCAACTTCTGCAAGCATTTTAGCGTTTACAAGAGATGCACGCCAGTTAGTAAGTTCACCTTCAGGATTTGGAAAATTTGCGTATAAGTATTCAGTTACGATCAGTTCCAATACTGCGTCTCCCAAAAATTCCATGCGCTCGTTATGATCGAGCTCGAATTCTGTATGCTCGTTCAAGTATGATCGATGCACAGCGGCCGTTTTAAGGAAGTTGATGTCCTTAAATTCGATATGAATGGTCTCCTGTAACTTCTTAAGATGTTCTGCTTTCATAATAGAAAGGGCCGCTCAGGGGATATAAAGACACCAATGTTGATATCCTTATATCTCATGACGGCGTGTTAAAACAATTAACGATTAACAATTGACGACTGACACTCCATCAGAGAATCAGTCGTTAATCGTCAATCGTTGTAAAAGGGTGCTATTGCGAGGAGTCTTCTTCTGGTGCGGGTACTTCGCTCTTCTCATCTTCGCCATCTTCTTTTTTCTTTGGCGGTTTTAAATCAACTTCCTTCATATCTCCGGATTCCTTGATGTCATTGTAAATTGCACCTAAGACTCCATTTACAAATCGTCCGCTGGATTCACCTCCGAAGGATTTTGCTAATTCGATAGCTTCGTTGATAGCTACGCGAGATGGAATTGTTTCTGTCATCTTCATTTCGTACACTCCAATGCGCAAAATATTACGATCAACGTTGGTAATTTGTTCAAGTGGCCAATCGGGCGCGTATTGAACTATGATCTTGTCGATATCCTTAACATTATCAAGAACACCATGAACTAACTCACGAGAAAACTCGTGGTCATCCAATCCAGGACCAAATTCAGATAGGTTGTAAGAAATGACCTCTTCCAGGTCCATGTTTTCAAATTTCTCCGGTAAAGAACGTTCAGAGAAATCCCATTGATATAATGTTTGCATGGCGATGGAACGAGCGAGGTGGCGATTAGCCATAAAGAACGAGTTAGAGCTAAATATGTTTGTATTTCTATTTAACTTATTTTACACCTTTCGTCCACGGTATGTTCCGCATGCTGTACATGCGTGATGTGGAATACGAGGTGCCTTACATTCAGCACATGTTGTTGTTGCAACTGGTTTAAGTGCGAAATGTGATGCACGACGCTTTCGTTTTGACGAGGTGTGTCGATGTCCAGGTAAAGCCATATGTTATATTTAAGCGGTTCTCTGCATATCCTCCGTCTGAGAGACCTTATCTTTGTAGGTAATTGTAGACACATACTATCAAGTGCTGTGTATAAATGCAAGATCTAAGGGGTTGAGGGTACTAATTTAAGGAAAAAGCGCGGGACTTTTGACAAAACCGAAAATCCATGTTATTGTATGTTTGTAGTGGTGCAAGGCCTAAGGCCTGCGCCACTTTTTATTACAAAACCCGGCATAGTAGAGAAATTCTGCGATCTATGCCTAACACTCAGGATTATGGCTTATCGGCATCCTCAAATAACTGCACTTTCTCGTCTGCATCTGTGGATGGTCGCTTTGATTGTTGTAAGTTTAGTAGCACTACTCGGTGCTTTTTTTGTACCACAAAGCGCATCTGCAGCTGAAGAGGAGAGAGAAACAACGGAGGAATTATCTGCTGAGGCAAATGAAGATGCAGATGTGACACTCGAAGATTTGGAAGCCGAAGAGGTTCGAGTGCTTCCTGATAGTCCGCTGTATGGATTCAAGCGATTTGGTCGGGCATTACGAGAAACATTTACGTTCAATCCGATTGCAAAAGCAGAAGTCCGGCTCGAGCACGCCAATCTTGAGTTGGCAGAGGCGCAGCAGTTACTAGAAGAGCGGCCAGAAGATTCAGCGGCCGCACGGGCGACTGCAAAAGCGGTTGAGCGATATGAAGACAGAATTGAGAAAATCTCAGACAAGGTTGAAGATTTAAGTGAGAGAAGAGAGGATGGCGATGAGGTGCGCGTTGGTAAGTTGATTGAAAAATTTGTAGACAAGCAAATTAAACACAGAAAAGTAATCGAAAAATTAGAACGACGCATTGATGATCATGCATCAGATGACGTACGTGCTGAAGTTCGTGACCGACTTGCTGAAAGTCGTGATCGAGTAGCAGAACATGCGGGTAAGTTTATTGGGAATATTGACGATGATTCCGAAAGACTTGCAGGACATATCCAAAATGCACTTGATGATCAGGATGGAAGTGAGTTCAGAGATTTTAAAAATGTAGAGGTATTGCGCCACTTTGAAGACCATGTGTCGGATGAAGCGAAAGATGCATTCCGACAGGCGGAAGGTCATGCGATTGACCGACTTGCAGAAAATTTCAAGAAACTACCAAAGGAAAAGAGAGCTCGCAGTTTTGATAGTTATGTAACTCATATTTACGGGGACGAGACAGTGCACATGGAACTGTTCGATCGATTAGAACAAGAAGAAGATCTACCAGAAGACATTCGAGAGCGAATGGAAACAGCAAAGGATATTGCAGCACGCCGATTTCAAGAACGAATTGAAGGTGTGGGTGAGCAATATGGAGAGGAATATCAAGATCGTTTTCGTGAACGAACGTTACAAAGGTTCACTACTGAAAATCCAGATCTTGGGCAGTTACGAGCGGTGCAAGAAATTCGCGAACGTGTAGAATTTAAAGACGAAGAAATTAGACGAGAGGTGGAGATTGCGGAAGAAGAATCGGTAAGACAATTTGCGGCTCAATTTACAGATACCGAGTCGCAAGATCAGGTTTCGAGATACCAAGAGCTGTCTCGACAAATGCAAGAGAATCCAGATCCGACTACATTCCGCTTATTACAAGCACTGGAAGAAGAAGTGAAGTCAGATCCAAGTAAAAAAGCATTTATTGAAAGACTTGAGTACGACACTAAGGCAGAATTTGCGCAGCGTGCTTCAGAGGATGGAGATGATTTCTTAGAGCAGATCACATCATTAAACCCGCATGATCTTGAGGTGTACGAGCAGTTAAGAAGAGAGTTTGGAGAAAATCCGGATGAGTTCTTCGGTCCGCCACCGAGTGGAGAGTTTGGCTCACGTGACGATGAATTTGGTGATCGTCGGCCAGAGTTTGAGGGACCACCTCCTGGGTTCGAGAACTTCTTTGAGCAAGCAAAACAACATCAGTCTGAGCGCATTACAGATCATTTACGAGATATCGAAGATCCAGAACTATTCGAGTCATTCGAAAACCGGTTCAGAGATTTGGATGAAGGTACGCTTAATGAAATCAAAGCTCGGCAGAGCGATTTTGAAGGAACATTAAGTGAGCGAAGAGACTTCTCAAATGAGCGAGAGTTAGAGGCGGATGAACGTCGAGTGAGAGAAGAGTTGGACGTCGAACGTCGTCGGCTGAATGAAGAATTTGATGCTCGAGTAGAGCGCGCAGGGAACGAGGAAGATAGACAGGCTATCTTTAATCAGAGAATTGATGAGGAAAACAGGCTTAATGATCGAGAGCTTGAGGCTCGGAAACAGCAATTTGAGGCAAGAATCTCCTCAGATTCCCTCTGTGATGAGCGTTGTCAGCAGGCAGAACGCGAACAGTTTAGGATACGTCTTGATGAAGAACGACGTAGTTTTGACGAGGATGCGCAACTGCGCAGAGATCAGGTAGAGCTCGATCAATTCCCACAAGATCGAGATGATGAACGTCGAGAAGAAAATAATCGCGAGGACGGACCAGAAGTATTCAATGAAGACCGCAGATTTGACGATGATAGAAGAGACGGGTTCGAGGGAGGAAGATTTGATGGACCGCCGGAAGATGATGGTCGTCGATTTGATATACGTAGGCCAGATGAACGTCCAGAGCCTTCGCGGTCTGACGAAAACAGAGTAGATGAAAAGCGAAGTATCTTCGAAATCTTCAGACCTGACAGATCGGAATTAGAAAGCCGTGATGATGTCAGGGATGACCGAAGAGAAGCGCCAACATTCGAGCAGCCGCGAAGACCAGAAGAGGTGTTCGAACGTTTTGAAGAACGTCGTGATGACGTCCGTCCAGATGAGCGTCCGCCGGAGCCGGTGTTTGAAACACGCCGCGAGGATGAACGTTCACGACAACCGCTCTTCACGCCGCCTGAGCCAGAGCGTCAGGACGAAAGCCGTGAAGAGGTTCGATCTGAAGAAAGGCGTCCAGACTTGCGTCCTCTCGACGATATCAGACGTGAGGATTCGCGAGAAGAGCGAATACAGCCGGAGGTTCGTGAGGAGGTTCGCGAGGAACGTCGCGAAGAGCCATCAGTCACAGCACCGGTACAAATTACTCCACCTCCATCGGATGTAGGAGTACCACCACCATCTATCAGATCACGACAATCAAGCGTACAGGGGTTCATCCTCGGTTTATTTACTGAGATGTTCGCCAAGAGTGCACTTGCGGGTTGGTAGTCTTACAAAAGCACAAAGACAAGGGCGGCATATTGTCGCTCTTTTAGTTTGGATAATTTTCTCGTGTTCATTGACACGATCGCGTAGATCGGCTATGCTGAATTACACGATCATTCAGAACGACATAAAGGTGGCAAGCATGACAACAAAACAGAGTACGATCAATGCGGTCGTATGGGTGATTGCAATTTTTGTTCTGATGACAGCAGTACCTTTGGCGGCTAGGATAGTAATTGGAGTCGCATACCTCGTACTGATGTTTAACCTCCGCGTATCACCAAGCATCGGACATGCAACGCCTAAGAAAACAGCAAAGGAGATTCATGATGACAGTTAAGCAAAAGAAAGTTGCGCTTGCATTCATGTGGCTGGCAATTCTCGTGATGTTTATTGCGAATCCACCGCTAGGTGCAGTTGCTGCGGTGATTGGATGGTACTATATGACTCCAGTACTTCTGAAAAAGGACGAGCTGCGGAAGCAGAAGGTTGAGTTGCGATCCAGCAGGAGAGATCGAAGCAGGCACCCATAGGGCTCACAAGGACGCATCTTAATACACCTCCACGGGGGTGTTTTTTACTACATGCATTGACACGCTGGCGGTAATGTGCTACAAAATACCCGCTCCTTTCAATCGCCTATGTTGGCAACTCCTAACGTACTGTATTGAAGTCATGAGCACGGCCCTTCTATCCTCTCAGAAATACTGAAGAGAAACGGAGAAAATAATGTGGATTTTTGTAGTTTTAGCCTGCGCAACATCGGCAGCAGGACGAGACATTTGGTTCTCGTCTCATAAAGTAAAACATCTGTCGGCGCCATTGCGCGCGTGGGGTCTCACGACGGGTGCGATTCCGATTGGGTTCGGTATACTTCTTGTTACAGGGGTGTCAGAGGTTGCGCCGCATTTTTGGTCATGGTTTATTCTGGATTGCTTCTTGATGGTCGCCGCAATCATTTTGCTGATGCGCGCACTGTCGCAAGGGCCTCTTGCTCAAACGCAGCCAATCCTTGCGATCACACCTGTTGTCATCATGTTTACCAATCCCTGGATTACAGGAGAGATGGTCAGCTGGATCGGCTGGGTGGGTGTGGGAATGATTGCGCTTGGTATCTACGGTGCGCAGATGAAGAAGATTGATACAGACAAAAGTGCTTGGCAAAATTTCATCGCACCGCTGAAAGTCATGATGACGCAGCCAGGAATTCGAGCAAAACTAGGAACTGCCCTCATCTACGCAATCACTTCAAGTATCGACAGCATCTGCACAAAAGCGAGCAGTCCGGCATTCTACATCTTCATTGAGAGTATCGTCGTCTCAATTATGCTCGCTGCGATCGTTATGGTGCAGCGATCTCGAGTCGCGGAAAAAGAAGAGATCAAAGCAAAAAATATTAGGAACATCATGATTGGTGGACTGATTAAAGGCAATACCAACATGCTGCAGTTCTGGGCACTTACGCTTGCACCTGTACCTCTGGTCATTGCTGTAAAGAGATCCTCAATCCTCCTTACGAATGGGTGGTCATTCTTCAAACGAAAAGACCACGAGTATAATTGGTACCGTATTTCTGGCGTGTGCCTATCTGTGGCGGGCGTTATTGTCCTTATATTCACATAATTCGTCGCCTAAGGGCGGTTTTTTAGTATTGACAAGTATCAGTACTTCTGATGGACAAGACCTATGCTCAGTAGTCGAACCACATAGACTTTACCTCCATGTGCCGATCGAACCGCATACGAAAAACATGCAATCCTTTGGCTTACGCCAGAGAAGCAGGTTTACTGTGCAAAACGTAAAAGTAGGTAATCTAGGATCCTTTACGGTTCAGCAGCCAGAGACGCGAAGTTGGGTAATCGGCCACTTCATGCCGGAAGAAACTGGCTGGCAGTGTGACGATTTTGAAATGAAATGGGTCACGCGTGAGAAAGATGAGTTAAAGCCGGGTCATAAGGCAAAACAGACAACACCAACACTCGGAGTGTGTATTTTCGGAAAAATCGCCGCAGAGTTTCCGGAAACAGGTGAGGTTATTATGCTGGAGAAACCTGGAGACTATGTATTCTACGGTGCAGGACAAGTAGCGCATCAAACCAGATATCATGAAGACAGTGTCATGATGACCATCCGCTGGCCATCTAAGCGAGCCGAATAGGTTCCAGCCATCCTTCGGGGCGGCTTTTTCTATTGACATGATTTGAAAATTATGATAGATCGCATGGTCCAACTTCGGGCAAAACCTCAACCTTCAGAATTGAATCTTCTGAAGAACGTAGGAGATATCGTGTCAGATCCTTTAGAAAGAAAAACATTCGGCCTGATCATGCGATGCTATGCAATTGATGAATCAAGTGTCGATATGATTGTATATCGCGCGACGCTTCTTGCTGAGCGAGCTGCGGAAATCCGTGTGCGTGGTCGAGCGCTGTTCAAGCTTATTGATATCCTGGTATGGGCAGACCCTCGGTTCCGAACACTTCCGGAGAAATCTGATTGGAGTGATTGTGGAAAAACAAAAGAGGCTCTCGATAATCATCCAGTCGTCCAAAATCTGCGCGGAAAAGTCTTCGTCAAAACAATTACTAACGGAGACCTGTACTGCAAGACGCTCAATTTCGGCGTTGCGTGGCAGACGAGACGAAAGATAGACTTCTCTGTTATTGCGTCTCCGTATGTACTCAATGCATTCACAGATGAAAATCTGACACGCATGTATGACGCCTTTGCTGGTGGCGCTAGAGCCGTAGCATTTGAGGTGTACGACAGTGATGGTGTCGAAGTCGGAAGGCTTTCGAACGCATTTTGTGGGTGGGAGAATGAGTCGCTCATTACGTGCGGCGGGTTCGATATGATTGCTGCAAAACCACACGATCAACGAATGATGAGCTACAAGCGTGCATGGAGTGATGACGGCGCAACAAGTTACTGTTATCACGAAGCTGGGTCTGAGGAGGTAGTCCCGCTCGCACGTATGGCTGAGCACTATCCAAAGAGATGCATCGCACCGTTGCGACTCACTGATCCATCGCAGGGCTATTTGCCGCCAGATAAAACACTGCATCCACTCGAATTCGATCGCCACATTCAAAAACTCGCAACTATGCGAGCCCGGCAAGACGGTCATCTCAAAAGTATGGGATATGATCCTGTTGTCCTCAGAAACGGTGTTATGTCTGGCTACGGCTGGCGTGCATAGCAGCCGACCCCGAGAAATCGGGTTTTTTTATATCAAAAAAACCGCCGATGTGGCGGTTTTTTATTCCTACAAAATCGTTAGATCATCGTAACTGTATTAACCTTGTCACCTTCCTTCTTAAACTTCATGATGCGCACACCTTGAGTCGCGCGAGAAATCTTAGAGATTGATTGAATTGGTGTTCGGATAACCTGTCCATTATCACTCATCGCAATGATGTCTCGATCATCCTTTCCACTCACCAAGAACGCAGCTACAATCTTTCCGGTCTTCGTGGTGATCTTAGCAGTCAAAATTCCAGAACCACCGCGACCCTGAATACGATAATCATCTACTGCGGTACGTTTTCCGTATCCATTTTCCATCACGATCAATAATTGTCGGGTTGCAGATTGTTTTGGATCCAATACATCCATTCCCACAACAAACGCCTCGCCTTTCAACTTAAGAGCACGCACACCAGAAGCGACACGCCCCATCTTTCGTAAATGTCTCTCATCAAATCGAATGGCTTGTCCGGTATTCGTTGTTAACATGACATGATCTTTTCCTGTTGAAGGAACAACCCATCCAAGTACATCTTCTGGTTTCAACTTAATTGCGATCAAACCGGAACGACGAACATTCGCAAAATCTTTCAGATCAACTTTCTTAATAACACCCTTTACGGTCGCCATGATCAAGAACTTCGCATCGTTGTAGTCGGAAATCGGTAGGGTAGTAGTAACGCGCTCTCCAGGGCCAAGTTGCAAGAAGTTCACCATTGCTTGCCCCTTAGCAGTTCGAGATCCCTGCGGAATATCGTATGCTTTCAATTGGAATACGCGACCTCGTGATGTAAAGAATAACACGTCAGAGTGAGTTGATGTCATGAATAATGAATCAACTATATCTTCTTCTTTTGTTGTTAATCCAATCACACCCTTACCTCCACGAGACTGCTGTTTGAATGTATCTGGTGGCAATCGCTTGAGATACCCGTCCTTTGTAAGTACGACAAGTGTATCTTCATTGGCAACCAAATCTTCCATTGAGAAGTCTTTAACTCCTTTTGGCATGATTTTTGTGCGACGATCTGTTCCGAACTGATCTCGCAATCCTTCAACTTCTTCTTTTACAACCTTCTCAATCTTTTTATCAGATGAAAGCAATCCTTCTAACTGTGCAATTAACTTCTTCTTTTCTTTTAATTCATCTTCAAGTTTCTTTCTCTCCAACGCAGCAAGTTGAGACAATCGCATGTCCAAAATCGCGTTTGCCTGCAAATCAGAAAGTTTAAATCGCTTCATCAACTTACTTCGAGCATCATCACGATCACTGGAAGCACGAATCAGTTTGATAACCTCGCCGATCTTGGCTTGTGCCTTCACCAAACCTTCCAAAATATGCGCACGTTCCTTAGCTCGCTTCAATTCAAATTCTGCACGACGACGAACGACTGTTTTTCGATGCTTAATATACTCATTCAAAATCATCTTGAGGTTCAACACGCGTGGCTGAATACCATCGATAAGGGCAAGCATGTTTACGTGGAATGTAGTTTGCAGTTGTGTGTGCTTGTAGAGCAAGTTCAAAACTTTCTTTGGGTATGAATCTTTTTTCAGCTCAACTACAACACGAACTCCTTCTCTGTCTGATTCGTCGCGCAAATCTCGAATTCCATCTATCTTCTTATCTTTAACCAAGTCCGCAATCTTAGAAATCAAATTTGATTTATTTACCTGATAAGGAATTTCGCTCACGATAATGCGGAATGATCCAGATTTGTATTCCTCAATTTCCGCAACGGCGCGCTGAACGATGCCACCCTTACCAGTTGCATACGCTTGCAAGATATCTTTCTTATTATAAATGACAGCACCAGTAGGGAAGTCAGGCCCTTTCACATGTTCGAACAAATCTTCAACAGTGACTTTCTTGTCTTCGATTAAAGCAATAATTCCATTACACAACTCTCGCAAGTTATGAGGAGGAATATTTGTCGCCATACCAACCGCGATTCCAACCGTACCGTTAAGTAGTAAGTTAGGAAGCAAGCCGGGCAACACTTTTGGCTCTTTGTGTGTGTTGTCGTAGTTATCTCCCCAGTCTACTGTCTCTTTTTCAATATCTAAAAGAAGTGTTTCTGAGACCTTACGTAGTTTCACCTCAGTGTAACGCATGGCAGCTGCACGATCTCCATCCATCGAACCGAAGTTTCCTTGCCCGTGGATAAGCATGTCGCGCATATTGAAATCCTGCGCCATACGAACCAATGAATCATATACAGCAGTATCGCCATGCGGATGGTACTTACCAAGCACCTCACCAACAACTGTCGCAGATTTTCGATATTTTGCACTGGCCTTCAATCCCATCGTCCACATCGCATATAAAATACGGCGATGCACAGGCTTCAAACCATCACGAACATCTGGAAGAGCACGGGAAACAATAACGCTCATTGCATATTCCAAATACGATGATTTCATCTCCTCAACAAGTGGCTGAGCGATGAGTTCTCCGATATAAGCCTTCTCGGGCTCCAGTTCCTTCGTCAATTTCTTTTTTGGCTTTGCTGGCATATTTATTCTGTTGATGTCGAATACGAATTCTCTAATTCTAGTTTAAGCTGTTCAATGATATCAGATGATATCGGATCTGTAGATGTTGCGTTATCGTCTGCTGCCTTATTTAAAATGTAAGTCCTCTGTTGCTCGAATGAATCTTTCGCTTCATCAAAGTTATCTCCAATGGTAGAAAAATCATCCTCAAGTTGTTCAATGACTGCTCGATCGTCACGCGCTTCATCTACCATGCGAATCAACTGTCTTCCCGTCGTCTGAACATAAAGGTAGATAATGACGGCAAGGATTAGAACAAAAATAAAGCCTGCTAGAATTGTGGTGCTACGGCTTCGCGATGCCATACTACTTAGGTGGCTGCAAAACAACTACAGCCATTTCATCATCAGGCAAGTTCTTTCGGACTGCTTTAAACTTATCAGTCTCTTGTGTGTCTTTTGCACCAATCTCCTTTAGGAACGCATCGAGCTTATCGTGCTTCTCGTCTAATCCTTTGACCTTATATGCCATAAGAATCACAACGCGAGGCTGAATAGCCTGAACGACACGTACAGCCTGATGAGGCTTGAGTGTATCACCGCCTCCGACAGGAATAAATAACACATCAACATCACCAAAAGATTCAAGTAATGTGTTATCAAGAGTTCCTGTGAGTAATCCAACATGAGCAAAACGAACATTTCCCACATCAAATCGATATACAGTTAGGTCACCAAGTGGTGTTCCGTGAACCATAACCCCCTTAATCTCGTATTCTCCTGGGCCAGTAATGATGAATGGATCACCTGAGACTCCTTTAAGGTCCTGTTCTCCGCGAGTCGCCATGACGATGTTTCCTGCACCGATTCCAGGAACAGTTGCTCCTTTTGGTGTGTATGGATCGATCACAATAGTGAGATCGC
>Ga0114932_10003506_pt1 | contig 15333 bp, 9 predicted proteins | sample 2SBtaG_2_FD_87286 | JGI IMG/M metagenome (GOLD analysis project Ga0114932, IMG submission 87286) | Deep subsurface microbial communities from Kolumbo volcano to uncover new lineages of life (NeLLi) - 2SBTROV12_ACTIVE470 metaG | ecosystem: Environmental > Aquatic > Marine > Volcanic ...
TTTCGCGCTCCTCAAAGTAGACGCCATCAACGGCAAGAAACCCGATGAAGTGCGCGACCGTGTTCCTTTCGATTACCTTACGCCGCTTTTCCCTTACGAAAAGCTGAACCTGTTCACCACGCCCAACAATTACAGCACCCGCATCATGGACCTCTTTACGCCTATTGGTAAAGGTCAGCGTGGCCTGATCGTTGCGCAACCCAAAGTGGGTAAAACCATTTTGTTGAAAGAAGTGGCCAACGCCATCGCCGCCAATCACCCCGAGTGTTATCTCATGGTGGTATTGATCGATGAGCGTCCTGAAGAGGTAACCGATATGGAGCGCAGCGTAAAGGCAGAAGTGATCGCTTCTACCTTCGATGAACCCGCAGAAAAACACGTGAAAGTATCCACCATTGCTTTGCAAAAAGCAAAACGCCTGGTAGAATGCGGTCACGATGTAGTGATATTGCTCGACTCCATCACCCGTTTGGCCAGGGCCCACAACACAGTGGCACCCGCCAGCGGTAAAGTATTGAGTGGTGGTGTGGAAGCCAACGCCATGCAAAAACCCAAGCAGTTCTTCGGCGCTGCCCGTAAAATAGAGCACGGCGGTTCGCTTACCATCCTGGCCACTGCCCTCATTGAAACAGGCAGTAAGATGGATGAAGTGATCTTTGAAGAATTCAAGGGTACCGGTAACATGGAATTGCAGCTCGACCGCCGCCTAGCCAACAAACGCATTTTCCCTGCCATCGACCTGGTGGCTTCTTCTACTCGCCGCGACGACCTGTTGCTCGACAAAGAAGTATTGCAACGCATGAACATCCTTCGTTTGTACATCAACGATATGAATACCGAAGAAGCAATGAATGAATTGCTCAAGCGCATGCGCGGTACAAGAGACAATGAAGAGTTCTTAGCCTCTATGAATCGATGAGTTGATAGTTGTTAGTTGTCAGTTGTTAGAAACATGGATTCGCTCATCTGACAACTAACAACTATCAACTAACAACTAAATATGGCCATCACCAAACTCACCATAGCGCCTTTTTTAGCAGCAGCACAAGACCATCTCGTGCTCGATGTGCGCAGTCCGGGTGAATACCAGCACGCACACATACCCGGCGCCCAACTCCTTGCACTTTTCACCGACGAAGAAAGAAAGATCGTCGGCACAGCTTACAAACAGCAGAGCCGGCAGAAAGCCATCAAAATAGGATTGCAGTTTTTCGGTCCTAAAATGGTGGGCATGATAGAACAGGTAGAGCAATGGTGCGCCGCACGTAACAAAGAGGCAGAACGCCCAACCGTACTAGTGCACTGCTGGCGTGGAGGTATGCGCAGCGCCGGCGTGGCCTGGCTGCTCGATCTTTATGGTTTCAATGTGATTATCCTTGTGGGCGGCTATAAAACCTATCGCCACTGGGTGTTGGCGCAGTTGGAAAATAATTATCCCATTCATATTGTTGGCGGTTATACCGGCAGCGGCAAAACCGATCTGCTCCATGAGCTCACCAAACAACAGGAAGCCGTGATCGATCTCGAAGCGCTGGCTCTGCATAAAGGATCGGCTTTCGGTGCGCTTGATAAAATACCACAGCCCTCCCAGGAGATGTTTGAGAACCTGTTGGCGCATGAATTGCAAAAACACGAACAAGCTTCGCGGATATGGATGGAAGATGAAAGCCAGCGCATCGGCCTCGTCAACATACCCATCGTACTATTTAAACAAATGCGCACCAAACCTGTTTTCTTCCTCGATGTTCCTTTCGAAGAAAGGCTCAACCACATCATAAAAGAATACGGAGGATTTGAGAAAGAAAAACTGGTGAACGCCATTATCCGCATCAAAAAAAGACTGGGCGGACTCGAAACCAAAACAGCCATCAATTACCTGCTGGAAGACGATGTAAAAGAATGCTTCCGCATATTGTTGAAATACTACGATAAGCTTTACATCAAAGGATTGTATAATCGCGAAAACGCCGAAACGCTTACCTGTAAAATTCCCGTTGACCAGGTGGATGCCGAGCAGAATGCCGGTAAACTGGTGAACCTTCTTCAAACACAGCATGCATGAACAATGAATCTACAGCCATCAGGCTTACACAATATTCCCATGGCGCCGGTTGCGGTTGCAAAATAGCGCCGCAGGTACTCGACACCATTTTAAAGACCAATCTCTCATCACCCGATCAGCAAAACTTACTCGTAGGCAATAGCAGTAAAGACGATGCCGCCGCTTATGACCTGGGCAACGGCACGGCATTGATCTCTACTACCGACTTTTTCATGCCCATCGTAGACGATGCATTTTCATTCGGTAAAATTGCCGGCGCCAACGCCATCAGCGATGTGTACGCCATGGGAGGAAAACCCATCCTGGCCATTGCTATCCTGGGGTGGCCGGTAGATAAATTGCCGGCAGAAGTTGCTCGACAAGTTATTGAAGGCGCGCGCAGCATCTGCGCCGAAGCGGGTATTCCGCTTGCAGGCGGGCACAGCATCGATTGCCCCGAGCCCGTTTTCGGCCTCGCAGTAAACGGACTGGTAGATACCCCCCGCCTCAAACAAAACAGCACCGCCCGCGAAGAAGATGTTTTATTCCTTACCAAACCGCTGGGCATGGGCATTCTTTCCACTGCGCAAAAACGCAATGCGCTCAGCAGCGAACACCACGATCTCATGCTTCGCCAATTGATGCAACTGAATAAAGTGGGCGAAGAACTTTCTGCGCTGGCATCTGTACACGCTATGACAGATGTAACCGGCTTCGGATTGCTGGGTCACCTGATTGAAATGTGTGAAGGAAGCGGGTTGAACGCGCAGATACAATTACAAGAGGTTCCTGTTATCCCGGGCCTCGATCCATACCTGCAACAAAAAATACAACCGGGTGGCACCAAACGCAACTGGGCAAGTTACGGCCATAAAGTACAGTTCGCCGATACGATTCAACCCGAAGAAGCCATCTCCATACTGGCCGATCCGCAAACAAATGGCGGGTTGTTGGTGGCTGTAGGAAAAGACAGTGTAAAAGACGCCGGTGATCTACTGAAATCGCATGGTCTTTACCACACCATCATTGGTGAAATGACGGTTGCGGGCGAGGATAAAACCGTTACAGTATTTTAACGATTCGTAGGATTCTTTTTAATCTTTTTGGTATTAGCTTTGGTTATAATTTAAAAAAGGAGGAATCATGATACGTTCATTTTTGACCCTTCTGAGCATTTGCCTGGCAACAACCCTAATGGCACAGGAGGCCGGCCAGTCACCCGCTCCCGACCAAAATCCCAACTTCAACATCAGCAGGCAGAAATACATGAGCCAGAAAGACTCCCTGCTCTCTGCTTCCAACACCACCGTGCAGCAAACCTATAAGGCTTACGATTGGTACGAAGCCAAAATGGAACGCCGCAACGAGCGGAGAGAAGCCAGGAGGTATGCTGCCTATTACAACGGATACTACTATCCGTATTACAACCAATATTATAACGGCTGGAACCAGTATGGTTATTACAATAACTGGGGCAGCTGGAATGCACTCAGACCCAACATCGGTTTCCACACGGGAAATTGGTGGTTCTCTTTTTAAAACCAATTGCATACTATGAAAAGCAAATTTTTACTTTTTGCCGCCGGAATTTTATCGTTCTCTCTCTTTGTTACTTCCTGCGCAACACGTATGGTTACCCGCATTGATCCTGCAACACAGATCGATATCAACGGAACCTGGAACAATACCGACAGCCGCCTCACTGCGGAAGAAATGACCAACCAGATACTGAATGCCAAATGGCTCAACGATCACCTGGCTGCCAAAGGAGGCAAAAAGCCTGTAGTAGTGGTAGGCATGGTTACCAATAAAAGTCATGAACACATTGAAGCAGAAACTTTCATGAACGACCTCGAGCGTGCATTCATACAAACCAGCAGGGTAGGATTGGTGCAAAGTGGTAAAAAACGTGAAGAAATGCGGGCAGAAAAAGCAGACCAGCAGAGCAACGCCACACAAAGCACCATGAAAAAATTCGGGTTGGAGCGTGGCGCCGATTACATACTGCAAGGTTCTATCAACTCCATCGTAGATGCGTATCGCAGGAAGAAAACCGTTACTTACCAGGTGAACCTGGAGCTCACCAACATTGAAACCAATGAAGTGGTGTGGATAGGCGATAAAAAGATTGCCAAATTCGTCAACAACTAAGTGCTGTTTAATTTTTCCGCATGAAGCATTGTATAAAACGGGCATGGGTAGCTTGGCTATTGATGCCTGTTTTGTTTTCCTGTGCTACTTACAACAGCAAAATGTCTGCTTATTACAACCAGGTAAGCGCATCGCATTACAGGCATGCCGATCATATGCTGGAGCAGAATGGTTACCTGCAACATCCCAGGAACAGCCTCTTGTATTATATGGAACGGGGACAAATGCTGCACCTGCAGGGCCTGTACGACAGCAGCAACCTCTTCCTGAACCTTGCCGACGGCTATATAGAAAACAAACACAAATCGTTAGGGAATGCGATTACCAGCTTGATGCTCAACCCAATGACCGCTCCTTACCTGGGTGAAGACTTTGAACGCTTCATGGTTTATTATTACAAGGCGCTCAACTATCTCTACCTCGGAAAAACAGACGACGCCCTGGTAGAAGCCCGCCGCATTAGTTTGAGCACCCAAACGCAGGAAGATAAATTTAAACCGGGCGCCAATCGTTATACCAAAGATGCATTTGCGCTCAATGTGCAGGGAATGATCTATGAAGCTGCTGGCATGATCAATGATGCATTCATCGCTTACCGGAATGCCGCCGATGTTTACCTCAAAGAGCCGAACAATAGGTACTACGGTGTTTCCATGCCCTCGCAATTGAAGCAGGATGTATTGAGAACCGCTGCGTTGATGGGATTCAAAGACCAGCTGGATTTTTACGGAAAAAAATTCAACACTACTTATAAAACCCGCGACACCAGCAATGCCGGCGGAGAACTGGTGGTGTTTTTTGAAAGGGGAATGGCTCCTGCCAAAACGGAACAAAACTTTATCCTTGCACAGTCCGGTGATGGAAACGGCGTTTTTGTTTTCAACGGACCCTATGGTACTTTCGATGTTTCTTCTGCCAATTCCTTTTCTGCTTCATTAAAAAATTTCAGGACCATTCGTGTGGCCATTCCCATTTATGAACCCAGGTCTTACAATAATGTGCAGGGCACCGCTACAGCCGATGGAGCTGCTTATTCATCAGAACTGGCAGAAGATATCAATACCATCGCACCGGCGGTATTGAAAGAACGGATAGTGAAGGAAGTTACCAATGCTCTATTAAGACAGGCGTTTAAACTGGGCATGGAGAAAGGCGCATCAGAAGCCACCAAAGCAGCAGTGAAAAACAACAGCAAAGAAAAAGATGAGGGTAAGAAGGAAAGAAATGCAGAAGCTGCTGCCCTGGTCACCGGATTGGTGGTAAACATGTTCAATACTGCAACGGAAAAAGCAGATACCCGTAACTGGCAATCATTGCCCGCTTATATCCAGTATGTGCGCATTCCGCTGAAAAAAGGAGCCAACGACATCAGGCTCCGGTTGGGCAATGCCGAAAAAACCATTCGTGTTGAGGGTAAAACCGGTTTGCAATTGTACAACTGGCGTGTGCCAGATAACAGTATTACTGTTGCCCCATAAAAAGAAGCAGCCGTTTTTTTGCATTGATATGTATCCTGTTCCGCATGAAGTTGGTCCAGCCAAAAAGCCAGCCCCTTAAACCAAAAGCCTGTCTCGACCATTTGTATATGTCAAATGCATCGGAGTGTTCTGTGATCAGTCCGTCTTTCAACCGCAGGTGGGCTTTTACCTTATTCACAACTTTTCTGCCTGTTTGGGTAAATGTATAAGTGGCTACCCAATCGCAGGTAGCATACTCTTCATCCAGTAGTTGAATATTATCGAACCTGATGGCAAGGTCTTTTGCGTTCTTGCAGAGCATTTCCCACATGGCCCGTGTTTCCTGGCTGTTGAGCAATCCGAATACCATGTCGCTGAACACCACTTCTGCGTCGTAGCAGGCATTCATACCTGCATAATCTCTTTGTTGAAAGGCCGAATAAAAACGGTGTATCGTTTGTTCGTTCGTGTTCATCTGTTGTTGTTCCTAATGTGCTTCCAACCAGTTAACGCCTTTGCCTACTTCCGCTTCCACCGGTACATCGTTGGGTAACGGCATGGCGGTGGTCATGCAACGGATGATCAGTTCTTCCAGTTTATCCACTTCATCAGCCACTGCATCAAACACCAATTCATCGTGCACCTGCAGGATCATTTTCGACTGCCACTTGCCCTGCTTCATTTCATGATGCACTTTGATCATAGCCATTTTGATCATATCAGCCGCAGTGCCCTGTATGGGTGAGTTGATGGCGTTGCGTTCTGCATAACCACGCACCGTGAAATTGCTGCTGTTGATGTCTTTGAGCCAGCGCTTCCTGCCGGCCAGTGTTTGCACATAACCATTTTCCTTGGCCAGGTTGATCTGCTCATCCATGTAACGCTGGATGTTGGGAAATTCTTTTTTATAATTATCGATGATCTGCTTGGCTTCTGTTCTGCTGATGCCCAGGTTATCGGCCAAACCGAAAGCGCCTTGTCCGTATATAATGCCGAAGTTTACACTCTTGGCTTTGTAGCGTTGCTCTTTCGTTACTTCCGATTCGGCAATGCCATATACTTTGGCAGCGGTAGCTGTGTGAATATCTTTTCCCAACCTGAACGCTTCGCACATGTTAGGGTCTCCGCTGATGGCCGCTACAATACGCAATTCAATTTGCGAGTAGTCGGCGCTCATCAACAAACGTCCTTCCTCACGGGGTATGAATGCTTTCCTGATCTCTCTTCCGCGTTCTGTTCTGATGGGAATATTTTGCAGGTTGGGGTTGTTGCTGCTCAACCTTCCCGTAACCGCCACCGCCTGCGCATAACTGGTATGCACCCGGCCCGTTTTTGGGTTGATCATTTCGGGAAGTGCATCTACATAAGTAGATTTCAATTTGGTGAGTTCGCGGAAGCTGAGGATATCATCTACGATCCTGTGCTGGTTGGCCAGTTTCAGCAACACATCTTCCCCCGTTGCATACTGACCTGTTTTGGTTTTCTTGGCTTTGGGATCCAGTTTCAATTTTTCAAACAGCACTTCTCCCAACTGTTTGGGCGATGCGAGATTGAACCGTACACCCGCCTGGTCGTACACGCTTTCCTCGCATTTTTTCGCATCTTTTTCCAGGTCCCTGCTATAGCTCTTCAAAAACTCCACATCGATCTTAACGCCTTCAAACTCCATATCGGTTAGCACCCGCACCAATGGATTTTCCACTGTTTCAAAAACGCTGATCACTTCTTTTTCTTTCATCAGCGGAACAAACACCTGCTTGAGCTGGAAAGTAATGTCGGCATCTTCTGCCGCGTATTCTTTCACTTTCTCAATTTCCACATCGCGCATTGTGCCCTGGTTCTTTCCTTTTTTACCAATCAGTTCATCTATGTGAACCGGTTCGTAGCCGAGGTATTGTGCACTCAGCAGGTCCATGTTGCGGCGGCCTTCCGGTTCTATGAGATAATGTGCCAGCATGGTATCAAAGAGTTGTCCTTTCGGTTCTATACCATACCATTTGAACACCAGCAGATCGTATTTGATGTTCTGACCGATCCAGGTAATAGAGGGTTCGTTGAAAAGAGGTTTTACCAGCTCTAATAGCTGCTGCGTTCTTTTTTGATCGGCCGGACAGGGAATATAATATCCTTCCCCTGCCTTATACGAAAAGCTCATGCCCACCAGTTCTACATTGTTAGGGTCGGTACCGGTGGTTTCAGTATCAAAACAGATCTCTTTTTGCTGCTGCAATTTTTTTACCAATGCCTTGATCTGTTCATCTGTTTCTACCAGCTCATAATCGTGCGGCGTATTGGTAATGTTTTTGTTGGCAACCAATCCCACTGTTTCTGTCGTGGCCCCACTTTCTTCCGCAGCAGTTTCCGTTGCATCCACAGCAGTCCAGTCGGGCAATGGCACTGCTGAACTGTCTTTCTTCGTGGTCTTTTTGCCGGAAGATTTACCGGCAGCTGGCGCCGCCACCGCATTACCGAACAAGTCGGTCTGTGTGGCCTGCTGGGGCGAATGGAATGCATTGAAGTTTTCGCCCAGTACCCTTTTACCCAGTGTTTTGAATTCGAGTTCGGTGAATATTTCCGTGAGCGCTTCCTTATTCCATTCTTTCAGCCTGTAATCTTCTTCATGGAATTCTACAGGAACATTGGTAATAATGGTGGCCAGTTTTTTACTCATGATGGCCAGCTCCTTGTTATTGCGGATCTTCTCGCCGAGAGCGCCCTTGATCTGATCGGCATGCTCCAGTACGTTCTCCAACGTATCATATTCTTTGAGCAACTTGGCCGCTGTTTTTTCGCCCACACCTGGTATGCCTGGAATATTATCCACTGCATCACCCATCATGCCCAGCATGTCTACTACTTGTTGTACCCGTTGGATATCCCAGCGGGCACAAACTTTTTCCGCTGTCAATATTTCTTCCGGGTTACCAAAAGATGGTGGTTTGTAAATGTACACATGCGGATGTATAAGCAACTGGCCATAATCTTTATCGGGCGTTACCATATACACTTCATAACCCTTGTCTGCCGCCTGCCAGGCAACGGTGCCAATCACATCATCTGCTTCGTATCCATCCATTTCCACAACGGGAATGTTGAAGGCGCGTATGATGCGCTGTATATCGGGAATAGAAGCCAGCAGGTCTTCCGGGGCTTCCTGCCGGTTGGCTTTATAATCGGTAAAATCGGTATGGCGTTCCGTTGGCGCATGCGTATCGAAACACACAGCCAGGTGCGTGGGTTTTTCTTTGTTGATGAGGTCAAAAAGGGTATTGGTGAAGCCAAACTGCGCGTTGGTATTCATTCCCTTCGATGTGATACGCGGGTTGCGGATGAGTGCATAATAAGCCCGATAGATCAATGCAAGGGCATCGAGCAGAAACAACTTTTTACTCATATAGCTAAGGTAATAAAGCTAAACGAGCTTATTTTTTCTTTTTGATGGACAGGTAATCCAGGAAATAAATCACGCGCAACGAAAGACTGTTGAGCTGCGATGCATTGAAGGTATTGCCCGCATTTTTAAAATAACCATCCATCACATTCTGGTCGTAGGTATTGATAGAATTCTTCCACACGATATTCAGGAAACTGCCCAATGCAAACTGCCAGGTATATACCATATCGATGTTGAAATAATTCACGTTGTAATCGGGTTTGGTGCTTACACCTGCTATGGGAGTAAGTCCGCCGTCGGTATTGAGATTGAAATATTGTTTATTGATCACTTTACTCCAATAGTGACGGGCCCTGAAACTCAGCCCCATTTTGTTGGTGAAATTATACTTCACGTTGAAAATATTCTCCACCGTATAACGCTTGCGGAGTGCAAAAACGCTGCTATCGTTCACCAGGGTGGTAAAACCAAGATCATTGTTCCTGAACTGCGGGTTGAAATTAAAACCAATGGTTAATTTATTGTTGAAGCGATACGAATTGCGGGTCCAGAAATCGTACTCGGTTCCCGAATAAAGACCTGCCCACTTTCCGGAAAATTCAACATAAGCAGAATATTTTTTTGCATTGTTGGTTTCTGTGGCTACACCTATTTGCCAGTTAGATGGGGTTTTAAAAAATCTTCCTGCTATCCTGGGCTCATAATAATCATGTTGTTCGGGATCGATGTTGATGTATATGAGTGCAAACCAAAGGTTCTTCAACTGGCCGTTCATATTGGTATTGATTCGGAAACTCTGGTAATCCCATTCTTTGTAGCGCATCGATGAATTCAGGTTGATATTATAATACATCCTGTTGAACCATTTGGTCGGCTTTACCCATTTATACCCCAGCCACAAATAATGGTTCATATAATTGTTATTCGTAAAATAGCCCATGTCGTTGCTGCTGTATTTATCATCGGCAAAGTCCTGGTTGATCTGGAAATTGAAGCGGCCACCCGTTTTTCCAAAACCAATTGTATGGTTGTAACCAAAGATGGACTTCTTTGTTGAATCAACGCCCGCCAATTCACTTGCTGATACTTTGCCGGACAGGTTCCACATACTCTTTTTATCATAGAGATCAAACAATGCAGCACTTACATTGGCATTGTGGTCGCCACCGGCACGCGTAACATTGGTGTTGATGAACGATACACTGGAATTGTGTTTGAGCGATTGATCGAACACAATGATGTTATAATTCGAAAGCGGTTCCGTTTCTATCTTTCGTACTTCCTTGCCGTCTTTTGCAATGGAGGCATACTGTGGTTGTGTAAGCGCATTGAAAAAACCAATACCCAATCCGGATGATGTGCGGCCACTTATTTTGGTAGCATTGATCAGCTTGGTATCTCCGGGATTGCTGGCAATGGTTTCCCCTGGCTGTAACTGGCTGGCTACATCATTATAATGGATGGGCTGACCACCAATCCTCCTGCTGTAAAAAAGATTACCCTTGCTGAAGAGTTCGGTACCTTCTGTGAAAAAAGTGCGGTACTCATTGTATTTCACTTCAAACGGCGTGAGATTGAGTACCTGGTTATCACTTTGTACCTGGCCAAAATCTGGGATAAGCGTCATGTCCAGCGTGAACGCCTGGTTGATACCGTATTTCACATCCATGCCACCGTTCACCGTAGTACGCGTATCTTTTATAGTGGGGTCGTTGTATGGATAATGGGTTACGTAGGTAGAGAGATAGGGCGAAAAAGACAGCCTTATCGGTGGTTTGATGTCTTGTATGCTGGTCCATTCACCAAAAAGTGCAAAAAAGTTTCCCCCGAAAGTAGGATCGGTGGGGTTCCACATCAATTGCTTTCCGCTCTTGCTTCTCCTGCGCGTGATATTCAATCCCCAGTCCTGTGTCTTCTTATTGCTGAAACGGATAGCCGAATAAGGAATGCGCATTTCAAAGGTCCAGCCGCTGTCTGTGATCTTCGCCTGCGATTCATATACGCTGTTCCAGCTTGCATCTTCTCCGGTGGAAGAATATTTTGCATCGTACTGCTCACCCAGCGGGGTAACATAATACCCGAAACCGTTGATCTTGTCTTTATAAGTATCGAACAATATCCCTACAAAATCATTCGAGTTGATCACATCGCGGCCCACCAGTTCAGTTGAAATGCTATCGCGGCGTTCGTAGCAATATCCGCCTACATAAATGGCATTGTTATCGTACAATATGCGGACTTCCGTTCTGTTGTCGTTGCGTTCATGCGTGCCATAAGAAGGCCTCCATTCCACAAAATCCGTAGCAACCGGCGCAGATTTCCAGGCTTCATCGCTGATATCTCCATCAATTACAATTTTCTGCGTGGTACGAACAGCCGGTACTTTTTTTACAATCTGCTCTTTCTGTGCCATTGCCAGGTGACTTATTCCTAAAACGCAGATGCTCAGCATTAGTTTTTTCATAGCGGTACGGTACATTATGTACGAAGCATAACGTAGTAAAGGTAGAAAGGTTACATGCAGAACATTGTTAAATTGAAAAAAGCGAGATAAGCGGAAACCGGGGTTTATGAACGGTTTTAAAGAAGGGCCCTTTTACAAAAAAACCGCCCGCCCGGAATTTTCCGGACGGGCGGTTCCCTTGTTATACCTCAGGCTGATTATTGAATGCCGTACTTATAACGGTACCGCTCGTATAATTGCTTTTGTTTGTTATCGAGACTCACATTTCTGCCTTGTATAATGGCATAGGAAACATTGCTGCTCTTCATATCCAGTATATCGCCGTCGCATACAACGATATTGGCATCTTTGCCGGCTTCCAGTGAACCGGTCCTGTCATCGATGCCCAATATTTTGGCTGTATTCAATGTGATGGCCTGCAATGCCTGTTCTTTGCTCAACCCGTATGTTGCAGCCGTTCCTGCATTAAATGAAAGGTTGCGGTAACGGGCTTCGGTAAACGCATCATTCAACGCAAACAGTACGCCTGCTTTTTGCAAAGCAGCCGGTGTTTTGAATGGCTGATCGATATCGTCGTCCTCCATCGATGGAAGCTCGTGTTCCGAACCCAATATCACGGCAATATTGTTTTGCTTCAGCAGGTTGGCAATCTGGTAGCTTTCGCTTCCGCCTACAATCACCACATCAAACCCGAACTCTTTTACAAAATCAATGGCCACCAGCATTTGCTTTACCTGGTCGCCGTGTACAAAGAGTTTCTGTGTTTTATTGAACAACCCTTTTACCGCTTCCAACTTGAGGTTGGTCTGTTTATGGGTTGTTTCCTGTTCGTATGCCTTGGCTTCGCGGAAAAAGGTTTTGATCTCATCTACCTTGTCCAGCGCCTGTTTAACAGGATCTGCCTGTTGAGGAGCGCCGGGAAAAAAGAAAGCCCTGCGGCCCGTTGGACGGGGAAGAAAACTGGGCAGGTTAAGGTGAATGCCGCCGTCCATTTTATACGCGGCGTCTTCCCAGTTCCACGCATCCAGTTGTACTACCGAAGAAGAACCGCTGATCACACCGCCTTCGGGTGTAATGCTGGCCAACAATATGCCGTTGGCGCGCAATGTGCCGGTGATCTTGGAGTCGGTATTATAAGCAACAATGGAGCGAACGCTGGGATTGTAATCGCCCAGCTCGTAATAATCGTTGCTGCCTCTTACGCCATTGGCGATCTCTTTGAGTCCGAGATCGCAGGAGGGTAAGATCAGTCCGGGATATACCTGTTTCCCTTTCGCGTCGATCAGTTTTGCATTGTTTTGCGAAACAGGTATATCTGTTCCAACACGCACAATTTTTCCATTGTTAACTTCAATAGTGGCGTTTTCCAGTACCTGTCCGTTACCTACATGCACCGTGCCGTTGGTTATGAACAGCTGGCCTTTGTATTCTTTTGTGGGATATACTGTTTCCTGTGCTTTTGCAAAACCGGTGAACAGTAAGAGAGCTGTTATAGGAGTGACAAATTTTTTCATTGCTAATGCTTTTACTGGTTAAGGGTTTCGATATCATCCTGTTCAATCGTGATCAGGCCTCCGCGCTCACTGTGGTCGCCGCAGCCCAACAATACCTGGTAGCTGGGTTCAGCGGGTCTCATAGGAGCGCCGCTTCTTTTCTCAGCCTGTAGTTTGTTGATCAGCCGCGTACGTTCTGCTGTGGTCTTCCTGCGTTGTTCCAGGTCTTTTTCGCGATCGAAATAAACAATACCATCTACGATCGTCTTTTCAGATTTTGCATAGATGCTCAGCGGATGATCGCTCCAGATCACCAGGTCTGCGTCTTTACCCGCTTTGATGCTTCCTACCTTATTATCTACATGCAGGGCTTTGGCCGGGTTAAGGGTCACCATTTTCAATGCATCTTCTTCGGGAACACCACCGTATTTCACAGTCTTGCCGGCTTCCTGGTTCAGGCGGCGCGCCATCTCGGCATCGTCTGAGTTGATACAAACGTTGAGTCCCACTTTGTACATGATGGCTGCATTGTAAGCAATCGCATCCTGCACTTCTGTTTTGTAAGCCCACCAGTCGGAGAAGGTAGATGCATTGGAACCATGCGCTTTCATTTTATCCGCCACTTTGTATCCTTCCAGGATATGCGTGAAGGTGTTGAATGTGAAACCGTATTTATCACCGATGCGCATGGCGGCAGTGATCTCGCTTTGTACATAAGAGTGACAGGTGATGAATCTTTTCTTGTTCAGTATTTCTACCAGCGCATCCAGTTCCAGGTTGCGCCTGGTTGTTTTGGGATCTGCTTTCATTTCACGCTCATAATCCTTTGCCCTGGTAAAAGCATCGTTCAACACTTCTTCCACACCCATCCGCGTATCGGGGAAACGGTTGTTGGCCATCGAGGTTGTCCGCTTCACGTTCTCACCCAATGCAAATTTGATGAAAGGATCGGCGCCTTTGAATTTCAGCGCTTCATCATCCACACCCCAGCGCAATTTGATCAGCTGGGTTTGTCCGCCAATGGTATTGGCCGATCCATGCAAAATATGTGATGATGTTACGCCACCGCTCAACTGGCGATAGATGTTGATGTCTTCGGGGTTGAGGTTATCGGCAATGCGCACTTCGGAAGTAACAGATTGCGCGCCTTCATTGATGGACATAGCTGCGATATGCGAGTGTTCGTCTATGATACCTGCCGTAACATGTTTACCGGTAGCATCGATCACTTTTGCAGAGCCATCGCTCAGGTTCTTTCCCACTTTGGCAATCTTACCGTCTTTCACCAGTACATCGGTATTTTCCAGTTTGCCTTCTTTTTCATTGGTCCATACGGTCGCATTTTTGATCAGCAGGTTCTCCTGCTTAGGTGCTTCTTCCCATCCATAACCATCGAAGGGATAAGTTACTTTGCCCAGTTGTTGGTGCGGTGTCATTTTTTTCTTCGCAGTATCCGGGGCCGCTGCGCGGACAAATGTTACTGTCCAGGTGATCCTGTTTCCTGCGGTATCTTCTCCGAGTCCATTCCAGGTGTCGCCGTTAATGGTACCGCTCAGCCGATACTGCGCACCAACACCATTATTCATGCCACCGATGGCAGCTGCCATCGGCTTTTTAGCCGGTGTTGCAGAGAAACTGAGTTTCACCAGTTTGCCATCGTAGCTGAATTTACCGGTGAGGGTATCTTTTCCAATCACATTTGCCGTGTTGTTATTCTTTACATCCAGTGTATAATTAGAAGTGCCGTTTTCGCTGTTGAGCACCAGGTTATACACTCCTTTGATATCATTCCAGGCATCTTCTTTCACACCATATTTTGCTCCCTGTATCCAGTTCTGCAGGATCACTGCTTTTTCAGAAAAAACAGAATCGCTGGTAATGATGAAGTTGGCCAGCTTTCCGGTTTCGAGACTGCCTACTTTATCATATACACCCAACAAGGTAGCCGGCGTTTTGGTCAGGGCTTCCAGGGCTTTGGCTTCGGAAAGACCATTCTCAAACGCTTTGCGCAGGTTGGTATAAAATTGTTTGGTATCGTGCAGGTCGGCAGTGGTTAAACAAAAAGGAATGTTGGCTTTTTCCAAAGCGCCGGGATTGGTAGGTGCGAGTTCCCAATTTTTCATGTCCGACAAGGATACCAACCTTGCATCGGCCGGGTCTTCCACATCCATGGCCTGGGGAAAATTCAGCGACAGGATAAAAGCCGCTTTGGTGGCAGCCATTTCTTTGATGCGCTGGTACTCATTGCCACCGCCTTTGAGAATGTATTGCACGCCGAACTCGTCGCCGATGCGATCGGCACGAACATCATTCCACTTGTCCTCCGCTTCAAA
>Ga0114932_10003508_pt1 | contig 15325 bp, 16 predicted proteins | sample 2SBtaG_2_FD_87286 | JGI IMG/M metagenome (GOLD analysis project Ga0114932, IMG submission 87286) | Deep subsurface microbial communities from Kolumbo volcano to uncover new lineages of life (NeLLi) - 2SBTROV12_ACTIVE470 metaG | ecosystem: Environmental > Aquatic > Marine > Volcanic ...
AAAAAGATAACCAAGTATGCCGCTTGTTGCTAATGTGTATGTACCAAGATATGCATCACCATACGTATTTTTGATTAATAGAATTCCAGTGATGCATGAAAAGAGAAACATGTAAAAAGAGGCAATAATATAGATGATTTTATGTTTTTCAAAGATATCAACAAGTTTGCTGTATATAAGAACAAGAATAAATATAAATATAGGAGAAAGTGTTTTCAGGGTAGGAATCCATTGTCGTCCTGTATCATTTGACCATCCAAGACTTACTGGAAAGGCAAGTTTATAAAGAACAATATCTTTAAGAAGCCTCATAAGCCAATATGTACCGACTGTAAAAACAAATGAGAGAGCAAGCAAGCTCATTTTTTTGATTTCTTTACGTTGAATATCTGGATAGAAAAACTGGATAAATTTTGTAAACATTTATATGCCTTTAATACTTATACTATATAGTTTTATTTTACATGATCCCTGCAAAAACAGTAACTAATTATATAGTTTTCTTTGAACAATAAAAAAACTCCGCTATAAACACGGAGTTTTTTTACTATAAATTTTATATACAGCTTATTCGATGATTTCACCATCTTTAACAAGTTGTGTATTTTTCTTACCAACATAAATTGCTGCCATGATCCATAGACCAATAATTCCAAGTCCAATGAGTGAACCATAAAGCATAAGGTTTTGTAGTGATGCTGCATAGTTTTTAGGAACAACAAGGTTTGTGTTAATAACTGCACCAGCACCTTTGGCACTTCTGTTACCAGCCATGTCGATGAAACCTTTAGTTTTGAACTTAGCATCTTTACTGGTTGGAATATACATCATTTCTTTAACAGGGTTGTTTACAGCATATGAAGCTGCTTTTACAACTAACATTACTGCAAATGTTGCCCATAACAAGTTCATTGCAGTTGGTGTATGGAAGTAGTAGCCATAAAGCGCAAACAGAGAAACTGCAAAAGCTGTAGGATATACAAGTAAACAAACTCGTACACCAAACTTTTTCATGATAGTACTTGTTCCAAGTAGAGCCATAGCAAAAGCAAGACTGTTTACAGAAAGACCATAAACACCTTGGAACCAACTAAAATCAGCTTTGCTAAGAATTTCAGAAGCTTGAGATTTCATTGAGTAATCAACAATAGTACCAGCTATTTCATAGAAGGTTGATACAACAAGAACACCCATAAGGTATGGTTGTGTTAAGAGAAGTTTAATACCGCCAAAAAAGTCTGGTTTTTTCTTTTTCTCTTCTTTCCCACTACCTTTCATTTGGGTAGCTGGAATTGATGCCATAAGATACTTGATAGTAAACATTAAGCAAATAAGGAATACTGATGATACAAGATACATACCCCAAGTAGGTAGACCAAGTAGCATAAATCCTGAAAGACCAATTGATCCAATTTGACCTAAAGCAACAATGAAAGGGAAAGAGCTTTTTGCTTGTTCTGTTGTTGTTGAGCTAATGGTAAATGACCAGAATAGAGCAACGAGTACAGAACCAAGGCTTTCAACCATTAAATAACCACCAAGACCTGTAATTGCAAGAAGTGTTGAGCCAACATATGCAGCTCCAAATGTTTCTTGGAAATAGAGGACTGCAGCCATAAAACTAAAGCCTGTGGCATAAAATGTTCCAATAATATAGAACAGTTTATGTTTTTCAAACATGTCGATTAACTTGGTATAAATTGCTACAACACCAAGAACAATCCAAGGAGAATAAAGTTTAATTGTTGCTCCCCACTCACGTCCATAACCAGCTGGCCATCCAAGTTCTACAGGAAAAGCGACTTTATATAGAACAACGTCTTTTAATAATCTTAGAAGCCAATATGCTCCAATGGTAAATAGGAAACCTAATCCTAATAGAGCGACTTTTTTAACATCTTCTTTTTTGATGTCTGGATAGAAAAACTGGACAATACCTGTAAACATAAATATTTACCTTTCGTTTAGGACTAAAATTGTTTTAATGTTTAGATTTTGGATCATTACGTTAATCTGATCTCTCTCCAATAAAATATTGTATATGAAAAACATGAAACTGTACAGTTTCTTAAGAATGTAAGCCCTTTTATAAAGAGCTTACGTTTTTGTTTTTTACGTATTCTCGGGTTAATTATGATGGGATTGGATAACAATCACAGCCGTTTATACAACTACAATTTGTCATACAATTGCATGAGTTGGTGCACTTTTGAGTGTCAGAAGTGCAGGTTGAGCAATTGTTACATGCTTGTTGATGTGCTGAGCATGTATGAATACATTTACTACAAGATTGGTGTACTGACATGACATTCTCCTTTTTAATATTGTTATATTAAATTTATTATTTTTTAATATGGATCTTCATCAGGAATATAGCAAGAAGAATATATTGATAATAGAGATATGGCATGATAGATAAAGGAGAAATCATAGACATTGATGTTGCAAGAAGAATCTGGGGGCTGTACGGTAAAATTCCTTGAGTAATACATGCACCAAGATCAAGAATTGTTGCTATTTCAGCTTTGTTGATTTTGTTAGAACCAAGTTTTTTTGCAACAGGTCCAGTGATTAGAATAGATATGGTATTGATAGCAATAGTAATGTTAATAGCACATACAAGCATAAAAATAGTAAATTTGGTTGATCTGGTAGATGTTGCATGCTTTTGAATTATTTGTAGTAGATAAGATATCCCGCCATTATGCTCTACAATTTTGGAAAGTCCTGCAAGAAATAATATAAGGATAAAAACAGCAACCATGCCTTTTGATTGATAAAATCCATTGAAGATAAAGGTTGTTGTTTCAATAAATGTAAAACTGTTTAAATATAATCCTACTCCTGTTGCAAGTATAGTTCCTAGGCTCAGCACAATTAAAATATCTAATCCATAGAGCGCTAACATAAATATTGAAGCATAGGGTAATACTTTTATGAGATCTGTATTGGTTATAGCACTTGATATTGGAAGTGTGGAATGTGCAATTTGTTGATTGAAATAATACAATATAATGATGCTAATGAGTGATGCAGGCAATACAAAGCTAAAGTTTTCTTTAAGCTTTTCCTTCATGTTGCATCCTGTAATTTGTACAGCTGCTATGGTAGTGTCAGACAGAATAGAAAGATTATCTCCAAACATTGAGCCACATACAACAGTTCCAGCCATCAAAGCAGGATGGATGGTAAGGGTAGAGGCAATTGCATGAGCAATAGGCATACATGCAGCAATGGTTCCCATTGATGATCCGATAACAAATGAAAACAATGAGGTTATGATGAACATACCAGGCAAAATGTATGAAGATGAGATCATGAGCAGTGACATGTTTACAATTGATTGAACTCCGCCAATTTTATCAAGTACATGCATGAAAACAGTGCTCATTAAGAAAATAAAACACATGTGAATAATGAGAGGTTGTGCAGCTCCTTGTACAAAAACATTAATTTTATTGTTGAGAGGAGTCTTAGGTTGGAAAGTAAAAAAAGCAATAATGATTGCTATGAATGCTGCAAAAATTGGAAAGTCATCTTTAATATAAGTTGCGACATTTGGATACATGAAGTTGAGAGTTACAAATGTTATAAGAAAGACTAAAAATGGTAATAGACTAAAAGCTTTTTTCATAAAAAATATCCCTGTATAAACATATTTTGAATATACAGGGATATTGTTTTAAATCAAATTTACTGATAGCTATCGTTGATGACAAGTGAAATAGGTTCTTCCCCAAGCATCAATCTCTTTTGTACAGTCAAAAGTGCCATATCCTTCAACTTCTATAGGTTTTGCTTTTTCAAACGGAGTATCTTTCATTTTTCTTTCAAGTGTTGCATATGCATCTTCGTGTAATTGTCGAGCAGTTGCAGTTGTTTCTCCAAACTCTTCTACTGCAAACTCAGTTGATTTTTGTTGCTCTCTTTCTAGTTGCCAAACACTTTTTTCTCGTTGTTCCCAAGTAGGCTTTTTAGCATCTAATTCGTGTAGAGCTGTTGTAAAGGCATGATTTTTTGATGTTGTTGGGTACACATGAAAGCCACTTAACTCTTGATTTGATCTAGCATGATATAAACAGACGCAGTTACTTCTGCTCCAATTATATGCTTGACGCATATTTTTAGGTTTTTCTTGCCAGTTTTTATTAACTTCAGGATCAGTTTCTTGTTTTTGTTCCAATGCTTTGTCTTTAAAACAGCATGTAGTGCATTGTGTTGAGTTACGATAATTATACATGATTCCTAATTTGATGAGTGTTTTTTTCCACCAAGGATCTTGAGGGTCTGGGGAGATTTTAAATGAATAGCCTAATGATGTATATGTATAAAAGTCAGGTGTTCCATCTTGTTCTCTGCTTTGTTCGCAGGTATCTAGTAAGGCTGGTATGGCATGAGGATTTAAGCTTTCACTAGGAGATATAGTTTGGCTGATTAAAAATAATGTTGATAGTGCTAAAAATTTTTTATGCATATAGTTCCTTTGGTTTTGTATGATTCTTACAGATAGAGTATCGTAACTTTATTTTATTGTCGAAAATTATGACGGGACTATATGCTTGCAGCTTTCGTTTGGACATATAATGGTAACTTTGCCAGTTTTATCAACTCGCTTGAGCATATATGGTTCCTTGTTGCACTTTGGGCAAGATGATTGTTCAATATCAGAAAAGATTGAAAACTTACATTTAGGATAATTTGCACAACCCCAAAAGGTTCCGCCACGCCATTTTCTTTCTATAATATTGCCTTTACACTGTGCACAAGAAAAGTTTGCAATGTTTTGTTTGATATATTTGCATTTTGGATATCCTGAGCAGGCTGTAAATTCACCAAAGCGACCTTTGAGTTTTCTTAGTTTGTTGGAGCATTTAGGGCACTCTTCATCGAGTAGAGCAGGTTGTTCTTGTTCTATCATTTTTATAGTACCATCTTCTTCTCTTTTAAAGTTAGAAGTGAACTTACATTCAGGAAATCCTGGACAACCAAGAAAGCTTCCACTTTTTCCGAGTCTAATAACTAATTTCTGCTTACTGCAGGTTGGGCAATCAAGCTCTGTTTGTTCTAATGTTTTTTTACTTCCTTTGCTGTCTTGTCCTTTAAATGCTTCAAGGTCTTTTTCAAATGAATCCCAAAATTCTCGTAATAATTTGTCTCGTTCTAGTTCGCCTTGTGCTATTTTATCAAGATCTTCTTCCATATGGGCAGTGAATTTGTAATCCATAATTTTGGAAAAATTGTCATTAAGCATTTGAGTGAGCTTCATTCCAAGGTCTGTAGGAATAAAACGTTTTTTTTCTAGTTCAACATAATTTCGTGCTTGAATTGTGCTTAAAATTGTTGCGTAGGTACTTGGTCTTCCTATGCCTTGTTTTTCTAGCTCTTTGACAAGGGTTGCTTCTGAAAATTTTGCAGGGGGCTGGGTAAAGTGTTGCTTAGGGTTTACTTTATCAAGATTAACAGCTTCTTTTTCTTTTAAGCTATTTGGTAGTTTTGCTTTAGATGATTTTTCATCTTCTTCAACATGGTACGCTTTTAAAAATCCATCAAATGTTAATGTAGAGCCAGTTACCTTGAATGTATATTTACCACCTAGTAAAACAACTTGTCTTTGAGCATATTCTGCTGGCTTCATTTGGCAAGCAACTGATCGCGACCAAATTAATTGGTACAATTTAAAGACATCTTTTGATACAAATGGCTGAATATCTTCTGGTTTGATATTCATATCGATAGGTCTGATTGCTTCGTGAGCATCTTGTGCTGCACTTTTTTTACCATACTGAATTGGTTTACTTGGTAAATAATCTTTGCCATATTCTTGCAATATAAATGTTCGTGCTTGATCGATTGCAGTTTGTGAAAGTCTTGTTGAGTCAGTTCTCATATAGGTGATAAGAGCTTGAGGGCTTTTTGGATCTTGAAGTGGTACACCTTCATACATGCTTTGAGCAATTGTCATGGTCTTTTTCACTGAAAAGCCAACTCTGTTTACAGTAGCTTGTTGTAGAGTACTGGTGATAAATGGAGCTACAGGATTTTTAAGTCGCTTTTTATCAACAATGCTATCAATGTTGAAGTTCTCTTGCTTTATGTCTTGTACTGCTTTGGTAGTATCTTGTTCATTTTTGAGATCAGCTTTTTTCTTGCCGATATGTGTTAAGAGGGCATTGAACTTGTTGTTTTCGTGACTAAATTCTCCTTCAATACTCCAGTATTCTTCTGGTTTGAAGTTGCGAATTTCTAACTCTCTTTCACAAACTAGTTTTAAAGCAACTGATTGAACTCGTCCTGCAGATAGTCCTTTTGCAAGCTTTCTCCATAAGATCGGAGATACTTCATATCCTACCCAGCGATCAAGGACGCGACGAGCTTGTTGCGCTGATACTTTTTGCAGATCAACATGTGCAGGATGTTGAATAGCTTGGGTGATAGCTGGTTTGGTAATTTCATTAAATGTGATTCTATGAATGTGTTGGGGATCTAAAAACTTATTTACTTCTTGTTCAACGTGCCATGCAATAATTTCTCCTTCTCTGTCAGGATCTGGTGCAAGATAGATTTCTTGTGCACGTTTTGCATGACTGACAATGTCTTTGATCACTTTGTCTTTATCTTTTATTGTGACGTATTCAAGTTCAATAGAACCATTTATAGTAACGCCAAGTTTTTTTGCAGGAAGGTCCTTGATGTGTCCTATGGTTGACATGATTTTAAAATCTGCGCCTAGGAATTTTGATATAGTTTTAATTTTAGCTGGGGACTCTACTATGAGTAATTTTTTCATATGATTTTTGTTTTTAAGATTAAAGACGTGATAACAGACTATATTTTTATAGATAAAGGTTTTAAAAATAGAAGTCAACTTTCTTGTTTAATTTTATAAAAATGGTTATATGAGAAAATTGCGTTTAAGTCTAATAAAAAGGGAAGTATGTGAAGCACATAAGATGTATTATTTTGTTGATATTATGTTTCCAGGGGCTTGTGGTAAGAGCGTCTGATAATTGGTCAAATAGGACATGGCAAGCAGTAGTTCATGGATTTAGAAAGTGGTGTCCTGCAAGAGTTGATCATTCCTTTCCTCGGTCAAAAGTTACGAGTGTAAAAGTGCAAGATCCGCAGCGAGAAAGACATTTTTTTAATTGTTCTCGACTACATAGTGATACGGCTTTTGTTATAGTGCTATCTATGCATGATGGCTCTCAGGAATTATTATCGTGTTCCTGTGGGTATAGTAATCTAGATGGACAGATAGATGCTGTAGCACAACATATAAAGAGTAGAGTTGTTAAAACAGCTCAAGCTGTGGTTGTGGGAGTAAATGGAGATGATAATAACTGGATGCCAATACGAGATGAATATTGGAGGGGACACAAAAAACGCTTGCAGGATTTGGGTATAGATGTAGAATTTATCCCATATGAAATGGTTCCTGGAGCTGATTTTCGGGATAGAAATCATTTTAATGTTGTCGTTGGTAGGGGTAATATTTCAGGAGATGTTACTACACGTAGAGGGGTTAAAGATTTTTCTATAGGCCGTAAATAGATAGTACATAATATTGTGATAAGGAAAGCTTTTATGAAAAGAGTACAAGTGTGATACTGCTGATGATGCCGATTGTGGTATGGACTAGTCAAGTTGATCAAGGGCAGAGAGATAGAAATGCTGAGATAATGGCAAGTTTGCCAACAAGAGGGAAGTCTTTTTTTGGCCCTGTCGTAGCAGAAACTGATACTGGTGACAAGAAAGAAGACGAAAAACCTCAACCAAGTCCGCAAGCAAGAGTTGATTCTGTTTTAGGGCCGGTATTAAAATCAGCAGAAGGTTCATATAACAACGTGAAACAAGATGATCAACAGCCTAGACCAGGGGAGCATCTTCCAGCAGCAAGAAAGCAAGAAGGTGAGGTAGATTCTAGGGTTGTTACTCAAGGTGATATGCGTACAACAGAATCGGGTTGGTTTTCGACAGGAAGTGATCCTATAGCTAATATTGGACAATAAACTTAAAATTAAGAAAGTGATTAAACGTGTTTAGTCATACATATATTGCAATGATGCTAGGAGTTATGCTTGGTGGATCTTTGCAAGCTAGTCAACGGCCTCCATTATCTCAATCAGAATGTGCAGAATTTTATGCAACTTTTCATGGTGATGATTCAAAAAAACGAGATGAACTCTTTAATAAGATGTTTAGACAAGCCATAGTCTTTGCAGAAAATGGGCGTGCTGGTTGTACCCATTATCATAATCCAGGACTTGGCGGACAGCTTGAGCCTTGTAGTAGACCTTGTGATATGAAACAGAAAGTTTTTATGGCATCTGAAGGAGTACATGGAATTATTGTTTTACATTGTGTGTGTACTCAGAGTGCACGGTAGTTTGTAAAGTATTAAGTTAAACAAGGGAAATATGAAAAAATATCTCATGGTATGTAGTGACAATAATCAAGAAGCAAGAAAAAAATTAGAGCCATTACAAGCAAATATTTCGGATGCATGTTTGTGTGAAGGCGATCCAGGGACTCCAGCTTTCAAAGGTAGGTCAGCATTAAATTTGGGAGCTTTGGCATTTGTACAAAGAACTGTAGGTCAAATAAAAATACATAACGATAAGTTAGATAAACGCAGAGAGAAAGTTTTAGAAGATAGAAAATAATGCATAAATATATTATTGTTTTTCTAATCTTATTTACTTTTAGCAATATGCAAGCAGGTACTATATTTTCTAGAGATAAGCAGAGCCATCAAACAAACTGTGGAGTTGCTTATTTGATTAAGGTGATACAAAATGGCCGTTATGTGTATGGAATTAGGGCTCAATATCCTCATCCATGGACAGATGAGCAAGAGAAACTGTTTGTTCCCTTGACTCGTCAGCAATATGATTTATTATGTGCAAAATTAAAAAGATAGGTTTAGATAAAAGGATTATGATGAAAAAATATGTTTTAACAATGATGTGTATAGCTTTAGGGTTAACATTGCAAGCAAGTGAGCGGCCTGATGAAGGCAAGAAGCCTGAAGTACCAGAACAAGGAGCAACGTTAACGAAAGTTGGAAGCTTTATAGGTGCACCAGGAAGCGATGATAGAGAAGGGCACTTGAGAAGACCAGGGCCGACTGATGGTGATGGTGAAAAGTATCTGTAGTGGAGGGTAATGATGAAGAGTTAAAGCGATTTCATGCTCAATTAGCAGTGGAAGAATATAATAAGAAACTAAATAATAAATGATAATGGACGATATTGATTGTGAATAAATTATTTTTATTAGGGTGTGTAATAAGTTGCTTGACTATTTCATTACAAGCAAGTCAAAAAGATCATAGACAAGAACCAACAGAGCTTACTGTACAACAAGTATGGGGTATGGTTCTTGCAGATTTAGATGAATCTTCAATTCTTTTCAGACTGACAGCTTCAGGTAGAGTTACTCAAAGTAAAGAAGCTGAAAAGCCATTTAGTGATCACAACGATGAGAGAGTTATTCCTCAACAAAGAAGAGTTGATCCTGTTGCGCCTTGGGCAAGTGTGAATTTACCCAAAGATTTAGCTGATTTTCATAGAGGGTTAGCAGAAGCAAATCTTTTAGATGGAGAAGATGCGTAGTCATTGATTTTTAAAATATAGTTTTTATAAAGTAAGAAATATTGGTTTTTTGTATCAGGAATATGATGAAAAAAATGTTATTTCTTACTTTGTTTTTTTACATGAATATGTTGCTTTGTTCTGAGCCGTATTCAGAGACAAGAACTGTATCTATAGATATAAAGCGTAAGATGTTTGAGCAGTTTCAAAGAGTTAAAGAAAGATATGGCGTAACTGATCAGGATAATCATGAGAGGAATTGTTGTGTTGGTTGGTGGAATGAATGTGTGATAGGATCATCTGGTGCTTGCGTTCTTTGTTCTGCAAGTAATAGTTGTAATTGTTGTTGTCAGAGGCAAGAAGAGTTGTCTTGTGGTTGGTTAACTGCGATGTGTTGTGTTGGTGCTTGTGCTTGTAAACGAGTGCGTTAATTCTTTTTGAGTTTTATAAAACGATTCTTAAAACATTTTAATTTTTGTGCTATGGTAAAACACAAATTATAAGAGTTTGTGTTGATATATTTACTGAAGGATACTGTGTGATCTCATACTTTCACTTTGCTTATTTTTGGCATATGATGTATGCAATATGCATATTGTTGTTAGCATTATGTATCAGATACAAATGGCATAAGCCAACATTGTATATGTATCCTTTGGCTGGTTTTTTAAAAGAAAAAAAAGCACAAGCTTCGTCTTTATATTCACGATTTTTTTATTGGATTCGACTAGCAAGTTTTGCACTGATGATTCTTTTGATAGGCAAACCACAATTTGTTGATTCAAAATCAAAAATAAATGTCGAAGGTGTTGATATTGTCCTCGCGCTGGATGTTTCAAAAAGTATGGAATGCTTTGATGATGTTCATGATAGAAGATCTCGATTTGAAGTTGCTAAGACAGAGGCGCTTCGTTTTATTGATAAACGAGATAATGATGCAATAGGACTTGTTATTTTTGGACGGTATGCAATTGCAAGGTGTCCTTTAACCAATGATAAACAAATATTAAAAAACATTATTTCAGATTTAGAAATTGGTATGCCAACTTATGATATGTCACAAGGTACTATGCTTGCTCAATCGATTTTAACAGCAGCTCGAAGATTGCAAAAGTCGAAGGCAAAGAGTAAGGTCCTTGTATTATTAACAGATGGAATGCCAACACCAGGAGACTTGCCTTTACAGGATGCGGTAGATGTTGCTAAAAAGTTGGGTGTAAAAATTTATACGATTGGAGTTGGGGGTGATCAGGGAGGGTTAATTAATGATCCTGTTTTTGGGGTACAATCTGTTGGAGCTCCGTTAAATAAAAAATTATTGCAAGATATTGCTCAAGTTACAGGAGCTAAGTTTTTTGAAGCAAAAAAACCTAAGGATTTAAAACATATTTATGATACGATTGATGCTTTAGAAAAAGTTTCATATGAAACTGAGTTATTCAATAAATATCATGATTATTTTTTACCGATTTTGTGGTGGTTGATTATGCTATTGCTTATTGAATTGAGTATGGCAACATTTGTTTGGTTTATTGTTTGAGTTAGAATATGATTACATGGTTTGAGTCAATTCATTGGGCTGGGTTAGGTTTGACAGCATATACATTGCAAATCCTTCTATTTGTTGGACTTTGTTTGATGTATAAGTGGTTTAAGTTTTATAAGATTATTCAGAAATTAACATCAAAAAAATTCAAGTCTTTATTAATTAAGAATGGATCATTGATTCGTTATAGTTGTAAGACTTTTTTATTTTTAGGTGGATTTGGATTATTGATGTTGGCGTTGTTGCAACCTCAATGGGATAAAAAAGAAGAGATTGTTGAGCAGGAGGGGCGAGATCTTTTAATTGCTGTTGATATTTCTCGCAGTATGCTTGCTCAAGATGAAAAGCCAAATCGATTAGAATTTGCAAAGCAAAAAATTAAAAAATTATTATACAATCTATCGTGTGAGCGAGTGGGATTGATTTTATTTTCTGGAACAACAGTTTTTCAATGTCCGTTAACTACAGATTATGCTGCATTTTTTATGTTTTTGGATCAGATTGATGCAGAAACAATTTCTACAGGTACAACTAGTATTGATCAAGCAATTAGACAAGCTCTTGGAGTGTTTGATAAAATGCAAACAAAGAAAACTAAATTGTTGTGCATATTTACTGATGGAGAAGACTTTTCAACAAATCTCTCAGGTATAAAGGAGCAGGCAACGCAGCAGGGATTATCTATTGTTACCTTTGGAATAGGTTCTGAGCATGGAGCACCAGTTCCTATTATTGATCAAAGTGGTCAACAAAATGGTTTTGAAAAAGACGAAGATGGGATTATTGTCATGTCAAAATTAAATGAAGGTATTTTAAGTAACCTTTCAAAGCAAACTGGTGGAAAGTATTTGCATGCGACAGAGTCAGATCAGGATGTAGCAGAGTTAATACGTTTTGTTGATACATTTGAAAAAGATAAGTTGGAAGACAAGACAGTTGATCGTTTGCAAGAAAAATATCACTATTTTGTTGCAGGTAGTTTTATGTGCTTTGTATTGGAATGGTTATTATGAAGAAAATTGTTATATGTTTTTTGTGTATAAGTGCATCTTTGCAGGCAAATGTTATTTCAGATTCTATGTCTGAATATCAAGCTTATGAAGCATATGAAAAACAAGATTTAACAAAAGCTCAAGAGTTGTATGCAGAGTTACTAGAACAAACTCCATATGATGCTCAAGATAACTATAATGTTGGAACTGTTTTATATAAGCAAAAGCGTTATCAAGAAGCTCAAAATTATTTTGATAGAGCAGTTAAAAATACAGAACAAAATTTGCAATTACAAGAGCAGTCATTATTTAATCAAGCAAATACGTTCGTACAGTTACAACAATTAGAAAATGCAGTGAAAGCATATGAAAAGGTATTAGAAATAAATTCTAATAATGAACGTGCTCAACATAATCTTGATCTTGTAAAAAAGATGCTTGAAGAAAAACAAAAACAAGAAGAGCAAAAGCAGCAACAGAATCAACAGCAAGAGCAAAATCAAGATAAGGATCAACAAAAGAAAGACTCTGATCAAAATAACTCAGAACAAAAACAAGACCAAAACTCTCAAAAAGAAAACAGTAATAACAAGCAACAACAAGATGCATTCGATCAAAAAAAGAATCAGCAAGATCAAAGCTCACAACAACAAGAGTCGCAAAACAAAGAAGAGAAAGATTCATCAGGTAATCAAGAAAAATCTAATGAACAGAATCAATCACAGGATCAATCTTCTCAAGATAAAAGAGATAACAAGCAAAATCAAAGTGACTCTCAGGAATCAAATGATGTAAATGATGTGTCAAAGCAGGACGAAAAAAAACAAGAAGAGTCCAAGCAAGAACAACAAGGGCAAGAGGATAAAGATCTTGAAAAAGAGCAACAAGAAAAAGATAGGAATGAAGAGCAAGCCGAGAAGCAAGAACAAGCTAATCAAAGAGATTCCGATGATGCATTGAAAGATAAGCTTAAGCAGCCTGAGCAAGCAGAAGGTGCTCAAGATAGTCAATCCAATAATAGTCAGCAACATGATTCATCCTTACAAGATACTAAACAACAAGAACAGTTTAACAAAGCTGAAGAAGGCGGTAAAGAAGAACAAGCAAAATTACAAGACCAGCTTGCAGCACAGATGGATGCAGATCCAACTCATGATGAACGTCTTGATAAGAAAGGTGCCTATATACTTGGAGTGCTTAGTGATCATGAAGATGCTATTCAAAAAAAGTTGTTAAAAATGAATGTTTCAAAGCAGAAAGCAAAGCATGGACAAAAGAATTGGTAAGATTTTATTCATAAGTTTATTTTCATGCATTATTTCTTGCAATGACAAAGCAGCACGACTTTACTTGCAAGATATGGAGCAAAATCCTATAAGGCAGGTTGAGATGTCGGTTCCTTTTTTACTACAGGTAGTTTTGGATAATGTAGAAGATGCTTCATATCCTGACTTCATAGATGGTTTTGAAAAGTTGCAGGTAACTAAGTATGGAACATCTCAAACAACAAGTATTGTAAATGGCAAAAAAACAGAGCGAAAAATTTTTAATTATGTATTGCGAGCAGATAAAAAAGATGCTTATAAAGTTGGTCCAGTTATAATCAAAGATAGTGATGGTACAACGATAACATCAGATATCATACATTTTCATGCTGGTGATAAAGCTGTTTCTTATAATTTAAAAAAGCAATCATATTTTTTACAAGTGCAGGTTGATAAAAAATCTGTATTTGTGGGACAAGATATAACGTTGGCAATTCGTTTTTATCATAATCAAGATTTTGATCAGCTTAAAATAGTTGAGCCAATGCTGGATGGAGTGAAGCAGGGCGGTACTTTGCAGGGACCATCTGAAGGCCAAGAAACAACAAGGGGTCAAGAGTATCAGTATAAAGAATGGAAAATGAAGGTATATCCAGAAAAAGTTGGAACAACTATTATTCCTGCAATTCAAGCAATTTTTACCATGCCTTCTTCGGATTTACAACATGGTTTGAGAGGATTATTTGACGTATTTCAAATGAATACTGAAAAAACAGTTTATTCATCGCCAAGATCTGTTGAGGTTAAGTCGTTACCAGAATCTGATACATATAAAAATGTGAGTGCAATTGGAAAGTTTGATAAAGCTGATCTTTCTTTACAAAAAAAACAGGCAGATGTTGGAGAGGGAGTTGTTGCAACTATTAGTGTGCAGGGTGAGGGGAATATGGATATGATAAAAGCTCCCAAATTACAATTGCCAGATGGTCTTCGATATTATGAATCAAATAGCACTGTAGATAATAATATAAAGAACTTTGAATATATTTTACAAGCAGATCAAAAAAGTTCATTTACTATTTCTTCTCAAACATTTGTTTACTTTGATCCTATAGAAGAACGGTATAAAACTCTACAAACAAATAAAGAACAATTAGATATTGTTGCAGATATACAAAAAACTCAAGTAGTCGATCAAGATAAGAATGCAGTACAAGCAGATGTAAAACAAGCTGATCAAAAGTATATTTTTCAAGAAGATCAGATTGACTATATCAACGAATCAGGAATGGTTGCAGAGATGTATGATGAGTCAATTATTCAACAAATATTCAGATGGCTAGTTATTTTACTAGGCCTGTTAAGCTTGATAGCAGGTTTTTATTGGATCTATATATATGTTGTTGGGGTTCCTCTATTACAAACATATTGGTTGTCATATATTATTGTTCGTTTTTATGCATATCGAGCATATCAACGAAAAGATGTGCATGCACTGTATGATCTTTTTAAACATATTTGCAAGAAAAGTGATCTTGACCTACATGAACATAAAATTGTTCAAGTATTTAAAAAGATGGGATATTCTGATCAAAAAATAAAACAGTGGAATGAGTTTGTGCAAAAAATGATGCATGTTTTATTTTCAGGAACAGAAGCTTCTTCTAAAGAGAAACAAGCTGTGCTTCAGCAGGGTATGATATGGATTAAGGAGTTGCTTGCTTGTTGTCGTTTTGTTAACTCTGTGCAATATCAAAGTATTAATAAGGTATAGAAAACCGCCTAACTAGGCGGTTTTCTATATCATTTATCTATTAAAACTCATGAGATGCAGGCATTTCTGAAGTTGCTTCATGTAACTTTTGAGCCATATCTGGATGGAAATAATCAGCTTCTTCGATTGGTACACTATAAGACTGATATTGGTTT
>Ga0114932_10003510_pt1 | contig 15313 bp, 16 predicted proteins | sample 2SBtaG_2_FD_87286 | JGI IMG/M metagenome (GOLD analysis project Ga0114932, IMG submission 87286) | Deep subsurface microbial communities from Kolumbo volcano to uncover new lineages of life (NeLLi) - 2SBTROV12_ACTIVE470 metaG | ecosystem: Environmental > Aquatic > Marine > Volcanic ...
GAACTAGGTCTAAAAGACAAGTTTCTCAAAACATTTAATATAGAAAATGTAAATTTAAATAAAAATGAGAAATACTTATTATATAAAAAAAGATTAGATCATGAACTAAAAATTATTATTGAAATGAAATATGCTAGTTATTTTTTAATTGTGTCAGACTATATAAAATGGGCCAAAAGTAAAGATATACCTGTAGGCCCAGGTAGAGGTTCAGCAGCTGGCTCTTTAGTCGCTTTTTCTCTTCATATAACTAATATTGACCCAGTAGAAAATGGTTTGTTATTTGAAAGATTTCTCAATCCTGAGAGAAAGTCAATGCCTGATATTGATACTGATTTTTGTATTGAAAGACGTGGCGAAGTTATAGATTATGTAACTAAAAAGTATGGTGAAGATAAAGTTGCACAGATAATTACATTTAACAGAATGACATCTAAGGCTGTTTTGAAAGATGTTGCTCGTGTACTTGATATTCCCTATGGAGATGCAGACCGCTTAGCGAAATTAATTCCAGTTGTGAGGGGAAAGCCTGCAAAATTGGCAGCTATGATTTCAAAAGAATCGCCAAATAAAGATTTCTATGAAAAATACAATAATGATTCAAAAGTAAAGAAATGGGTTGATATGGCAATGAGGATAGAAGGGACAAATAAGACTTTTGGTGTTCATGCAGCAGGTGTAGTTATTGCTGCTAATTCACTTGATAATTTAGTTCCTCTTCAAAGGAACAATGATGGACAAATAATCACTCAATATTTTATGGAAGATATTGAATCTCTCGGTCTTTTGAAGATGGACTTTTTAGGACTTAGAAATCTTACAATGATCGAAAAGACAATTAATTTAGTTGAGAAATCAATTGGTAAGAGATTAGATCCTGATTCTTTGCCTTTTACAGATGAAAAAACATTCGAACTACTTTCCAGGGGTGATTTAGAAGGAATTTTCCAACTTGAATCTAGTGGAATGAGACAAATAGTAAAAGATCTAAAGCCCTCATCTCTTGAGGATATTTCTTCAATTCTTGCTCTTTATCGTCCAGGTCCTCTTGATGCAGGATTGATTCCTAAATTTATAAATAGAAAACATGGGAAGGAGAGTATTGATTTTCAACATCAATCACTTGAGCCAATTTTAAGTGAGACTTATGGAATCATGGTTTATCAAGAGCAGATCATGAAGATTGCACAGGATTTAGCCGGATATTCGCTTGGGCAAGCAGATTTATTGAGAAGGGCAATGGGTAAGAAAAAAGTATCCGAGATGCAGCGCCATAGAACGCTCTTTGTTGATGGAGCTGTTAAAAATGGTGTCACAGATGTCATTGCTGAACAGTTATTTGATCAAATGGTTTTATTTGCTGAATACTGCTTTAACAAAAGTCACTCAACTGCTTATGGAGCGGTTACTTATCAGACTGCTTATTTAAAAGCTCATTATCCTGTCGCTTATATGGCGGCATTGCTTACAGTTAATGCTGGATCGGTTGACAAGATTCAAAGATATATTTCTAACTGTAATTCAATGGGCATCAACGTATTGCCTCCAAATATCAATACCTCTGATGTTGATTTCACTCCAAAAGAGAATTCAATTCTTTTTGGGTTTTCGGCCGTCAAAAATTTAGGTGATGGTGCAATTAGAAAAATTATCACCTCTAGAGATGAAGATGGCCAATTTACTTCTTTAGCACAATTCTGTGATCGAATTTCACTTGGTTCCGTTAACCGAAGAGGACTTGAGGCGTTGATACATAGTGGAGCGCTTGATTGTCTTGAAAAAAATGCAAATCGCGCTCAGCTTATTGCTGATTTGGATTTAACTATTGAATGGGCTTCTTCTAGAGCAAAAGATAGAACGAGCGGTCAAGGTAATCTCTTCGATTTATCTAATTCCACAAATAATGAATCATCACCGACTGATGATTATTCATCAGCTCCAAAGGCGAAAGAAGTCCAAGAGTATCTTCCTTCAGACAAACTTAAATTAGAAAAAGAGCATGTTGGATTCTATCTATCTGATCATCCTTTGAAGCAACTTTCAGAACCAGCAAAATTGATTGCTCCTATCAGCCTTAGTTCTTTAGAAGAGCAAAAAGATAAGTCAAAGGTTAGTGTTATTGCAATGATTCCAGAAATGAGAGAAGTCACAACTAGAAAAGGTGACAGGATGGCAATTATTCAACTAGAGGATTTAACTGGTTCTTGTGAAGCTGTTGTTTTCCCAAAAAGCTATGAACGATTATCAGATCATTTGATGGTTGAAACGAGGTTATTGATTTGGGGCAGCGTAGACAGGAGAGATGAAACTGTTCAATTGCTTATTGATGATTGTCGTGAAATTGATGACTTAAGATTTCTCTTGATTGATCTTCGTCCTGATCAAGCTACAGATATCAATATTCAGCATAAATTAAGAGAATGCCTTTCTAAAAACAGACCTAACAGAAATGAATTAGGTGTACGTATCCCAGTAGTAGCATGTCTAAAAGACAACACTAATACTAGGTATGTAAGGTTGGGCGATCAATTTTGCGTTAAGGATGCTGACCTGGCTTTGGAGGCACTATCTAAGAATTCCTTCATTGCAAGATCAAGTAAAAGCCTTGTAATTTAAACTTATTTTCAACTTGAAATATCTTTTTGACTTGTTTTGAATGCATCTTTCATCCTATTGATGTTTGGCTTTATGTTTTCAAAACCAAGAAAACTTCCAGTATTTAAATCCCAACTAGCTGAGAGTATTCCATAACTTAATCCTAATAAACCTATAAGGAAACAAAGCGCTGAACTTACAAGAGTGACTGTTGGAGATATTTCAGCAATACCTTTGCTTATTAAAAAATAACTCCCAATAAATACTCCCATGCCACTTATGGTTGGAATGCCTGTCGTAAAAGCTATTCTTCTTGCCATTCTATTTGCAACATAGCTTGGTATTCCTGATTTCTTGCTACTACTTTTTGAAGATTTCTTTGAAACTATTTTTGGAGCCGAGTTATTGCTGGAGAATCCTATTTTTACTTCTTTAGGTTGGTCCTTTTTGTTTTTCTTTGAACCTTTCATTAGCTTCTAGCAATCTAGTACCAGCCATTATCCTCTAATAGCTAATTTTTCAATGAGCTCTGTATATCTTTTTTCACTTTTAGAACGTACATAACCTAAAAGTCTTTTTCTCTGCCCAATCATTTTGAGCAATCCTTGTCTTGAGGAGAAATCATGGATATTGCCTTGAAGATGTGTGCTTAATTTTGAGATCCTTGTGGTAAGCATCGCAACTTGAACTTCTGCTGAGCCAGTATCAGTTGGATGTACTTGATGTGTGTTGATTAGATTTTGTTTCTCTTCTGTGCCAAGTGACATTTGTTTAGCTTTTCTTATTCATGAATTCTAATTTAATCCCTAGCCTTCTATCAAGTACTCTTTTCACTTAATTTCATAAGAATCTCTTTGAGATGTTTATCCATTAGCTCTGCTTTTTCTTCTGCAGATGAAGAATTCAATAACAAAGAATTTTCTTTTTCATTGATTGTGATTATTTTAATTGATTCTTTTATTTCATTATCTACATAGCCAAGTGAATTTAGAATTAAATATATTTCATCAATATATTTGGAGAATTGATTAGCCTCTATGTCATTTTTGTTTTCATGAATTGTTTTATCATTATCTGTAAATCTTTGAAGTTTATTTCTTAGCTCAACTATTAATCTCTCTGCGATTCTTTTACCTATGCCTTGGGTTTTTGTTAATAAATTAGATTCTTTATTTTCTATTGCATTAACTAATTGAGGAACTTCAAATTCCTCTAACATAGCCATACCTATTTGGGGGCCTATTCCATTTACACTGATGATTTCTCGAAATAGATCTCTTTGATTAACCTCTATGAAACCATATAAACTTGTGCCATCTTCACGATCTATTTGATGAATCCATAATTCAAACTCATTTAAAACTTCAGCTTTATCTATTTGTTTTGGTAATAGTTGTATTTCATAGCCAACACCACCAACATTTAGAACGACTCCTTTTCTTGAGGATATTTTCCAAGTATGAACTTTTTCGCCTTTTAACCAGCTAATCATTATTTATTTTGATTAAATTTCTGAATATATAAAATATTCTCAGCCACCATCGATCTGACATCCAACCATTGACCCTCCTACCAAACCAGCAGGAATTGCCCACCAACGATCTTTTCCTCTGGATATTGCTGTAGCGAAGCCAGCGCCTAAAATCCCTCCTGCAATTTTGCCTTCAGAGCAATCATTGTTATCGAATTCATTGTTATCGAATGTTGATCCACCACCTGGGCAAGGAACTTCAACTGTTTCCTCCCATTTTTTGACATATCCAGGATCTTTTCTTGTCCCAGGAATATATTCTTCTCTATATTCGTTTCTCGTGCAAGTTTTACTAGAAGAGTAGCCTCGCTGATATTCATCTGCAAGAATCGATGTTGATCCAGTGCAAATAAAAACTATTGAAAAAATTAAAGATTTAAAATTCATATTTTTGATTGTGTTCTCTTGGATGCACTCATACTAATAATAGTAGAAATAAGAACGCAAAATCCACCTAAGTATATTGAACTTGTTATTTTTTCTTGAAATATCAATACTCCCCATATACTTGCAAATATAACTTGTGAATAATTTAGTGAAGTTGCTTGGCCAGCTGGTAGTAGTCTTAACCCCTCTGTTATACAGAGTTGTCCAATCTGTGTAAAAATACCAATACCTATTATCCAGAACCAATCTGTACCAGAAGGTAATACAAAATCATTAATAATAAAAGGAATAGATAAGGGGATAGAGACCAAAGGAAAGTAGTAAATAATTACAAGAGGGTGTTCTTTGTAAGAAAGCTTCCTTACACATATATATGCCAATGATGTCATCAGTGCACCAAATATTGCAATGATTATTGCTAATATTGTCTCTTGAATATTACTGTTGCTGGTGAATTCCGGCTGACTAACTAAAACAATTCCTATCCAACCAATAATGATTGAATATACTATTCTTCTTAATATAAATTCCTTTAAAATTATGTAAGCACATATCACTGTAAAAGTTGGATAAATGTATTGTATTACTGTTGCTGTTGCAATAGGTAATATTGTAAGAGCTTTGAAAATACAAAATAGTGCAACTGTTCCTAGTAAACCCCTTATAATTAATAATCTTTTCTGATATCCCCAAGGGTTAATGTTATTTTTATATAAGTAAAATCTTGTTATTATTATACTTATTGTAGCTCGAGCAAATACAAGTTCTGAAATAGGGATCCTTCCCCCAATCGCCTTCACACAAACAGTCATAAGGCTAAATGCAAAACCGCTTCCTATTAAAAATCTGATCCCTTTAAAATTTTTTTCTATATTTAATTTATTGGTAAGTAGTTTTTCTCTCAATTCCTAAATCTCTTAACTAAATATTTAAATATCAATTAAAATTATCATATGGCTTCTGCTCGACTACATCCTAAGACAATTGAGTCTGTAAAAGAGCGCGTAGATATTGTTGATGTTGTTGGTGAACACGTCGTTTTAAAGAAAAAAGGTAAAGAATATGTTGGAATATGTCCTTTTCATGATGATAGTAAACCTTCAATGTCAGTAATTCCTGGCAAGCAATTTTATTATTGTTTTTCATGTGGAGCTGGTGGAAATGCAATTAAATTCTTAATGGAGTTTCAGAGACAAAGTTTTAGTGATGTTGTTCTTGAGCTGGCTAAGAAATATCAAGTACCAATTGATACGATTGAAGGACCTCAACAAGAAAGACTCAAGCAACAGCTTTCACGTAGAGATACCCTTTATCGTGTTTTAAAAACAGCTACTGGTTGGTTTAGAAATCAATTGAATTCTCCATGTGGAGAAAATGCACTTAATTACCTTAAGAATAAGCGTAATTTAAGTGATGGAACTTTAATCAATTTTGAACTTGGTTTTGCTCCAGATAATTGGGATTCACTACTTAAATATTTTGTAGACATAGAAAAAGTCAGTGTTGAAATCCTTGAATCGGCGGGATTGATTGTTCCTCGAAAGGGTGGTAATGGTTTCTATGACAGATTTCGCAATCGAATAATTGTTCCTATTCACGACAGGCAAAAAAGAGTTATTGGTTTCGGCGGACGAAGTCTTGATGGTTCAGAACCTAAGTATTTAAATTCACCTGAGACTGAAATCTTTGAAAAAGGAAAAAATCTTTTTGGTTTTGATAAATCCACACTTTCCATTAGGAAAAAAGATTATGCAGTTGTTGTAGAGGGATATTTTGATGTGATGGCACTTCATGATTCGGGTATTACAAATGTTGTCGCTTCTTTAGGAACAGCATTAAGTCGCAATCAAATAACGCTTCTTTCTCGTGCCACCGATAGTAAAAAGATCCTCTTAAATTTTGACTCAGATAATGCTGGAATTCGTGCGGCTAATAGAGCCATTAGTGAAGTAGAAAACCTTGCTATTCAAGGTCAACTAGATTTACGAGTCCTTCAATTACCTTCAGGTAAAGATCCAGATGAATTTCTTAAGGATAATTCTCCATCCGAATATGAAGCATTAGCGGCAAAATCACCTCTTTGGATGGATTGGCAAATTGATCAATCATTGAAGGATTTAGATTTAAGTAAATCTGATCAATTTCAGGAAGCCGTTAGCAGCTTAGTAAGTCTCCTTGGAAAGCTTCCTCAAACTGCAATAAGAACTCATTATCTACAGAAGGTTGCTCAGCGTCTTAGTGGAGGTCAAGGTAGATTCGCTCTACAACTAGAGGAGGATTTACGTAATCAAATAAGTGGTCAAAGATGGCACGGTCGCTCGAAAAAAATTGATAAGCCTCAAGAAATTAGTCTCAGAGAAAGAAGTGAGGCAGATATACTTTTTACTTATATTCACTGTCCTAATTACAGATCTTTTATTCGTTATGAACTTCGCTTAAGGGATCTTGATGATTTTGCGATTAATCATCATCGTGCAATATGGTCTACAATAAGTAACATTGAGGAAAATATGTTTGGTCCTGAAATTGTTGAGAAGATTAATCGTTTTAATGATTCTAATAATATTTTAGCTGATGTTGATTTAATTAAAAAGTTGTTAGATAATTTCCTATCCAGTGATAATGAGCATCTTCCTAAACTTACTCCTTTACTAGATGTTAATGAACTTCGTTTGGCAACATTAAATGACCCCGAGTCGCTCATCCGTGGGGCTCTGGCTGCTCTTGAAAAGCAAAAATCCTTAAAACGTTGTAGACATTTAATTGATGCATGGAGTTCGCAGAGATTGCAAACTCTTGAGAACTGTATAGCCTCTCTTATTGTTCAGGAAAAATCTGAGCCTAGCGATTCATCTGATATGGAACAGAGAGTTATTAGCATGTTTGAAGACTTAAATAATGATGCTATAAATTTTCAACAACTTTATTATGCGGAAAGAAAACACATACTAAATCTAGATCAACAGAGATGTTATAAATAATTTTATATAGTTTTTATCAATGAAAAATATCTCACCTTTTAATTTGGATCAATGTTCTTTGTCTAATGATCTATGGCCAGATTTTATCAATAAAATTGGTCTTATTAAGGCAAATTTAGCTGTACGACAATCTCTCGATCTTCAGAGAATGCAGGGATCGACTTCCACTCTACCTGTACTTATTCTTGAAACATGTGGAACTGCTTTGGTGAATTCTGAAGCCGTTAAGACTTATATTGGTCTTTCATATTTGGAGCAAGGAATGGTTTTAATTTTCAGTAGTAAATTAAACGCTATTCAGTTACTTAGAGATAATTAATATTAATAAAATATTATAGACAATATTTTATTAATTCATTTTTTACTAATCTTGGTTTATCTTCTAATATATATGCTTGTCTTTCTTTTTCTTCCTCTCTGGAAATTCTAATAGATCCAATAAAAGCATTGATCTTCGATGGATTCATTGATAGCTTTCTATCTATTTTTAATAACTTTCCATTATTGCACTCTTGTGCGACATGAACAGCTTCATGCCTTAAAGCTTTTTTTATATGTAAGGCTGTCCTTTCAAAGACATCGTTATTTTTCTTTCTTAGATGCGTATATCCTTCTCGCTTCTTTGCGTTATTTGTACAAATAATAATTTCCTTTTTTACACGATTAAAAAAACCTACATAGTTCTCACCTAACAAACATAGTTTTGTATTTTCTGCTGTCTTATATCCCGCCTTTTCAATCATCCTTATTATTTCTACTTCTGTTCTATCTATAAATTCTATGAACTCCACTATATTTTTTTCTAGGACTTCTATTCTTTTGAATGTAGCATGACACTCAGTTTGAATTTTAATATGTAGCATCATTGTTAAATATTATACTAACTTCTAATTAGCATATATAGTTGGAATATTTTCTATATTTGTTGTTTTTATACTAGATAGATTTTTTCTTCGGGGTCTCCATTCTGTATCCATCATTGATGATCCCCAATTTATTGTATCTATACCATTTTTCGAATTAATATTATCTATTACATTATCCAGTCTCTGTAGGTATAATTCTTCTTTAATATTCTGTGCATCAAATATTAGGTTTTGTTTATATTGATTGCTTTGAAGTTTATGCAATATTACACCTGCTTTTATAAATTTTTTATATGGTTTAAAAATTTCTTTTGTTAGTGATAGACTTTTTTCAATCATGATCTTTGAGTTAGAAGTTGGAACGCTTATTTTTGCTGTTGCTTCACTCCTAAAAAAATCTTTTGAATGAGTATTTGTATTCGTAAAAAGCGTAATAGCTGAAGATAATTGATTGTATTTTCGCAACTTAGTACTTGCGATTAAAACGTATTTAATAATTGCTTGGCTCAAATCATCTAAGCTATCTATGGGATGTGCAAAACTCCTGCTTACGCAGATTTCTTTTCGATCTGATGAGTTCTCTTTTATAGGGATACAGAGGTTTCCTTTTAATTCATTTTGAATGCGTAGACCAACTACACCATACTTTCCTTTGATTTGGTCGCTTGACATATCTCTAAGTTCTCTCGCATTAGTGATGCCTCTGTCTTTTAGCCATTTAGACATCCTTTTGCCGATACCCCAAACTTTATCTACATTAATTAGATCAAGATAATGATCTTTATTTTCAACAAGACCTATATCAAATATACCTGAATTCGTTTGTATCTTTTTTGCTAGATGATTAGAAATTTTTGATAGAACTTTTGTCTCACCAATACCAATAGATATTGGTATTCCTATGTTTTGATAAACCAAAGCCCTTAAATCTTTTCCCCATTTGTATAAGCACTTTTCTTTTGGACGTTTTATAGTTCCAAATGCTTCATCTATAGAGTAAATTTCCAGTTCTTCACAATTTTTTCTTAGTAGTTGCATTAATCGATTACTTATATCACCGTACAGTTCGTAATTTGAACTTCTCACATTTATATTTAATTGATTTAGTTTATTCTTTAACTTGAAATAAGGCTGTCCCATAGGAATTCCCATTCTTCTGGCCTCTGAACTGCGAGCTATTATGCATCCATCATTATTCGAAAGTACTACTAATCCCTTTCCTTTTATGGAAGGATCGATCATTTGTTCACACGAAGCATAGAAATTATTCCCATCAATTTGAAGTATTACTTTGGACATAATTAGACTTTTGTTTTTTGTAGTTCATGTATCGAATAAATCGCTACTCCCCATATTTGTATATCTATATATTCATATAAGTTTATTGCTGGATAATTTTCTTTATCTGCTTTCAGATAATAACTATCTTGCTTTTTGATAAGTCTTTTTAATGTGAATTCTCCATCCAAGAGAGCAACTACAATATGTCCAGGATTTGGGTTTATACTGCGATCTATGATTAATAAATCGTTGTTATAAATTCCTGCGTTATTCATTGAATTACCGCTTACACGTAGAAAGAAGGTACTTATTGGATTCTTGATTAAGTATTTGTTTAGATCGATACCGAGCTCTATGTAGTCTTCCGCAGGAGAAGGAAAGCCTGCAGAAATAGTTGGAATTAATAGTGACGACAAGCCTTCTGTTGACGAAGAGCGAGAGCGATTTGAACCCATAGGACCAGATCAATACAATGCATTATAGTACATTTGAACTATTCTTTCTCCTTCGGATCTGCTTATCCCTTGTGGTAAGGGCCTCCTTGGGTGATTGTTTTTGCGCGGTAGAGCTGTTCTATTAGTAATAGGCGAGCTATTTCATGCGGAAAAGTTAGAGGTGAAAGACTTAATTGCCAAGAGGCTAAATTGTTAAGGGAAGAGGTAAGACCTGAAGCACCTCCAATAACAAAAGTAATATTTTGATTGTGAGAATTTAGAAGTTTTGTTGCTAGTTGTTTTGATGTAAATGATTGACCATTTTCGTTAAGAGTTACCAGAAATTCATTTTTGCTGATAATTTCTTTGATCGTATGTTCTTCTTTTAATTGTGTGCTGTCTTTAATTTCTTTAACTTCTAAACCAGGTAATCTTTTTAGGTACATTTCTATACCCTCTTGAATCCACTTTTTTCTTATTTTTCCTATAGCAATGATTTTATAGTGTGAAATATTAAGCATAAAGTTTTTTTCTAATCGATATCATCTTCGAGTAGAAATTGTTGAAATTGTGTGTATAGGTTTAGGGCATCTTCAGCTGAAAGATCTTTAGAATTTTCATTGATCTGTGGATCTGAATTGGAAGAAATTTTTACATTATTTGATTCAAGTTTTTTTAGTCTTTCTATTAAATGAGGAGGTACGTTCCCATCTGGACTTATTTCCATCAACTCTCGAAAAAGTTGTTCAGGGTTAGTTTCGGTTTCAACTGGGTGTAACTGTTGTGTTTTAGTTTCTTTTTGATTATTTAATTCATTTGATTGAGGTTTTAATATCTCTTTGGGAAGTTTACGTCCTAGCTCTTTTAGACGCTCAAGGCTATGGCTATCAAAAGTCATTTTTAAAATGTATATTGATTGAAGATCTTCTTGTGAGTATATTTTAAATAATTTATTTTTATTTGAGTGAAATATGTGATCATTTCCAAAGTGGTATGGAGTTTATGCGTATGGGTGGTGATAACACTTTGAATGATTTTAGGCACATCCCAAGAAAACGCTTTGGACAACATTGGTTGAAAGATCAGGGTGTTTTGGATCAAATAGTCAAGGCGGCCGAATTGAATCCTGATGATTGCGTATTAGAAGTTGGTCCGGGTAAAGGTGCTTTAACTGAAAAATTAATTGAATCCCAAGCAAGATTCATCCAAGCAATAGAGCTAGATAGAGATTTAGTCGTTGGTTTGAAAAAACGTTTTAGCCATCAAAATAAATTTAGTTTGAGAGAGGGAGACATTCTTTCTGCCCCACTGGATGCTGAGAATGGACTCACTATCAACAAAGTTGTAGCTAATATTCCTTACAACATCACAGGGCCACTATTAAAACGATTGATTGGTGAATTAAGAAAAGCGCCTGATAATTGTTTTGAAACTTTAGTTTTACTTATGCAAAAAGAAGTTGCACAAAGACTTCTAGCAAGACCTGGTACTAGTAATTTTAGTGCTTTAAGTGTACGGATCCAGCTTTTAGCTAAGTGTCAGGACGTATGTGATGTGCCTTCTAAATGTTTTCAACCAGCACCGAAGGTGGATTCTAAAGTAGTCATGATTAAGCCCTTTGCATCTATTGATCCAGATTTTTATGAGGTAGGGAATTTATTAGAGAAACTTTTGAAACATGCTTTTGCTGGTAGAAGAAAAAAATTACGAAACACGATTGGAAGTTTTGTTACTTCCAACGATCAAATAAAGGAATTTTTCGCCTACAGAGGTATTAGTCTTGATCAAAGACCACAGGAAATTTCACCTTCCAATTGGTTCGGCTTGGCAAAAGCTTTAAAAGAAACTTGTGTTATTGAAAATGGTACCTTCCAAAGCAAATGAAGATTTTCTTATCGCAAATGCACATGCAAAAATTAATCTACATTTAGAGGTTTTAGGTATTAGGAGCGATGGCTTTCATGAATTAGCAATGGTCATGCAAAGTATTAATTTAAGTGATCAATTGAAGATGATAAAAAGAGTAGATAATACTATTAATCTAAAATCTAATAATAAAGAAATTAGTAATGGTGACGATAATCTAATAATAAAAGCTGCAAAGCTGTTGAGAAATAAAGTAGAAAATCAAGAATTAGGTGTTGATATTGAACTTGAGAAAAACATTCCTATTGGGGCAGGATTGGCAGGGGGATCTACAGATGCAGCTGCAACATTACTTGGATTAAATAAACTCTGGAAGCTAAATCTTAAGACTGATGAATTAGAGAACCTATCAAAAGAAATAGGATCAGATATCCCTTTTTGCATATCAGGAGGGAGGCAAATATGTTTTGGTAGAGGTGAAATTTTAGAAAAATTGAAATTTGATCAAATTCAGTTAGGTCTTGTTTTGGTTAAAGACCCTTCAATACAAGTATCTACTCCAGTTGCATACAAAAAATATAAAGAGCAGTTTGGTGAAAGCTATCTTGAAGATGATAGGGATTTTGAAATCAAAAGAAACTCTATTAGATCTATTGACTGGTCTGATCAGTCGCTTTTTGATAATCGTAAAGAAATACAAAATGATTTACAAAAAAGCGTTCGCCCTATGACACCAGAGGTTGAGAAGTCATTGAATTTATTGTCTAGTTTGCCAGATTCACGTCTTGTTTCAATGAGTGGTTCTGGTCCAAGTTGTTTTGCCTTGTTTCAAAATTATGACCAAGCAAATAAAGTACTCAAAGAACATGTTAATGAATTTGAAAGGGCTGGTTTATCAGCTTGGGCATGTTCAATGATGTCTAATGGAGTTGAATTAAGAAATGAATTCACCTAGTAATGGGTTTAAAAATGAATCTGATGAATTAGCTAATCAATCATCAAGTTCTTTAGATCCCAATAGCCCTGAACCACAGAAAGGCCCCATAAGCTTTCTCTCAGGTTCCATTACGAGCTTGTCTTTTAGCTTCTTAAGTCTTTTTATTAGTAAAAAGATAGTTATATATTTTTCTATTCATTCTCCTAATTATTCTTCACCGTTTGCCCAGAGTATTGCTTCTGGTTTTAAAACACTGATTATTGGGATTAGCTTTCTTGCAACTTTTACGTTTGGTTTTATTGGACTGGGTTTGTTTTTAGTATTTATTCGAAGTTTGATTGAAGGCAAAAAGGAAAAAACTGACTAGTATTTAAAGATTAAATTGTCATATTTATCTTTCTATGACTCTTCACGATTTGGGACTTTTGGTTTTATTACTATCTCCTGGGATGTTGCTTTCCATATTGCTTTTATCGACTTTTGCCGCAGGTGGGTAATTAGGCACTGTTTGAGATAGTTTGGAATAACAAACCGGTAATCCGGACGATCTGTTAAAGCTGTGAAAGGGACTCTTTTATTTAATGCTCTTCGAGAAGCAATTGATGAAGAAATGGGTAGAGATCCCTTGGTATGCGTGATGGGTGAGGACGTTGGACAATATGGCGGGTCTTATAAAGTGACGAAAGATTTATATGAAAAATATGGAGAGTTCAGAGTCCTAGATACCCCTATTGCTGAAAATAGTTTTACTGGTATGGCTGTTGGTGCAGCCATGACAGGTTTAAGACCAATTGTGGAAGGGATGAATATGGGTTTTTTGTTGCTTGCGTTTAATCAAATATCAAACAATATGGGAATGCTTAGATATACGAGCGGGGGGAATTTTACTATTCCAACAGTTGTAAGAGGCCCTGGTGGTGTTGGAAGGCAATTAGGCGCTGAACACAGTCAAAGACTTGAAGCCTATTTTCATGCAGTTCCTGGTATCAAAATTGTCGCTTGTAGTACTCCTACAAATGCTAAAGGTCTAATGAAAGCTGCTATAAGGGACAATAATCCTGTTCTTTTCTTTGAACATGTTCTTCTATATAACCTCACAGAAGAGCTGCCTGAGGGTGATTATGTCTGTGCCCTAGATCAAGCCGATCTAGTAAAGCAGGGAAGCGATATTACTATTTTGACTTATTCGAGAATGCGTCACCACTGTTTAAAAGCAGTCGAACTTCTTGAGGCTAAGGGAATTGATGTCGAATTAATTGATTTAATTAGTCTTAAGCCTTTTGATATGAATACAATCTCTAAATCAATTAAAAAAACTCATAGAGTAATTATTGTTGAGGAATGTATGAAAACAGGAGGTATTGCAGCTGAATTGATGTCTTTGATTACTGAAAATTGCTTCGATGATTTAGATTCTCCTCCTGTTCGTTTAAGCAGTCAGGATATTCCGACTCCTTATAATGGAAACTTAGAAAATTTAACCATTATTCAACCTCATCAGATAGTAGATGCTGCTGAAAAAATTATTAATCATGGTGGATTAGATTAATAATGGGCAGAAAGAATTACTGGTTTCTTTTCGTTATCCTTTTTGCAATATTTAGTATTTTTATATGTACAAATATTCCTTTTCAATTAGGATTAGATTTACGAGGAGGTAGTCAACTAACTCTAGAGGTTCAGCCTACTAAGGAAATTACAAAAATTACTCCTAACGAAATAGAAGGAGTTAAGGCTGTTCTTGACAAGAGGGTAAACGGATTGGGAGTTTCAGATTCTCAACTTCAAACTGTAGGAACAAATCAATTGTTATTAGAACTGCCCGGCGAGCAAGATCCTTCTGGGGCAGCGAAAGTATTAGGAGAAACTGCTCTATTAGAATTCAGAATTCAGAAAAATGATACAGCGGCTCAATATAGAGATCTACAAACTCAACGAAATAGTGTTGAATCTATAATTAACTTATTAGAAGAGAATAATAATTCAGCTCAGTTATTAAAGGAGATCAATATTAACAATGATATTAATCAGTTATTCGAAAAATATAATATTCAATCTGACCAGATATTAGATGTAGTTGAATTTAATATTTTAAGGAATAAAATAAGTACTGAAATAGCAGGTCTTTTTGAACCAACATCATTAACTGGACAGTATTTGACAAATGCAGGAAGACGACAAGATCAAAATACCAATAATTGGGAAGTCACTTTAAGCTTCAATAATGAGGGAGGAGAATTATTTGCAGATCTCACAAAATCCATCGCTGGCACGTCTCGATTGCTTGGAATTGTTATTGATGGGATCTCATATAGCGAAGCAAGTGTTGGTAAGCAATTTGAAACTGCAGGTATTACTGGGGGAGCCGCGACAATAAGCGGTAATTTTACTGCGGATGATGCTAGAAATTTAGAAGTTCAATTAAGGGGAGGTGC
>Ga0114932_10003512_pt1 | contig 15303 bp, 14 predicted proteins | sample 2SBtaG_2_FD_87286 | JGI IMG/M metagenome (GOLD analysis project Ga0114932, IMG submission 87286) | Deep subsurface microbial communities from Kolumbo volcano to uncover new lineages of life (NeLLi) - 2SBTROV12_ACTIVE470 metaG | ecosystem: Environmental > Aquatic > Marine > Volcanic ...
AATAGTAAGGGGTCTGGATAATTCTGCCGGCCAGATACTCTGGCAGAATGCTTGGATGACATGAACCCGTTACCGGTTGCCGCGAATGCGCCCGAACCCGTTAAGCCCGTGAACAAGGCGGGAACCGCCCCGCCCGGAAACGACGCGGCGGTGCCGGGGGACTCTGGTTTCAGGGAAATGGTGGGCAAAGATGCCACCAACCCGGATTCCGGCGGGGAGGCCGACGAATTATCCCTGCCAGCGCCGCCGGTGCCGCCTCTCGCGCCGGAACTTCGCCAGATCAATCCGCCCGCGATGACGACGGGCGCGGCGGGATGGATGCCGGTCAGTGCCGATTTGGGCAACAGCGACGCGACGGGCAAACACCCGGTCGGCGAAGCGGTGGTGGGCGCGGCGTCGCCCAAACCGATGCCCGGCACGTCAGGGCCACCGCAGTTGGCGGGGCCGCTGGTTCCGGGAATTCCGCTCGCCCAAAAGCCGGGCGCGGAGGTTGACGGCAAGGTGCCCGCGACCGACCGGTCGCCCTTGGCCAACGATATTTCACCCCCCGCCAACCCCGCGCCGGAACCGACGACCGCGCGTGCCGGTGCCTTCGTTCTGGCCGGGATGCCGGTGCCGGTATCGCCGCCCGGCGAACTGAAACCGGAACCGGAATCGGATGCCGACATTCCGGTCCTGTCCGGCGAAGCCCGAACCGGGCAGACCGCCCATGCACCGCGCGTGCCGGCCGGCGCACCCGCGGCGGCCGATTCGGGCGCGCGCACCGTGGCAATTCAGATCGCGCAATCGGTGGCGGCCAACAACAACCGCATGATCGAGGTGACCCTTGAACCGGTCGAACTGGGCAAAGTGCGGCTGGCGCTCAACACCACGGAACACGGCCTTTCGGTTCAGATCACTGCCGAGCGGCCGGAAACCATCGAGCTGATGCGCCGCAACCCCGGCATATTGCAGGACGAATTCCGCAATCTCGGGTTTGGTGATGTCGGGTTTTCGTTCGGCGGTGGTCAGGCCCACCGGGACGAAGGCGAACCGACCCGGACCGAGCACTGGTCGCTGGACATCGCCGGTGCCGATCGTGGCCCCGCGGCGGTCGCCGCCACGATTCCGGCACTTTCCGCAGGCCTTGACCTGCGTCTTTGATTGAGGAGCAAACCGACATGGAACTTTTCCCCGTAATGGCCAATGCCGCCCCCAACAATGCGGTCGCCGCAACCGCACCGGTTGGCGCGGGGGGCGCGCTGACTCCTGCCTCGGATTTTGAGACGTTCCTGACGCTTTTGACCACGCAGTTGCAGAATCAGGACCCGCTGAAGCCGCTCGAATCCACCGAATTCGTGGCGCAACTGGCCAGTTTCTCGGCGGTGGAACAGCAGGTGCGCACCAATGACGCCCTGTCGCGCATTCAGGAATTGCTGGGCGGATCGCCGGTCTCGACGCTGGCGAGCTGGATCGGGATGGAGGTTCGCGCCCTGCGCGATGCCACATTCGACGGCACCCCGGTCGATGTGTTCGCGGCCCCGGTCGAGGGGGCGGATCGCGCCGATCTGGTGGTCAGGAACCCGGCGGGCGATGTGGTGCAGCGGATGCCGGTCGGTCAGAATGACGCGGTGGTCCAGTGGACCGGCACCACCATCGCCGGCACCCCGTTTGCATCGGGGCGATATCGGTTCGAGGTCGAAAGTTTTCAGAACGGCACGCTGATCAGATCGGAGCAGGCACCGGTCTACGGCGAAGTGACCGAAGCACGGCTCGAAAACGGCGCGACGATGCTGGTCTTTTCCGACGGCAGCCAATTGCCATCGGATCAGGTGACGGCAATCCGAAATCCGACCGGGGCGGATCGTCCGGTTTGACCCCGGTTTCCGGCCCGCGAACGCCGTTGCGTGACACGTTTTTTGGTTTCGGAGTCGGTAATGTTTACGGACCCAGAGACCGACCTTTCTCCATTGAAAGGGTCAGGCTTTCGGGTCGTTGGAATCCTGCGGTTCGTACCGCAGGAATTTTGCTTCTTGGGTCAGATTATGACGACATTTGAGTTGCCTGGGCGAAATTTGCGGCGTGTGCCGGGGGACCCGAGCATCGCGCTTGATCCGCTGGCGGCGCTTGTTGCTGACGCCCACCGGGGCGTGTATCGACGGGTCGGGGTGCGATGGACTGGCGCAGGTGACGACCACTTCAGCCCGGCAATATCCGCGCGTGCCCAAAAGGTCGCGTTTTCCACGGCCAATGGGCGGCGCGGCGGTGCGCGGCGGGCTTGCACCCTTGATCCCGCGCAATCGCGCTTACGATGGTGGAAATGAGCGAAAACTGGGCGCTGGTCGAGACGCGGGTTTCGAGTCGCGCACGTAGCCCGCACGATCATTCCAGACGGCGCTCGATCTCTTCCGTTTCGAAAATCTCGATCACGTCGGACTCGCGGATGTCTTCGTAGTTTTCGAAGGCCATGCCGCATTCCTGACCGCCCTGAACCTCTTTCACTTCGTCCTTGAAGCGTTTCAGGGTTTTCAGTTTGCCCGTGTGGATCACGACATTGTCGCGCAGCAGCCGCACGCCGGCATCGCGGCGGGCCACGCCTTCGGTGACGACGCAACCGGCGATCTTGCCGACGCCGGTGATCTTGAAGACCTCTTTGATGGTCGCGTAACCGATGAAGGTCTCCTTGATCTCGGCGGACAACAGGCCGCTTGCCGCTGCCTTGATGTCGTCAACCAGATCGTAGATGATTGAATAGTAACGGATTTCCACGCCCTTTTGCCGCGCGGAATCGCGCGCGGGCGCGTTGGCGCGGACGTTGAAGCCGATGATCGGCGCGCCCGACGCTTCGGCCAGGGTCACATCGCTTTCGGTAATCGCACCGACCCCGGAGTGGAGAACCCGCACCCGCACTTCGTCGTTGCCGACCTTTTCCATCGCCTGAACGATGGCCTCGGCAGAGCCCTGAACGTCGGATTTCACCAAGATCGGGAGTTCGGAAACATCCTCGTCCGCCTTGGCCTTGGCCAGCAACTGATCGAGCGTCGCGCCCGCACCGGCAGCGGCCTTTTTGTCCTTGGCGACCTGATGACGGTAATCGGCGATTTCGCGCGCGGTCGCCTCGTCCGCGACCACGTTCAGAACATCTCCGGCCTCGGGCGTGCCGTTCAGGCCCAGCACCTCGACCGGGGTTGACGGGCCGCTCTGGTCGACCCGCGCGCCCTGATCGTCGATCAGCGCCCGCACCCGGCCCCATTGTTCACCGACGACAAAGATGTCGCCCAGCCGCAGGGTGCCCTTTTGCACCAGAACGGTTGCAACGGGCCCGCGACCGGTATCGAGTTTGGCCTCGATCACGGCACCTTCGGCATCGCGGTCGGGGTTTGCCCGGAGTTCCAGCAATTCGGCTTGAAGCACGATGTTTTCCAAGAGCGTATCAAGCCCGGTGCCGTCGATGGCGGAGACTTCGACATCCAGAACGTCCCCGGACATCTCTTCGACGATGACCTCGTGCTGCAAGAGCTGGGTGCGAACCCTGGTCGGGTCGGCGCCAGGGCGGTCGATCTTGTTGATCGCGACGATCATGGGCACATTCGCCGCCTTGGCGTGATTGATCGCCTCGATGGTCTGGGGCATGACGCTGTCATCTGCGGCAACAACAAGCACCACGATATCGGTGACCTGTGCGCCGCGTGCGCGCATCGACGTAAAGGCAGCATGGCCCGGCGTATCAAGGAACGTCAGCGAAGCGCCGCCATCGGTCGTGATCTGATAGGCGCCGATATGCTGCGTAATTCCGCCGGCTTCGCCGGAGACCACGTTGGTCTTGCGGATCGCGTCCAGCAGCGAGGTTTTGCCGTGGTCCACATGGCCCATGATCGTGATGACCGGGGCGCGGGGTTTGAGATCTTCGGCGGCGTCTTCGACGGTATCGATCGCGTCCTCGACGTCGGCATCGGAAACCCGAACCACCTTGTGACCAAATTCCTCGACCACCAGTTGCGCGGTGTCGGCGTCGATGGTCTCGTTCTGGGTTGCCATGATCCCGTTTTGCATCAGCGTCTTGACCACGGCGGCGACGCGTTCGGCCATGCGGTTGGCAAGCTCCTGCACGGTGATCGCCTCGGGCACCTGAACGTCGCGGATGATCTTTTCCAGTTCACCGGCATCGCCCATGGCCTTGCGGCGCTCGCGTTCCTGCGCGCGCTTCATCGCCGCCATCGAGCGTTGGCGACCGCCTTCGCGGCCCGATAGCGCCTGGTTTATGGTCAGTTTGCCCGACCGGCGCCGGTTGTCGCCGCCCTTGCCGCGCGTTTGTTTCTTTGGTTCTTCCTTGGCGCGTTCCGGGCGTTTGGCCGCCGCCGCGCCCCGGTTCGGCGTGGCCGCGCGGGGTTCGTCGATCTGCGCCGGGGCCGCGGGGGCCGCCGCCTGTTCGCTCGCGGCTTTCGCTGCCTCGATGGCGCGCTTTTCTTCGGCCTCTTTTTCCCGCGCACGTTCTTCGCGTTCGCGCACCTCGCGTTCCTTGGTTTCCTTTTCGGCGCGGCGTTCTTCGCGTTCAGCCTCGCGCTTTTTGGAATCCTGTTCGCGTTTTTCGGCCTCTTCGGCCTCGCGTTCCTTGGCGACCTTCAGCGCCGCCAGACGGCGCTCCATTTCGGCTTCGGTGATGCCGGCGGGGCGTTTGGATTCGCTTGATTTCGATTTCCCGCCGGGCGCATTGCCGGCGACGGGTGCAGCGGCACCGGGTTTTGGCACGACGACGCGCTTGCGCTTTTTCTCGACCACGACGGATTTGGTCCGCCCGTGGGAAAAGCTCTGGCGCACGTGGCTCCGGTCCCCACCGCGCAGGCCCATGGGTTTGCCGGATTTGCTGTCGGTCTCGCTCATACGTCTTCAACACCTTCTTGTTCCGACACCTTGCCGGATGCATCCGCCCGTCTTGGGGCATCATCTTCACGGATGCCAGCCAGTCTGCGGGCTTCCTCTACAATACGTTGTGTGAGTCCGCCAGCGCCAAGCGCCGCATGTATCACATTTTCGCGCCCGAATGCCAAACCCAATTCGACGCTTGTCAGGCAGGTTATATGGGCATTTTCGCGGTCCGGCGGACGAATTTTGCGCGTTTGGGCGACCGACCCGTCAGATGCCTGTAGCAGAACCGCAACGGTGCCGGAATCCGTTGCGGCCCTGACCTTTTCGAATCCGGCCACGGCCTGACCGCTTTTCCGGGACAACGACGTCAATTCGATCACGCGCCGGGTCAGCAGGGCCTCGGTCTTTAGCACGAGGTCGTCGGGAACCGCAACGGGCCGGCGCGCAGCGCGGGCAAACAGATTTTTCGCAACAGCGCGTTCAAGTGCCGCGCGGTTTGCCAAAACCCAGATGCCGCGGCCCGGCAGTTTGGCCGCAAGATCGGGGATCACGACGTGATCGGGGCCGACGACGAACCGGACCAGACCCGCGTTCGGCAAGGTAGCGCCCGTGGCGATGCACCGGCGTTCCGGTGCTGCATTGGTTTTTTTCCGGCCGCCGCGTGTCACGGGCACAATCCGAAGCCTGAAGGATCAGGCCTCGGCCCCTTCGGCGACGGGCGTTTCGGTGGTTTCGTCGTCTTCTTCTGGCGTTTCCTCTTCGGTGACGAGATCGGCGGGGTCCACCCAGCCAAGCCCGATCCGGGCGGTCATGATCAGGTTCTGCGCTTCCTCCAGCGACATGTCGAAACTTTCCAGAACACCGTCGTCCTTGACGCGTTCGCCGTCGACGACGGTATATCCGCCCGCCAGTTCCCAATCGGCATAATTGGCGAATTCTTCCAGCGTCTTGACGCCATCCTGCCCCAGCGCGACGAACATGTCGGGGGTCAGGCCCTCGAAATCGAACAGGCTTTGTTCGACGCCCAGTTCGCGGGCTTTTTCGATGGCCTTGGCGTGAATTTCCTCGATGCATTCGCGGGCGCGGGCCTGAAGCTCTTCGGCGGTGTCTTCGTCGAAGCCTTCGATCACCAGCAATTCGTCAAGTTCGACATAGGCGACCTCTTCCAGTGTGGCGAAGCCTTCGGAGACCAGCAATTGCGCGACTACCTCGTCCACGTTCATGGTTTCCATGAACAGGTTTGAACGCTCGGCGAATTCGGCCTGACGGCGTTCGCTTTCTTCGGCTTCGGTCATGATGTCGATGTCAAAGCCGGTCAACTGGCTGGCCAGACGCACGTTCTGACCGCGCCGCCCGATGGCCAGCGAAAGCTGTTCGTCGGGCACGACAACCTCGATCCGCTCGGCGTCTTCGTCCAGCACCACCTTGGCGACCTCGGCGGGTTGCAGGGCGTTGACCAGAAAGGTCGGCGCATCGTCGTTCCAGGGGATGATGTCGATTTTCTCGCCGCCAAGTTCGTTGACGACGGCCTGAACACGGCTGCCGCGCATCCCGACGCACGCCCCGACCGGGTCGATCGAGTTGTCATAGGAAATGACCCCGATCTTGGCCCGCGAACCCGGATCACGGGCAACCGCCTTGATCTCGATGATGCCGTCGTAGATTTCCGGCACCTCCATCTTGAACAGTTCGGCCATGAATTCAGGCGCGGTGCGCGACAGGAAGATCTGCGGGCCGCGGGCCTCTTCGCGGACTTCGCGGATGTAGGCGCGCACGCGGTCCCCGGTGCGGAAGCCTTCGCGGTTGACCAACTGGTCGCGGCGCAGGATCGCCTCGCCCCGGCCCACATCGACGATGACGTTGCCGTATTCCACCCGTTTGACGATACCGTTGATGATCTCGCCCACGCGATCCTTGAATTCGGCGTATTGGCGGGCACGCTCGGCCTCGCGCACCTTTTGCAGGATCACCTGTTTGGCGGATTGTGCGGCGATGCGGCCGAAATCCATCGGCGGCAACTGGTCGACGATCTCGTTGCCGACTTCGGGCGTGTCCAGATGCGCGCGGGCATCATCGACGGTCATTTCGGTAAAGTGATTTTCGACCTCGTCAACCACGTGCCGGATACGGGTCATGGTCAGTTCGCCGGTCTTGCGGTCGATGAAGGCGCGGATATCGAGTTCCGCGCCATAGCGGGACTTGGCCGCCTTGGCCATGCTTTCTTCCATCGCTTCGACCACCAGTTCCGGGTCGATCAGTTTTTCGCGCGCGACCGCATCCGCGATCTGCAACAGCTCAAGCCGGTTGGCGCTTGTGATGGTCATGTCGTTTCCCTTTCCGGGGTTTCGTCGGTTTCGTCGGTTTCGATGGCGTCAAAATCGGCCTCGTTCAGGTCCGCGTTCTTGCGGGCCTTCAGCATTTCGGCGATCAGTTCGTCGGTCAGGATCAGCTTGGCGTCGGTCAGCCAGTCGAATTGAAGGCCGATGGTTCCTTCGGCGATGTCGATCAGCACTTCGCTGTCCTGCGTGCCGCGCAGCAGGCCCTTGAACCGCTTGCGCCCGTCGATCAGTTCCGATGTTTCCAGCCTGGCCTCGTAATCCGCCCAGACCTTGAAATCCTTCAGTCGGGTCAGCGGACGATCGATGCCGGGCGAGGAGACTTCGAGCGTATATTCCCCCTCGATCGGGTCCTCGACATCCAGCAGCGCGGAAACCGCCGTCGAAATGGCGGCGCAATCGTCGACCTCGATCCCGCCATCGGGCTTGTCGGCCATGATCTGCAGGGTAGCGGCTTTGCCCGACATCAGGCGCAGACGCACGAGTTCATAGCCCAGCCCCTCGATCATCGGACGGACAATCGAGGCAAGGCGCTGATCCATCGCGGTTCTGGCAACCAGATCGTTCATGCGGGGCCTTTCAGGCACAAAAAAACGGGCGCGCGGCCCGTTCGTCAAATTCGGTGGAAGCTGGGGGTGGAAGCCAGTCTTGCCGCTGTTGTCTGGGGATATAGGGGGGTTGGCGGGGAATGGCAAGGGCCAGTGGGTCGAACCACCAGTATCGTGGAATCCACGCACGTTTCATGAAAATCGGGGAAATTGCGAGGTTCGCGCCCGACCCGGGGCGGGGTCGGGCGCGAACCGGATTGCAGGCAATCCGGGGTGCAAAGGGTGTCAATGATGCGATATGAAGCCAAATTTGGATTCAGGCCCTAGCTGTGATAGCGCCGCCGCATCACGGCCACGCTGTCGGTGACAATCTCTTTCAGGACGGTCAGGTCGATGGCTTCCAGCCGGGTGATATACAGGCAGGAGGACGAATGCTTGTGCCTGCCCAGCCGCGCCAACTGGTCGGCATAGGCCGAAAACCCCGGCATGACATAGACAGTCAGCGCCGCCTTGCGCGGGGAAAGGCCGGTGATCATGTAGCTGTGCTCCGATCCGTCCCTGCGCCGGTACCGGTAGCGGTCAAATCCGATGATCGAGGGGCCCCACATCCGGGGCGCAAGCCCGGTTATGCCGAGCATCATGTCGGTAACGACGCGCGCATCGGCGGCGCGGCGCTTGTTTTCGACACAATTCAGAAAGGCATCGACATCGGCATCATTCTCGAGCGTTTTCATCGCGGGCATCGCAGAAACCCCCCTTTTGTTCACCAATTCGGCCTATAAAGCCGGATCGTTCCGGTTCGGTCAACGGGTCGGGACCGACCGTTTCCAGCCACCGGACAGTGCATCGAAACGGCCATCAATTGTCTGGTTGTTTCCAAATTCCTGACAAATTCAGCGGGCCTAATGTGATTCAGTTCCGAGTTACAAAGGGTTTTGCAATGGATCGGTTAACAGAAATGGAAGCGTTTGCCAGCGTTGTGGATCAGGGGGGATTCACGGATGCGGCGCGCAAAATGGGAATATCGAAATCGGCGGTGAGCAAGCATGTCTCGTCATTGGAGGCGCGTCTGGGGGCACGTCTGCTGAACAGGACCACAAGGCGCGTAAGCCCGACCGAAATCGGGCTTGCCTATTATGACAAGGCACGGCGGGTCCTGAACGACGCTGGCGAAGCCGATGCGATGGTGACGTCGATGCAATCGGCCCCCAGCGGGTCGCTGCGGCTTTCGGCGGCCAATGATTTCGGCGTGAACCACATCTCGAACGCGCTGGGTGCATTTTTGCACCAATACCCCGACATCAACGTCAATCTGGTGCTGAACAACCGGTATGTCGAACTGATCAGCGAAGGGTTCGATCTGGCGATTCGCATCGGCGAGATGGAGGACAGCACGCTCAGGGCGCGCAAACTGACCGAGGCCAACATGAAAATGGTCGGCTCGCCCGAGTATTTCAAAGAGCACGGTCACCCCAAACGTATCGACGATCTGAACGAGCACATGTTGCTGCATTATTCCAACCAGTCCAGTGGCAATGTCTGGAAGCTGACGTCGCCCACGGGCGAGACGCGGCAAATTCGCACGACCGGCTGCCTGACCGTGAATGACGGCCAGTCGCTTTTGACGGCGGCGTCGGCGGGGCTGGGCATCGCGTATCTGCCGAGCTTTCTCTACTACGAAAAACTGGACCTTGGTCTGCTGGAAGAGGCGATGCCCGAACTGCCGGTCGAGCGGCGCGGCATATACGCCGTCTATCCGCCGGGAAGGTATACCCAGCCGAAACTGCGGGCTTTCATCGATTTTCTGGTCGAACACTTCAAGACCAAGGGCCCCGAAGAGTGGTAGGAACAAACGCTTAGGTGCGGGAAAGGCCTGGTTTCCGCTTCGGCGAAACCGGGCCTTTTCAATTTCGGGCCGGGCTTTTCGTGTTCGGCCGGACGCGGTGGCGGAGGGTGAGACCGCGAACCAAGCGGGCATTTCTGCCGCAAACGCATCGCTCGCAGGGGAAGGCAGGCGAAGCTGTGGCTACCGGGCTAGCCCTCCGGCCGACCAGCCGTCGAACCGTCTGGCCGCCTAACCGTCTGGCCGCCTAACCGTCCAGCCGACCGGTCGTCTAGCCGGCTAGACGAGTGGATTTCCCGATAAAGCGTTGAAAAAGATCGATAAAGCCTGCACATCGGGAAACTTGTGCGCGGGTTGGGCCGGTGGTGTCACGTGGCCAAAACGGCCTGCGAATTGTTTGGATTGGTGTCATGGCACGGGCCACTTACCGTGCTGGTCCGGGACGGATCGGGCGTGTGCAAGACCGCAGCCAATCCGGAAATCTGGTGACGGATGCCCGCTTCAAATGGCACCGGGAACGCGCGTTCGCCCTGAATCGCCAGCCGATTTGCCGGGCAATCACGCGATGCGCCACGCAAAATCACTGGATTTCCAGGCGAAAGAGGAGGGTTCAGGGGGGGGCGGTGCCGTGCTTATTCGGGCGCGGCGGTCAGTACGACTTCGACCCGGCGGTTCTGGTCGCGACCCGCCTGTGTCGCGTTCGTGGCCCGCGGGGACAGATAGCCGACACCTTCGGCCGACAACCGCGCGGGTGAAACGCCATAGGTGTCCACCAGCCGCTGCATCACCGACGCCGCGCGTTGCCGTGAAAGCGCGATGTTGCGCTTTAGCGATCCGGTTGCATCCGTATGGCCCACCAGCACGACCTTTTGCGCCGGATAGGCATCCATGAACCGGGCGAGTTCGCGCAGGCTTTCGGCGGGGCTGCCGCTGAGTTCGGCGGAACCCTTCAGGAATTCCAGCCCGTCAAGCACCGCCGAGCCGGTCCCGACAAGGATTGCGTCAAGCCCGCTGTCGGGTCGGGGCGCGTCGGTCGCTTCGGGTTGTTTGGTGGATTGCGCGACCTCGGCGGTGTCTTCGGCCCCGGCGCCAACACGGGTCACCTGCACAAAGCCGCGGTCGGGCGAACGGCTGACCATCAGCCCGATATACTCCTGCCCGGATTCCGATGTTCTGGCCGCCGCCAGATAACGGAAATCACCCAGATCGACGTGCATTTCCGGTTCGTCCACCATGCTGGGGTGGAACCGGAAATCAAAACCGCCGCAATCGCGGGTCTCGCATTCAAAGAGAATCGAAAACCCCAGCGTTTCAAGCTGGTCCCTGAGCGGTCGCATCAAATCGAAGGTCTGCTGCTGGGCACCCGGCGTCTTCCAGACGCTGCGGGTGACGGCGCCCTCAACCGGCAGGGTTTCGATCGCGCCGGCGGCAAACGGGCCGACCGGCAGTTGCATCGAGGTCCGCGCCACCGTATCGCGATACCCTTGCGTCGCGTTTTCGGGCAGACGCAAAACCGTATCCGCCGCCGCCAGAAACGGTGCGCCAGTTGCCAAAAGGCCGAGTATGAGTGCCCTTGCCTTCATCTATGCTGCGAATGATACGCGATATTTGGCTGTTTATCCACAGCCGAGGCAATTCGGTTGGACATATTGAAAAATCCGGCCACGGCGGCAATATCCCAGATATCGCGGTCGCTGAATCCGGCATCGCGCAAGTCCTGGCGATCCGGTTCATCGATGCGGTCGCTGGACTCGGTCATCCTGGCGGCAAAGTCGAGCATGGCCCGGTGCCGCGCGGGCAGATCGGCGGCACGGTAATTCATGACCAGCACCTCGCCCAGAACCGGATCGCCGGACAATTGGCGCACCGCCGCACCATGGGCGGCAAGGCAATAGAAACAGTGGTTGATCGACGAGACGACCACCGCGATCATCTCGCGTTCAAGCTTGCTGAGACCGCTGTCCCCCAGCATCAGATCGTTATACATCGCCGTGAACGCGTTCAGTTTGTCGATGTCAAACGCATAGGCCGCAAGAACATTGGGCACGAATCCCAGCTTTTCGCGGCAGATGTCGAAATAGCGCTGGGTTTCGGGCGGCAGGGGATCGACCGGCAGCAGATCAAGCGCGGTCACGGGTTTTTCTTTCATCGTTTGGGCAGGCCCCTCACCTAATTCGATAGTGGTATTTAGCAGCGACGTTCATGCCAAGGCCAGCAAACAATCGTTGCGCCGGCTGGTTTTCGCGCGTCGTCACGGCGGCAAGATGGCGCGCGCCGTTTTCATGCGCCCATATCGCCGCGCGGCCCATGACGTTTCGGGCGACGCCCGCGCGGCGAAATTCGGGCGCGATTTCAAGGGCGTGAACCATCGCGATTTCGTCGTCCACCGCGACGAATGCGGCGCCCGCGGCGGAATCGCGGTGGCGGCTGAACAGATAGGATTTCGGGCCAGCGGTGCGGTTCATGACCGCCAGACGCCCGGTCCCGATCCCGCCTTGCGCCCACAGCTCCTGCATCAGGGCCAGCGGCTCCGTGCCGGGGATGGCGGCAAGCGGCTCGGGGTTGATTGTCAGAAGGGCGGAAACCGGCGCGACAAAGATGACGACGGGATCGACCACGCGGTAACCCAGATCGTCAAGCAGTTCATCAACGCGCGAATCCCCGTCACGAATCATGAAAATCGGGTGTTGGTCCATCGCCTGCATCGCCCGTTCGGCGCGAGCGACCGCCGCGCTGTCCGCCGGGGCGGCGGGTGTTGCCGCCGATACCCGTTTGCCGCCGCCAAGGCCTCGCCGCAGGGTCCAGGGCGCAAGCTGCACGAATTCCGCCGCGGTCCACGTCGCATCGAGCGCGCGGAACAGTCGTGCGCCAGAGGGCTGTGGGCTCATTGTTCGTGCCCGTCGGGGAAATGCACGGCGAACGCGTCCAGCGCCGCGCCCAAGGCGGTTTCATCGCTGCTGCGAAAGACGATATTGCTGCCGAAACGACCCTGCCGGACGAACGGATACGACCCGACAGAGACGTCGGCGAACTGCCGAGCGATCTGGCCCAGCGGATCGGCGATCTCACCCTCGGGCCGATCCACGCGCAGCGTGCGCGACAGGATCGGCGCGCCGCCCTCCAACGACGGCAGGACCGATTCGAGCATGGCCTGAAATATCGCCGGCACGCCTGCCATCACGTGTACATTGCCCAGCGTGAATCCGGGTGCGACCGATACCGGATTGTCGATCAGCGTGGCGCCGTCGGGGATTCGCGCCATGCGCAGACGGGCCGCGTTCAGCGCCACCCCGCTTTTCCGGAAAAAGGCTGCCAGCAATTCCCGCGCGTCCGCGCGAATGTCGATTGTGGTTTCAAACGCCTCGGCGATGGCGTCCGCGGTGATGTCGTCGTGGGTCGGGCCAATGCCTCCGCTGGTAAAGACGTGATCCCAGCGTGTCGAAAGCGCCCGAACCGCCGACACGATATCGCGGTGATCGTCGGCAACGACGCGGGCCTCTTTCAGGTCGATGGCCGCAAGAGTCAGACGCCCGGCAAGATGGGCGAGATTGGCATCGCGGGTGCGTCCGGAAAGGATTTCGTCACCGATCACCAGCATCGCGGCGGTTGGATTGGCCATTGTTCACCCGAACTTGTTCCTGTGCATGGCGCGGTATAGGACCGATCCATGCGATTTCAAACCCCTTTGATCCGGGCGAAACTGATCCGGCGGTACAAACGGTTTCTGGCCGATATCGTATTGGAGGACGGGCGCATCGTAACCGCCCATTGCGCCAATCCCGGGGCCATGACCGGGCTGGCTGAGCCGGGGACGTTGATCTGGGTCGAGCCGAACAACGACGCCGCGCGCAAGCTGAAATTCAGTTGGAAACTGGTGGAACTGGCGGGCGGGCATTTCGCCTGTGTCGACACCGCCCTGCCGAACACGCTGGTTTCCGAGGCGCTGGCAGCCGGCCGCGTACCCGGTTTGGGTGAATTTGGCGGGTTCCGGCGCGAGGTCCGGTACGGCGAAAAAAGCCGCATCGACTTTTTGCTGAGCGGCGGCGAAAGCCCGGACATCTATGTCGAGGTGAAGGCCGTGACCCTGCGAAGGTCCGGCGTTCTGGCGGAGTTTCCCGATACACGAACCACACGCGGCACCAGGCATCTGGATGAGCTGGCCGACGCGGTTTCTGGAGGGTTTCGCGCGGCAATGCTGTATGTCGTGCATCGCACGGATTGCGAAGAATTCCGTGTCGCGCGGGATGTTGATCCGGAATATGCGGCGGCCTTTGACAAGGCGCGGCGGGCCGGTGTTCAGATGCTGTGCCAAGAAACCGAAATCTCGGTTGACGGGGTATCGCTGGCGAGGCCGCTGGCGGTGCTGGACGGGTAACAATTTGCCCGACGCCTCTGGCAAATCGCGGCAATTGGGAATAACTAGGCCGGGAATTCACAATCAACGGAGCCTGCCGTGGAAGGCCAGACACGCCCCCACCTGAACAAGGACGGCATTCAGATACACAGCGCCGATGAATACGCCGGCATGCGCCGTTCGGGCGAATTGGCGGCGCGGACCCTGGACATGATCGCCGACCACGTCGAACCCGGGGTCGCGACCGAGCGTCTGGACGATCTGTGCCACGAATTCATGACGGCAAACGGGGCGGTTCCCGCCACGCTGGGCTATCGCGGCTATCCGAAATCAAGCTGCATTTCGATCAATCACGTCGTTTGCCACGGCATTCCCGGCGAAAAGAGGCTGAAGGACGGGGACATCCTGAACATCGACGTCACCTGCATTCTGGATGGCTGGTACGGCGATTCATCGCGGATGTATGTCGCGGGCCGCATGAACCGCAAATCCCAACGCTTGATTCAGGTTACCCACGATGCCCTGATGATCGGGATCGATCAGGTGAAACCGGGCAACACGTTCGGCGATATCGGGGCCGCGATTCAGGCTTTTGTCGAGGCGCAGCGCATGTCGGTCGTGCGCGATTTCTGCGGGCACGGGCTGGGGCGGGTGTTTCACTCGGCCCCGAATGTGCTTCACTACGGGCGCTGGGGTTCCGGGCCGGTACTGGAAGAGGGCATGTTCTTTACCATCGAGCCGATGGTCAATCTGGGCCGTCCCGATACCAAGGTGCTGGCCGATGACTGGACCGCCGTGACCAAGGACAAGTCGCTTTCGGCGCAGTTCGAGCATTCGATCGGGGTGACGTCGGCGGGGTGCGAGGTCTTCACGTTATCGCCGGGCGAGCGATTTCATCCGACATGGCGGGACTGAGAACCGCGTGGCGGTTCGGATTAACCACTGATTCATCAGAATCGCCTGAGACTGCTGTCATGGGGCAGAAGTCGCAGATATTGGCCGAGGCGCCATTGCCCGGCTTTCTGATCGCCGATCCGGCGGTCGCGCGAAAGCCGGCGGTCGAGGATTTTCGCAAACAACATCGCGCGCGGCTGCGCCAGCGCTTTGCCGAAGGCGGTGCGGCAGCGATGCCCGATTACGAATTGCTGGAGCTGGTTCTGTTCCGGGCCATATCGCGGCAGGACGTCAAACCGCTGGCCAAACGGCTGATGGCCGAATTCGGTGATTTCAACCGCGTCATGGCGGCGACACCCGAGCGGCTGACGCAGGTGCGCGGGGTTGGCATCGGCGTGGTCCGGGAATTGAAAATCGTCGAAGCGGCGGCGCATCGCATGGCGCAGGCCCGTGTTCTGGGCCAGCCCGTGCTTTCGTCGTGGG
>Ga0114932_10003515_pt1 | contig 15296 bp, 16 predicted proteins | sample 2SBtaG_2_FD_87286 | JGI IMG/M metagenome (GOLD analysis project Ga0114932, IMG submission 87286) | Deep subsurface microbial communities from Kolumbo volcano to uncover new lineages of life (NeLLi) - 2SBTROV12_ACTIVE470 metaG | ecosystem: Environmental > Aquatic > Marine > Volcanic ...
CCCACGGATCGGCAGATCACTGCTGCCGCCGGTGGTCCCGGGGCGCTTAGGTCGTGATGGTCAATTCACCTTCGATTTCGACCGCGATGTCAAACGGCAGTTCGGCCATACCGACGGCTGAACGCGCGTGACGCCCGACGTCGTTGCCGAAAACCTTCAATATTACATCGCTAAAACCGTTGATCACGTCCGGCTGGCGGTTAAATCCGGGCGCTGAATTGACCATTCCAAAGATTTTACCCCACCCCGTTACCCGGTCGAGATCGCCAATTTCACGCTGCACGCTGGCCAGTATTGCCAGACCGACTTTGCCCGCGAGTTCGGCGGCTTGCTCTGGTGTTACCTCGCGCCCCACTTTGCCCAACGGTGTCGCAATCGAGCCGTCCGCTTCCAGCGGCCCGTGACCGGATATGAACACGCGATCACCCCGCACCGAGACCCAGGGAAACGGCAGCGTGACACCGCCGGGGATCTGCATGGGCTCTGGCAGGACGAGGCCCAGAGATTTAAGCCTGGCTGCGATGCGTGACATGGTGTTCTCCAATAAGTTGCGTGATCAATCCTGCGCCAACCCCTCGACCAGCGGCACAAATCGCACGTCACAAAGTTCGGTGTATTCCAGCCCGCTATCGGTTTTTTCGATTTTGATCAAGCGCTGCACGGCGTCTGACTGGCCTACAGGCAACACCATGACGCCGCCCACGCGCAGTTGTTCCAACAGATTTGCGGGCGGGTCTTCGGGCGCGGCGGTCAACAAGATGCGATCAAATGGCGCCTGATCGGGCAGCCCGTGCGAACCATCCGCCGTAATCACCGTCACGTTGACCAATCCAAGAGCATCAAAGGTTTTCTGCGCGTTGCGCGCCAGATCGCGGTGGCGTTCCACCGTATAAACCCGCCGCGCCAACTGGCACAGGATCGCCGCCTGATAGCCCGAACCCGTACCGATTTCCATGACGTTGCAACGCGGGGTCACATTCAGCGCCTGCGTCATCAGACCAACCACCGAAGGCTGGCTGATGGTCTGGCCGCAGGCAATCGCCAACGGCATGTCGTCGTAGGCACGACTTGCAAACAGGCCCTGCACAAAATGGCCACGATCCACCGCTTCCATGGCTTGCAGGACATTGGTGTCAGTCACGCCTTTGGACCGCAGGCTGTACAAAAATTGCATCTGATGTTCGGGCGTCAGACTCATGCAAACAGCGACTGCATCTGCGCCAGCGCGCTATGGGCTGTCAGATCAACGCGCATCGGTGTGACGGACGTATAGCCCTCAAGATTGGCCCAGGCGTCGGTTCCCGCGGCGGTCGGCGTGTGCTGGGGACCACCACGAATCCAAAGGTAGCGTCGCGCATTGGGGGCGACATAGGGTTCAACGCCGAAATCGGTGTTGCGCCGGAATCCCTGCGCCACCATTTTTGTGCCCCTGACGTTTGAAGCGGCCACAGGGGGAAAGTTGACGTTGTAGAATATCCCGTAATCGCTGTCCTGCCAAATTCCCTGTTCCAGAAGTTTGCGAATCACCGCCACGGCATGGGTGCGTGCGGCGTCGAACGGGTCTTTCGCGTCCTTGTTGTCGGGACCAAAATACTGTGACAGCGCCACAGAGCGCACCCCGTGGAGCGCTGCCTCGATGGTCGCGCCTATGGTGCCCGAATACAGCGTATTTTCCGCCGCGTTATTGCCCCTGTTGATCCCAGAGAGGACCAGATCGGGCTTGTGGCCACCCAGAACGTCGTAGAACCCTGCCAATACACAATCGGCGGGCGTGCCCTCAACGGCGATACGCCGAGGGCCGTGGTCCGTCAGCATCATCGGTTTGGTGAAGGAAATACAGTGACCAACACCCGATTGTTCAAGCGCCGGCGCGACGGTCCAGACTTCGCCGTTTTCGCCTGCAAGTTCGGCAGCCACATTGCCCAGAATTTCAAGCCCCGGTGCATTGATTCCATCGTCATTGGTAATAAGAATACGCAAGAGGGATCGCCTTTGGTTGAACGCTCTGTTCGTGCTACAGCAATGTTTGGTTACTGAAAAGGGCTAGCGCCGGTGCGCATCTGCAGGCGTGTCTCTGGTGCCGATTGCGCACAGGTCCAGTTCAAAAAAAGGGCGCCGGATAGGGCGCCCCTTGGGATCTTTCAGAGGTGATTCTAGCGATAGCTTTCGATGCCTTTGGACTTACCTTCGGGTCGCGCGATTGCCTGAATCATCGCTTCCATGGTGATCGATCCTACGGCTTTTCCGTCTTCGGTCACGACCGCCGATTCGGCCTTGGCTTTCATCAGAGCCTGCATGGCGGTGTCGATCACTGTGAATCGATCAATCTCTGGTCCGCCTTTGCCGTTCTTCTTGGCCATGATCGACCCCAGTTCCAGCACCCGCGCGCGGCTGATGTCGGCAACAAAGTCGGTTACGTATTCGTCGGCAGGATTTAGAATGATTTCCTGCGTCGTGCCTTTCTGGACCATCGCACCGTCACGCAGGATGGCAATGTTGTCGCCGATGCGCAGCGCTTCGTCCAGATCGTGGGTGATGAAGATGATGGTCTTGTGCAGCTCTTCCTGCAACTCCAAAAGCACGCCCTGCATGTCCGAACGGATTAGCGGATCGAGCGCTGAAAACGCCTCGTCCATCAGCAAAATGTCCGCATCGGTGGCCAAAGCACGGGCCAATCCCACGCGCTGCTGCATGCCACCGGACAACTGTGCCGGATACCGTGCTTCAAATCCTGTCAGGCCCACGCGATCGATCCATTTCTGGGCGCGCGGTAAAGCATCTGAATCGGACACGCTCTGAATTTCCAGCCCGTAAAGAACGTTGCTCAGGACCGTGCGGTGCGGCAAAAGTGCAAACTTTTGAAACACCATCGAAGCCTGAAACCGTCTGAAATTCCGGAGTTTTGCTTCATTCATCTGCATGACGTCTTCGCCGTCAATCACGATGTGCCCCGACGTTGGTTCAATCAGCCGATTGATGTGGCGAATCAAGGTCGATTTACCCGACCCCGAAAGCCCCATGATCACCTGAATGCCCTGCGCGGGAATATCAAGATTGATGTCCTGCAACCCCAATACATGACTGTGTTTTTCCAACAGTTCCGGTTTTGTCATGCCGTTTTCGACATGACTGACCATTTTCTTACCGTTGGATCCGAAGATCTTGAATAGTTTCTCGATTTTGACTTTAGGTTCTTCAGACACCGTGGCCTCCTTCGCGGTGCTTTTGCAACCGTTTGCCGTATGCTTGGGAAACACGATCAAAGATGATCGCAATCACAACGATGGCCATGCCGTTGAACACGCCCAAAGCCAAATACTGATTGTTGATGGCGCGTAAAACCGGTGTGCCAAGGCCACCTGCCCCGATCATTCCCGCGATCACCACCATAGCCAGCGACATCATGATCGTCTGATTTACACCGGCGAAAATATTCGGTAGGGCAAGCGGGAACTGAACCCCCCATAATCGTTCTTTTCGACTGGCGCCAAAGGCGTCAGCAGCCTCGAGCACTTCGTTGTCCACCAATCGGATTCCAAGATTGGTCAGACGTACAATCGGCGGGATTGCGTAGACCAGCACCGCCAGCAATGCGGGCGCTTTCCCGATGCCCAGAAGCATGACCACCGGAATGAGGTAAACGAACGACGGGATTGTCTGCATGATATCAAGAACCGGGACAACGGCCGATTGCACACGATCCGAACGTGACATCCAGATTCCGATCGGAATGCCGATAGCGATACAGAGCAATGTAGACACTGTGACCATCGACATTGTGGCCATCGTGTCCTCCCACATATCCAGCCAGCCGATAACCATAAAGGCCAGTACAGACCCCAAAGACAATTTCCAGCTGCGTGACCCCAAATAGGCCAGCGCTGCAACGGCGATCAAAAACAAGGGCCAGGGCGTGGCCAGAAGAAATTTTTCGATCCAGACCAACATCCATTTGATCGGGTCGAAAATGGCTTCAATCCATTCGCCGTTGGCGCGGGTGAATTCGCGGAACGTGCCGTCGATGCCTTTTTTGAGATCGCGCAAATCCTGCCGCCCCATGACCGGCGGGTCGATCCAATTCAGCTTGCTAAAGTCTATGACGCTGGTTTCTGCCACTATTTTGTTCCCCCACAAAAGAAAAAGGCCCCCCGACAGCAAACATCAGGGGGCCTTCTTTGTCAAAGTTTAATGCTTAGAGAGCCGCGGAAATTTTTGCAGCGGCATCGGCCGATACCCAAGATTTCCACAAGTCGCCGTTGTTGCGCAAGAATTCTATCGCAGCATCGGCGCCACCGGCTTGTTCGTCAGCCATAAACACCAGCATGCCGTTCATAACGTCACCCGGAAAAATTCGTTTTTCCAGATACTCGACGGCAACGCCACCGCGTTTCTTGAAATCGGCGGTGATGACAGTGTGCACTTCGGATTCGGTCCACGACGAAGGCTGCGGATCAGCGCATTCCTGTTCCGGCTTCACGATACAGCCGTTCCAGTTTTCAGCACCACCGAACGGAACACCAAACGGGATCAGCTGCAAATTGTATTTGCCGATCATCGCTGTTGGTGACCAGTAGTAGCCCAGCCAGTTTTCGTTGCGTGTCGCCGCTTTGGCGATCGAACCGTCAAGACCGGCAGCCGAACCCGGGTCAACCAGTTTCCAGCCCTTGGCTTCCATGTCAAACGCGCGGAAAAGATTTGCGTTGACCAATTGGCAACCCCAGCCCGACGGGCAACCTACGAACGCACCTTTTGTGCTGTCTTCGGAATCAGGGAACATTTCTGGATGGTCAAGGATTTTGACCACTGTATCCAATTCAGGATGTGCTTCCTTGAATGACGGTGTCACCCACCAGCCTTCGCCCAGACCGGTGATCGGTCCGGAAACGGCCGAGAAAAGCCGACCTTCGTCCATGGCGGCAAACAGCGGCTCACGCACGGCGTTGATCCAAAGCTCGCCTGCCACATCGGGCTGGCCTTTTTCATTCATCGACGCAAACGTAGTTGTGGTGGCGCCGGGAATCAGACTGACGTCACAGCCATAGCCGTGCTCGAGAATGAAAGCGTCCACATTGGCCATCAATTCACCCGAGGCCCAGTTCCACTCAGCCATGACGACTTCGCCGCACTCAGCGTGAGCCGCAGAAGACATCATGGTTAAACCGGCAGCAGCAGCCGCCAGCCTGGTTACGAATTTTTTCACAGTATTTCTCCCTGTTTTTACGATATCGTGGACGCAGTCTCTAGGGTTGGGCATGGTAAATCAAGGTCTGAATCGCCGCCATACATCACATAAGCGACATAATTTTTGTCGTTTTTGACCCTAATTGGTTAACGCACCTTCAGCGCTGATTTTGGTTTTCCCGCCGAGATAACGGTGTAAAACCGGCGAAATCCAGACCGAACCGTCGGCCTGTTGACCGTTTTCAAGCACCGCGATCAGGCAGCGCCCCACCGCAAGGCCGGAACCGTTAAGCGTATGAACAAAAACGGGTTTTTTACTTTCTTTTGGGCGGTAGCGGGCGTTCATGCGCCGCGCCTGAAAATCGCCGCACGCAGAGCACGAGCTGATTTCGCGATAGGCGTTCTGACCAGGTAGCCAGACTTCTATGTCGTGCGTGCGCCGCGCGCCGAATCCCATATCGCCGCTGCACAACACCACGGTGCGGTAAGGCAGCAGCAGGTCCTCAAGAATTTTCTCGGCGCAGCGGGTCATGCGGTCCAGCTCGGCGCGGCTGTCGTCCGGTTTGGTAATCGACACCATCTCGACTTTTTCAAACTGGTGCTGACGTAACATCCCTGCGGTATCGCGCCCGGCAGACCCGGCTTCGGACCGAAAACATTGCGTATGCGCGGTCATGCGCCGGGGCAGTGCGTTTTCGTCAACAATCTGACCTGCGACCACATTGGTCAGTGGCACCTCTGACGTCGGGATCAGCCACCAGCCGTTCGTGGTTTGGTAGCTGTCTTCGGAAAATTTGGGCAACTGTCCGGTGCCAATCATGGCGTCCTCGCGCACCAGAACCGGCACCCACATTTCGGTCAGACCGTTTTTGTCGACATGCGTGTCCAACATAAACTGCGACAGTGCACGGTGCAGGCGCACCATGGTTCCTGACAGTACCACGAATCGCGACCCCGACAGCCGCGATGCCAGTTCGAAATCCATACCTCCCCTGGCGGCGGGAATGTCGTAATGTTCAAGCGGCGCAAAATCGAAGCTGCGCGGGGTGCCCCAGCGGTTGATCTCGACGTTGTCAGCCTCGTCGGCACCATCTGGAACGTCGTCATAGGGCAAGTTGGGCAGACCCATCAGGATTGCGTTCAGACGGTCGTTTTCGGCTTTCGCCTCGTCTTCAAGTCGTGCGATTTCATTTTTCTTTTCCGCAACCAGCGCGCGCAGTCTTTGAAATTCGTCCCCGTCGCCGCGCGATTTGGCAGCACCGACTTCTTTGGACGCTTCATTCCGCGCCGCCTGCGCCGCTTCGGACGCATGAATTTTGCCTCGCCGCGCGCTGTCCAACGCCAGAATTTCAGTCGCCACGGGCACCAGTCCGCGTTTGGCCAACGCGGCGTCAAAAGCCTCGGGGTTCTCGCGGATCTGGCGGATGTCATGCATGGGGCGGGGCCTTGTTTTGAAGTGGGCTTTTGGCGCTTATGCCGCAAACCAACGCGTTGATAAACCTGTTTTACAGCGCGCCGAAAATCGTGATTTTCCGCGACGGAAATGCCACCCTTCCCACCTTGCAAACGCCACCACCCGCCGCTAGGGTGCCGCGACTTTGAAAACGCGGGGCGTTCCCGCCCCCATACGAGGTTTGCAATCCATGTTTGTTTCACCCGCATATGCGCAAAGCGCAGCCGGTGGCCTGTCAAGTTTTGGCAGTTTTATTCCGCTGATCCTGATTTTTGCGATTATGTATTTTCTGCTGATCCGTCCGCAGCAGAAAAAGCTAAAAGACCACAAAGCCATGGTGTCCGCGCTGAAAAAGGGCGACCGGGTAGTTACACAGGGCGGGGTGATCGGCAAAGTGACCAAAGTCAAGGCGCTGGAAGACAACGAGTGCGAAGTGGAAATCGCCAGCGGAGTCAAGGTGCGGGTCGTCCAAAATACCATCACCCACATCATCAGCAAAACCGAACCGGCCAAATAGGGCGCCGGACCGCCGCCGGTATCAGGAATGTAACCTATGCTTCAGTTTTCACTGTGGAAAAAGATTGTTATCTGGGGGGTGTGTGCGCTGGGCCTGATCATCGCGATACCCAACGGATTTTACACCAAAGTCGAGCGTCACAACGACGCCCTGGATGAAATTGCCCGCGGCCTGCCCGTCAATGACACGCGACAGGCCAACATCGATGGCTGGCCGTCGTTTTTACCGTCGGCGCTGGTGAATCTTGGGCTTGATTTGCGCGGCGGTGCGCATCTGCTGGCTGAAGTCAAAGTCGACGAAGTTTATGGTGCACGGCTGGACAGCATGTGGTCGGGTATCCGCGACGCCCTGCGCGCCGAGCGCGCCACCGTCGGCACCATCCGTCGTCAGGACAGCGCCGAAGGGGTCTTGCGGGTGCGCATTTCCAAGCCCGAACAAATTGCGCGTGCAGTGGAAGTCGTCAGCGCGCTGGCGCGGCCCGTTGTCAGTCTGACCGGCGTGGGGTCCACCGACATCGAAGTGACCGCAGACGGTGCCGATGTTGTGGTGACACTGTCTGAACCCGAAAAAATCGCCACCGACGACCGCACGATGCGCCAGTCGCTGGAAATCATCCGCCGCCGCGTCGACGAGGTCGGCACCCGCGAACCAACGATTCAGCGCCAGGGCGACCGGCGCATCCTGATTCAGGTTCCGGGCATCGGTTCCGCGGAAGAATTGAAAAGCCTGATCGGCACGACGGCAAAGCTGGGGTTTTTCCCTGTTGTCAGCGAAACCTCGGACGAAAATGCCAACCCAGGTGCGCGTAATTTTCTGGTGCCCGATGTGCGTGACAGCGGCACATTCTATGTTCTGAACCAAAGCCCGGTCGTCACGGGTGAAGAGCTGACCAACGCCCAACCGACGTTTGATCAGAACAACCGCCCTGCGGTTGACTTTCAGTTCGACGCCTCGGGTGGACGCAAATTTGGCCAGTACACTGCCGAACACATCGGTGAACCGTTTGCGATTGTTCTGGATAACAAGGTGATTTCAGCGCCCGTAATTCAGTCGCACATTCCCGGTGGACGTGGAATCATTACCGGCAGTTTCACCATCGAGGAAAGCACGGAACTGGCGGTTCTTTTGCGTGCCGGTGCCCTGCCCGCCGGTATGACTTTTCTTGAAGAACGCACCGTCGGGCCCGAGTTGGGACAGGACAGTATCGACGCGGGCAAGATTGCCACGGTGCTCGCGTTTGGCGCGGTGCTGGCGTTCATGTGGCTGTCTTACGGTTTATTTGGATTATTCGCCAATGTGGCGCTGATATTGAACGTGGCGTTGATATTCGGGTTGCTGTCGGCGATCGGCGCAACCCTGACCTTGCCAGGCATCGCCGGGATCGTGCTGACCATCGGCATGGCTGTGGATGCCAATGTGCTGATATTTGAACGTATCCGCGAGGAACTGCAAACCGCCAAAGGCCCGGCGCGCGCCATCGAACTGGGATACGAAAGGGCGTTCAGCGCCATTATCGACGCCAATGTCACAACACTGATAGTGGCGGTGATTCTTTTTGTCATGGGCTCGGGGCCGGTCAAGGGCTTTGCCGTGACGCTTGGACTTGGGATCGTCACATCGGTTTTTACCGCCATTTGGGTCACGCGGTTGATAATTTCAATGTGGTTCTCGCGCCGCCGTCCGCGCACAATCGTGGTTTGAAGGAAGAATTTTCATGCGCCTGAAACTTGTCCCCGCAAATACCAGTTTTGATTTCTTTCGCTATTCGGTCGTCACTTTTGGTGTCTCGGCGCTGGCCATGGTGCTGTCGGTGGTGTTGTTTTTTGCTTTTGGTCTTAACTACGGCATTGATTTTCGTGGCGGCACCACGATCCGCACAGAAGCTACTATTGCGGTCAATGTCAGTGATTACCGCGATGTTCTTTCAGGCCTTGATCTGGGCGACGTGACGATCACCGAAGTGACCAATCCCGCCGACGCCCTGCAGGGGATCAACCGCAACGTGACGCAGATCCGCATCGAGCAGCAGGAGGGCGATCAGGCTGCGTCGGTTGAAACCGTCAGCCGTGTGAAAGAAGCCCTGCGCACAATCGACCCCGCAATGACGTTTCCCTCGGTTGAAAGCGTCGGACCCAAAGTGTCCGGCGAGCTTATTCAAACGGCGGTGATTGCGGTGGTCTTAGCCATTGTCGCGGTGCTGTTTTATATCTGGTTGCGCTTTGAATGGCAGTTTTCGCTTGGCGCGGTTGTGGCGCTGATCCACGACGTGGTGCTGACGATTGGCGTGTTCGCGGCGCTGCAAATCAAGTTTGATCTGGCGATCATCGCCGCCATTCTGACGATTGTCGGCTATTCGCTGAACGATACCGTGGTCGTGTTTGACCGCGTGCGTGAAAACCTGCGCAAATTCAAAAAGCTGCGCCTTCAGGATGTGCTGAGCCAGTCGATCAACGAAACCCTTAGCCGTACGGTCATGACGTCGGTCACGACGCTGATCGCGCTGATCGCGCTGTTTGTGCTGGGTGGTGACGTCATACACAGTTTTGTTTTTGCGATGATCTGGGGTGTGATCGTCGGCACGTATAGCTCTGTGTTCGTGGCGTCGAACATCCTGTTGCGCCTTGGCGTCAAACGGGACTGGGACAAAAAAGACGGGGCCGCGGGCACGCAGTTTGCTAATATCGACGCGTGAGCGCGCTGTTTGGCCAGGCGCTGGCAACCGAGGGGCTGATCTGGCTTGTCGGTGCTGTGCTCGTGGCCGGTATCGTGCGCGGGTTTTCCGGTTTTGGTACAGCGATGATCTATATGCCCGTCGCCAGTTCGCTGTTGTCGCCGGTGCAGGCGCTGATCACGCTTTTGGTGTTCGACCTGTTCGGCCCGCTGCCCAACGTGCCACGTGCATTGCGCGACGGGCAACCACGAGAGGTGGGTAATCTGGCACTTGGCGCCGTGATCACGCTGCCGCTAGGGATCTGGTTTTTGACCCGCGTTGATCCCTTGGTTTTCCGTTGGCTGGTGTCGACGATGGCATTGATCGCGCTGACGCTGCCCGCCTTCCTGTTGCTTGGCTGGCGTCACCAGATGACGGGGCGGCTTGCCGCCACTTTTGGCGTCGGTGCGTTTGGCGGATTTTTGGCGGGCTTCAGCGGGCTCGCCGGCCCGCCGGTGATCATTTTTTACCTGAGCAGCAAACGCGCGGTGGCCTCTGTTCGCGCAAATATATTGCTTTATCTTTTGTTTGTGGACGTGCTGGCCATCGCGTTATTCGCCTATCGTGGTCTGCTTGATCCTGCTTTCGTGATGGTGGGGGCCATGCTTGCTGTGCCTTATACGATTGGCAACGTTGCGGGCGCTGCAATTTTCGACCCTGACAAGGCCAAAGCCTACCGCGTGATTTCCGTCGTGGTGATTGCGCTGTCGGCGCTTAAGGGTCTGCCGGTATTCGGATGACACGGCGCCATGGGCCGCCGCCGCGCTATTTATGCGTCATTTAATAACTGTTCCGAATTGCCACAGTCTCATTATATTCAAATGTGTTGATTTGTCAGCGTTCGTCGTTTAGACAGGACCGATGTTAAGTAAAAAGCTGCTCTGTTTGATCTCTGCCGCTGTTCTGGGCGTATCTGTTTCCAGCCCTGTTGCTTCTGCCCAAGGCGATGCCGCCGCCGGCGAAAAGCTGTGGAAAAAATGCAAATCCTGCCACGCAGTTGGCGAAAACCCCAAAAAGAAATCCGGACCCCATCTGAACGATTTGATCGGGCGCCCCGCCGGTTCGGTCGAGGGTTTCAGATATTCCAAGTCCATGACTGCCGCAGGAGGCGACGGACTGGTCTGGGATGCCGCGTCGCTTGACGCATTTTTGATCAAACCCAAAGATTTTATCAAGAAAACCAAGATGAGCTTTAGGGGCTTCAAAGACGAACAGGACCGGGCAGATATCATTGCCTATGTCAGTCAGTTCAGCGAAGGCAGCGACGTCACTGCCAACGAAGACCCACAGGTTGCGCCTGAAATCCTTGCTTTGGTGGGTGACCCAGCCTACGGAAATTACCTGATCGGCACCTGTGTGACGTGCCATACACCGCAAGTCACCGCGGATTCACTGCCGTCGATAAACGGCTGGCCCGTGGACGATCTGGTCACCGCATTACATGCATACAAAAACAAACATCGCGAAAATCCGGTGATGCAACAAATCGCCGGTGCCTTGTCGAACGAAGAAATTGCCGCTTTGGCGGCCTATCTGACTACCCAGTAAATCATCAACCAACCAATCTCAGGGAGAGTGAACATGAAAATAAACAGACGCGCCTTTATCGGCACATCCGTGGCCGGCGCCGCAGTGATGTCGGCACCAATGGTGAAATCGGCGGCGCACGGCATGCCCAAGGTCATTGTCATCGGTGGCGGTGCAGGCGGTGCAACTGCTGCGCGCTATATAGCCAAGGACAGCGGCGGCAATGTCGACGTGACACTGATCGAGCCCACACGCACATATTACACGTGCTTTTTCTCCAATCTTTACATTGGTGGTTTCCGTGATCTGGCTTCGATTGGTCATTCCTATGGCGACCTGGCAGCCAACCACGGCGTCAATGTCGTGCACGACTGGGCCGTTGGCGTAGACCGCGATGCCAAGACCGTATCGCTGGCTGGCGGTGGCTCTTTGCCCTACGACCGTCTGGTGATTTCACCGGGCATCGATTTTGTCGATGGTGCTGTGAACGGTTGGTCCGTGGCCAGCCAGAACAAAATGCCCCACGCCTATAAGGCCGGTTCGCAGACTGAACTGCTGAAAGCCCAGTTGAACGCAATGCCTGCGGGCGGAGTTTACGCGATGGTTGCACCACCAAATCCATTCCGCTGCCCTCCCGGGCCCTACGAGCGGATTTCAATGGTTGCGCACCATCTGAAGAACAACAACCCGACAGCCAAGATCATGATCTTTGATCCCAAGCCGAAGTTTTCCAAAATGGCATTGTTCCAGGATGGCTGGTCGCGTCACTATGACGGCATGATCGACTGGATCGGCCCAGATTTCGGCGGCAAAGTCGACGAAGTGCGCCCGGACAGCATGGAAGTTGTGGCAGATGGCGAAGCCGTCAAGGTTGACGTTTGTAACGTGATCCCGGCCATGAAAGCTGGCCGTATTGCAGATCTTGCCGGTCTGACCAACGACAAAGGCTGGGCCGAAGTTGAAGCCCACGGCATGACATCGAAAGTGGACAGCAATATCCACGTTATTGGTGACAGCTCGCAACAGGGCGCCATGCCCAAATCCGGCTTCTCCGCCAACAGTCAGGCCAAAGTTTGTGCCAATGCTGTATTGGCCGAAGTAGGTGGCGGCACCAAGTTCCCTGCCAAATACAGCAACACCTGCTGGTCACTGATTGACACCAATGACGGTATCAAAGTCGGGGCGTCTTATGACGGCACCGATGACGGTATCGCCAAAACGTCGGGTTTCATTTCGAAAAACGGCGAAGACGACGCAACACGTAAGGCGACTTACGAAGAAAGCGTTGGCTGGTACGACGCCATGACCGCTGACATGTTCAGCTAAGCTATCCAATCCCGGGGCGGAACACTTCGCCCCGGGATTTTTTTGGCCAAAACAGCCGCCCGTCTACTTTTTTATATTGATAAATTCGCGCTAACGCGTCTTGTGCGTCATTCGATCCGCTGTGCATTCGAAAAACGCACTTTGGTGCTTGGAATTTCGCCGTTATAAGTGCGGTGGACTGAGTCAGAAATTGTGCAATTTACTATAGCTTGATCGCCATGACGTTAAACGAACGATTCCAGCGTATCGACGCACTTGGCCAACGATTGGTCCGGATGGGATCATTCAGCGGAATAGAGTGGAAAGTAACCCGTGGCGGCCTGCACTGGGCGTCGGGAAGAGCAGGACAGGCCGAAGCTCTGGTCGGGCGCGACATGGCGCAAGTACCAATCTACCGCATTTTTTCCATGACCAAGCCTATTATTTCGGCCATTGCTCTCATGCTGATCGAAGCGGGGCGACTGAAACTTTACCATCCGGTGGCCCGGTACCTGCCTGAATTTGGTTCACTCAGAGTATGGCAAGTCGGCGGAGACACCGTCCCTGCCCAATCAGCCGTGACGATTGAACACCTGATGAGCCACCGCGCAGGGTTAAGTTACGGGTTTTTGCCCGACTGCCCCGTCGCACCGCTTTACCGGCAAAGTGATCTGCACAATCCCGCGGTGAGTCTGGGTGATTACGTCGGTCGGATCGCCACGTTGCCGCTGGCATTTGAACCAGGAACGGGATGGCAGTATTCGGTGGCCACAGATGTTCTGGCGCGGGTGCTCGAGATAATACTGGGCGATACAATTCAGGCGATTGTTGCGCGCTACATCACCATTCCTCTGGGGATGAAAGACACCGACTATATGGTGGCTCCTGATAAGCGCCACAGAATCATGGCGATCTACGGTCACTCGACGCTTGACGACGTTATGCAGATACGCGGCGGAGCGCAAAAGCTGACCGCGTCGTCGGTTGCCGGTGAATGCCCGGCGGATAATCCGGACTACGGCCGGGGTGGCGTCGGTCTTTTTTCAACGTTGGCCGATTACCACGTGCTGGCGGAAATGCTGCGTACCGGACTGGCACAGGGCGGCAACAGGTTGTTGTCGCGCGCCGCATTGCGGCTGATGTGGAGCAACCGCCTGCCCGCCACCCTGCTGCCGCTGAAAATCGGCGCGATCAACCTGCCGGGCTATGGATTTGGTCTGGCGGGGCGTGTGATGCTGGATCTGGGGCAAGCCCAGTCTTTGGGAGCGGTTGGCGAATGCGGCTGGGCCGGTGCGGCCTCGACCTATTTCTGGATCGATAGGGACCGCGAAATGACAGGCGTGGTGATGGCACAGTATCTGGGATCAGCCATCCCAATTGGCGAAGAATTCAAAGACGCCGTCTATCAGGCGTTCGACTAAAGCGGCGTCATGCACACGAGGCGCGAGTTTAGCACGGCCGCCGCGCGGTGGTGCGCGATTTTCGCGTAATCCGGGTCATTCAGCATTGTTAAAAACGCCTCTTTACCCGGGTATTGCGCGATGAATGCAATGTCCCAGTCTTCGTTCCCTGCGGGGCCGATGATCATAGCTTGCGGCTGTCCCGCCCAAATGATTTCGCCGCCGACCTTTTGAAAAATCGGTGCAGCCCCGGCACGGTAGGCCGTGAACGCCGCCAGCGCCGTGGATTGTGCGCCGTCTTTGTATTCTGCGCTGGATTTGAGTTTGACCAGATTGAGCATCTGCACCGGCCCGTCAGTGTCCAACGTGGCAAGTGCGGCAAATGCCTCTTTTGTGGGGGATGTGAAATCTGACATGTGACCTCCGCCTGAAAATAGCGCATTGAACGGACAAAACGCCAGATACGCAAGACACGATGTTTTGTGCTTTTCTCCCCCCGATCAAGGGGTGTATAAGCCGCGTCAAACAGGGCGCTGTCAGCCCTTCAACTCCACTCGAAAGGGCACTTCCATGGCTTTTGAACTTCCTGATCTTCCCTATGCGCACGACGCTTTGGCCAGCGGCGGCATGTCCAAAGAAACGATGGAATACCACCACGATCTGCACCACAACGCCTATGTGACCAACGGCAACAAGTTGATCGAGGGCACCGAATGGGCCAACAAGTCACTTGAAGACATCATTACCGGCACCTACGACGCCAACACCGTGGCGCAAAACGGCATTTTCAACAATATTTCGCAGCTTTGGAACCACAACCAGTTCTGGGAAATGATGGGACCGACCGGGCGGCAAATGCCGGGTGATCTTGAATCGCGCCTTGTCGATGCCTTTGGCTCGGTCGATCAGTTCAAAGCCGATTTCTGCGCTGCGGGTGCCGGTCAGTTTGGGTCCGGCTGGTGCTGGCTGGTGAAAGATGCGGACGGGGTATTGAAGGTCACAAAGACGGAAAACGGCGTCAACCCGCTGTGCTTTGGCCAGACCGCGCTGTTGGGGTGCGATGTGTGGGAGCATTCATATTACATCGATTTCCGCAACGCGCGTCCGAAGTACCTGACCAATTTTCTGGATAATCTGGTCAATTGGGACAATGTGGCCGGGCGTCTTTAACACCGGTCGCCGCATGATATTGGGCCTGTCGGA
>Ga0114932_10003516_pt1 | contig 15293 bp, 17 predicted proteins | sample 2SBtaG_2_FD_87286 | JGI IMG/M metagenome (GOLD analysis project Ga0114932, IMG submission 87286) | Deep subsurface microbial communities from Kolumbo volcano to uncover new lineages of life (NeLLi) - 2SBTROV12_ACTIVE470 metaG | ecosystem: Environmental > Aquatic > Marine > Volcanic ...
AAAGCAGTTATTGCAAATGAAATTATTCCGGTATTTTGTGGATCTGCACTTAAGAATAAGGGGGTGCAGTTGGTGCTTGATGCGGTAATAGACTACCTCCCATCACCACTGGACATTCCTCCCGTCACAGGAATAAATCCAAAGACTCAAGAAGAAGAGACACGGGACGCAGATGACAATGAGCCATTTGCAGCGCTTGCATTTAAACTTCAGACCGATCCGTTTGTGGGGCAACTCACGTATTTTCGCGTATATTCAGGAACAGTAGAGGCAGGCTCGTATATTTACAACCCTTCTTCTGGCACCAAAGAACGTGTCGGAAGAATTTTGCGTATGCACTCTAATCACCGCGAAGAAGTTAAGAAGGTGTATGCTGGAGAAATTGCTGCTGCAGTAGGTTTGAAAAGTACAAAAACTTCCGATACGCTTTGTGATGAAGCAAATCCTATTATCCTTGAAAAGATTGAATTTCCGACTCCTGTTGTGACATTACGTATTGAACCAAAAACAAAGGCCGACCAAGAAAAAATGGGTATCGCACTTAAAAAGCTTTCAGATGAAGATCCGACATTTCAAGTGTCTACCGACCCTGAAACACTTGAGACTATAATTGCTGGTATGGGCGAGCTTCACCTTGATATTATTGTTGACCGAATGAAACGAGAGTTTAGTGTTGAAGCAAATATTGGTAAACCGCAAGTGGCGTATAAAGAAACAATTCAGAAAGAGGCAGAAGCAGAGATAAAATACATCAAGCAGTCAGGTGGTCGTGGACAATACGGGCATGTGAAGATTAGGGTTAAGCCAATTGAAGAAATAGAAGAAGGTGCGAAAATTCCTAAAAACATAAAACGAGAAGAAGGATTTGAATTCATTAACTCTATTAAGGGAGGAGTTATTCCTCTTGAGTATATTCCTGCTGTTGAGAAAGGGGTTAAGGAAGGAATGGGGCGCGGAACGGTTGCGGGGTATAAGATGGTTGATATTTCCGTTGAGCTCTATGACGGAACATACCACGACGTTGACTCTTCAGAGATTGCTTTCAAGATTGCAGGCTCACAAGCGTTTCAAGAGGCGGCGAAGCGCGCGAATCCTGTTATTCTTGAGCCAGTTATGAAAGTTGAGGTGGTGGTACCAGAGAAATTTATGGGAGATATTACTGGAAACTTGAACTCAAAGCGTGGACAGATTGAATCTATGGAAGACCGCGGTATGAATAAAGTAATCAACGCCTTCGTCCCGCTCTCGGAGATGTTCGGATACGTTACCGCACTTCGTTCTATGACTGAAGGACGTGGGTCATCTACTATGGAGTTTGACCATTATGCAGTTGTTCCCCAAAATGTCGCCCAAACGATTGTGGAGTCGCGAACATAGTAATTAGAATTTAGAATTTAGAATACAAATAAACAAACGGCTCAACGACGTTGAGCCGTTTGTTTATTTTTCAAAAACACTTCCAGTATTTTGGAAGTGTTTTTGAGTTGTTTTGACAGCATGTATTTAAAAAGGTATTGTGACGATAGAAAATGCACAACGTAAAAAGGAGAAAGAAATGAACACACTTGGTGATATTGTCATTCCTTATTCTAGAGGACCCCTACAGCTTGCACTCGCAGGACTTGATGAAGAAAGAATTGATGCACAGAGAGCTGATAAAATTGTTGAAGATTCCTGTTTTCCTCAAGGTAGAGCAGAGCTCAACAGGGCTACAGCGAAAGACAATGGAATTAGTCTTGAGGTTTTGATCAATAGTCCTAATTATCAGCAGCTTTGTTCAAACTACAGCCAAGGACTTGTAAACCTGCTAGTAAACGCCCTGGAAGAGGAATTTGAGATTACCAACGAAGAAGCGTGGGCTGTTGTTGCAAAAATGCTTAGATCTATTTAATATAAAGTTCAAACCATGAAGAGTATTCTTCGTGGTTTTTTTTATTTGGTGACTGTTGTCAGACAATGAAGGAGCTCCAACCTCCTTCATAATGGTTTGTCAAATTTAAGGTTACAAACACTTGACTTGTATGAGCGTTTTGCTACTATATGCATATCGCACATTGCGAGTTTTTTGTTATAGAGACATCTCAATAACAACAAGACATCAATTAATAATTAGTCGAAAATTAATAATAATTAATATAATACGTTTAGTTAGTAGCGTTGAGACAATTCTCGCGGATTGAACGCTGAAAACTAGACAAAAAAATTATGGCAGAAGAATTTGACAGGTCAAAGCCACACGTTAACGTTGGAACAATCGGTCACGTTGACCATGGCAAGACCACATTAACTGCAGCGATTCTTCACTCACTAGGGCTTGCGGGCAATAAAGTGAAGGAGCGAAAAGTTGATGAAATTGACAGTGCTCCAGAAGAGAAAGCACGTGGTATTACTATCGCACTTTCTCACAACGAGTACGAAACAGAAAATCGGCATTATGCGCACGTTGACGCCCCTGGTCACGACGACTACATTAAGAACAGGATTACAGGTGCGGCACAGATGGATGGCGCAATTATTGTGGTTGCAGCGTCTGACGGTGTGATGCCACAGACTCGTGAACATATTCTACTTGCAAAGCAAGTCGGTGTTCCTAGAATTGCTGTTTTCTTGAACAAGACTGACCAAGTTGACGACGATGACCTCGTTGATTTAGTTGAAGAAGAAGTACGAGAGTTACTTGATAAATATGATTTTGACGGCAAGAACGCTCCTGTTATCAAGGGTTCTGCATTGAAAGCACTTGAAGGAACTTCAGCTGATGATGAGTGGGTAAAGAAAGTTCTTGAACTTACCGCAGCACTTGACGAGTACATTCCTGTACCAAAACGTGACACTGATAAGCCGTTCCTTATGCCGATTGAGGATATCTTCTCAATTGAAGGACGTGGTACTGTTGTTACTGGACGAATTGAGCGTGGTATTGTGAAAGTCGGAGAAGAAATTGAAATAGTCGGTATTAAAGATACTACCAAAACAACCGTAACTGGCGTGGAGATGTTTAACAAACAACTTCAAGAAGGTCAGGCGGGAGACAATGCTGGTATTTTGCTTCGTGGAACAAAGAAGGAAGATGTACACCGCGGACAAGTGCTTGCAAAGACAGGGAGCGTTACACCACATACCGAGTTTGACGCTGAAGTATATATTCTTAACAAAGAAGAAGGAGGACGGCACACACCATTCTTTACGGGATACAAACCACAGTTCTACATTCGTACAACTGACGTAACCGGTGAAGTGGCGCTTCCAGAAGGAACTGAAATGGTGATGCCAGGGGACACGATTACTTTTAAAGTAAAGTTGGTATCCCCAGTCGCTCTTGAAGAACAGCAACGATTTGCGGTTCGTGAGGGAGGTAAGACAGTTGGTGCCGGAGTGGTAACCAAAATCAATGTGTAAATAATTAGCTTCATTGGAAAGGTTCTTTTTCGCTAACAAGCTAAAAGCTAAATCATGGCAAGTACCAAGACAACAAAAAAAACAACCACCGCCAAGGCGGAGCAGACAAATAAGGTAGTGGCTAAAAAGGCGACAGCTAAAAAAGTTTCTAAAGCAAAAGAAACTAAAAAAGTTGCACCATCTAAAAAAGCTGCTAAAGACGTAATCCCTAAATTGCGTATCCGTGTTCGTGCATATGAACACAAGATTCTTGATGCGTCAGTGAAACAGATTATTGACACCACCGCACGTCTTGATGCAAATATTGTTGGACCAATACCATTGCCAACCGAAATTAAAAAGTACACAGTGAACCGCTCTTCTTTCATCTTTAAAGATGCGCGAGAACAATTTGAAATGCGAGTTCACAAACGTGTAATTGATATTATGAGTCCATCTCCAAAAGTTATTGACGCACTCACAAACATTAGTTTACCTTCTGGGGTAAATATTGACGTGAAAATGATATAACAGCTTATAGGTGTTAGCTTATAGATCTTAGTAAACAAAAACCCGACAAACGTCGGGTTTTTGTTTTGGATTCAACAGGAAGATAAACTAGTTTGATTAATCGAACTAGTTTGTGATGTGGAGAGTGGTGACATGTTGCGTGGCATGACAAAACCCAACTGTGCAACGCTCGGCGTTGCACAGTTGGGTTTTGTGTTATTTGGGTTGAATAACGCTTAGCGAATACCTCTAATAACTATATGACCGGTAAACGTGGAAAATGCACACTATATATTTAATGGTAGGGGTATTAAAAGCAACCGTATCAAGCCTCGAAGGTTTGGTGCGAAAGGTTGACAGAATGGCTATTCTCTGCTAGTATTTTAAGTGGCACATGTCTGTACTTTTAAGTAGGCAGTACTGGACTCGGGGGCGGTACCCGACGGCTCCACCACAAGCACATGACTTCCGCGCGGACCATTCATTATAGGTTGGAAAAGCGCCAGAGTTTCAACTCTGAGACCCGACGGTCAATAGACCCCTTATCTTGATTGTGATTAGGATAAGGTGATTAGCTTGCTAATCAACCGACTGGTAGGAATGTGTTTTTGATGGGGCCGAAATAGGATCGACAGGCTGACGAGAGGAAGTACACATACCGCACAAGCTGTGTGTAACGGACAAACTGCCAACACAAAAGCCAATGAAAACGGAGCCCCTCGAGGGTTCGCAATGGCTGCCTAAGTCGCAAGACTGAAGCGGGGTACGGAGGCACCTGGCAACAGAAGCCTCCATTTTATTTTGTTCCTTTTTTAATTTCACCGTGAAAGTTCACATGAACGTTCACGGTGTTTTTTATTTTTTTTGGTATACTATGAGAATGAAACTTATCTCATGGAACGTAAATGGGCTACGTGCGGTGCATCGCAAGGGTAACTTTGATGATGTTTTTAAAAAAAAACCAGACATTTTGTGTCTACAGGAAACAAAAGCACACCCCGACCAACTTCCTGACGAGGTACGCGGGGTAAAAGGTTATCACTCTTTTTTTTCTTCGTCTGAAGTAAAAAAAGGATACAGTGGTGTTGCGGTGTATACAAGAGAAAAACCCAAAAAAGTGAAATACGGAATGGGTGTTCTGAAATTTGACCAAGAGGGACGTTTTTTAGAATTACATTTTAAAAACTTCGTGCTTTTGAACGTGTACTTCCCTAACGGTGGGCAAGGTCCAGAGCGTTTGCAGTATAAATTTGATTTTTACGATGCATTTTTAGAACACATTGAAGGGTTGCGAAAGTCGGGCAAGAAAATAATTTTTTGTGGTGATGTAAATACTGCGCACGAGGAAATTGACTTAGCGCGTCCAAAAGAAAATTCTAAAAATACAGGCTTTTTACCTGAAGAGCGTGAATGGATTGATGAAGTGGTGCGTGCTGGATACATTGATACGTTTCGCCACTTTCATCCGAATAAGAAAGACGCGTATAGTTACTGGGATATGAAAACACACGCGCGTGATAGGAATGTTGGTTGGCGTATAGACTATGTGTTTGCAAGTTCAAATCTTCAGAATACGTTTAAGAGCGCATCCATCATGTCGCAGATGTTCGGCTCCGACCATTGCCCTGTGGTACTTGATTTAAAATAATAGTTGTGGTACTATTCTATTTATAATTATTCATAATAATTAATCTTAAATACATCATGTTAATTCCAACGGTTGTAGAAAAAAGTCAATTTGGTGAACGAGCGTACGATATTTACTCTCGTCTTTTAAAAGAACGCATTATTTTCTTAGGTGGCCCTATTGAAGACCACACTGCGAACATTGTTATTGCGCAGTTGCTTTTTCTTGAGTCAGAAAATCCTAAAAAAGATATCTCTCTCTACATTAACTCCCCTGGTGGTTCGGTAACAGCAACTCTCGCAATGCTTGATACGATGAGTTACATCAAACCCGACGTTTCAACAGTGTGTGTTGGTCTCGCGGCTTCCGGTGGCGCAATCTTACTTTCTGCAGGAGCAAAAGGAAAGCGTTACGCACTTCCAAATGCTGAAGTTATGATTCACCAGCCATGGGGTGGCACACAAGGACAAGCGACCGATATTGAAATTACCGCAAAACATATTTTGAGTGTTCGTGACCGACTTAATAAAATTCTCTCTAAAAACACAGGTAAACCGCTTGCGCAGATTGAAAAAGATGTTGACCGTGATTTTTTCATGAGTGCCGACGAAGCAAAGAAATATGGAATTGTGGATGAGATATACAAAAGAGGAAAGTAAGTTAGAAAATTAAAAAAACCAAAAAATATGGACGTTCGACGTCCATATTTTTTGGTTTTTGATAATGCAGATAAACAGTTTCTTGCGAATCTCGGAATTATATGATACGGTGGCATTATATCTAAATTTATTATTCAATATATAATCTGATATTCTATCCTCTCTTTCTTTTACTGACCGCAGGATTTATAGCATATTCAATCAATCGTGAAAGCATTTTTTGACTATAATTCATATATAATTTGGGAATTACGCTCTAATTACCTTTTAAAATAGGTCTTAGTAAGGACTGGTGTGGTGGAATATTCCACAAACATGTCATTAAAAATAGTATTAGTACTCTTGGCACTTGCAGTATTCTTCGGTGTTGCTGCGGGGTATTTCTTGCGTTGGATTGTCGCGCTTGGAAAACACGGCTCAATGGAGCTTGAAATCAAGCAGATGACCCTTGAAGCCAAAGAGGAAGCAAAACGTATTACTGCTGAAGCTGAAAAAAAAGCGGAGGCGCACATAAGCGAGCTCCGTAAGGAGCTTAAAGATAAAGAAGCTCAACTGAAAAGAACAGAAGACCGTTTTGTTAAAAAAGAAGAGTTTCTTGATAAACGGCAACTAGATATTGACACAGAAGTTGACACAATTAAGAAAAAAATTGAGGAAGTTCGAAGTATCAAGGAAAAAACTGAACAGCTTAATACTCAAAAATTAGAAGAAATAGAAAAAATATCCCTTCTTTCTCAAGATGAAGCTAAAAAAGAACTTCTCGCTATTATTGAAAAGCAGAGCGAGGAGGATTTACTTGTGCGGATACAGAAACTTGAGCGAACAGGTAAGGAAAAGCTTGAGCAAAAGGCGCAGGATATTCTCACATCGTGTATTCATCGCTACGGCAACTCTGTTGCGACTGATGTTATCGCGACTTCAATAGCACTTCCATCTGACGAGTTGAAAGGTAAAATTATTGGGAAAGAGGGGCGAAATATTAAGGCATTTGAGCGCGCAACTGGTGTTGATGTCATTGTTGACGATACACCGGGCGCTATTACGCTTTCGTGCTATGACCCGGTACGTCGGCAGATTGCTCGTGTTGCACTTGAGAATCTTATCATTGACGGTAGAATACAGCCGGCAAAAATAGAGGAGGTGACCGAGAAAGCGAAAGAGGAGATAAATAAAGTGATAAAAGAGAAAGGAGAACAGGCGGCGTATGAGTGCGGTGTGTTTAACCTTGACCCGCGAATTACATCTATTCTTGGACGATTGCACTTCCGTACGAGTTATGGACAGAATGTACTCTTTCACTCTGTTGAAATGGCGCATATTGCAGGAATGCTCGCTGAAGAGCTCGGTGCTGATCCTGTTGTTGCAAAGGCGGGAGCGCTCTTGCATGACATTGGAAAGGCTGTTGATCACGAAGTGCAAGGTACGCATGTTGAAATAGGGCGTCGTATTTTGCAAAAATTTGGTGCTGACGAGCGTATTGTACAAGCAATGCAGGCACATCATGAGGAATATCCGTATGAAACACCAGAATCCATCATCGTGCAAGTTGCAGACGCTATCTCTGGAGGTCGCCCTGGAGCTCGTCGGGATTCGGTTGAAAATTATCTCAAACGTTTGAGTGATTTGGAGGCGATTGCGAATTCATTTGCAGGTGTTGAGAAGACATATGCGATTCAAGCCGGAAGAGAGGTGCGTGTGTTTGTAACTCCTGAAAATATATCTGACTTTGAGGCCAAGAAGATTGCGCGAAATATTGCTACTCGAATAGAAAGTGAGCTAAAGTATCCAGGTGAAATTAAGGTGAATGTTATTCGTGAGTCTCGATCTATTGAGTTTGCGAGATAATAAGTATACAAGAAGTAAAATTAAAAAACGCAGCTCATCCGTGAGTTGCGTTTTTTGTTAACTGTTTTTGTATTGATGACTTTAAAACAACTTGCAGTCTAATATTTTGACCGAGTTGAAATCCTGCGTAAGGGTTAAGTATTTTCCACACAAACGTGTGTTCATCACAAAAAGCATCCCATGGTGACGTTTTAATTCCTGTACAACCACCTACTTGGCACGAGACCTTTTTCGCACTTTCGTCAAAAACAAAATCGTAGTCAATACCTTTCATTTTCTCACCTCGCAATATACAATCTACTCTAAAAAAATTATACTATAGATATTTTTAATATGCAACTTTTCTGACACAGATTATGTATATGGTGTAAAAATGGCTCAAAACAATGTTATATTTTGTTTTCCGTATCTTTTATTGGAATGAAATTTTGTTGCAAAATTTGTTTTTAAACGTTTTATTTTGGTTTTTACACACACCCTCTTTACTATTGCAGAAAAAACGGCTTATTATATACTTATAAAGATAAGGTCGATTTTACAAACGACTAATTTCCAAACTATTATGAATAAAGCAGGTTTAGCAGAAAAATTAAGTGAAGTATTAGACGGAACAAAAGCTCAATCAGAGCGAGCAGTAGACGTTGTTGTTGACACTATCATTGACACTCTTAAGAGTGGTGACGAAGTTTCAATCGCAGGACTTGGTATTTTCTCAACAAAAATGCGTGCAGCTCGTCAAGGACGAAACCCACGAACAGGTGAAAGTATTCAAATTCAAGCAATGCGAGTACCAAAGTTCCGTGCTGCAAAAGGACTTAAGGACGCAGTAAAATAGAAACCACTGCATCTTAAAGTTTTTCTATATAGAAAACCAAAAAATTCGCCAACGGTGGCGAATTTTTTGGTTTTAGTTTGCAATATGCGTGGTGTGTAGTAGTATGGCAACAGAACATTAATGCATCAAGGGAGACTGCGATATGAGAGTGATTGTGAAGAGACAAACGTTTTGGCGGTGCGGGGTGTGCAAGACTGACTATTGTAATCAGTCCGATGCCGTTATGTGTGAAGTTACGCCTATTGAGGAACAGGAGTTCCAGTTAGGAGATAGGGTTACTAACTCACTAGAACCTCGTATATGCTCACCTACGGACGATAAGGGGTATACGTTCAAGGGCCGTGTTCGAAGGGTTATAGGCCCCCTTTGTCCAGATACGGAATATTGGAACAAGTGGCTTGGTGGTCGCCCCAAGGTACATGTTTTTCAGTACGAGGTTGGGTATAAATGCCCTGTGTGTAAAAAGAAAAAGACGGCATTATACTTTGGTCCGGAATTGGAGAAAACAAATGAGGAGGATAAACAGTGAATGTTGTATATGCACACGAAGCACCTGAAAATACCTTACTAGAAAGTATTTTTCTTGCGGGACCCAGTCCAAGAGACAGTAGTCACCACGACTGGAGACCAGAGGCGTTGAGAGCCTTAAAAGAACTTGGTTTTGGTGGAGACGTTTTCGTTCCCCTACCTCGTGACGGAGAATGGTTGCCAAATTACGACGCCCAAGTGGAATGGGAGCTCAAGTATTTAGAAAGAGCCTCATGTGTGGTATTTTGGATTCCTAGAGATCTTAACTCATTACCAGCTTTCACCACAAATGTTGAGTTTGGTATGTATGTGGACTCAGGTAAGGTTGTCCTAGGGTTTCCCGTAGAAGCACCTAAAATGAAATATTTGTATTATATTGCAGTTAAAAACAACGTACCGGTATCTCACACCCTTGAAGTAACTCTTGCAAAAGCTGTTCGTATATCTAGAGTTTTGTTTTAAAAAATCAAAAACACTGCATTTGAAAATGCAGTGTTTTTTAATTTAATATGTGTTTCACGAGAGTTCGACTCTCTCAATAACACATATTAATAAAACATCTCGACTAGAAAGTCGAGATGTTTTATTAATACTATGCGGGTAGGGGGAATCGAACTCCCGTCCTCTGCTTGGAAGGCAGATGTTCTACCACTAAACTATACCCGCCAGTAATAGATATTGAAACATATTATGAGCTTAAAATCAAAACCCCGCGGCGGAGCCGCGGGGTTTTGATTTAGGTAATACAGTTGTATTACTCAGCTGTTGCTTCACCTCCTTCTGCTGGAGCAGCTTCTGGTGTAGCTTCTGCTGGTGTTGCAGTTTCTTCAACTGCGTCTCCTGCTGGAGCTGTTGTGTTTTCGTCCATGGTGTTATTACGTTAATTTCTTCTACCCACCATTTGGCTAGAATGCTAATAAAAGAATACTTAATACAGGTGTATCAAGTATCATCAAACTAGTATACACAAATGAAAAGATTTGTCAATGCTATGCAACAATTATTTATTTTAGTCAATATTTCGTTTCACGACTTGTGGGGTGAGAGTGGAAAAATATGGCTAAACAAAAAGGTTTTTTAATGGTATGCTATAATTAATACGTTATGCCTATAATTATTGAAATAGCAAGAATTGTCATTAGTGCCCTCGTGGTTGGGTATATCGCAGTGCTTTCTTTCTTGGGATATGAAAATACGGAAAACCTGCAGGAAAGTAGCATACCAGCCGTTGTTGAGGAATCAACACAGCGCATTGTGATTCCGGTTGAGCACATTACACACAAAGAGGAAAAAAGAGACGAAATAACAGAAAATCAAGACAATACTAGTGTAGTAATAGTTAACGAAACACAAGAAGTTATTCCCGAAATTGTATCGGAAGACCCAATTATTACAATGCAAGAAGTATCTGACTTATTACCCGAAGCACAACAAGAGGTATTAGAGGATATCGTTACTCCCACTATTGACGAGCGTGTTGACCTGTCGTTTTCGGATATAAATGTCAATACGCGAGAAGCTCTTGTGAATATTCTTTGCACCACACAAAGCGGTGGCCCACTCCAGCCGATTACAGGTAGTGGAGTTATTATTGATAAACGTGGTGTTGTGCTAACAAATGCGCATGTCGCTCAATTTTTGCTTTTACGTGACTACCCTACTGAAAAAGCGATAGAATGTTTTGTGCGACAAGGAAGTCCAGCACGGATAACTAACCGTCTTGAGTTACTCTATATTTCGCCAGCATGGGTACAAGAAAATGCGAGCAATATTATAGAGGAAAATCCTCTCGGTACTGGTGAAAATGACTTCGCCCTTCTTCTTATTAGTAGTCATATGGATAAGAGTAATGCAATATCTGATGAATTTGCTTTTGTTAAACCAGAAACAGATGATAGTAATATACAGTTAAATAATGATGTCTTGTTAGCAGGATATCCTGCAGGTTTTCTTGGTGGTATCACCATACAGAAAGACTTGTTTGTTGTTTCTACCATCGGAAAGGTAAAAGAGTTATTTACGTTTAAAGAAGATACCCTTGATTTAGTTTCGGTTGTGGGGAGTATTTTATCACAAAAAGGTGCGTCTGGCGGAGCCGTTGTGTCTGATGTTGGTGCGCTTATGGGGATTATCGTTACAGCAACAGAAGAAGGTAATACTGGAGAGCGTGAATTGCGCGCTATTACGCTTTCGCACGTCAATCGTAGTCTTTTGATGCATGCGGGCTATGATCTCCCATTTCTTCTTTTTGGAGACTTGTGGTTGAAGGCGGGTGTATTTAATCTCACTATTGCACCGACACTTACTAAAATGCTCACGGACGAGATTGAGAAGTAGAGAGTATTTTTTAAACAAAAGTGTGCAACATCGGATGTTAAACATCCGATGTTGCACACTTTTGTTGTTCTTGCATGATTTTTTCTATTTGTTACTCTGATTGTAGAATTGACTTGGTGAGAAAAAGGAGAAGAGTATGACAAACTACACCAGAGATGAAGAACAGGAGCTTTTGGAGCGCATACAGGCGGTTAGGAAGAAACTAAAGAACGTACCACTATCCGCATTCGTGGTTTCGGATCTTGAGATATTGTTGAAGTTTACTGGATTAGACCGTCACTACTTTATTCCTAAGGAAAAGGATTGTGATTTGGTTGAGCGTCGTATTGAAAATTGGGAAAAATACAGAAATAACACACCGTTGGGCTCTTGAGATATAAAACCGCACATAAATTGTGCGGTTTTCTCTGTTTTTCCAAATATACACACAATAAAGGAGGTGGAACCTCCTTTATTTTTAATTTTACTTGTGATTTACCTGGACACTTTTTACTATGTTAGGAGTTTAACTCCTAACATATTGATTACTTTTCAATATAGAGCGTTTGGGTTGGATATGCGAAACCGATTCCCTCTTTTGTAAATATGTCCACGATTTGTAGATTAATCTCTTGTTGGATGTTAAGAAACTCTTTAAAGTCGTCTGACAAGACAAAGAACGCAATCTCAAAGTTAAGTGAGGAGTCTGCGAATGCTTTAAAATGAACGCGATCAAAGCGGGTGTCCTTTTGAGACTCAATTATGTCCTTTATAATTTTTGGTATATTGCGGAGTTTTTCAGGAGACGTGTCGTAGAGGACACCGAGAGTAAACAGTGAACGCCTTTCTTTTAGTCGTTTGAAGTTTTTGATACGAGCACTGGTGAGTTCTTGGTTTGAAATAACAAGCTCTTCTCCGGAGTTTGAGCGGATACGTGTTGTTTTTATGCCTATTTTTTCTACCGTACCAGCACTTTCTCCAACGGTAATAAAGTCACCAACTTGAAATGGTTTGTCAAAATAGATAGCAAATGAGCTAAAAAGGTCGCCTAAAATGTTCTGTAGTGCAAAAGCAATAGCAATACCACCGATACCAAGTCCTGCGATGAGAGAAGTTACATTAACACCAAGATTAGAGAGAATGAGTAGTGTCCCCAAGAGCCACAGTATTGCCTTAACAAAGCCACTGACGTACCGTATTGCCGCTTTTGTACCTTCATCTTCCTCTGTTCCTAAAAATCTTTTCTCTAAAATGTAATCAATAAGTATTTGTATTGCCACAATAACTTGATAGACAGTCCATATAGTGAGTATTCCTCCAGTAATTTTGTGAGCTATATCCGACAGTGACAAAAAATTGGTTGCGAAGTAAAAAGCAACAAAGTAATAAAATGGTGGACGCAAGCTTCGCACGATTTTTATGACCGTGTCGTCAATATCTGTCTTTGTTTTTTGCGCCAATTTACCGAGACGTCGCAGAATGAAAAACTGTATTAGTTTGAAAGTTATTGTGAGTACAAAAAATACAATAAGCGCTTTACTGTACTGCAACATAGTATTACCCCACAGCTCTGCGGTGGCACTTGTTCCAATAAAAGAAATAATTATTTCGTCTAGCATATAGTTTTTTTATTACTATTAATTTTACTATTCGGGGCGACGAGAATCGAACTCGGACCACTCAAATTTTTTATTAAAATTTCCACAGAAGCATCTCATGCTTCTGGACAAACCCTTTTTCGGGGTGCCGAGAATCGAACTCGGACCACTCGGTCCCAAACCGAGCACACTACCACTATGCTACACCCCGAAAAAGGGTTTCTCCCCAAGATCATACCGCCACTATGCTACACCTCGAAAAATACGTTTTCGTGACATTTTTCAATCCGTATCCCTAAGCACGCTGATTATAAGGTAAGAATTAAGTTATGATAACACAGATATTGGTTATTATCCAAATATATTGTTGAAAACCCAGAGCTTATTTCAACCTTATTTTAAGCACTTTTTACCCCTAAGATGTTTCATATGAAACATCTTAGAATGGTCCGTTCGCCCTAAGGTTTCTATAGAATAATATTTTTGTAGAATCTGCACCTCGCTTCTTTGTTCTTTATGTCCAAAAAAACGGCAACGACATCAAATTGCCACTCTCCGTTAACTGCTTCTTTTTCCAAGAGATATGATTGTATGGTTCGTGATAATCTTTTCATTTTCCACGGGTGTATGTTTTCTTCCGGTCTCCCGTGCGTGTCTAATGTTTCATATGAAACATCTTTTATGTTTTCACGTGAAACTGTTTTTACTTCTACGAAGTGTGTCGTTTTTGATTTTTCTGCAATAATATCAATCTCACCCCATTTTTTTAGGTAATTACGTTCTAAAATGGTAAAACCATGTTTCACGAGAAACGTACATGCAGTGTTTTCACCGATACGCCCCACTTTTTGTTTAGGTGTTTCTGTTTTTTTGACAGACTGCCGTGAGAACGGTACTGCTTTCTTTAGAATATTTTTTAAGTATTTCATACAAGGTAATTATAAATGTTACACATGAAACAGTAAAATTGAGAAATCTAGATGTTTCACGTGAAACAGTAAGGGACAAACTGATTAATTATGCGATTATCTTTATTTTAAGCCGTATTTAAGCAAAAAGACGTGTTTTCTAGGACGTTTAAGGGGTGTCTTTTACACACAATCCACACAGTTGTCCACAGTTTTCAACAATTTTTATTGTTTTTAAAGACATTTTTGCATTATTAACGTTATGTGTGAAATAAAGCACAACAATTAGTGTCTTTTTTAAAAACATAAATAAAATACTGTTTTTATTACTTTGTGCGGCCAGGGGTAATCGAAACCCCGACTCATCCTTGGCAAGGACGTGTTATACCACTTAACCATGGCCGCAAATTTATTCGTATGTCATTACTTTACTACACAGGTCCTTATTATTCAACAGGGGACAAGATGATCAAAAGAAGTTATTATAAAGGGAGAGTAAAAAATAGGAGATATGAAGATGAAAATGCTTCAACGTTCTCATAGCACTGAAGAAGAAAAAAGTTTTTTGCGAAGTTTGTGGCGAGCAGGGAAGTTGGATGTTTTGAGAAAGTATCGGGATACTATGCCTGTGAGAAAGAGGTGGGAAAATATAGACCCACACAAAATAAAGGCATATATTGAACTTCTTATTAAGAAAATGGAGGATTCCTCCGATTAACCCCTCGTTGATACGTAATCAACGAGGGGCTTTTCAATGGCTCAACCCGGTTGAGCCGTTGAAATTATCAAACACTCGGTGTTTGATAATTTTACGTTGATGTAGTTGCTGGGATTCAACGACGCATCACTAAGTATTTTGTTTCGCTCCGCTCACAAAAGTACTAAGCGCGCTTCGTCTAGGCTCGCCCCAAATGTTGCTCCAAGTATTCGCAACGGGCTCCGCCCTTCTAATCCTGAACTAGGCCGTAATAAACAAAAAGAAGCTGAAAAAAATCAGCTACTTTTTATTTATGCGCCTGGCAGGATTCTTCCTCCCCCATATATTTTCAATCGCAGAGCGATATAGAAAATATATTCCTCCAGAACCAC
>Ga0114932_10003517_pt1 | contig 15286 bp, 11 predicted proteins | sample 2SBtaG_2_FD_87286 | JGI IMG/M metagenome (GOLD analysis project Ga0114932, IMG submission 87286) | Deep subsurface microbial communities from Kolumbo volcano to uncover new lineages of life (NeLLi) - 2SBTROV12_ACTIVE470 metaG | ecosystem: Environmental > Aquatic > Marine > Volcanic ...
ACCGATCTGACGTTTTTTGCCGCCCGCAACCGGGGCATCTCGGGGCTGGTCAGTCGTGAAGGGCGGCTGGTGGCCGCTTCGGACACATTGGCGGACGCCCTTGTTCACACCTCCGGCGGCGCATCCTGTGTTGTCCCTGAATCCTATGACCGTTTCCTGATCGTCGGCGTCGGTCGCAAGCTGGCGGCGCAGGTGATCCATCTTGGGCGCGGAAATTCCCGAACGCTGTGCGAACAGGCCATCCGCAGATTTTGGCACGCCGCACCCATGCTGCGGATTGCGAGGGATCTGCGCGATATCTGCCCGGCCCCGATCCACGTCGGGCCGGCCCCGCTTGCAGCCGGGTCCGGACCAGCCACCTTCAAATTGGCGTTGTACCCGGAACTCATTCGGCTCAGCCAGGCGCTGGTTTTTGATCAGATCCCCGCAACCCTGATCGGGCAACCGATGGTGACGCTAAAGGACGGCTGCACCTCCCGGCCCGAATTCGCCACGGGATCGCGCCGCCTGCCAACAGGTGCCATCGACGACGGTACCAAGCACCGGTTGGACGACCCGTTCCACATGAACCGCGAATTCGGCCATCTTTGGCTGGCCGATTACCTGAACCAATGTTCAGATCCCGAACCAACAACCGCAAAAGAAAGGGACCGCGTGATGCCACGCAGTCCCCGGAAAATCCATTCGGCCGAACCGATCAGTTCTTGGCGTAATATTCCACCACCAGATTGGGTTCCATCATGACCGGATAGGGAACATCGGAAAGGCCCGGCGCACGAATGAACTCCGCGCTCATCTTGCCATGATCCACGTTGAGATATTCCGGCGTGTCCCGTTCGGACGAGGCCGCCGCTTCGAGCACGATGGCGAGCTGTTTGGATTTGTCACGAATCGCGATCACGTCACCTTCGTTGACCCGGTAAGACGGAATATTGACGCGCCTGCCGTTCACCGTGATGTGGCCGTGATTGACGAATTGCCGGGCGGCGAACACCGTCGGAACGAACTTGGCACGGTAAACCACGGCGTCCAGCCGGCGCTCCAGCAAGCCGATCAGATTTTCACCGGTATCACCGCGAACCCGCTCGGCCTCACCGTAAATCCGACGGAACTGCTTTTCGGTCAGATCGCCATAGTATCCCTTTAGCTTCTGCTTGGCGCGAAGCTGGATGCCGAAATCGCTGAGCTTGCCCTTGCGGCGCTGGCCATGTTGGCCCGGGCCATATTCGCGGCGGTTGACCGGGGATTTGGGGCGACCCCAGATGTTTTCGCCCATCCGGCGATCGAGTTTGTATTTGGCAGACGTGCGTTTGGTCACGGCTGATCTCCTTTTGTGGCCCGTTGGGCGATGTCAAAAGGGCGTTGTCCTTTGGCCGAAACCTGACAGGCGTTCCCTCGCGGGGGCCACCAACACCAATATTCCGACGCGGGCGCCGGATGCGCGGGTTATAGGGATGTCGCCACCCGAGTCAATGCAAGATATCCCGTGGTTTGTCGCGCGACGCGTAGCCACCCGCAAAGCCGGCACCAAGTGGAAATCCCCGAAACGCCAGGAGCAAGCCGACGGTTGCAAAACCCGGACGCCAAGTGCTGCAATCTGGTGTGATTTACTTTTGCGATCAAATATTTACAGTGGATTTCTTTGCGTGACAAAAATATTTTAGTAATTCAGTTTCGCCACCGAAACCCCGCACTTTCTGATGCCTTGGACCTTTCCAATCAGGCTGATATGGTTTGCGAATCCGCCCACCAAAAGTCAGGAAAATCAGCAGCCCGGCCATGAAAAGGACCCTCAAATCTCTGCTGCGTGGCCCAGTCGGCTGTTTTCTGATCGCGACCTACCTGCGTCTGGTGTTTTTCACGTCACGAAAGGCGTATTTCGGGAACGAAAATGTGCCCCCGAATGTGCCTTCCGGCGCGGTGATCTATGCGAATTGGCATGGCCAGAATTTCCTGTTTCCATTCTGGTTTCGCGGCAAGCCCGCCACGAACGCGTTGGTGGCGACCCATGGCGACGGCCAGATGATCGGCAGAGCCATCGGGATACTGGGGGTCAAATTGATCCACGGCAGCGGCAACAAAAAGGCCGGAAAATCCAGCAAGGGCGGGGCACGGGCGTTCCTCAAGATGCTGCGGGTCCTCAAATCCGGCGAGACCGTGTCGATCACCGCGGACGTGCCAAAGGTCGGTCGGGTCGTGGGCGACGGCGTCTTGCTGCTGGCGCGAAAAAGCGGCGCACCGATCATACCCGTCGGCATTGCCACTTCGCGCCGAAAGCTGCTTCGCAACTGGGACAGGACCCAGATTCATTTGCCGTTTTCCCGCCTGGTATATGTCGTCGGGCCCGCGATACGGGTGCCCGATGACGATTCCGCGCTGGAAATCCATCGCACGCGCCTGCAATCCGGGCTGGATGCCGCGCAGGCGGCGGCATTCGGAGACGCCGATCGGGTTGCCTGACAGGTCACCTGGCGCCTTGTTCCACATGTTCCGCGCAATATTGCCAAACCGGCGCATTCCGCGTTTTTTTGCAATCGTGAAAAGAATTGAGAAAAAAGGCCTTGAAGCTGACACAATAAAACCGAAGTTTAAGACAAAGCATTGCATGAATGCGTACGGTCTGGGGCCGCGCCCAAAGACCGGGTTATGATGGGAGGGCTGATTGATGCCATCATTCTCGAATACACTAGAACAGGCGATTCATGCCGCACTGGCACTTGCCAACGAGCGCAAGCACGAACTTGCAACGTTAGAGCATCTGCTGCTTGCGCTGACCGACGAACCTGATGCGGCCAAGGTCATGCGGGCCTGCGGGGTCGACCTGGATGTGCTGTCGGGCGCGTTGGAAACCTTCATCGACGACGAACTGACCAGTCTCATATCAGATATCGACGGTTCCGAGGCGGCACCGACCACCGCCTTTCAGCGCGTGATCCAGCGCGCGGCGATCCATGTTCAAAGCTCTGGCCGCACCGAAGTCACCGGCGCCAACGTTCTGGTGGCGATTTTTGCGGAACGCGAAAGCAACGCGGCATTCTTTCTGCAGGAGCAGGACATGACGCGCTATGACGCCGTGAACTATATCGCCCACGGCGTCGCCAAGGACCCCAGCTATGGCGAAACCCGCCCCGTGACCGGATCCGAAGAATTCACCGACGAAGCCGCCGAAGCGAGCGACGGCGAAAACAAGGAATCGGCGCTCGACAAATATTGCGTGAACCTCAATGCCAAGTCGCGGCGCGGCGATGTCGATCCGCTGATCGGGCGCGGTCACGAAGTCGAACGATGTATCCAGGTCTTGTGTCGGAGACGCAAGAACAATCCGCTGCTGGTGGGGGATCCCGGCGTCGGCAAGACCGCGATTGCCGAAGGTCTGGCGCACAAGATCGTGCAGAAGGAAACCCCCCAGGTGCTGGAAAACGCCACGATCTTTTCGCTCGATATGGGCGCATTGCTGGCCGGCACGCGGTATCGCGGCGATTTCGAAGAGCGTTTGAAAGCGGTCGTTACCGAGCTGGAGGATCATCCGGACGCCGTGCTGTTCATCGACGAAATTCATACCGTGATCGGCGCCGGTGCCACTTCGGGCGGGGCGATGGATGCCTCGAACCTGCTGAAACCGGCGCTTCAGGGCGGCAAATTGCGCTGTATGGGATCTACCACCTACAAGGAATTCCGCCAGCATTTCGAGAAGGACCGCGCCCTGTCGCGCCGGTTCCAGAAAATCGACGTGAACGAGCCGAATGTCGAGGATTCGATCAAGATTCTGAAAGGCATCAAGCCATATTTCGAAGATCACCATGATATCAGATACACCGCCGACGCGATCCGGAACGCGGTCGAACTGTCGGCGCGCTATATCCATGACCGCAAATTGCCCGACAAGGCGATCGATGTGATCGACGAGGCAGGCGCCGCCCAGCATCTGGTGCCGGAAAACAAACGCCGCAAGACCATTGGCGTCAAGGAAATCGAAGCGGTGGTTGCCAAGATCGCCCGCATTCCGCCCAAAAACGTCTCGAAAGACGACGCCGAGGTTCTGCGGGACCTTGAAAATTCGCTCAAGCGCGTCGTGTTCGGGCAGGACCCTGCCATCGAAGCCCTGGCCAGCGCCATCAAGCTTTCGCGCGCGGGATTGCGTGAACCGGAAAAACCCATCGGCAACTACCTGTTCGCCGGGCCGACCGGTGTCGGCAAAACCGAGGTCGCAAAACAGTTGGCCGACACGCTGGGTGTGGAATTGCTGCGATTTGACATGTCGGAATACGTGGAAAAACACGCCGTTTCCCGACTGATCGGCGCGCCGCCGGGTTACGTCGGTTTCGATCAAGGCGGCCTTTTGACCGACGGCGCCGACCAGCATCCGCATTGTGTGCTGCTGCTGGACGAAATCGAAAAAGCGCATCCCGATGTCTATAACATCCTGTTGCAGATCATGGATCACGGCAAGCTGACCGATCACAACGGCCGGCAGGTGGATTTCCGCAATGTCGTCCTGATCATGACCACCAATGCCGGTGCGACCGAACTGGCGAAAACCGCGATCGGCTTTGGGCGGGAACGCCGGGACGGCGAAGATACCGCGGCAATCGAACGCACTTTCACGCCCGAATTCCGCAACCGTCTGGACGCGGTGATCAGTTTTGCGGCTCTCAGCAAAGAGGTGATCCTGCAGGTCGTGGACAAATTCGTCCTCCAGCTTGAAGCGCAGTTGATGGACCGCAACGTCGTCATCGAACTTACCCGGCCCGCGGCAGAATGGCTGGCCGAAAGAGGCTATGACGACCGTATGGGCGCGCGCCCACTGGCGCGGGTGATACAGGAGCACATAAAAAAGCCGCTGGCCGAGGAATTGCTGTTCGGCAAACTGGCCAAGGGCGGTGTGATCCGCGTGTCGGTCAAAGACGGCAAGCTCGACCTGAAGCTCGAAGCGCCCGAGCGACCGCGCCTTTCCGGCGACAAACCGCCCCTGCTTACGGCGGATTGACGTCAAACCAAGGGTCAGTGCCCCGGTCGGCAACCGAGACCGGCACCCACCCAAGCCCCCCGGCGACGGAATGGAATGGCATGTTTTTGCACCGTTACCCCGGCCATTCGATCCGCGACACCATCAGGAATGGCCACGAGGTCAGCGCCCAGATGGGCGCGATCGGCTGCGCGGCACGGCAAGCGATCAACCGCAAGAGCAGTATTACCGTTGGCATAAGCCCGCCGGCCCGATTAACCGAACCATCTCGCGCGTCGGGTATCGGTCGCGCATCCGGCGCGAAAAACCAGCAAATCGCGCGGGATCAAGGGCGCAGGCCTGCCGCGCATCATTGGGCCATCCCCCGGCACGGCGACGGGCCAGGGAAGGCGCAATATTTAGGGGTCGTACAGGGTTGCCGGGATAAAGTGGCCGTCACTGGCGCCCGCTCACGGCACCAAGGCACGTCGATGCGCGGCTCTTTGATCATCGGCGAAAGGGTCCGCGGGGAAGCCTGAACCGTTCGATGGCGAATGGTCCGTTTTTGGGCCCGTTGGATTTACGGGCCGTTGAAAACTCGCTCGGCGGGCCAATCCGCGTCAGAACCGCGCCTGCGGTTGCTCTCACGTTGAACCGCGGGAAACTCGCGGTAGCAACCATGGCTCACACCGACGAAAGCCGTTGTTCAAACATTTTTCAGCAACTTGTTAAAGAGTTTCAAAACGGGCCGCCGCCGCGCTGAAAGCGCGCATTCCTCTTGACAAGAGCCGCGCTGAAAGCGCGCCTTCCTCTTGACGAGGGCCCTGTTGCAAGCACGCCTGTTGCGGGTCGGGCGCTGGCGTCAACGCCTTCCGGTTGGGTAGGTTGATGTTTGGCTCAGGTTTTCCGGTCGTCGCGCCAGACGGCGTTTCCGGCAATTTGGACCAGCGACCCGGTCTTGGGGACCTTACATGGTTTGACGCCAGCATCCGGACGAATTCTTTCGCGCCCCGGCATTGATCGAGCGGGCTTGATGCCTGGGGGAAAACTTTTTGCGAAAGTTTTGCCCAGAGTTTTGCAAAACTCTGGGCAATATCCTTGCAAGGATATTGACGCGGTAGCGTCCGGCACCGGTTGCGGGCATCCAGACAGCGCCGTCGGGTTTTGGTCGCCTTGAATTCAGGTGGTCATTTCTCGGTGAACTTCAACTCGATACGCCGGTTCTGGGCGCGGGCCGCTTCGGTATTGGCCCGGTTGATTGGCTGAAATTCGCCAAAACCCGCCGCCGCCAACCGGTCCGACGGCATTCCTAGGTCTTCGATCATATAGCGCACGACCGAAAGCGCGCGGCCCTGACTTAGCTCCCAATTGTCCTTGAATTCACCGGTTCCGCTCAGCGGAACATTATCGGTGTGGCCGTCCACGCGCAATATCCAGTCAAGCTCGGGCGGTATCTGGTTCGAAATTTCGCGGATCAGCCCGGCGACCCTGGCGATTTCGTGTTTGCCTGTTGGTGCCAGTTCGGTTGACCCGGCGGAAAAAAGGACTTCAGAGGAAAACACGAACCGGTCGCCAACGATGCGAACGCCCTCGCGATTGCCCAGCAGGTCACGCAACTGGCCGAAGAATTCGGATTTGAACTTTTCCAGATCCTTTGCTTCGAGTTCCAGGCGCTTGCGTTCGGCCTCTTCCAGTTCGGCACGGCGGCGCTGTTCTTCGGCAACGCGTTTCTGTTCGGCGGCGACCTGCGCCAGTGCGACATTGAGGTTTGATCCTAGCGCCTCGATCTGCACCTGCGCTTCGGTGTCGCGGGCTTTGGCGTCGTCCAGAAGCGCTTGCAAGGCATTCAACTGCTTGCGCAGCGTGGCGGTCTGCTGGTTCAGCACCGCAATCTGGCGCTGGCTTTCGGCGGACCGCGCCTGTTCCTCGCTCAGCAGATCGTTGGCTTCGGCCAGCAGCACCCGGCGTTGTTCGGCCTTGCTCAAGAGCAGGCCCGCATCCTGTTCCGCCGCCAGCTTTGCGGCCAACGCGGCGGCCAGCCGCTGTTCCAGATCGCCGCGGTCGGCCTCGGCTGCGGCCAGCAACGAGGCACCTTCGTCGCCGGATTGTTCGAGTTGCGCGATCACCGCCGCCAACCGGGCGTTAAGCGCGGCCTTGTCGGTTTCCAGGGTCGAAATCCGGGCCTCGGCGTCGGCACCTGCCAACGTCGCGTTGTCCCGTGCCAGCAACGCAGCGGCGAGCAGGGTATCGACTTCCTTTTTTGCCACTTCCGCCGCGGCCAGCAAGGTGAGCGTATCCTCCGCCTGCTGGCGCTGTTCCTCCAGCGCCAGCGTCATCGCGGTCAGCTCGGCCTGCGATTGTTCCAGCTTTTTCCGCAAGGCCGCCGCCGCCGCTGCTTCGGTCAGGCGGGTTTTTTCCTCTTCGGTCAGCGCGGCTTCGGTGTCGACCAGCCGTTTTCGCAACGCCTCGGCCGCGGCGGCCTCGGCCAACCGCGCCTTTTCCTCGTCTGTCAAATCGGATTGCGAGGCCAAAAGCTGCGCGCGCAACTGCGCCGCCGCCGCCTCGATGGCCAGCCGTTCCTTTTCGCTGTCGCTCAGCCCCGCTTCGAGCACTTCAAGCCGCGCCCGCAATTCGGCCGCATTCAGGATTTCATTGTCGTGGGCGGCACGGCTGGTCGCCAGTTCCGCCGCCATACTGGCGAGTTGCGCCTCAAGTTCGGTCAGGCCACTTTGCGTCGCACCCAGATCGTTTCGCGTGTTCTGCAACGCGGCCAACGCGGTTGTCAGCGACGTGTCGCGCTCTGCCAGCGACGCCCGCGTCTGCGCGATCAACGCCTCCAGCGCCTCGCGTTTTGCAGCGGCAAGACGGGCGGCCTCGGCGCCCGCGTCGATCTCGTCGCGGGCCCGGGCCAGTGCCAGTTGCAGGGCCTCTTGTTCGGTTGCAATGCGCAGATTTTCGGCCTCGGCTTCGGATATCCTGGCGGCAAGGGCGGCATTGTCGCCTTCAAGCCCCTGATTATCCAGAACCAGTTGCGATCGTTCGCTCAGCAACGAGGCGACCTGCGCCTCGAAACTTGCAATCTGGGTTTGCTGGTTCTTGGTCTGCTGCGAAAGCGTGGCGATCAGTGCCGCCTGAACGTCCGCCGTGGAAACCGCTGCCGTCAGTTCGCCGTCCAGCCGGTCAACCTCGACTTCCAGGCCGTCGGATTTCTGTTGTTCGATCCCAAGGGCTTCGGCCAGATTGGCGACCTGTTGGCTGAGATAGTCAAGCTGCGTGTCCTGGGTAGTGATGGTTTCGCGCAGGATATATTGCACGATCATGAAGATCGTGAGCACGAACATCAGTACCAGCAGCAAAGCGGTCATCGCGTCGACAAAGCCGGGCCAGATACCGGTGCTGAATCGATTTTGCCCACCTCGTCGCGTCAAAGCCATATGATCAGACCTTGCCGCGCTGCGCAGCCGATTGCGGTTGGACCGGTGGCTTGCGGCTCAGGCTGCGCACGGATTTGTTGAGCGCGGCCATATCGGCGCGAAGCTCGGCTACAGTATCCTGACGTCCCGCCGACATTTCTTCGAGGATGCGCAACAATTGCACGTCGATGCTGCGCAGGCGCATCCGGCTTTCGGCGTCCGTGGGCTCGTCGGCCTGTTTGACGGCCAGCTCGGCGATTTTCTCCTGCCCGCCCGCAATGCGTTCCAAAAGGCGGTTCTGCTCTGAAATGGCTTGCTGGGCCGCGGCATTGTTGTTCTGGGCCCCCAGCTTGGCGTTCAACTCCAACAGCGCCTGCGTCAACGCCGACAAGCGTTCGCCGGTTTCGGACTGGGTATCCTCGGCCCGGATAAAGGTCTTGTGCAGCTCTTCGACGCTTTCGGCCATCCGGTGAAACGCCACATCCGACGCACCACCGTCAAAAGTGCCGCCAGAAGATTCTCCATCGCCGGCATGGAATCCGACCTGAGTGATGGTTGAAAGCCATTCCTCCAGTTCCCGATAAAACCGGTTCTGGCCGTTGCCGGTGAACAGGTCCAACAGCCCGACCACCAGCGATCCGGCCAGTCCCAGCAGCGACGACGCAAAGGCGGTGCCCATACCGCCAAGCTGTTTTTCCAATCCGGTCATCAGGCGGCCGAATACCTCGACCCCGCCCTCGCCCTCGGACGGGGCCAAGGAACGGATCGTGTCGACCACCGCAGGAACCGTGGTGGCCAGCCCATAAAACGTGCCCAAAAGACCGAGGAATATTGATAGATTGATGATATAGCGCGTGAACTCGCGCCCCTCGTCCAGCCGGATGGCCATGGAATCCAGAATGGAGCGCGACGACGATGCGCTGATCTGGGTGCGCGAGTCCCGCGCCCGCAGCAACGTCGCCAGCGAAACCAGCAGACGCGGCGCTGCGACAAATTCGTGCCCCGCGCGTTGCATCGCGAAACCTTCGATCCAGCTTATCGACGATATGAGCGAAAAAACCTGCCAGAAACAGGAAATCACCCCAATCAGGAACACCGCAATGATCACGCCGTTCAGGTAAGGACTGGTCAGAAAGACCGGCCCGACCGACGGAAATGCAAGCCACGCCCCGACCGAAACCAGACCGATGACCGCCATCATGGTCAGAATCGACCGAACCGGCTGCGAAAATTGCGGCTCGGCCTCTACGTCCGGCTTGTGCATCGATTTGCCCTTACTCGCCCCGTCTTTTTCGTTGGCGCGAACATACTTCGCCCGCCCCGCCGTGCCAACAAACAAGTTCGCAATAGGCAAAAACCCCTTACAAGCCCTGAATATCGTGGCATAATCACCTATATACATGATTATTGGTTCAAATTGGGCGACAAAAGGGGAATTCTGTGAATGATTTCATAGGTATCGGTTCATCGGGCATGACGGCGCTGGTGGTACTGGTCTTTGCCGCCGTCCTGATCGTGATGATGGTCAAGTCCGTCCCGCAGGGCGAGGAATGGACGGTCGAACGGTTTGGCCGGTACACCCGCACGCTGAAACCGGGTCTGCGGTTCCTGGTCCCGATCATGGACAAGGTCGGTGCACGCGTAAATATGATGGAAACCGTGCTGGATATCGAAAGCCAGGAGGTGATCACCCGCGACAACGCGATGGTATCCGCGGATGCGGTTGCATTTTATCAGGTCGTGGATGCTGCAAGTTCCGCCTATGAGGTCAGAAATCTGGAGCGTGCGCTGACGAACCTGTCGATGACGAATATCCGTTCGGTCATCGGCTCGATGGACCTGGACGAAAGCCTGTCCAACCGCGACCAGATCAATTCAAGGCTGCTGTCAGTAATCGACGAGGCCAGCAACCCCTGGGGCGTCAAGGTCACGCGGGTCGAGATCAAGGATCTGTCACCGCCCCCTGATATCAATGACGCGATGGCCCGGCAGATGAAGGCAGAGAGGACCAAGCGCGCCGACATCCTGCAGGCCGAGGGTCAGAAACAATCCGCCATCCTGAAAGCCGAGGGCGAACGCGAAGCGCAGATCCGCGAAGCCGAGGGGCGCAAGGAAGCCGCATTTCTGGATGCCGAGGCGCGCGAGCGCTCGGCCCAAGCCGAGGCCGAGGCGACCAGGATGGTTTCCGAGGCCATCTCTTCGGGTGATATTCAGGCGGTCAACTATTTCGTGGCGCAGCGGTACACCGACGCGCTAAGGGATATCGCTTCGGCGCCGAATGCCAAGACGGTGATGATCCCGCTCGAAGCGTCGGGTCTGATCGGGTCGATCTCGGGTGTTGCAGATATCGCCAAGGCCGTGCTTGGCGATCCTCCGCCCAAACCGGCACCGCCCGCCGCGGCGAAACCCCGCGCCCGCACCGCCAAGCCCTGAACCGGAGGCAATGAATGCAACTGTTCGAAATTCTGCACGGAATCTCGCCATGGTGGTGGGTCGCGTTTGGCGTTGGCCTTGGCGCGCTGGAAATGGCGACGATGTCGTTTTTTCTGATCTGGCCGGCCATTGCGGCGGTGCTGATCGGCGTTCTGCTTTGGGCCGCGCCTGCCATGAGCGGCGAGGCTCAGATCGCGATTTTTGCGGGCGTTTCCGTGATCCTGACCTTCGCTGGCCGGTCGGTCCTGTTGCGTTATGGTGACGGAGGGGCGGAAAATCCGGCACTCAATGCACGGGGGAACCTGATGGTCGGACGCCACGCGCAGGTGGTCGCTTTTTCCGGACCCGAAGGCAACGTCACCATCGACGGCGTGCGCTGGCGCGCGATCTGGCCCGAAGACGGCGGCGCCGAACCCGGCGCGACCGTCAAGGTGACCCGCGCCGAGGGTATGACCCTGTTTGTCGAAACCACCGACTAGCATTCGGCCAGACGGTGTTGCCGGTTTTCGCCCAATTCTGAACTCGCCGAAGGAAATGCGGCGGGCAGACGGGCGCGGTCAGAACGCGCGCGGTGCGCCAAATCTGCGATCATGGCGTTGTGCTGGGGACGTGTCCCTGCCAATCGCGAAAATCCCACGCGTGCGACCGTCGGATTTCGACGGTTGAAAATATCCCCGCCTTGGCTGAAAGGGCCAATTTCGATCGAGGGCGCGGCCCGGCGGGCGGACGACCCTCGTGAATGCAAGACGCGGTGGGCCGGTCGCCTTTTGATCGCTTTGCCGGGTCATTCGGGACCGCCGGCTGCGTGGCAGGGTCAATCGATCCATCGGCGCGCCGGTCCCCCGGCCCTTGAACCCGTCGATCCATTGGTGATCCGGTCGATCAGATTGCAGGTCCGACAGGATATCCGGTCACCTGGTCGCCCGGTGTATCGGTCATCCAGCCTACGTGTCAATCGGTTCGCCAGTTTATCAGTCTGCCAGTCTACCAGTCTGCCAGTCTGCCAGTCCGCCAGTCATCCGGTCTGCCAGTCTACCAGTCCGCCAGTCATCCGGTCTATCGGTCTACCGGTCCACCAGTCATCCAGTCATCCAGTCATCCGGTCATCCAGTCATCCGGTCTACCGGTCTACCGGTCTACCGGTCTACCAGATATCCGGAATTCCGGATATATTGGAACGCAAGACCATGTTATTAGGCATTTTTATCTGTTTAACGATTTGGTGAAACATCGGTCGAAATGTCCTTGGGATAGTGGCACCACAGTTGCCTCAACGGACATGAATTCCATCAATCGGACGCCCGCCCGCAGCGACTTGGGAACCGACCGCCCGGGCATCGACCCGGATCCGCACGCGGATTATCATATCCCTGCCGCCGTCGATCTGCCCGCGGCCTTCGCGAACCATTCAGCCCGCGACCGCAAGGGCCCTGACCCGGGATTCCAGCCAGTTCAGGTCCCGATCCTCGATCCCAAGCTCGCGCAAATGCGCCGCGGTATTGACCAGATATTCGGTGTTCGTGCCGCGCCCACCGGTTGCCGCTGCGATGATTGTGGCCTGATCTTCAAGATCGAGCGACCCGCAATATTGAACGTGGTCCCGGTCGATCACGTAGCAGACGGCGCGTACTTTTCCCCCGCCCCGCAGCGTCACGGGATGCACCTGTTCCAGATAGGCCGACGAGACCAGCTCGCGCGCGCGCAGATTGGCGATCGTCACCGTTGCATGTTCAGGTTCAACAAAGAACGCCATCCCGTCGCAGCCCTCGCCCGCGGCGCGGTCCAGTGCCAGCACCAGCCCTGGGTCGGCCTCGGTTCCGCGGTGATGGATCGAACGCATGCAGAATGAACGCGCAAAGCCGTCCAGATACGCGATTTCCGAGCGTGAGAACTCGAATTCCGGTTTCCACAGCAACGAACCGTATCCGAACACCCAAAAACCATTTTCCACCATGCATCTGGCTCCTTTCGACCGGCGGTGTATAAACAGCGCCGATCGGGGACAAGGGGATTCGCGGATGCGGGTATTGCTGGGGGTGGTCGCGGTTCTGGCCGCGCTCTGGTCGGGCTGGTGGCTGATCGGTTCGACGGCCAAACAGAACGCAATCGATTCCTGGCTGAACCAGCGGCGCGCGGCGGGGTGGACTGTTGCCTATTCCGATTTTCGGGTCGTCGGATTTCCCAATCGGTTCGATAGCCGGTTCACCGGTCTTGAGCTGCACGATCCGATCTCGGGTCTTGGCTGGAAAACACCGCTATTTCACATATTGGCGCTTTCGTACCGGCCCAATCATATCATCGCGGCCTTCGCCAATTCGCAGATCGTTTCGCTTCCGCTTGAAGACGTCACCATCGAAAGTTCCGAGATGATGGCCAGCGTCACGTTTGAGCCCGACACCCTGCTGGCCGTTCGCGAGACATTGCTGCGCACCAAGGCCCTGCGGATGGTCGGCGAAAGCGGTTGGCAGATGGGGGCACGATCGCTCGACCTTTCGACGCGGCGAAACGCGGGAACGGCCTTTGCCCATGATGTGGTGTTTGATGCGGTCTCGGTCGCCCCGACCGCGGCGTTTCGCCGAAATCTCGACCCCAAGGGGAGGTTGCCTGCCCAAATTGCCCGCGTATTCCTGGACATGGTGCTGGGCTTTGACGCCCCCTGGGACCGGGTCGCCATCGAAAGCGGTGCGCCCGAGGTCACGCGAATATCGCTCAACGGCCTGAATGTGGTCTGGGGCGATCTGGGTCTGGCGGGGTCCGGTGCGCTGGACGTGGCACCAGACGGGGTGATCAGCGGCCGCATTGATCTCGAAGTCCGAAACTGGCCCGGTGTTCTGGACCTGTTTGCCTCAACCGGCGTCCTGCCGGTCGAGACCATCGGAACCATCCGCGCGGGCCTGACACTGCTGACGTCGGGATCCGCCGACCCGACCCTGCTCAGGGTGCCGCTGATCCTCTCGGACGGCGCGATGGCGCTTGGCCCGGTCCCGTTGGGAGGGGCCCCGTATTTTGTCCGCAAGCGGAACGAATAGCCTTTCCCGGCGCTTACCGGCAATACGGACCACTGCGATAGCGCGCCGTGTCAAAATGGAAATGATCACGATGATGGCTGTCGGAATCCGGGCCCAGCACTGTGCCGAAAGGCCCGCAGGCGGCGGCGTGAAGGCGCTGCAACACGCGTTTGTCGCGACGATCCTTCCAGCCGTCCAAAATGGTGATGCGGCTGCCATCCGCCAGATTGATCGCAGATATGTCGATGGCGTGGCCCTGCGCATGTTCGGACAACTTGGCGCCCGGGCGGCTGTTGCGGGTGCGGCAGGCATAGTGCGACGGCACCGAAAGCGAACGGACACCGCCCCCCCGATTACGGATCGCCGGTTTGAGCGACTGGCGCACCCAGCCGGCCAGGGTTCGGGCGGTATCGCAGTTCAGGATGGCTTTCTGGCTAAGCTCGATCCCGTCCACCGCCCAAACGCGCACCGGTTTTTCGATGCCGCAGCCGGTTCTTCCGCCGTAAATCCGTGCAAGCTTTTCGCCCTTGATGCGGGGATCGTTGCAAATCGTGCCCATCCGCGCAACGGCCACCGGATCCGAACTGGTCCACGCGGCGGAGCCCGTGGCTTGCGGTTTGGGCAGCCGTGCGACCCTGACCAACCCGCGCGGCCTCGGCCCGGGCCGGGGCGAGGAATATACCGGTACCGTGCTGGCCAACGCCGGATGTTCCGGCAACCGGACAATTGGCGCAGAATAGGTTGCGACGCCCCTGGGTCTGGGCCGGATCGATGACCGGTAATAAACGTTCACCGGTGGCTGGCGGGTTGCGACCGCAATCGCGACCATACGCGGTTTTGGTCGCGGCGACCGTTCGGGCGCATTGGCAAACACAGCAGCCGGTGCCGCCAGTATCAAAACCAAGACATACGCCCCGACTGCCCGCATTGCCTGCCTATTCTTGGTTCGGCGCCCGACCGAAGTTCGGCGCATCCGTGTCCTGCCCGGCTTTGATGATACCACGGCGAACGCTGCGTGTCCGGGTGAAATAGTCAAATAATTGCTGACCGTCGCCACGCCGTATCGCACGTTGCAGATCGAACAGTTCCTCGGTGAAACGCCCGAGAATTTCCAGCGTCGCCTCTTTGTTGTTCAGGAACACATCGCGCCACATGGTCGGGTCCGATGCCGCGATCCGGGTGAAATCGCGAAACCCGGCGGCAGAATAATTGATGACCTCCGAATTGGTGACCCTTTGCAGATCATCGGCCACGCCCACCATCGTATAGGCGATCAGATGCGGTGCGTGACTGGTGACCGCCAGAACCAGATCGTGGCGAACGGCGTCCATGATATCGACATTGGCGCCCAGCCCCTGCCACAGGGCGCGCAACCGTTCGACGGCGGCCGCGTCCGAACCTTCGGGCGGCGTCAGCAGGCACCAGCGATTGTGAAACAAGGTCGCAAAAGCGGCGCGCGGCCCGGAATGCTCGGTTCCCGCCAGCGG
>Ga0114932_10003520_pt1 | contig 15276 bp, 12 predicted proteins | sample 2SBtaG_2_FD_87286 | JGI IMG/M metagenome (GOLD analysis project Ga0114932, IMG submission 87286) | Deep subsurface microbial communities from Kolumbo volcano to uncover new lineages of life (NeLLi) - 2SBTROV12_ACTIVE470 metaG | ecosystem: Environmental > Aquatic > Marine > Volcanic ...
GAAGTACTACAGCGGCGCGACCTCGATCCACTTGGGGCCCTTGCAGGGGAACGTCACGGTGGGCGGCGCTGCCGTGAGGATTCACGCGCCCTACGAGACGAACGGCTGGCCGATCGCCGCGGTGACCACCGGGCGCGACGTGACCGGGGACGGCTACGACGACGTGCTCTTCGGCTACGCCGTCGACGGCGCCTGGCAGACCAAGGTCACCCTCTGCCTCGTGCCCGGGACCTGGAACCTCGACCCGACGCAGTCCCCCTGCCAGGAAGGAAGCCGCATCGAGGAGCCCGCGGGTGGGACGATCTCGAGCTCTGCCTTCGAGGACATCGACGGCGACGGCCAGGCCGAGATCCTGGTGGGCGGTGAGAACAGCGAAGGCGCGAGGAGGCTATGGGTGCTCGACGCACTCGAGCTGGAGGGCGTGGCGGACGCCGAGGCAGACGCCCGCTCCGTGGTGTCGCCCGAGACCTGGGAGAACTTCTCCCCAGGCTCCCTGGTCACCCTCTCCGACGAGCTCGGTCTGCTCGGGGTGGTGCGGGTGTGTACGGCGACCTACGACTGCGACGACCTCGCGCTCCTCGACCTCGGCCGGCTCTGAGCCGGGGGGGCCTGGTTTGCCCTGAAGCGGTCACGGCCCTTCCATCGGGCACGCGCCTAGTTGAGCGGTTCGTTAGTAGCGAACCGCTCCCGCGCGGACCGCGCGCGGCGGCCGAAGGCCGGGGGGAGCGCGCCCAGCGCGCGGTGCGGGGCTGGCCCCCGCAGGAGTCAGTAGTTGAGAGGGCTCGTTACCTACGAGCCTGTCAACAAGGTCGCCGTCACCACCGCTGTCGTCGCTGATCTCTTCGGGGGCGCTCGGGCGTCGCCGTCGCCGCCTCGACGGTCGTCGTGTCCCGCCCGTCGATGCCGGTTGTCGCGGCCCTCCCCGGTCTCCTCCTCGCCTCCAGCACGGGCGCCAGGACGGGCCCGCCCGCCCCTCTCAGAAGGGGTAGCTGAAGCGGGTCGAGGTGCGGACCGCCGTCGGCTCACCGTCGATCATCGGGGGCTCGAAGTGCCGGTCGAGCAGGGCCTCGTAGCTGATCGGCTGGAGCTTCTCGGGGCACCAGCTGACGTCCGCGTGGAAGGTCTCGCCCTCGGCGTCGATGTAGAGCGTGGCGCGGCAGCTGGGCTGCTGGCCGGGCTGCAGGTCCCGGGGGTCCTGGCGGTGGAGCGCGAGCGGCGCGAGCGGCGTGAGCTGCTCGAAGGCGAGCCACGGGAGCGTGTCGGGCTCGGGTGCGTCGCTGGGGTAGCCGGGGAGCGCGGCCTCGACGGCCTCGGGAATCTCCCTCGGCGGAGCGCCGACGAGCCGGAAGAGCACGGGGATTTTCGTGGTGTAGCGCCTGGCTTCGCCCTCGATCCGCAGGGGTTCGTGGTGCCAGGTCTTCGCCGCTTCGAAGACCGCGCCGCGGACCACCGTCGGACAGGACACGAACTCCAGCCATGCCGGGGCGCCGACCTCGTCGACCTCCAGCTGGATGCGGCACTCGATCTCGTGGGCGTCGAGGGCCTTGGCGGCGGCGGGGAAGTGGGGGTCCCGGAAGCCGGGCTGACGCACGTACGGCATCGTCGGCTCGACGTCGATGGAGGCCTTGCCGCGCCGCGTGCGGCGGAAGCGCACCTCGGTGCCGATCAGCCAGGTGCCTCGTTGGTCCTCGACCTCGTAGCGCCAGCTCGGCAGAGTGGTCTGCAAGGCCTCGGCGTACGCCGCCGCGCAGCCGCTGACCTCGGGTCCGGTCAACCGGCCGTCTTGCGCCAACAGCGCCACCACGAGGCAGCGCTCGTCGACCGGGTGCTCTCCGGGGGGGAACTCCGGCAGCGGCGCTTCGCGCGGCATGATCGCGTGGGCCTCCGGCAGCTCCTCCCAGTGGGCGGGCGGTGCGGCGAGCGCAGTCGCCAACCAGATCACGAGCCCTGCGCTTCACGGGTCCGCGCCCGCATGCCGCCCAGGAAGATGACCTGCCTGGCCACCGGGAGGTCGCCCTGAAGGTGGGGGTCGGGATCGTGCCGCTGAACTGGCCTCACACGGTGATTCTCGCACGATGTGAGGCAGCTCGACGGGGTGTTCCGGGCGCTTGGGCGGGGCGCGGTCGGAGCAGGACAGAAAGGAGGGAACCGAGCACGCGCACCTCCGTGGTCGTCCCACCACGGTGGCGGGGTGCAGCACGGTGCCCGGTTCCCTCCACCGGCAGCTACTCCGTCGGGCACTCGTCGTCGTCACCTCCGCTGTTGTCGTTGCCCTCTTCGCGATCGCTCAGGCCGTCGTCGTTGGAGCCGTTTCCGCCCTCGACGGCGGTCGTGTCCTGCCCGTCGACGCCGTTGTCGCGGTCCTCCTCCGCCTCGTCGTCGTCGCCCTCGGGGTCGTCCTCGGGGTCGCCGTTGGACACGTCGGGGGGATCGCCGTTCTCCGGCTTGAAGGCGAACTTGCCCCAGGTCAGGAAGGACGCCGGGCAGTTGGTCGCGTCCGCGCCTTCGACCTCGGCCGTGGCCCCCAGGGTGAGCTTGAAGGTCAGGCCGCCGCCTGCGCTGCCCAGCTTGTTCTCCAGCCCGGCCGTGGGCTCGGCGGTGCCCTCGGCGCTGCTGCCGAACTCCGCGCCCACGGTCAGGGCGCCGCCGCCCTCGGTGTTGTCGACGCAGGGGCAGGCCTTGTTGACCTGGGCGAAGCTGGTGACCTCCTGGGCCTCGCAGTCCTCACAGGTCGGCTCGAGGCCGCAGGTGACGTAGCCGATGTCCACCATGTCCCCCACGACGATCACCGACATGCCCTGAGCGATGGCGTCCTCCATCATCGCCAGGAGCCACGCGTTGTACTCGGCAGCGGTCATGTCGGCCTCGGCCTCGGGCCAGCCGAAGCCGGGGAGCTCGATCAGGTCGAAGTCGTCCTCGCCGCGCGGGTCGTAGCCGGTGTCGAAGTCCGCATCACGGAGCGGCAGCGTCGACCCGGCCGGGACGAAAGGGGTGGTGTCGGCCACCCGCATCGCGAAGGACATGCACCCGTACCCCAGCTCCGCCGCCTCGGGCAGGTACCAGCGCACGAAGGTGTGACCGTCGTCGTTGGTGAGGGTGTTCGGCTCGCCGTCGCCGTCGGTGTCGCGGATCGCCAGCTCCAGCGGGGTGTCGCCCACCCACAGGATCACGCGGGTGTTCCACACATCCTCGTAGCCGCCGCCGAGGATCTCCAGCCGCCCTTGGCGCGGGTCGACGTACCCGAGCTGCACCCCGGCCTCCGTCGCAGCAGCGTCGAGCGCCTGGTAGCTCGCCTCCGACTCCTCGTCGGAGATCGAGCTCAGCCTCTCCGCTCCCTCTGCGAGCCGGGCCTGGTGCTCCTCGGTGACGAGGGCTTCGCGTTCTGCGTGCTGCTCGGGCAACACGGTGGAGTCCATGACGGACTCCTGCGCCAGGACGGCGCTGAACAGGATCGAGAACATCTGTACCTCTTCTGGTGGGTTGTGGGGTGTGGCGCACATGGCTCACAGGGCGGTGCGATGCGTCCGCCGTGCCACCCTCATCGAGTCGTGATTTCATGCACTTGCAGCCGGAGTGGGTGTCGAAAGCTGACACCCTCCTTCGACACCTTCGACACCCCCTGCACGGGCGGCTGGAGACGGTCGACCCGTGCACGGGTGGCCCTTGACCCCGGACGGCGATGGGCCCCTGCGTCCTCCATGGCTGGATCCAGAGGCGTTCGAGCGGGCAAGACAGGCGGCTGGAGGGTCGTCCGGCGCGCATGTGGTCTCCGACCTCACCCTCCAGGCCGCGGCTGTTTACCCCGCAGTGGCAGCGGTCCGGCGGTCGACTCAAGCTGGCGGCGGGTTCGTCCAGCTGATCCCAGCGGGGGCCAGAGCTTGTTGACGTGTGCGCGACTGGCGCGTGCGGTGTGAGGTGCTCGAAGGCGAGCCACGGGAGGGTGTCGGGCTCGGCGTGATGGGCGTCCCGCGGCTTCGCCACCCTTCGAGTCGCCGATCGAGCCGACCGCTCCCCTCGGCCGGAAGCACCGGGAAACCACGCTCGGGCGCTGAGAACGGTCAGGAAGCCACGTTTTCGGCGGAGCGAGCGCCCAAGCTGGCCGGATCCGGCTGGTTCGGGCCCGATCCCGGGTCCAAACCGCAACAAACGTGGTTTCGCGACCGTTCCCAATGGGTCGCCGTGGCTTCCGGGTGGTTCCGCGCTCCGGTGCTCGAGACGAAAGCACCGCTCGAGGCGTCAGCTGCGGGCGTGGTCATCGATCGGCACCTCCGACCGCAAGGGGCTCGCGCTCGCGGCCGCCGGCTCGGGCCGCGGTGGCGAGGCGCCCCGCGGTCACACTCGACGCTGTGCGCGACCGGACCGCCTACGCGTCGTCGTCCTCGGCATGGTGCTCCTCGCCCTCGTCCCCGAAGCCCGGGGAGCCGAGCCGGCCTCCGACGAGCGACCTCCGACCCCCGTTCCGAGCCGCGCGACGCGCTTTCAACCGCCGAGCACCCCGAGCACCTCGCGCGCCGCCGCCGCCTCGTCGTCGCGCACCCGCACCTTGAGCGCACAGACCACCGCCCGCCGTGCGGCGACGCCCGCCGGCCAGTTCGTCGGGTAGCCCTGGTCGCAGTCCGGGCGCCCTTCCTCGCTCTGCTTGATCGAGCGGCACAGCAGGTCGACGACCTCCAGCATCAGCGGCCAGCCCTGGCCGGGAGGCGGGCACATGTCCTCGTCCCACATCTGCTGCTGCCGGCTCTCGTCGACGCAGCGGGTCACCGTCGACAGGCTCGCTGGCCCGGGCTGCTCGAGCCAGGCCTGCACGCGATCGAGCTGGACCAGCGCGGTCGGGTCGTGGCCGAGGTCTTCGAACAGCCCCAGGCCGTAGTCGCGGGCTTCCACGAGGCCCTGCTCCAGCGCGAAGGGGTGCACGTGCCGGGCGCAGGCCAGCACCGCCCGGGCGCGCGCCTCCGGCCCCAGGTCGAGCGCGTCGAACACCGTCTCCACGGCGCGCTCGTACACGGTGACGCTGTGCTCCCACCAGGCAAAGGACCGGGCGTCCGCGGCCTCGACGGCGGCCTCGAAGTCCGCCTGGGACCAGAGAGAGCGGTCCGTGCCGTCGCTACTCGCGTTCATGGCCCCATCGTAACCGAATGGCGCCCCAGACTCGCCCAGCGCCAGCCTACCCCGACGGCTCGCGCCGCCACCCACCACGAGGGGCCGCCCGCGAGCAAGAACCCCACCACCCGGCTACGCCAGGACCATGATCGTCCTCGTCACCGGCTGCCGCTCCGGCTTCGGCCTGCTCATCGCCGTGTCCGCCGCCCGCGCGGGCCACACCGTGTACGCCGGCCTCCGCGACCTCACCACCGCGTCGGCGCTCGTCGAAGCCGCCGGCGATCTCGACGTGCGTCCGGTGCAGCTCGACGTCACCTCGCCCTCGGAGCGCGCCGAGGTCGTCGCCGCCATCACCGCGGAGCACGGCCGCGTCGACGTGCTCGTCAACAACGCCGGCATCGCGGTGGGCGGGCCGCTCGAGGAGCAGTCCGAGGCCGAGCTGCGCCGGGTGTTCGAGGTCAACTTCTTCGGACTCTGGGAGCTCACCCGCCTGGTGCTGCCCGGCATGAGGGACGAGCGGTCCGGCCTGATCGTGAACGTCACCAGCATGGCCGGGCGGATGGCCCTCCCCTGCCTGGGCTCCTACGCCGCCTCCAAGCACGCGGTGAAGGGCCTCACGGAGGCGCTGCGCATGGAGCTCGACGGGCTGGGCGTGCGCGTCACCAACGTCGAGCCCGGGCCCTACGCCACCGACATCTTCGGTCGCAACAAGCGGCTGGCCGAGGACCTCGACGAGGCCGGGCCCTACGCCGACCTCGTCCGGCAGCTCGACCGGATGAGCGAAGCCGTGCTCACGCGGTCGGGCGACCCGCAAGACGTCGCCGATCTGGTCGTGCGGCTCATCGACGACCCCGCGCCGGCGCCTCGCTACGCGCTCGGTCCCACCACCCGCATCCGTCGCTTCCTCCGCTGGGCCACCACCGACGCCACCTTTGAGCGGGTCATCCTCGGCCGCATCCGGGGCAGCTGAGCGCGACGCACGGTGAGGCGCCGCGCCGAGGCGGTACCCTCAGCCGATGATCCTGCTGCTCGCCTGCGCTGTTCCCACCCCGCTCGAAGGCGCGCTCGAGGTGCTCACCTACAACGTGCACGGCCTGCCGCCCGAGATCACCGGGGACGACACCGGGGCGCGCCTGGAGGCGATCGGCCCAATGCTGGCCGACTACGATCTCGTGGGCGTGCAGGAGGACTTCGACGCGGAACGCCACGAGCTCCTGGCCGCGGCCTCCGGTCAGCCGGTCGTGGCCTGGTTCGGTGCGCTCTTGGAGCCCGAACGCTTCTATGGGTCCGGCCTCGCGGTGCTGACCGGGCTGCCGGCCTCCCAGATCTACGCGGAGCACTTCACAGCCTGCAACGGCACCGTCGACGGCGCGTCGGATTGCCTCGCGTCCAAGGGCTTCCAGGTGGTGCGGCTGTCACTGGCCCACGGCGTCGAGCTCGACGTCTACAACACCCACCTCGAGGCCGGCAGCGGCGAGGACGACAACGCGGCCCGGCAGGCCCACGTCGACCAGCTCGTGGCGAGCCTGAACGGGCGCTCCGAGGGTCGGGCCGTGGTCTTCACGGGCGACACCAACCTGCACCTGTCCGACCCCGTCGACGCCCCGCTCCTGGACCAGCTCCGAGACGACGCGGGCCTGATCGACGCCTGCGAGAGCGTGGGGTGCGACGAACCCGATCGGATCGACCGCATCTTCGTGCGGAGCGGCTCCGACCTCGCCCTGGAGGTCGTCGACTGGGCCGTGGACGAGCGCTTCGTCGACGCCGAGGGCCTGCCGCTGTCGGACCACGACGCGATCCGCGCGACCCTCCGCTGGGAGCGCACCCGCTGACCCGGCTCGTGAGGGCGTGCCCTCTCAGCCCACGCTCGGTGGCGAGCCCGCCGAACCGCCCGTCGGCCACTGCACGAGCGCGAAGCCGGCGCCCCCCGCCGCCACCAGCCCACCCAGGGCCTGCGACACGGCCCCCGGGTCGGGCATCTGGGCCACCGCGAAGGTGGTCATCAGCGCAGCGCTCCCCAACACCACCCACAGGATCGCCGGTCGGCTCCGGTCCAACGACAGGCTCGCCACGCCCAAGGCCACCAGCAGCTCGTAGCAAGGACCGTCGAAGGCCATCGACGCCATCGGATGGTCGAAGGGGACCGGAAGCGTGACGAGCGAGACCACGGCCCGCACGGCCAACATCAGGGCCGCCACGGACAGGGCGACGCGGACGGGAACCGAGAGCTGGGCGGACAGGACACACCTCCGCCCCTTCCATGCCGCGCCGCAGGCCGATGGATCACTCCAGGCGCCACCTCTGCACAGCTCCCGCGCCCCCATCGGCCAGCGGGGCGGCGCTGAAGAGCTCCGCCCGGCCGTCGCTGTCGCCGTCCCAGGTGACCAGCGCATGGCCCCGTAGGTCCGGCGCAGCGTCGCCCACCTGCACGCCCTGCGCCGACGCGGCCTGCCATCCGGGCGCCAGGGCATCGAACCACCAGACCGCGCCCTCCGTCGAAGGCGCCACGCGCACCTGCGACCCACCCGGCGCGCCGACGACCAGCTCCTTCAGGCCGTCCCCGTCGTGATCCACGGCCACCAGGGCGGTGCCGAACCAGGTGCCGACGTCATGGTCCACCACGTGGTCGGCATCGGCCAGCCTCACCCGGCCCCCGAGGGTGGCCGCATCCGAGAACACGCCCACGCGCGCTGCGTCCGGCGCGCCCACGGCGAGGTCGACGCGCTCGTCGTCGTCGAGGTCCGCAAGGAGGATCTGGAGGTCCGTCCCGTCGGCACTGTGGCTCTCCACGACGAAGCGAACGCTGTCCGCGCTCGGTTCCCCGGACCCCTCGACCAGGTACAGCAGCGCCGAGGTCCCATCGAAGGCGGTCACCGCCAGCTCGTCGATCCCGTCTCCGTCGACGTCCCCTCCCGACAGCGAGCGCCCGAGCTGGGCCCCCCAGGGATCGGCCTCCAAGGTGTAGTCCGCCTCGCTCAGCGACCGCACCCCCGGTCCCATCACCAGGTCGGCGCCCGAGAACACCGAGACCGTGGAGAGCTCCGCCAGCCAGTCGCCGTAGACCAGGTCGTCGAAGCCGTCCCCGTGCAGGTCGAGGGAGGCGTGGCCCGTAGCATAGCCGTCGCCGCCGGTGCCGACGATGCGCACATCGGACTGCTGGAGCGCGAGCTGGTCGGGCATGGAGGGAGCGTCGAGGAAGATCGCCACGTTGGTGGCCACGCCCCCCCAAGCGCTGGACGGGCTGCCGAAGGCGAGGAGCTCCCCCGCGCCGTCCCCGTCCAGATCGCCGAGCTCCGCGTGCCCGCCGCCGACGAAGCCCCAGTCCTCGCCGAGCAGCGAGGTGCTGGCCTGCCCCGAGATGGCGTGGTCGCCGTCGGTCACGCTGGGAGGCACCACGTACAGCCCGCCCTGGTAGCTCTCGCCCAGGTACATGCCGCCGGTGACGAGCTCTGCAAGGCCGTCGCCGTCCAGATCGGCCGTGGTCAGGGAGAAGCGGTAGCCGAGGTGGTCACCTTCCCGCCCCAGCAGGTTGGCGGCCAACGCCACCGCCGGACCCTGGTCGCCGCCGTCGACGCTCGAGGGACGGGTGTCCAGCGGCTCGCCGGAGTCGACCCAAGCCTCCGCCGGCACGGCGGCACCAGCCGGGGAGCCACTGTCGTAGAGCCGAACCTCGGTGTCACAGCCCGCCGGGAGGACCAGCAGGCTCAGGATCGGAGACAGACGCGCCATCGATGCAGTCTAGCAACCGCGCAGCCACTTCGGGGGGCGGAGCGTCAACCTTCGACAGCTCGATGTTGGCTCGCCCGCAGTCGCCGAGGGCCTGGGCGTACACCGCAGCCTGCAGCCGAGCATCCTGTTCACGGGGCACCGGCCCGCACGATCCATCGAGGTAGGCGTCGAGAGCCTGGAGCGCCGGCTGCCAGGCGCCCTTCGCACCGAACGCCACCGCCAGCTCGTAGCGCAGCTCGCCCGCCACCGCGCTGCAGTCGGGAGCCACGGCCAGCCCCTCCGTGGTGGCGGCGATCGCTCCCTCGATGTCGCCGGCGTCCTGCAGCGCCTGGGCGCGGGCCAGCAGCCCCGTCGGCGCCGTGGGCAGGCAGGTGCGCATCGCCCCCGCCGCCAAGGTCTCCTCGTGAGCCCCCGCACAACGCACGAAGGCGTCCGCGCCCGTCACGGAAGCCGAGGTCCCCAGGGCGTCGCGGCGAACGAGGAGCCGGCCCGCGCGGCCCCAGACCTCGAGCTCCGGGGTGCTCACGGTCGTGCGTTCCCACAGGGGTTCGACCGCCAGCGCGAGGGTGCCGACGCGCCACGCGACGCGCAGCTCGGCGCGTTCGGCGAACGCGGTCCCGTGCCCCTGGACCGTCCAGGCCACGCCCTCGAAAGCCGGCGCCAGCCCCGGTTCCAGGGCCACGGTGCGGGACGCTGGCCCCCGTGGCCACGCCGCGAACAAGGCGCAGGCCGCCGCGAGACCAACCAGGGCGGGCCAACGCCAGGCCCGGCGAGGATCCGGCGCCGAGCGGAACCGGCGCCAAGCCCGTTCGACGTCGGCGTCGCTGGGCTCCGTCGCGTCGCGCAGCCTCGCCAGGAGCTCCGGAAGGTCGCTCACTGGTGCACCTGCAGCAGCGCGACCAGGCCCAGACCGAGGCCGGTCGCGAGGCGCTCGAAGTGCGCGCGCCCGAGCCGCAGCCGGCTCTTGACCGTGCCGACCGGCACGCCCAGCAGCTCGGCCGCTTCGCTCTGGCTGCGCTCCTCGAGGTCACAGAGCACCATCACCTCGGCCTGGCGGGCCGGGAGGCGCGCGAGCAGGCGTCGCACGGCCCGGATCTCCTCCAGGCCTTCGGTCAGCCGATCCGGCGTTCGGCCACCATCCCGCGCGGCCGGGCTCGGCTCGCCCACCCAGCGCCGCCACCAGACCCGGCGCCGGTGCCGCGCGACCGTGCGCCGGACCACGCCATACACCCACGCCGGAAAGCGGGCCGCATCGTAGACCCGGCCCAGCGTGCGCGAGACCGTGATCAGGGCTTCCTGCGCCGCGTCATCGACGTCGATGAGCCCGTGGCCCAGGCGGTCCGTCCAGGCGAGGATGATCGGCAGCCAGGCGCGCAGGAGCTCCTCCTCGGCTCCCGGGGAGCCGTCTCGGTAGGCGTGGAACAGGTCCGGCGAAGGAAGTGGCCGGGTCATCACCCCTTCCATGCCGCGAAGGCGCCGCGCGGATCAGTCGCGCCGCGCCAGACCAGCTCCAGCGACGCGCCGGTCGCCGGCAACTGCCCGACCGGTTCGTCGTTCAGGAACACCGGAACCGACAACACGTCGTGGGCGAGGGAGGCCTCGATCCCGGGCCAGGCCCCCCGCGGGGCCCACCCGAGTGCCGCGACGACCGTCGGCGAGGTGCTCCGCGCCACCACCCGTCCCTGGTGGGTCGCCCGCCAGATCGACACGGCGGGACCAGCCGCGACCGAGAGTCCATGGGGGCCCTGCCAGGCGAGGGGCGCCTGCACGGCCAGGCGCTGCAGCTCCAGGCTGCGGCCCGCAAGCTCCAGTCCGGCACCCGGCGTCACGACCAGGTCGACGCGCTGGGCCAGGCGACGGTCCAGGTGACGGGACAGCCCCGCGCGTGCTTGTGCCGACGGCGCAGCGCCTGCGACCACCAGCCCGGCGCCCCCGGCAGCGCTCCACCTCGGCACCGCCGCGCGGGCCGGCGACAGCTCCAGCCGCGCCACGTCGGCGGCGATGTCGACCGACACGTGCATCGAGCGCACGGGCACCGCGGTGGGGGGCTGCACCTGGCTGGGCGCCGGGCCGGCCGCCACGGCCCTGGGCGCGGGCCGCGACGGCACGGGCGTCGCCCGGATCTCCGGGGTGGGGAGCTCCGGGAGGTGGAGGTCGGCCTCTCGGAGCAGGCTCCGTCCGAGCAGGGCGACCGCGTCCGCGTCGTCCAGCGTTGCCGGAGGGGTGACCCGCGTGACGCGAAGGACCTGGTCGCCACGCCGCACCTGGAGGCGGCCGTCGACCTGCAGCTCGATGCACGGCTCCTCCTCGGGACAGACGTCGGCGAGCTCCAGCCCGGCGTGCTGGGCGGCCTCGCGAAAGTCGACGGCGGCGTCGACGACCAGGGACGGCACGGCCAGAGCGACGGCGATCAGCAGTGCGGTGGGCACGGTCCAGCCTACCGCGTCGGGCGGCGACGCTCGGCCCCCACCGGTTCGTGCTTCAGAACGACACGTACCGGAGGCTGCCCATGGGCGTGCCGTCGAGCAGCGCCACCGCGACCCGTCCGCCCGCGATCACCACGAGCACGACCAGCCACCACCACTCGCCGTCCGGTGACGGGATGTTCCCGTCAAGCGTCTGCCGGGTCGGCGCAACGGGTGCTCAGAAGAGCGCCACCACCCCGGCGCCCAGGCCGTCGCGCGGAACCATGCGCGCCTCGCCCAGCACTGCGGTCAGTCCCTCGACGTCGCAGCGTTCCCCGTCCTGGAGCCCACCCAGATCCAGCTCCCAGACCACCTGCCCCTCGGGCGTGACCTCGCGGACCAGGTTGTTGGGGCTCGAGAAGCCCACCAGGTGGTGGCCGCTCGGCAGCTCCTGCACCGTGCCGAGCGCGTCGGACTGGATGCAGTCGCTCCGACCGTAGCTCCAGAGCTCGGTGAGCGTCTCGGTCTGGCGATCCACGCTGTACCGCGCGGCCCAGGCCCCCGAGTTGCCGTCGTTGAAGACCAGGATGGAGCCATCGTCCGCCCAGTGGATGTCGTGCGCCCTCGAGAAGCCGACGAGCGCGTCGCCCGCCAGATCCACCACCGGCCAGGTCGCGAAGTCCACCTCGGCGCCGCTGGCCGAGACCTCCAGCACACTCTCGAGGTTGTGCAGGCTGTAGAGGCAGGTCCCCGTCTCGACATCGCAGTCCATCGAGTTGGCGTGGTGCACGTCGCACGCGTCCTGGTAGTACGACCCCTCGTGGCAGCTGCCCTGGTGGCCGAGCGTGGAGCTGTGCCACACCGTCACGTCGGCGCCCTCCAGCGCGCTCACGACGAGCCGCTCGAAGGCGACCGGAAGGGTGTCGCCTTCCTGCAGGACCGGGTTCAGCCCGGTCCACGCGACCAGACCGGGAGCCGGTTGGCTGAAGAGGTGGTGCCCCATGGGGGTCGGCAGCTCCAGCTCTGGGGCCCCGTCCCAGCCGAAGCGCCAGATGGCGTTGTCCTGCATGCGCTCGGTGGTCAGGACCGGTGCGTGACCGGCCCAGAGCCCGACGAGCACGCCCGAGCCGTCGAGCGCCGCCTGGGCCGAGACCGGCGCCGAGTCGCCGAGGCCCGCGTCGTCGAGCTGCCAGAGCACCGCGCCGCCGCCGGTCGCCAACACCACCCGGCGAGCGTCGTCGCTCTCGTAGGTGAAGAGCACCAGCTCTTCGCTCATCGAGGCCCCGTCGTCCACCGTCTCGACCGGCACCTCGAGGACCTCGTCGAAGCGGCCCGTCGCGAGCGTGACGGGCGCACTCTCCACCCGCTGCCCGTCGAGCTCCGCCACCACACGCACGGTGAGGTCGGTCGACTCGGGGGCGAGCAGCACCAGCTCGTCACGCCCCTCGCCGAGGCGGCCCTCGAAACCCTCGACCTCCAGCCAGCTCACCGCTCCGTCCGGCGCCAACCAACTTGCCGTGATGGCCGTCGGCATGTGCTCCGAGCGCTCCAGCCACAAGCCCAGGTCGCCGTCGACCTCGTGCGCGTCCTCCGTTGGCTGATGCACCTCGTCGTCCGTGTCCTGCGCGGACGTGGCGCTCTCCAGCTCCCCGTCCACCGTCGACTGACCGTCGCTGATCGCCACGCACAGGCCATCTGCGCGGCCGTAGCCCTGGGCGCAGGGAAGGTCGGTCGAGCAGGCGAGAACGGCGAGCAGCACGGGGGAACCTCGAGGCGCCCTCATCATAGTCCAAAAAGTCCAAAAGCCAATAATACTGATGAGTTCTTGACGGGTGCCGTCAGTTGCCCTCGTGGTAGTCGACGCGCTCCACGCGCTGCCGCTCGTCGACGTAGACGTAGCAGGACTGCGCGCCCATCCCGACCTGCCGCTGCCAGTAGTAGGTGGCGGGGTCACCGTGGTGCTGAGGGTAGGCCTTCACCCGCAGCACGTCGTCCATGCGGTCCTGCACCTCGCCGAGAGGGTCCCCGACGGCGTTCTGGAGGCAGGCTCGCTCCAGCCCGTCCCCACAGCCGAGCGCGAGCAGCACGAGCATCACGACCGCACCGGGCGGAACCCGAGGAAGCCACTCCGGTACCCGGCCTGACCCGCCAGACGCGTGGCCGAGCGGGCGTGCCGCTCCGACCCGTTCCAGCAGCCACCACGAGCGACCCGCCGAACGTCCGACGGGCTGTCCTCCGCCGGCGGCGCCGGCACCGGCACACGCTCCCCGACCACCGGCACACCGTCGAGCTCGAAGGCATCGGCGCACCAGTCCTGGGCGTTCCCACCCAGGCCCCGCACGCCGTAGACACTCTCGTCCACGGGGAAGGCCGAGACCGCCTGCGGCTGAGGCCGGGCGGGGAAGCTCTGTCGAACCGCAGCCCACGAGGCATCGAAGCGATCCCCCCACGGGAAGGCCCGCCCGTCGACACCGCGCGCGGCCTTCTCCCACTCCAGCTCACCCGGCAGGCGCCACGCCTGGCCGGTGACGCCCGACCACCAACGGCACCACGCCTGGGCGGCGTTCCAGTCCACCAGCAGCACCGGCCACTCCGGCTGCCAGGCGTCGCCGTCGGCATCGACTCGCAGCTCGTAGCGGCCGTCGGCGCCGCGGCCGTACACCGGCTCACCGCGCTCGTGCACCTGACCCGGCCGCTCGCGCGGGACGTAGCGGTCGGCGACGTCCCCGTCGCCCCGCGCGACCAGGTGGTTGAGGAACGCGAGGTAGCGCGCGTTGGTGACCGGGTGCCGCGCCATCACGAAGGTGTCGCACCACAGGCGGCGCCTCGGCAACGACTCGACGTTGTGCTCGGCGTCGCCAGACCAGAACCAACCGGCGGGCACCACCACCTCGTCTGCTGCGATGGCGTCCTCCAGCGGCAGCTCGATGACGGTCGGCTCACGGTCGCCGGGCGCCACGCCGTCCCAGTGCTCGCCGCGACCGATGTGCACCGGGTAGCGCACCTCCGCGCGCCCGGGGTGTCGGAGCACGCAGAGGTAGCTCCCGTGGTCGAGGGGGACACGGTCCAGACGTCCGAACCCGAGGGAGCCGTCAAAGGTCGGCACGAGCCTGCGGTGGTGCTGCTGGAACCGGTAGAGCAGCACCTCGGTCTCCGGGGCTTCGACCCGGAGGGTCAAGGCACCGACGCCACGGACGTAGGCCGTGGCCCGGCGGTGCACGGGGTGTCGGGTCGGCAGGGCCGCGAGGTGCTCGTCGAGCGCATGCTCCGCGCGCACGGTGGCCTCGACATCCCGCGCAGCCTCCACGGCCGCGTGGCGCTCGAGCCACCGCTCGACGAGCGCGGCGTGGGCCTCGGTGAGGTCGGGCACCAACCGGAGCGCCGCATGCAGGCATCGTTCCACCTCGAGCTCGCGTTGGTGGGCATCGCGCTCGAGCTTGGCCGAGCGGTCCTCCAGGTCCCAGGCGGGCAGCTTGCGATGCTCCGGCTCCCAGGTGCCCACCGAACGAAGCAGGCTGTCCGCCTCCCGCCTCAACCGCGCCGCCCGGCCCCGAACCTCGAGAAGCTCGGCCTGGCTCGAGCCGGCGCGCTCCACCAGGCTCAGGGCCTGCTCCCGTCGGTGCACGCCGTCGAGCCAGTCCGCGAGCTCGGCGGCCAGTCCACCACCATCGGCGTAGCGCTCCGCCGGATCGCGGGCCATGGCCCGCTCGCAGGCACGCACGAGATCACCGGGGAGCGGCGGACCGTCCCGGTCGCCACGCGCGGACTGGGTGGCATCGTCGAAGGTCACCTGCAGGGCGGGCGGAGGCCCGGCCAGGACCTTGTCGACCACGGCATCGGCGTCGCGCCCGCCGTAGGGGGGACGGCCCGACAGCACCTCGTAGAGCACGGCTCCCAGCGCATAGACGTCGGCGCGGGCATCCACGCGGTCGTGCTCGCCCCGTGCCTGCTCGGGCGGCATGTAGGCCGGGGTGCCCGCCACCGCCCCGAGCCGCGTGACGCGCTCGCCGCTCTGCGAGCGTTCTGTCTGGACCGCACGCGC
>Ga0114932_10003521_pt1 | contig 15271 bp, 25 predicted proteins | sample 2SBtaG_2_FD_87286 | JGI IMG/M metagenome (GOLD analysis project Ga0114932, IMG submission 87286) | Deep subsurface microbial communities from Kolumbo volcano to uncover new lineages of life (NeLLi) - 2SBTROV12_ACTIVE470 metaG | ecosystem: Environmental > Aquatic > Marine > Volcanic ...
ATAATCGTTCTCTACGATATCAGCACAGTACTCTTTCCACTCAGCGTGGATCTTCTTTATATCATTATCAGTGGTGGTAAGCTCAACTGCTTTAGCAAGATTACGACCTGATCGTTCCTCTGAGAGTTCAGGTTTGTTGCGGTGCTTGTTGAGCATTTCGTAATTCTCTTCAATGATCTCATTCATGTATCGCACAATTAGCTTACTACCGTTGTGCCAGCCATCTCTCTCGTCAAGCCTCTTGTTCTTAGCTACAGAAGGTTTAACCAAAAAGATCTTGTACTCAAGAATACTATCGGCGTGATCAGCGATGGTCTTTAGCCTAGCTGACAACGCTTCTACCCCCATTGAAGTATAATAGCCCTCAAACCGGAGGTATACTGTACCCCTAGACTCTTCAATATAATATGCATCCTCTTCTTTGACGCTAATCTTACACTCCATAAACTGGTTGGTCTCATGGTTGTAGACCTGACCTTGAACGCTGGCACCGCCACCTCCACCGTAAGAGTACTCACGATAAGGTTTTGGTAGACTGGATGTCAGAATACAATCTTCAATCTCAGCGCCACCCAGCAACTCAAGAAATTCACTGGCGGCATCAGGATTGTCGTTGAGATCCTCAGCCTTGTACATATATCCAGAGAATCCTCTTGAGCACTCTTCTTTGATATAATTTCTAATGCGACTAAGACCGCCTCTGTTTAGATCATCAATAATAATCTTAGTATTATGTCGGAGAGTGATCTTGGTAACATCATCCGTTTCGATCTTTTGTCGCCATTCGCTTTTGTAATAGTGTTTGACTGATATAAGCTCGCCAACCTCAATCTGCTCACCCATCTTGTTGTCCCAGAGGGGCTGGTTCTTATATGTAATAGCGTTATCCAGAGATTCCATAACAGAACTAAGTGAATGACATTGATTGCATAGGTTGAGGTACTGGCGACGAGCCTTGTACAAAGTGGGTTGGCTTTGAATCTGACGTTCCATGTCAATAGCAATTTCAAGGCTCATTTCTGAAAGGACGTTCTTGATAGACTTCTTTGTCACAGAGTTGTATGACAACGCCTCTCTACTAGGGGTGATATCAACGTCACCAATACTGACGTAGATGCGAAGTCCACTAGACCGATCAAGGAAATTGTATATATCTGAGTCTTCGTCAGCAACCGGATACGGGAGCACATCATCAGCGTTGAGTGGGTAGGCTATTTGACCCATGATAACAAGGTTCTGGTGCATGTTCTTTACAAACTCAAAATTGCTACCTGAGAGGATTACTTCTTTATCCCTGATTGAAATGTCCTTCCCTACCATCTTGGGGGGAACATCAAAGAAAGCATACAGGTCAGAAGCCTCTCTCTGAAAATCATGGATATCATCCTCTTTAACAGGCATTGAGACCTTGAGACCGTCAGCTTCCTCGGTTACGGTTTCATCAAGGAGAGAAAAGACTGGCGAGCCATCTTCATTCATGAACGCTGAGTATACACGGGCAACCCCATTAAGATATGCTTCTACCGTGAACTGGTCGCAGTATGCAAAAGGAGCCTTACTTCCCAGACCTAGGCAACCCACCGCATCATTACTATCATTGCGGGTGCTACGGAAGTATGTCGTGTAAAGAGACATGCACTCAGAGTGAGTCATGCTTGTACCATAGTCCCTGACATAGAAAACAGGGTCGAGACGGGTAGGAAGATGCACGTCAAACGGACAATCAACCATACCTGCATCTACATGGGAGTCGTAAGCGTTTGTAGACAGCTCACGAATAACAGCTTTGACCTTGTTGGAGTAAAGGCCATCAGAGAGAATGAAGAAAGCCTTAGCAGATGCTTCAATGCTAAAACTGGAATCTTCCAGAACGCCAGACTTTTCAATGTTTTTTACTTGAGTGTGAAGTTTCATTTTGCTTATCCTTTTTACTTTGCTAGTTTGCTAACGATGCGTTTATTATACAGTACTTATCGGCGTTGTCAACCCCAAACTTAAATTATTCTGAGAAAAAATCAATAGTGCTATCAAGATAGTGGATAGTATCTTTGATGATGCCTATCAGATTTGAAAGCTCTGCTGGGGTTACTTCTACACCACTCTCTGCCATGACATTTCTAATGGCTACAGGATCTTGGCTTATCTCGGATATGAGTTTATCTCTGTTTTCTAAAACAAAGCTAAGCCATTCACGCTTATTCATCTGTCTCATTAATCTTCTTTCCATTTTTGTTTACGGTAATCCACCCACATCCTTCACATAGGCAGAAGTACTTTTCATTGTTTCTAACGATCCCTGCGAAATCATTTTCCATCGCTTCTTCTTCACTGCCTGAAAAAAGTTCCAAACAACAGTCATAACAAAAGTTAGCCATTGGTCAGGCTCCACCAGTCAGGTTCTGCACGTTTAGTCCAGACGCACTTAAAGCTATTACGCTTATTTATATTATAATAGTTTCTGTATGCTGACACGCTACATGCTTCCTTGAACTCATCTGGCATAGCCTGAGCAAATGGTGTTAGTTCACCCTCTGGAATAACCCAATGACACCTTGCCATGTATTTTATCCCAGCTTCACAAGCATGTGTTTTTTCATACCTGTAAGTATACTCCTCACATAGGGCAATAGCGTGTTCCGCTGCCCATTCAAAGTTTGCTCTGGTATCACCCACCCATCTTGTACATGGGTGATTATGATACCCGCCTTTGAGAGGAGTACCTTTAGAAGTTAGGGGCATATCTCTATCTGTCGCACCATGTCTCCGCATTGCTGAACCCATCTGTTGATACAGTTCCAATACCATTTTGACTACATGCTTATCCGCATGTGACTGCGCTGCGGCTTTCGGGTCATTGTCTAACACAAAAATGTTCATAATATATCCTAAATGTGGGATTTGCCTAGGTAAAATATGTTCATGGCTTTATTGTACTATGTGTATCGTCAATGTCAAGAAGGTTCTTTAAGTTTTTTTGAGCAAAATCAAATAAAAACAAAGGAAGTACCACGAGTATAGACCCTTGGAGAGGCAGTTGAATGGTAAAAAGTATGGACATTAGCACAATAAACGGTTTGTCTGTGACTTTCACTGGGCTAATATTTCCATATTTTTCCAGAACCAACGTTTACCACAATGAACTTGTAGTTGAAGCCTCTTTCTCTGAGTTGGTTCACAACACCAAGAGCAGTGTTGTAATATTCATCATCTCCGTTCTTAAATAATAAGATAAGTCCGGGATCTGAATTGGTGGCTATAGCGTAGCCAAGAGATTGACCTATGCCCTCTTCCCATTTTTGGCACCAGTCTACTTCGTAGGATATATTATTGCTTTTGTCATATATATCTATACGTCTTCCGTCTGGCAAGATGTACTCAACGCCTTCCTCCTCAACGTTGAGAACACCCGCCACAAACTCAGCCCATTGAGCCTCATTGCTCCCTGAGTCTGGAGCATCTGTCTGGTTTAAACTTAGAAAAACCAAACAAAGTATACCAGCCAAATAATTTTTCATTATTCGGTAACTCGGATACTATCACCTACAATCCAAGACGCAGCTAATAGTACTACATTCTGAACAGTGGTCGGGTCGATAGTGCCTTCGCCAAGAACGGTATCAGCACAGATGACGATAACGCCAGCTACACCAACCCAAAAACGACGAGAGGCAAATAAAGCTTTAATCTTTCCCATATTCTATCCTTAAACCTCCTAAAAACAATTAAACAGGAGAGCCTTTCCAGCCCTCCAACAACAATCTCAAAGCGTTACCGCCTAAGAATTTACTAATAGCTTCATCTCTATGTCCTGTTGCCTGAAGATATTTTGTTATCCTAGGCATCTGTGAAGCGTCTACTATTTCATCTGGCGGGTCTGTAAATCCGTCAAAGTCTGTACCTATACTGACAACATCTTCACCCGCCACATTTGTCATGTAGCTCATCGTCTCTTCTATGTATTTTAAGCCAAGGTCTGTAGTGTGGGGGGTGATCCAGTAGTTCATGAAAATAATACCAACAACTCCACCATTATCAGCTAGCCACTTTAGTTCCCAGTCGTGAAGGTTATAGGTACTTCTGTTAACACCAAATGCTCCCGAGTGTGTAGCTAATATACATTGTTTTTTCTTGTGGTGGGTAGCTATATCATATATTCTTTTCCTTGCATTCAACGTGCAGTGTGATATATCTATTAACATTCCTAGGTCTAGCATTTTTTCAACAACAGCTTCTCCTCTGGATGTAAGGCCTAGGGTCTCGTCCCATTTTGATAATAGACCTTTCCAGTCGCCATGATTGAAAGCATACTCAGGCCACGGAAAAACTGGGTTAGCACATGCGTTGGGATAGAAGTGTGCTAAGGTTAAATATGCAACACCTCTGTTATTTAATATGTCTAAGTTTTCCAGCATCTGCGCTCTACCATGCAGACCTCGTTTAATATCATCAGGATAGTCAGATGCAGACTTTGTTTCTAGTGAGTGCGCACCTTCAACCGAATGGATGAGGCAAAACAAATCATCCTTGAGTGCTTTTTTAAGATCTCTGGGATTTCGGCATATCTTAATTTTCTTCGGTTCTTGGCTAGCGTTCCAAGAAAGAACCTGCTCTTCAACGTCGTCTAATACTGTCATTATGGCGTTGAAGTAAGATGACTTATAGATTTTCTTTTTAACTCTTGGGGCTAGGTTTATTAACCATCTAGCAAGCCTCATGTCGCTATACCAGCCGCCTTCAGGTACGTATGCTGTAGATAATATAACATCTGTACCGCCTTCAATCAATAAAGGGAAGGATGCCCTATTGCTGAGAGGCCAGAATTTACGCTTAAATAGTTCCGCTAAAAACTTTTTACGTCTGGAGCCTAGGTCTCTATGAAATATAGAAGCTTTTATACATGGGTGTGTATGCAAGTCCACGACCACCGAATCTTCATGTAATCCCATTTTAGAACAGCCCTTTAATCTTTTCTAATAAACCATCTGTTGTTCCACCACCGATACCCTTAAAGATAACCAGATATGCTATTATAGCACCGGCAATGATAAAAAACAACCATTTTCTTTTAGACGCCACAGCATAAATTTTTTCCTTAACTGCATTTATCCGTTCTACTCGCCAGTTTCGGCGTGAATCTTTTCTCCTCTCTCTCCACTCTCTACGTCTTTCCTTCTTTTCCTGATTAGTCATGTTTAGATAGTCAGGTTCAGGTTCGTCTATCTCTGGAGGAGTCTTTAGAAAGATATTGTAGGCTACAATTAAAGCTACTACTGCTACAGCCGCTAACACATAAAACATTAAGCTCTCATTAAACCTCTATCTTTAAAGTTGTATCTAGTTTCCCTTTGAGGTAGACTCTCATCTGATCCCCTTTTATTGATATAAACCAACTACCCTTGCCCTCGTCTCCAATTTTAGTCTTAGCAAAGAGATCTGTTGGGTTGTCTCGGTACCCACTAAATACAGTAACTCTCCCCATTTGCCATCCGTCAACTATCCAGTCATCGTGACGCATCCCCGCTGGACTGCTATATGATCTGTATAGTTTAACCTTTTCTTTTTCTATATTGGCAGGCGTGCCGTAATGTGTATACAAGCACTCTAGTATAGACCTGTCCGAAGGGAAGGTATTGTCTTGTTTTTTGGCGGTCTTTGCGTCTTTTTTCTTGATGGGTTGGTGCATGGTAGCAACTCCGCTGCTAGTGCTCATCATTATTTCCTTCTTGTGATATTAAATTCAAGTGTTTCTGGGTAGTCCTCTTTAAGTTCCCAACTAATATTAAAGCTTTTAGCCTCATCATCTAGTGAGAATATATACTCAGGACTGTCCCACTCATTCCAAATGTAAACGTCTTCTTTATTTACTTCAACGTCATCAATTGATGCTTTAAGTGCTCTCGATATTGCCCTTACTAGGGGGCTTTTTGACGGGTCTGATTCTGCGCGTTGTGTGTCATACTCAGTTACCTTAATGCGAATCTTGTCAGGCACTTGTTTCTCCATTATAGCATAAAAAATCTAGTTGTCAAGTGGAGGCGGCGGGAATCGAACCCGCGTCCAGTATAATATCCACACTAGTATCTACATTGTTAGTCTATCGTATTCGCACAAAAGACAAGGCTATCAGGTATTACCTGAATTAGACAAAATATATTGTCATCACCCCCTTTTAATTCAAGTGAGAAAACTCTATCCGATTATCGGAGTCAGCGTAATTGGGTAAGAAGGTTTACGCAACCCCCTGCCGCTAAGCGGCCAGCGCGAAATTCTTTTCGGCACTTAGAAAATTTAATCGGTTTTTATACTGGCCAACCGATCAACCAGTCAATGCAACTAATACTTTTACTACCTGTCGATACCTTTTCGCCCCCTTATTGTTGTTACCTAGCTGGGTCGTCACTCCAGTCCTCCCTTTCGGGTATGCAGACTCACACCACTAGGTAAGCGTTAACTTACAAAACTGTCCCAATAAGCCCTCTGTTCTTCTGTATAGTTCCCGTACTTATCTTTACCTTCCAGAGCCTTGACCTCTTTCCAGACTTGATTCCAGCCATCATGTGTGTCAGCTTCGACTCTAGCTGCCTTGTCATCAATGTATAAGACTCCTGCGGGCTTACCCATATATGCGTGGTGATACTTTACGCCGTGTTTATCAAGCCATTCGATCCACTCGGCATAGCCAGCCTCATAGATTTGGTTTATATTACCAGCCCTTCTTTCACCGTATCTAGCAGTAAACAGGATGATCTCATACCCCATATCATAAAGCTTGTTGATTTGGTCGATGCCGTGTTGTAGCGGTGGAGCTTTAGCATACTCACCACCATTGTCCTTCCCAGCAATTACACCATCACAGTCTACAATGATTTTTTTTAACGGGTCGCCCATTTCACGTTTCCTCTCTAATTTCTATTTTATCTAATCGGCTAAGAAGTTCACCGATAACATCAAAAATTTCTGTATAGCTATCACTTTTTAATTTTGACATCTCCGCTTCAGTGAGTTGTATATTATACTTAAGTGGTGATGTGTTCGATTGTCTAAATTCATAGATTCTCATAAGTAACCCTGACAGGACTTGAACCTGTAACCTACGGTTTAGAAGACCGTTGCTCTATCCGGTTGAGCTACAGGGTCTCTAGTCGTAGCATGTTAAAACGGCGGTTCTTCCTCGTCTTCAGACTTTCCAAACCGTTGCTCGATTATATCAAGCCTATCTTCTGCATCGACAAGAGTGTCTAAAGCCTCATCTAGGTTAGACCAAAAGTCTCCTGTCGAATGGTCTCCAATGCCAACACCGTTGTTCATTAGGAGGTTTAATGAAAGCTCAGCTTTATTCCTGTCGGAAACTGCTTTGTGAAACAAGTAGTCTACGGCTTTGGTAAAATTACTAGTGGATCTATTGCGCATTTTATTTCCTATGAAAGTCTTGTGGTCAAGTTACGTCTTCTATTATACATTCTTTATCGTCAATGTCAACCAAAATCTTTAGGCAATTGTGGCAAATATTGTCTGAGATTCCCATCTCATAGAGATCCTCTACTGGAATTCTACAGAATGTTCCGCAGTGATCACAGGCTTCAATTAGATCCATTGACCCTTTTCCTTAACTCGCTAGTAGAGTAACCATACCTCTTGTTGTAAAACATTTCGTAATGCTTAAACTTGGCTTGTCTCCATCCAGTAAACCGTTTGTCTCTCCAGTCCTCACCTATGAATCTTATATCAGGCTTAATGTAGTTAATGAGTTGCAGTAACTGATCCTCGGTCTCGTAGATAGCTATCTCATCCACACAATCAATAGCGTCTAGTTGAATATATCTTTCAAAGACGTTTTGAACAGGCTTGTTTTTGTTTTCCCTGTCAATGGTGGGGTCTGTCTGTAATCCAACTACGAGGTAGTCGCAATTATTGCTGCACTCCTTTAGCATTAATATGTGACCTGCGTGAAGTAGGTCAAACGAAGAACACGTAAATCCAACTTTCATTATTTCTTGTCTATTGTAACATCTTGTTTGGTTTTGTCAAGCTCTGGAAGGGTAGGAAATTTCTTTGAGTCGGCAGAAATTGACTTCTCACCCTCTTTTCCCTCATCCTTCTTTACTTCACCTTCGATGGGAAGTTTTAGGATATCTTCTAAAGTGGGGACTTGAACGGTCTCGTCAACAGCCCAGCCAATACCATTTTTGTTGGCATATTCTCTAAGTCTTCTGACTGGTACCATTAAATTGAAAGTTTCTCCAGCGCCCCTTACAAGCATACCTACATACTCTCCCTTTTTATCCCCGGATCGCTCTGTAAGAAAGATGCCTCCTCCACTGGAACCCGGAAACGCAGTAACGGTTGTCTGGTCGAATACTACACCGTCTCCGCTACCAAGATTTAATACTCTACCGACTTGAGATACAATTCCTCGTGTCATCGAATTACTTCCTACTTGTCCCAGTAATGAGCCAACATGATATAGTTCTGTGCCGATAGCGACAGGCTCACCCTTCCCTTTATAGAAACTAATTCCTGAGTCTGTGAAGTTGATCTTTCTAATCATTAATAGTGCTAAGTCTTCACCCTCTTCGGAATCTGAATATTTCAGAACTTTAGCATCCATCTTTACTTCACCTACACGTCTACCGTTTTCTACAAGCTCCTGTACGATTTGTGCATCTTTGAACTCTACGCTTGTCTTAACTTTACCGTCATAAACAGTATTCCTGACAGTTCTAAGGTTGTCAATAACATGAGCGGCAGTCCAAACAAAATTTATTTTGGCGGTCTTATTTGGAGCAATCTGAACTTCTCTTGTAATAATAGTTCCAGAACCTTCGCCTGTTCCAGACTTCACAGTCACAGACACTTGCTGAAACTTATCATATAGACTGTCTGGGTCTTGAGCCTGACCGGAAACGTTGGGCGTAAAGGTTACGGCTAGTAGTAGTGCCACCACTAATTTGTTAAACATCTTCTTCCTCCTTTGGTTAATTCCCATTTCTTTTTAGTAATTCTGCTATGATATCATGGTCGGGAACCATGACATCATCTTCGTGTTTTTCAAACCCTCGTTCAGAGACTATCCAGCTAATACCAGCAGTCGTGACATTCATAACATCACTGGCTACAACGCAAGCTTTTAGTTCGCTGCCAGCATTGACGATAGTTTTTCTATCTAGGCATGTAACATAATATTTAGCCATTTGATTTCCTAATCTATGTTGTCGCCACAACAGACAAGTTCCCATCCCTCGTAGAAAATATCCGCAAATACTTCCCACTCCATAACACTAAATCCAAGAACGATGTCTGGAAAACTCACAGTTAACCAGCTACCAGTACTAGGTCTTTCTAGCCGAGCACAATTGTATTTAACATTCTTCGATTCCATCTATCTTGCCGCTTGAGAAATCAATAGTGACAGATCTAGGTAGTTTATATTCTACCGTAGGTCTACCTCTGCCGGAACTCCTGTTCTCTCCAGAGATCTCGCATACGCCGCTCTTAATTAATATCTTCAGAAGCCCGCTGGCCTGTAGATAGTCAACTCCAAACAATTTGGAAATCTCTTTACATGTAACTCTCATCCGGTGAATCCTCCATATCTATTATAGTTAAATATGGCGAACAGCACCCATTTTTTTAAATAATTATTGACTTTTACACATAATTCAAGATTGACGCTTCTTCCATGAAAAAACCTTGTTTAACCAAGCCTTTCGTTTGCTGCAATTGCATTCCTGTAAATTAAACCAGTTCTTGAATCTCTCTTCAGTGATACCAAGAGTACTTAGTGCTGACTCAACCATATCCCCAAGTCCAGCCATATCACTTGCGTTATGTACACTGATACCTTGTCTTTCCAAGAAGTTGATAGTTTTGTCTAAGTCTGGTTTTATACAATCGTTTCTGATTGGTTTGTCGCAGTCGCCGTTCATCTCTCTTTATCTCACCTCTTTTGATAATAGTATTAGCATGTCCATGTATGTTTCAGAGTCTGGATCTACTCTAACAACAGGGCTTCCGTTATGCCACAGTTCCCTGTCGTCAAGGTATACAGACTCACCGTCTCTTAATATCATATCTACGATAGGTTCAGATTGTCTATCACGGTATAATAATAAGTGACCGCCTGTCATATTTTTTCTGGAAACGCCCATCATACTTATATTATCGAAACCGTCTTGATGAATTCCCTCTGGAGAAAGCTTACCTCCCTCCTTAGCTAGAACTCTCATCTGGTGAACTTCTATGTTCCCTTGCCAGTTAAACTCCTTGTTGAATAAATTGCAAATAAAGGTAAAAGCCTTAGATCTCACAAAAGATTCCTCAAGTGGTTCAAATACTCTTCTTACGTCTCCCTGAAACTTATTATATTCTGCTGACTGTGTGAATTCATTTGTAGAAAGTCTCCCATACCCTAAAGGCATTAAATGTCCTTCTATGATAGGTGCTACAACTGAGTATCTCCGTAGCCTATATTTTCCATCCAAGTGATCCGTCTCTGGTAAGTTATTATGATAAGGGGCGATTTCATTTAACACCCAATCAGGTAATTTTCTTACTTGGAACAGTCTCATGGTTGTCTCCTAAAATCTAAACTGAAAGTAGAAACCTTGGAATGAGGGGTATACTGGCTGAGGATACATGATAACCGGAGGGTGGTATACTCTATAAAAGCCATATACTGGATGATATCTAGTCTCTACGGAAGGATAGTTAAATGGATGAACATACGGTCTACCAATTATTATACTTCCACGCCTGTAATTATGGCTAGGTCTGACCTGTTGCTGTTGTGGCTTTTGCCACTCTTGTTTACCAAATCCCATAGGTCTCTGTATAGGTCTTCCAAAACCTTGAGGTAGTTGCGGTCTTGCAGTAGCTGGAGGTTTGGCGGTGGTTGAAGGGTTGACAACTCTTTGTACTTGTGGTGATCGTGGCCTCGCTGTAGTTGGAGGTTTAATAATACGATTAGGCTCCTCTGCATCACATGTTACAGATGAGAATAGTAATACGATTACTGATAGAATAGCGGATTTCATAGATTTCCTCCTTTTGTGGGTTTTGTGCCCATTTTCTTCTAGTTTCTATTTTTTAATTGGGTTTTCTACCCTAATGCTATACTTAATTATACACGTTAGATATGGCATTTCAGGTACTCAAAGGGGAGTATAACACACAATATATACTATTATAACACTATATACAGTACTAAAAGACCCCCTACACCACAAAGGATACAGGAGGTCTAAGGGGAGAGAAAAATGTTGATTTGAACCTGCTGGCACGGCAACAAGCGCAAAGTGTACGCATGTCAGTCGTCGAGTGAGTGATTTATGGCCAATTCTAATAGGACGATGTATTCATCTACTTGTCTAGGGGTCATTTCAATACCTTCTTCTGCTAAGTGCATTCGCCATCGCAATCTCTCTTTAAGTGTCATAGCGGACATTCTAACCATTTGAGCGAGGGCGTAATCGTCCCCAGATTTTAACTGAGACACCAGATCAATAAACGTGTCATAAGCATCATCAATCGTTGTAGAAGAATTAGGATCAACACCTATTGTTTCTTCCTTTGCTTTAACAAACATATCTGTGAAGTAAGTAATATTCATATTCATTCCTTTTGGAAGCAAACGTTTTATAATATAATAGGGGCGGCGGCTACAAAAAACAACCCGAATCCGCGAAAATTCACAAAACAGTTCCACTTTTGAATAATATCGCGGGCAGATCCCTCGAAGTTTAACGTGGTATATAATCTACCTTGAGTAACTTATGTGGGGCACTATACATCTTATCCAGAAGTTTAGATTTCTTCTCCTTACCCATATACAGGAACTCGTATCCATGTGATTGTCTTCCGACACCTACAGCAACAAATCCATTCCCATGTCTCTGTTTTATATGATAGATCCCGGCATCTGTAAAATATATCTTATCCCCATTGTCTTTAATATAGTAAGGGCCTGACCTTCCAACGACCCGGACATAATCTCCCGGCTCCAAGGTTCGCCAGTCCTTCACTGGGCGTCCTCTACGGCTCTTAGAACGCTTCTTCATCTTAAAAGCGTAATCACACTCCTTACAGTAGTAGGAGCGCACACCGTTCACTGTACCGCACTCAGGGCACACCTTCTGTCCTCTCTTCTTCTTACCCATAATTATTCTCTCCTTTTTAGCTGGCTATACTATAAACGCTTTCATCCAATTGGGTTCGCTGCGACAGCCATGCTATATGATACAGTCTATATCGGTATTTGTCAACTAGATTCTTTATAAAAAATGGTTTTTTTCGCTGGCTATAACTATTTGGACGGATCTGAAATGATTAGCAGAGACACTCGGTAAAATACATAATTGACCGTGTATAATATATTACCACCCACTAGTCGTTAGCGAGGTAATAATAATGATAAGCACCTGCGTAAAGGCGTCGAAGCCTGATAATAGTATTCCGTCTAAAACTATTTCTATCCTCTTCGTATTCTTGCTTCTATTGATACATACTACAGATATGTGGCTAACCAGATACTGTATTGGTAATGAATGGGAGCGAGAAATATTCCTTCCTATGAGATACTGTATTAAGTGGTTTGGTATATATAATGCGCTATGGGTCTCTAGAATATGTATCTATGGCATGCTCTTCACATACTTTCTTAACTGGAAGAAATGGAAGTGGCATTATTTCTTAATCACAGGAACTATGTTATACTGGGCTACGATGCTACCTTGGCTCGACACACTCGGATTCTTTAGTTTCCCGTAGGTTCTTAAAACATCTTCTTTTCGCTGGCTGTCACTGGATCGCTTGGAACTTATAAGTTTGGCCGGGACACGCCGGGTTACAAAATGTCGGCACTTAATTATATATGCCTACACAATGTAACTTTGTTGATACCCACCATTTCTCGCTGGCTGTCACTGGATCGCTTGACCGGGGTGAATGGGGGGAGACACCGGGAGGAACAAGGGGTAGCCGGGCAGGGGAGCTGTACACCGGGATAGAGATTGAGTCTCAATATCAACCGGGAGAGAGCTAGACTACATACAGTAGACAGACTATACCATTATACCATATATCGACACAATGTCCATAAGTCTTGAGTCTATAAGTAGTTAAGTAAAATATATGACAGGCCGGTTTGGCACGAAAATTGCGGGGTGTTTTTAAAAATGCCGGGCCGTTTTTTGGCCCGTTGTCAACCCCTATTCTTCAGGTTCTCGAAATAATCTCAACTGATGCTGCGCCAGTGCGTCAGCCGTTGCCTCTTCATCCCAAGTAGGCCCGATGAAATCCTCAATCAGGGTTTGTGCCATCTCTTCGCACTTCTCTACCCCGTTGTCATTTATATCAAAGCCGAGTTCTTTCACATCGTCAACGCTGCAATCATTCCTGAAATAAATCAGGGACATAACGATAAGGTTTTTCTCTTGATCACTAAACATATTTGTTACTCCATTAAAAAACCGGCAGCGGCTGGAAACCCAACCGCCACCGGCCCAACGAAAGGAAACCTAGACCGCAGCCATAAAGATTCGTTCAAAATCCTTATCCTGCAATGAATCGGCACGCTTCAGAATCGCAGCCCAACGGCTTGTGTCGGTATCAATCAAGCTACCGCCAACCCCGTCAAACTTCACCCATGTGGCAGAATCAAACTCTTGTCCTGCTCTCGTGATTGCGTTCACGACTCCAAACAGGTTACGCTCATGATTCTCATGAGTAGCAAACTGATCCAAGACCGTTGACGCTTCACGCTTGGTGAATCGCTCATCCTTACAGACGGCGGCAATGATGTTCTTCATTGACACATCGCCATTTTCAAATTCACGCATAGCGAGGAACTTGGTGATGCCGTTAGGCAACAATGGCAACTGGTGTTCAATGTTCTCACCAATCTCAACCTTCAACGCTTCCAAGTCAATCGTACCAATGTGACGGCGGCGAATCTGTTTGCCAGACACTTGACCCCAGATACAACCATTCAGGCAGATGGAACGGAACAGGCTAGGCGACTGAGAAATACGGCGTTTGCCAATCTCACAGTTACCAATGCTAATCATTCCACCGTAGTCGGAATCGTCATCAGTACCATAATCAAGAATGGTATCAGGCAGCAAGATGTTACCATATATAGTATCTTCGTCGCCCTTCCAATGGGACAAACGACCTTCCGGCATGAACTCTTGCAGAGTCTCAAGATACCAGCGGTTGTCAACGGGTGCATACTTGTCAGTCACAAATGCACGACAAGTACCATCAGTGTAAGTCCGCAAGCGGTACTCTTTATCCTGATCCAATCGACGCAACGCATTGTTGGCAAGATAGGTCATAACGTCAGCATCTTGTGCGTCATAGTCCTCTTGCTTACGCAGCTCACGCATAACGCTAGACGATGGAACGCCAGCCCTAATTGCGAATTGCTCAATAGCATGGTCAGTAGGCTGGAACTCACGGTCACCAACCTTAAAAACAAAGTTGCCGTCAGAATCGACAGAACCTTGAATATCCTTGACAGGTGCGAGAATATCCTCACGGTCACGGGCAGCATCATACGCCAGTTCCAACGCATCGTCATAAGACATCGTTGTGGCGTACCAGTCCTTATGGACGTGATGATTCTCAGCGAACCCCACGCCAGTCTTACCTTCCAGATTCCTAACGAAGGAACCTTCGGACTTATCAGCGGTCATTTGCAATTTTTCGTAATTCATTTCAAAACCTTTCATTGAAAAAACTTGTGCTTATGCTATACATTATAGCATATAAAATCTAAATGTCAATCATCCATCGGCGGAAAAAGTTCTTGCCAACATGAATCGCAGGTTGCCGACATCAGCAACTCACGATGGTCTGCTGACAGGTACGGCAGTGCATCCTGAATCAGCGTGCCGGTTCCCCACTTGCGTATGTCATCTGGATCAGCCTTGATAACGGTGGTTCCCCTACACAGGCGGCAGACAAGCTGGTACTCTTGCATCTCTTTCATGGTCAATCTCCTTTGTTGTTACACTACCATTCTATCATATATATCGGCAAAGTCAAGCTCTAACCTTGAGATAATTACCAGAAAAAGCAGAGTTTTGCGAAAAACTTTTTGGCACAAAAATTGCGGGGCGTTTTTTGGTATATTATTTAAGCCCAAACCTGTCTATCAATGATCCCACGTCAATAATGTTCTCTTCAATCTCGCTTACCAACATCGCGGTTCGTAGGTCTGCTAATAGTTCTGAACACTCAGAGCGGCTATATACATTGTTCGCTACGGTTA
>Ga0114932_10003522_pt1 | contig 15268 bp, 12 predicted proteins | sample 2SBtaG_2_FD_87286 | JGI IMG/M metagenome (GOLD analysis project Ga0114932, IMG submission 87286) | Deep subsurface microbial communities from Kolumbo volcano to uncover new lineages of life (NeLLi) - 2SBTROV12_ACTIVE470 metaG | ecosystem: Environmental > Aquatic > Marine > Volcanic ...
AATTAACGGTTCCTGCAGGCCGGTTTTGCGAGACCAGCTAAAGTGTAACAGGGCCAGTAAAACAACCAGGTAAATGGTGTTATGCAGGGATTGCCAGCGATTGGCGCAAAGCAGAAGTAGCTGGTCAATAATCTGTTGCGTCCGCAACTTGTCTAAGTGCGCCTGTCAACCTGACTGCCATACTAAAGTTTCCTATTAAACAGGAGACAACTCATGGCAATTAAAATCCATACACCTTGGAACAAAAATCGCATTATCGGCCAGAAAAAGCCTCTTCAGATATCACATATATGGGGTATCCGGATTCGCTTAGAGCTTGAAGGGAGGACGCGTGATCTCGCTCTCTTCAACGTTGGTCTTGATAGCAAACTACGAGGTTGTGACCTCGTTAAACTCAAGGTATCAGATGTCGTTTGCGGACGTTCAGTTCTGAGGCGCACGCATGTAGTTCAGCAAAAAACAGGTAGTCCTGTCCAATTTGAGATAACACCAAACACCGGAGAATCGATCATGGCTTGGGTAAATAAAGCCGGATTGAAAGCATCTGACTATCTTTTTAAGTCGCGTATACATGGCGCTGAGCACATATCAACCAGACAATATAATCGTATTTTTCATGGATGGATTGAAAAACTTGGACTCGATACATCGCTCTACAGCACCCATTCAATGCGCAGAACCAAGCCCTATCTGATTTACAAGAAGACTAAAAATCTTCGGGTAGTTCAACTCTTGCTGGGCCATAAAAAGTTAGAGAGCACTGTCCGTTACTTGGGCATCGAGGTGGACGACGCGTTGGAAATATCGGAATCTATTGAAGTTTAGACTGTACTGGGCTGCTTGTGCAGCCCTTGTATGGATAATGCCGCCTCAGACACAAGATGCTAGGCTTTTTTGCGATTTACTTTTTTACGCCATCAGCGATCTTTTTCTCTAAATTATGCAATCGCGTTTTATAAGCACCATTCTCAACATTTTCCTAATGCTCTCTTCCTCGCCTCAAGCGCTAGGGCTAAATCGCCTTTAGCTTCATAGCCATCTGCCAAGCTATCGTATGCATCAGACTTGTTTGGGAAGCTAGTAACATTTTTCTTAAAAATCGATATTGCCGACTCAAAGTCTTTTTTATTCAGCGCTGCATAGCCGGCGTGGTTTACCGCTTTATATTCTGGTTTTGCGTGAAACCCGTACTTTTCAGAAAGCTCTTCATAGTATTGCTCTACCGCAGGGAGACTCGCTTGAATAACCGTACCTGATGGGCGCAAAGAATTAAGATGCTTTTGAAGGGCCAAGCTCATACCTGCAAGCGCAGTAGTATTATGGCTTTCAGATGTATCTAATTCGGTATCAAACGTAAACCCTTTTCGTGTGCTGTTGTTCAGCAGCTCAGAGTAATTTTCGAATGCGCTAAGCATCTCTCCATCTTCGCTACCCATATTCACATAAAGGTACTTATTCAGGTCACTGTCTGACTTAAAAAACTCTTTTGCTTCTGGAAATATCACTTCTTCATGCCACCACAAGCTAGGGCTAAAAGCGAAATATGCTTGAAACATATCGGGCCTTTCATGAAGGGCATAGACGGTGAACAACGCGCTTAAAGAGTGTCCAGCAAGTATTGCGTAGTTGTTGGTTCGATAGCTTGAAGTTACATAAGGTTTTAGCTCTTTTTCTAGAAAATCTAAAAAGTTGTCTGCGCCACCTGATATTCCCCATTCGTTGTAGCTTTCATCATAAGTAGGTGTGAAATCTCGCGTACGTTCCGTGTTTGTGATGCCTACAATAATCATTTCTTGCGCCATACCTGACTGATTGAGCAAGTCGAGTGTTCCCACGGTGTGCGAAAAGTTGCGCTGGCCATCTAGCAAATATAGAACAGGATAAGTTGTATCTTTATAGCGTGAGTAATTGTTGGGTAAGTGAATCAATATTTCCCGCGACTCACTCAATATCTCCGATGTTACAGTTGTAACCATAGCTTCGCCGCGGACTTTAGTGGTTGCTTCAAAACTAAGGCTTAATATTAAGCCGATAAAAACACAAGCAAGCTTTTGATACATTTGAAATTCCTTTTCACTATCAGGCACAAGTTTCTTTTTTACTTTAGTAAATTTAAGTTGTCATAGATGTTCTAACTTGTCAAAAATTCGCCACTTGTTTAGTTTGATAAATATATAAGCGCAGACGGATGATATTTTATTTGTCGAGCAGTAAAAATCACAATGTTGAAAGTCCGCTCCTTGTCTTAAGCGGTCTGTCGGATGATATCTGAGTCAGCGAGATTCAGGCCGTTTAACGTATTATTAACTTTGATTGCGTGGATTCAAAAATTATTAATTATCGGTGGCGCGAAAGTGAGTCATAAGTAGTTCTCTTTCGCAAGCACTCTCTGAATACTGCAACTAACCTAGAAAAATTTGAACGAGGCGTTGCGGAAAACGCCTCACGGTTTGAACTAAAGTGTTTTTCTTCTGTAAACGAGAGCTAATCCCAAGATCATCAGAAAAAAACTTGCAGGTGCCGATACATTAGCTATTGGGGTTGAATCTTTCGGAGTAATTCTAAACGAAAGATCTATTGAGCGGTCTCGACCTCCATCTCGACTTTCATACATTGTCCCACCGAGGTATGCTGAGTCATTTGGTCCCACCCATATGCCCCAGTAAGGTGAATTACCAACTGTTTCTATAATTGCTGTATACATCGAGCCTATAGTTAGAGTCACGTCAGTAAAATCAACATCTTTATATGCATTCTGTAAATTATTAGGCTCTACCTCAGGGGCAAAGTTATCTACAAGGGAAAATGTTGAAGAGCCAAGTACATTGCCATCTAACCCATCGCCCTCAAGCAGTGAAACTTTTAAAGCACTTGTGTTACTGTGATATGTGTTGTTGGATATAAAAAAATTGAATGCAAAGATTATGTTGCTATCTTCAGCGGTGAATGATTGCCCTATTGGCTGGAAGGATGAAATTGTATAACCCCATCTTTTGTCATCCTGTAAAATTATACCTGCGTTTGCATAGCCTATTAGACAAAGAAAAATGCAGGTCGCTTTTATTAAGTTTTTTAGCATGTATTATGTTCCATCAATAATTATAATTATTCCGCGACCTCTTCAAGCGAAAAATATGCCAATTTTCTGACTGTTATGTATTTTGGAACGGAGCGTACACCTAAGGATTGGGTGTTGTAAAATAACCTGACAGTACTTTGTCCGATTATTAGGCTATTTCATTCAAAATCAATGGCTTACTATAGTCGCATATCTTTATTTTATGGTATTTATCGCATTTCAAAGTAAAATCTAAATCAGTGAAAAAAAATCTGACACCAGTTGAATAGTGCGCATTTCCTGAAGGCTTTATCAATTGAGTTAATGGGAATTCTTTGTAATTAAATTCGTAAAATCAAATGTCGACCTATAGCACACTAAATTCGATCAGCACCTTTTCTTTGGAAGCCTTTTGTTGAGACAAAGACGAGGCTATAGACTCAGGAAACTTGAAGAACAGATCCTCGTATTGCGCGGACTGTAAGTGATTATTCAAAAAAATTTCTGTTTTGAGTTCATAGTTGTCAGTCAAGCGAAGCTAAACCCAAATCTACACGTTTTGAAAATGCGATGCATATTGCTACGGAAAAGCACCCTCAGTGGCTGCTCAATATTATTAGTCTCTTAACTTTTGCGCTGCAAAAAAAGAAACTAAAATTAGTAGTATGGCTACTCCGATACAGCCAAAAGACAACATTAATAACCTATCTGTAAGCGATTGGTATTCGATGTAGTCGAACTGTCCGAATATGGCAAATGCTGTATTGAAGAATGAATTTAATGCAGCAATCGCAACCAATGAATTGCTCAATGCCATCCAGTTTCGGCTAAAGCGTGAGCAATGGTTAAAAAGACTCTCATAGTTTACTTTCATGTTTTTCTCTTAGTTAATGTTCTCCTCAATAACTATGTCTGAAGCGGGGGAATTTTTTGGTAGCGCTAGAATTAAGTATTGCCTGTTTGAATACCATTTAATTCGTAGAACGAATTTGAACGTATAAACTGGTACGAACGTCAATGCGAAGACTGATCATTACAGCCTCATTACGAGAGCCATGGGGACGCATCAGCACTCATCAGCAATGAAGCCTCATTTGGCTTCAAAATGCCGTTTTAAATAATTATGTAAAGCTAGAAGCGATACAGCTTGCAAGTATTTTGCGAGTGAACTCATAGAAAATCGCCGGCAACACGCCGGCGATTTTTATTGAAAACTTAAAATGTTGCCGATGGTCAGGCAAATGCGTTGCGCATTACTTTTCTATAAATGCTTGTTCAATTACATAATGCCCCTGACGACGCGAGTTAGCTTTCGAGAAGCCTTTGTCGTCTAGCATAGACATAAGGTCTTGTAGCATGTTGTCGTTGCCACATAACATGAATCTGTCATTTTCAGTGTCTAATTCAGGCATACCTATATCATCCAGCAACTTTCCGCTTTCAATTAGCTTCGTTATCCGTCCTTCGTGAGCGATACCGTTTTTCTCATAACTTTCTCTCGTAACAGTAGGATAGTAAATGAGTTTCTCACGCACTTCGTCACCGAAATAAGGGGTGTTAGGAAGTTGGTGCTCAATTTCGTTTTGATAGGCAAGTTCAGAGCGCCACCGCGTTCCGTGAACTAATATAATTTTTTCAAAGCTTTCATAAATGAAAGGATCTCTGATAATACTCATAAATGGTGCTAGACCTGTACCAGTGCTGAGCAAATAAAGATGTTTTCCGGGTAACAAGAAACCAGGCACGAGCGTACCTGTTGGCCTAACATTAATCATTACCTGGTCACCAGGTTCTATATTTTGAAGGCGAGAAGTAAGCGCACCATCTGGTACTTTAATACTAAAAAATTCCAATTCCTCATCATAATTTGGGCTTGCGATGCTGTAGGCCCTCATCAGTGGCCTACCATCTACTTCAAGACCAATCATAACGAATTGACCACTTTCAAAACGAAAAGATGACTCTCTCGTTGTTTTGAAACTAAACAGAGTGTCATTCCAATGGTGAACTTGGGTTACGGTTGCGTTTATAAGATTTCGCATTCGTTTTCCTACTTACTTAGTCATCAAGCCATGCTGCCATTCTCGCACACTTTTTAATATGGTAATAGTTATCATTATCGTTTGAAGTATCGGTATACGCACGTAAACGCTAACGTGCTATCAGTTTTAAATAAGTATTTTTAGCAATAGTTCAACCAGGCCTTTCTTCCGTAACATTAAAACACTGTCACATTCAGTCATTTAGCTTGCGCATAGCAAAGGAACCCAAATAATAGAATGTGGCAGTTCGAAATGAGGGAGGACGCTGTGTTAGCAAAAATGTTAAAACGCTTTCAGGCCCAACGTGATTGTGCCGTCGAAAACCCGTCTATCAATAATACCGCTGTATCCCTTTGGAAGGAGACAGGCCAAGTCTACTATCTAGAGAACACGCTGAAGCTTACTTATCAGTCCAACGCAGGAAAGATAACAGTTGAAAAGCTCTCAATGACGTCTTTACCTCAAGTTCTTGCTGAGCTTCAAGCATTGGATACCGTCTCAACGCTAGCGCGAAAGGAAACTGCTAATCAGGTGGATGCATTTAGTGTTAGTGTGTGTGGTGTAACTTGGCAAACCGCAGACAATGGTCAGAGCATCCGTATTAAAGCGCTTCCAGAAGCTGCTACTCTGCGCAGCCCTACTGCCTGCTTCACAAAGTCTCAAGCAATTTTCAAACACGCCTTTATGCTTGAACATGATGACTTACTCACACCTGCATCATTGAGTAAGCCCGGGATCTTTACATACAATCGGATATCGTTAAATGATTTCATTAGTCAGTTAGCGCTGGCTAACGAAAAGTTAGCAAATGGGCAAAAAGCTACAGTGAGCGTTGGTCATCAAAATTTTGAAACTGCATTTACTGAGCATGAGCAGTCAATCATTGAAAAATTCATAAAGCACGATGAAACCGTATTCAATAAAGATGGACGTCAACGTCTACTTACTGATAAAGGTTAGACTTGTTTTCAGCATGATACGTTGATAATTATGGGCTGATACACAGCTTACAAATGTTGAGCGGATGCCCAACTCATCGACATTAACAGTAAAATCCCATTTAACCGTTGTTCCGTAGAAAAAGTGTCCCAAATAGCTGAATGATCGTTGTATCATTGCGTTTTTTATCTTTCAGAAAACTCAACGTGTTCAGTTAACCGCTAATCGCGAAAGTTAACTCGTTAAAATAGAGGTTTTAGTAGTGCTAAGGAAAGGCTTAGTTATCACCACGGTTATTTTACTACCCATCGCAACCGTGTTGTTTTTTATGAGTATTCACGACCTGTTTAAAATGAAAACAGTAACGGTCGACCCGAAGCTTAAGGAAATTTCAGGTATAGAATACGATAAATACAAAAGGCTTTGGGCCATTAACGACAGTGGCGATGGACCTATCCTTTATATGCTCAATAAAGATGGAACTATTGAGAGGGAAGTGACAGTTACAAATGCCAAAAACGTCGACTGGGAAGATATGACACAAAACAGTTTCGGTCATTTCTTTTTAGGAGACTTCGGTAACAATGACAACAAGCGACGCTGGTTAACGATTTATAAAATTGAAAACCCCATTGACATAAAAACCGATACCACAGAAGCAGAAATCATTAAGTTTACTTACCCGGAAATGGGAAAAGGAAAAGTAAAACCGAAAGACAAGAACTACGATTTGGAAGCGTTCGTAGAGTACAAGCGTAACCTCTACCTGTTTACAAAAAATAGAACAAAACCCTTCGATGGCATCACCAAGTTGTATAAGGTGGGGGACCATGCCGCTAACTTTGACGCACAGCTCATCGGCGAATTTAAAACCTGTACTACCCTTGAAAAGTTATGCTGGATCACATCGGCTGCAATAAGCCCTGATAGGACTAAACTGGTGCTGTTAGATTCAACAAGCCTGTGGTTATTTGAAAATTTTGAAGGCGATAACTTCTTCAGTGGCGATGTGTCGCGTATTGATTTAGGCGTAGTCACACAAAAAGAGGCAGTGACGTTTTATGACGACAACACGCTGGTTTTCACCGATGAAGAGTACAAGGGGTTATTTGGGGGCAACATTTATGAAGTTAAGCTCGACCAAGCAAAGCGGAACGTGATTAAATACCGCGAAAGCTCGAATCAAAAAGAAAAAGCACCAAAGCAGTAAATACTATGAAGTTCAGTCCGCTACTCTCAGAATTAATTCAGGCACTAACGTGTCTTCCCGGCGTTGGCAACAAGAGCGCTCAGCGTATGGCATTCCACCTATTAGAGCGTAATCGCACTGGGGCAATTGATTTAAGCAACGTATTACACAATGCCATGGAGCATATTCATCATTGTAAGCGCTGCAGAACATTTACTGAAGACGAGCTATGTGACATTTGTCGTCACCCTGAAAGAGAAGCAAGTGGCTTGTTATGTATTGTTGAAAGCCCACAAGACGTACTAGCAATCGAACAAACCTTAAGTTACAAGGGGCAGTATTTTGTGCTTATGGGTCATTTGTCTCCTATTGACGGCGTTGGGCCAGAAGAAATTGGTCTTACTGAGCTTGAGGCTCGTCTTGCCGCAGGTGGGATAAATGAAGTTATCCTCGCCACAAACCCGACAGTAGAGGGGGAGGCCACGGCACATTATATCGCTCAACTTTGTGCAAGCCATAACGTTGATGCGTCTCGAATTGCCCACGGCGTGCCGGTTGGGGGAGAGCTCGAGTATATTGATGGTAATACTCTCACCCACGCATTTTCGGGTCGCCGCAAACTATAGTTCTATAAATTTGCCTAAACTCATTCTTAGTACTTAAAACACTCAACGTAGGTCCACACCTGTCGGGCCTACGTCACGTTCTCTCCTATCGTTCGCCCACAAAATATTCAACATCAGACTTTATTGAAGATAAATCTCCTTATAAAAAATAAATTTTCGTTCTAAACGTTGAAAAGTGCGTTGAGCGACCTTACCTGTTTAACATCAAACGTGATCCATTCAACGAGGAGATATTGGATTATGGCTGAAGCAGCCCACAAAGAAACCCACGGTTTTCAAACAGAAGTAAAACAGCTTCTTCATCTGATGATTCACTCTTTGTATTCAAACAAAGAAATTTTTCTACGTGAGTTAGTGTCAAACGCGGCAGATGCTGCGGATAAGTTACGCTTTCGTGCGCTAGAAAATGACAGTCTTTACGAAAACGATGGCGAGTTAAACGTAAAGCTTAGCGTCGATAAAGAAGCAAATACCGTCACCATTACCGATAACGGTATTGGTATGACTCGCGATGAAGTCATTGCGAACTTGGGTACAATTGCTAAGTCAGGCACTAAAGACTTCTTTAGCAAACTTTCTGGCGATAGCGCTAAAGACTCACAACTCATTGGCCAGTTTGGTGTTGGCTTTTACTCTGCGTTCATCGTAGCTGACAAAGTAACGGTGCGAACTCGTGCTGCTGGAGCAGATGCATCGCAAGGTGTTGAGTGGATTTCAGACGGTGAAGGTGAATTCACTATTGCCGAAATCAACAAGCCTACACGCGGCACCGAGATTACGCTTCACCTACGCGAAGACGAAAAAGAATTTGCTGATGCATGGCGTTTACGCTCTATCGTAAGTAAGTATTCTGATCACATCAGTATTCCTGTGCAGATGTGGAAAGATGAAGTGCCTGAAAGTGAAGGCCCTGATGGCGAAAAAATTGAAGGCCAGCCTGGTGAATGGGAAGTTGTAAACAAAGCCACCGCTCTTTGGACTCGTGAAAAGTCTGAGATTACTGATGACGAGTATAACGAATTCTACAAGCATATCTCTCATGACTTTGCTGATCCTCTTGCATGGGCGCATAACAAAGTAGAGGGTAAAACAGAATATACAAGTTTATTGTATATCCCTTCTAAAGCGCCGTTTGATATGTGGAATCGCGACCAAAGTCATGGTCTTAAGCTTTACGTTCAACGCGTTTTCATTATGGACGACGCCGAACAGTTCATGCCTACTTATCTACGTTTTGTTAAAGGTTTGCTAGACAGCAATGATCTTCCGCTTAACGTGTCTCGTGAAATTCTACAGGACAACAAGATAACGCAAGCGCTACGCCAAGGTTGTACTAAGCGCGTATTACAGATGCTTGAAAAAATGGCGAAGAACGACAATGAAAAATATCAGTCGTTCTGGAATGAATTCGGCAACGTGTTAAAAGAAGGGCCGGCTGAAGATTTCAGTAACCGCGAGAAAATTGCTGGCTTGTTACGCTTCTCTTCTACACACGGTGAGTCTGATGCACAAACCGTATCATTAGCTGACTATATTGAGCGAATGAAAGAAGGCCAGGATAAGATTTACTATGTGACAGCAGATAGCTTGCAAGCTGCCAAGTCTAGTCCTCACCTTGAGATTTTCCGCAAGAAAGGAATTGAAGTGCTATTGATGGGCGAGCGCATTGACGAATGGTTAATGTCTCACCTTACTGAGTTTAACGAGAAGCAGTTTGTCTCAATTGCGAAAGGAAACTTAGATTTAGGCGACTTAGAAGACGAAGAGTCTAAGAAGGCGCAAGAAGAAGCAGAAAAGCAAGTTGAAGGTGTTCTTGAGCGAGCTAAAACTGCACTTGGCGATAAGGTTGTAGACGTTAAATTTACCCATCGCTTAACAGATTCTCCTGCGGTCATCGTAGCAGATGACAATGGCATGACTACGCAAATGATGAAGCTTATGCAGGCAGCAGGGCAGACCGTGCCAGACGTGAAGTATCACTTTGAACTTAACCCTGAGCATAGCTTGGTGAAGCTGCTGGCGGATACCCAAGATGAAGAGCTGTTTAATCAGTGGGTAGGCGTATTGTTTGATCAAGCTGCACTGTCAGAACAGGGGAGCTTGAAAGACCCATCTAGTTTTGTACAGAACTTGAACACACTTCTAATGAAGTTAGCTAAATAAAGCAATAAACCATTAGGTTTACATTTAAAAACGGGCGTAATGCCCGTTTTTTTATTTCTACGACTAACAAAAGTAAGTTTAGCCATTTTATTGTGCTATATTTTGGCGGTCTAAAATTTCAAGTTAATCATATTAAGAGTTAGCTTATTCATCTTAAATAAGATGAGTTACTGAATGGGTGTAGGCGCAAATTTACAAAAGTGCCTATAAGCTGAACATATATTCGCCATTAGTCTTAAGATTAACTTTACGGTACTGCTTACACTTGTCACCCCAGTGTTGAATGTGTAAAGTGCCCGAAGTAAAAAGTTTAAAAATCATAAGCGGAGAACGCACTCATGCGAATCATTCTTCTCGGCGCTCCTGGCGCGGGTAAGGGCACACAAGCTCAGTTTTTAATGGGCAAATATGGCATTCCACAAATTTCAACGGGCGACATGCTTCGTGCTGCAATTAAAGCAGGTACAGAGCTAGGCCTTGAAGCAAAGCGTGTAATGGATGAAGGCAAACTAGTATCTGATGAGATTATCATTGGCCTAGTAAAAGAGCGTATTGCACAAGATGACTGTAAAGACGGTTTCTTGTTAGACGGTTTCCCTCGCACTATTCCTCAGGCTGACGCAATGAAAGAAGCAGGTGTCAATGTTGATCATTGCATCGAGTTTGACGTTCCTGATGATGTAATCGTAGAACGTATGGGTGGTCGTCGTGTACACCCTGCATCAGGTCGCGTTTACCACGTTGTTTACAACCCACCAAAGGTGGAAGGTAAAGACAATGAAACAGGCGATGACCTTATCGTTCGTGATGACGATAAAGAAGAAACAGTGCGCAAGCGTCTTGCGATTTACCATGAGCAAACAAAGCCGCTTGTGAACTACTACAGCGCTGAAGCGGAAGCTGGAAACTGTGAGTACCACAAGCTTGACGGTACGCGCCCAGTTGAAGAAGTGAGTGCTGAACTTGCTGAACGTTTAGGTTAATTGCCAACAACGTCAACAAAAGGTCGCTTAGGCGGCCTTTTTTGTTGCTTGTAACTTATTAGCGGATAACGTTTAATGACAACCATGAATGTTGAATTAAGCGCTGATTAATACAACGCGATATAACTAGAACATGTGGAGTAGACCATGGTTTTGCCAATCACGGCGTTTTACGCCAGCTTACTGGGTATTTGCTACCTGTATTTGTCGTTTTTAGTCATTGGCGCCAGACGTCGCCATCAAGTGGGAATTGGCGATGGTGGCCATGAAGATCTAAGTCGTTTGACTAGAGCACATGGCAACTTTAGCGAGTACGTACCCATCACCCTTATTATGATAGCGTGTTTTGAAGCCAATACTGGCCAAGTGTGGGCTGTTCACGCATTGGGGAGCGCACTGTTATTTGGCCGTGTATTACATGCCTATGGCTTAGGTCGTCACTCAGGCGTTAGCTGGCAGCGCTTCGCGGGTATGATCCTGACTTTCCTTGCTATGCTGTGTGCAGCAATAGGTAATTTGGTGCTCATTCATTTCGGATTGTAAGCGTTGCAAAAGAAGCAAATACATATAAAAAAATGCCAGCTTAGCTGGCATTTTTTTTACCTCATTTCCAATCAGGTTGAGCTAATTCAGATATTGAGGACAGGTTTGCTGTGTGTATTGCGAAGGTATAGTCCCTGCAGCAGAGAAAAAAACGCAACGAAGCGACTTGACGGAACTTTTGCCACCTAAGAGTTTTGTCCTGTTTGGCCGTTTAACCAATTCGGTTGGAGTCTAAATGCTAAAGATTCTTATAATTTTGGTATTTCTAGTTTTTTACACCTACTTGCTGAAGCGTAGGTTTAAAGTGAAGATGATGGAGGCATGGCGCGCCGAAAAGGTAGGCTCTGAGGTAACGGTTTATGTGATGATTGTATTGCCTGTGATTCTCGCATGGTTCACTACGGTGCTCTTTGAATATCTTTTTTCTAAACACACGTTAATACATGAATGAAAAAAAGCGCTCAAGGCATGCCATTGTTAAGCAATGCCGTTGAGCGCTTTTCGTCTTATAGGCTTAGAAGCGGTAAGTTAGTTTAGAGTATACGAAGCGGCCACGCGGGTTGTGCACGCCGCCTACATAGCCGTATAAGTCGCCATCACCATCACCAATAGCAAACGGAGGCTCTTCGTCAAGCAGGTTGTTTGAACCAATTACAAGGCGAAGGTTATCGCTGTAGTTGTAACCAAACTGCAAGTCCACCAACATTTGAGAATCAACTGTTCTCGAGGTATTTTCTTCAAAGTCTAACACACCGTCGAAATCAATGTCAGGCGTGTCTTCAAACTCACCAACAAAGCTAATGTTCAAGTTGGCATCGAACGCACCTTTAGACCAGGTTGTGCCGAATAACCAACGGTGTTCTGGATAGCCATATTCGCCAGTGTACTCAAGACCGTCTTTTTCGAACTCGTTCATGTAAGACCAATCAAGGTTAAAGCGTACGTTACCGAACTCTTGCAACTCCATGCGGTAGTTAGCGCTGAAATCAACACCAGACGCTTCTTGAGATGATACGTTTTGGTAGGTGTTGAAAATCTTTTGAATTACACCTAATGACTCGCCTGGCTGCGGATCTAAGCGAACACAGATTGTGCTGTCTTGGTTATTACATTCCGCGTCGTAAACTAAACCGAATTGCTGCTCATCAATTTTGTTATCCTGCGTAATACTCCATACATCAATGCTCAGGCCTAATTCTTGAATAGGTGCGTAGATAACTCCTACGTTCCAAGATTCTGACTCTTCTGCATCCAAGTTAGGGTTACCCGCAAACTCGATATTGTAATCCAACGATTCACAATCTTGACCTGTTGCATCACAGCGATATTTGTCTACGAAGAAAACACTTTTCTGTGATGGGCCAAGGCCAACTTGTGCAAGAGACGGTGCTCTAAAGCCCTGAGCCCATGAACCGCGCACGGTTACTTCATCACTTGGCGCCCAACGTAATGCTATTTTAGGGTTAGTTGTACTACCAAAGTCACTGTAATGGTCGTAGCGGCCAGCTAGTTGAAGCTCAAGCTGTTCAGCTAAAGGTATAGATAGCTCTAAGTATGCAGCATACTGGTCGCGTTCAGCAGAGGCAGAAACCGATTCTGTACCGAAGATTAATCCGCGCTGGAACTGAACATCAGGAACGTCAGATACTTGCTCTTCGCGATATTCAACACCTGCTGCCATCATGACAACATCGTCGCCGAAGCTGAATGCTTCACCGGTAATGTGAGCGTCAACGCTGGTCATTCGAGATTCACCACGGCGCACAAGGCTAGTAGTAATATCATCAATTACACTTTGTGGGTTAGTAACGCCACCAAACGGGTTGTAATTACCAAGGTTAATTTGTTCCTGAAGCCAGTCAACGCGAACCCACCCTTGTGACTGATCACCACTTTGTTCTGAACGGCTGCGGCCTTTTTGTACAGATGCTTCCCAATCGTAATCATTGAACGTGCCACGAAGGCCTGCGACTAAACGAAGGGTGTCAGATTCGATATCCCAGCGACGGGCACCTGCATCAACAGGGCGGTAGCGACCAATTTCAATGTCTTGTCCAAACGGGTTATCAGGATGCGTACCCGGAACGGTTAAACCAGCATCTTCATCAAGAGGTGTTGCTGCACCGCCTGCTTCAGACGTATTGTGCTGCATTGCAACTTCCATAAATGCTGTGGTTTCGTCGCCAATTTTATAGTCGAACTGACCAATAAAGCCCACGCGCTCAGAAGCCGGTATGGTTAAACCAAATGGGCCATAATCGAACAGACAGCTGCCTGACGCCGTTGCGCTGTCTTCCGGACAGTCAGGGTCGATAGTTTTAACGCCGTCTACGTAGAAGTAGCCTGGGTAACCTCGTGACGAACGGAAGTCCATACCGCCATAAGGAGATTGGTTGGCTGTACCGTAACGACCCATTTCGTCAGCGCCGAGCGTGCTGTTGTTGAAATAGTCGATGATAACTGTAGCACTGCTTTTTTCGCTTTGAGAGCCCCATAGAATACTGGCGGTGGTCTCATCATAGCTTGGGCCTGTTGTACCACCATAACCTGCATTAATCTCTAGACCTTCGTAGTCTTTCTTCAGTACTACGTTTACTACACCTGCAACAGCGTCTGAGCCGTAAATCGCAGAGGCGCCGTCTTTTAAGATATCGATACGTTCGATGGCGGATACAGGAATAGAGTTAATATCAACGAATGAGTTAGTGATACTTTCAGCAAAGGCACTAATTGCCACGCGACGTCCGTTTATTAGAACAAGCGTTGCATCTGGCCCCATACCTCTGAGGGATACCGCTGCCGCGCCATTGGCTGTAGAGTCTTGGCTGTTATTGCGCGTCGAGAAGGTACCCGCACCTGTGGCCGGCATACGCTCGAGTAGTTGTTGAAGGTTTTCATAGCCCATGCCTTCAATCATTGTTGCATCTATTGATTGAATAGGTGAAGGGCCTTCCATATCTGTACGTTTGATACGAGAACCGGTGACTGCAATTCGTTCAAGGTTGGCTGCTTCTTCGTCAGCTTGCTGTGCATACGCAGGAGATAGAGAGGTTAATCCTGAAAGTGCTAATCCCACTGCAATTGCACTTACTTTACGACCTTGTTTCATTGTTATTTCCTTATTTCCATTTTACTTGTTGTGTGTTTTTGCAACACGATGATGTTGCAGATTTATCAATAGCACTCCTAATACTTAAGTTGCAATAGGGTAAAACACGAAAGATGTGACACTTGGTTACAAAGTGTGTAAACCGAGTATTACTAATGTGAATTTGAAATAAGGGAATAGGGTATTATTGCGAAGCGTAAAAGCCTTGGGACAATGCTTCTACAACAAGACTAAATAAAAAAGTGGAATAAAACCCGTGCGTTCTGATAAGAAACAGAAACGCACAAATGGTAGTATTTTAGGTATTAAAAATAGTGCCTACTTTTTCGTGTAGATAACTTTTGATGGTAAACGCAGCTGATCTGACCAGTGACCGGGTGTTTAAAAATTGAGCGTAGGTAAAGGTCTATTTGCACTAATGTAAAGAGAATTTATCCTCGACATCTAATAAAGAGAAGTGAAAAGCCTGTCTTTTCGCGGTAAATACATATCGTCCGGATCTAGTGAAAATGCAACAGCGTTGGCTTTGCCCTGAATTTCTTCAATTGGAATGAAGCCATAATAACGAGAATCAACGCTATTGTTCCTATTATCCCCCATTGCCAGCACGTGATCT
>Ga0114932_10003525_pt1 | contig 15262 bp, 15 predicted proteins | sample 2SBtaG_2_FD_87286 | JGI IMG/M metagenome (GOLD analysis project Ga0114932, IMG submission 87286) | Deep subsurface microbial communities from Kolumbo volcano to uncover new lineages of life (NeLLi) - 2SBTROV12_ACTIVE470 metaG | ecosystem: Environmental > Aquatic > Marine > Volcanic ...
ATCGCCCGGAACAGCGGTGAGATGGAGGGCGAAGACCTGGGCCGCAATCCCCACCTCGATGACCCTGAGCTGCAGTTGAGGGTCGTGCGGGATCGCATCACTGCGGGCAGGACCTGGGTCATTGGACGAGAAGGTCAGCTCGTCTTTCAGATCAATGTGGGCACACAGACCCACAATGGCTGCCAAGTCGGAGGAACCTGGGTGCCGGCCTCGATTCGTGGCCAAGGGATCGCGACGCTCGGCATGAGAGCGCTGTGTCGCGAGCTGCTGCACGATCACCCGCGCATCACCCTTCACGTGAACGAGGCCAATCTAGCGGCGGTCCGCGTGTATGAAAAATCCGGTTTTCGCAAAGCTGCGCCCTTCCGCCTGATCACCGTGCGGTAGCGTCCACTGGAACACTCTGTCGCCCTGGGGTGTACGAGAGGAGCCATGCAGACGGACTCGACCACGATTGCCGACCTTCAGTCCCGCGCCCTCGATTTTGTCGAGCGTCGTGACTGGGGTCAGTTCCACTCCCCGCGCAACCTCGCGATGGCGGTGAGCGTCGAGGCCTCAGAGCTTCTGGAGCTGTTTCTGTGGACGACTGACGATGGGCCTCAACCGCTCATAGAGTCGCGACAGAAGCAGGTCGAGGACGAAGCTGCTGACATCATGATTTGCCTGTTGAACTTTTGCACCCGCGCAGGGGTTGACCTTGCAGGGGCTGTTGATGCGAAGCTGCAGCGCGCAGAAGCCAAATACCCGGTCGAACGGGTACGCGGAAAGGCCTTGAAGTACCACGAGTACGACGACTGGGACGGGGACGCCTGAATGAAGATCATCACCGCCATCACTTTGAGCATCATGCTGTTCGCACCTGTGCAAGCGGCGTTCGCCCAAGACCTCAAAGCCGAGATTGCCGAAGCCATGGCAACCGTCGAGAAGGTCAAGAGCGGCGAGCTTGAGGGCGACAAGGCCTATGAGTCACTGCTCAAGACGGAATCCAAGCTCAACAAGGCCGTCAAAGAGAATCCCGATGCGTGGAAGGCGTTCGACACCCGTGCCCGGGTAAAGATGACCTACGGCCAGTACGCAGGAGCCGTCAGGGACTTCCAAGCGGCCGTTGATGCCTACCGGCGCTCTCCTCCAAAGTTCCCCGATCCCGCCGTCGCCTTCAGTGTCTCGGACAAAGCCGAGGTGCAGTATGAGCGCCTTGGGTACCTCGACCCGGCGATCGACTCATTGCAAGACGGCCAGAAACTTCTCAAGGAACTCGTCGTCGAGATCGAGCGCATTCGCGGCGGCAAGTCCGGCGCCGCCTGGGACACCCTTGAGGGCACCATCCGCGACGCTCGCGAACGCATCAATCGCGCACTGCTGACCGCCTTCCTCGAGCACCCAAGCCGCAAAGATGAAGCAGTCAAGGCGTTCGACCACGCGATCGAAGTGTTGCCTGATGACTACCAAGTGCGCATGAAGTTCGGCGAGCTGCTGGTTCGCGAGAGCCGTGCCACCGAAGCTGTCGAGGCCTACACCTTTGCCATGACGCTCAAGCCCGACGCGGTCCGACCCCACTGCCGCCTCGGCGGTGTGCATCGCATTCTAATGAACGGCAAGCTGCGCCTCGAGGACTCAAAGGGTGCCAAGAGCCACTTCAAATTGGCGCTCGAGAGCTACGACACCTGTCTCGAAGCGAACCCGCAGAACGTGGACATCCTGCTCAACGTGGTCACGATGTGCCGCGAGATCGAGAACAGCGGCAAGGCCGGCCTCTACCAAGGCAAGCTCGACAAGATCTGGGGCAACTAGCGCACTGCGGCCACAGCGCCGCTGCAACCGGAACCCAGTTGCTACTCCGAATCGGGCTTGCGGAAGGCGAACACGTGCTCCCATCGGGTCGTTCCGCGGGCGTGGTCCGGGCGCTCGAGGCTTGCACGGGCAACGGGCACCAAGCCGGCCTTGATGGCGGCTGACGAGGTGGGTTCGGAGGTATCGATGAGGCCTTGGGGTGTCAGGCCGTCGCCGATCACGACCACCAAGTGGGCGCCTGGGTTCATCACTGAGGCCGCACGTGCAGTCCACTTGTCGGTGTCCTTGCGCCATCCGGACACCGCCTTGCGCGGTGCCTCACGCCACTTCCAGCGGCTGCCCACCTCGTTGCGGTTGGTGGGCTCGTCTTGCATCCAGATGTTCCGCAGGTGCTGCATGGGCAAATAGTCGTAGGTCGCCGGATAGGGCGGGCTGGTCAGCACCAGGTCGACTTTTTGGGGGACCGTTGTGTCGCGGGCATCGCCAAACGCCACATTGGATTCGGGCGTTCCCTCGGGAAGTGCCTCACGCAGCTCGATCATCTTGCGCGCCAGCTCGCGGGTCTTTTTGTGGAAGAGGATGGCAGTCGTGCCCTCAGGGCGATGGTGCTTCTTGCGCTGGGCACGGGTATCGCTCTCGCGCCAGCTGACCTTGATCAGCACCGATGAGAACACCGCGGCCAGCAGGCCGCGCACGGGCTCCTCCAGGTCACCCAGCCGACTTCGAATCGCCCACAGCTCGCAAGCCACGTATCGGGCGTACCACTGCTGAAGCGGTCCGCCGATGTGCTCGGGCGGAATCTCGTCGGCGGTCCGCGCGATCTCTGTCAGCTTGCGGGCGGCGCTGCGCATCTTGGTCAGCACCTCGTCGCTGGGGGTCGCCGTCCGAGCTCTCGAGACGCGAATGGCAGTGGGCGACAGGTCGCGCCCAAACGTCACGAGCCCCGCCGCGCGCCCCTCGACAAGCACGGTGCCGCCGCCGCAGAAGGGATCGAGCAAGCTGTCACCACCGAACAGGGCAATGAGATCTCGTGCCGCGTCTGGGTGCAGACTAGCTGGATAGGTGTGAAAGCCGTGTGTGTAGCGCTCGGGGCGCTCCTCGGCAGCGAGCGCAGACTGCAGCTGCTCGGCTAGCGCGCGATCTCCGAGCAATACCCTCTGGAATGTCGGCTTGCCTTTGGTCGTACGCTTGGCCATTGGGCACTCCCTGTCGTCCCGGCGGGGGACGCGAAGCGAGTAATATCGCGTAAGCGACAAAAACCCCTTTTCTGGTTCCAGCACTTGGTGTGTCCAATGGATGCGGGACCGATTCCAGGTCCCAATGAGCCTGACCGATGCTGAACTCACAAAACTCTATGACCAGTACGCACACGTCATCTACCACCGTTGCCTTTCGATTCTGGGCAACGAGGAGCTGGCACGGGACGCGCTGCAGGAGACATTCGTGAAAGTACTTCGCCACTCGGAAGACTTTCGCGGCCAGTCCAGTCCCCTCACCTGGATGTACCGAATCTCGACCAACCACTGCCTCAACCAGATCCGCAATCGCAAGGGCCGGCAAGAGAAGCTTCACGTCCGTCGCGAGGAGATCATCGGTGAGGGCATGACCCGGCCAGACGAAGAGGGCGGTGACCGCGCCATGATCATGACCCTTCTCGAGGGTGCCGACGAAGAGACTCGCAAGTGCGTCGTTCACACCTACTTCGACGACTGCACCCGCAGCGAGGTCGCCGAATTGGTGGGGCTGTCGGTCCCCACCGTTCGCAAGCGCATCAATGGCTTTCTGCACGCAGCGCGCCAAGCCATGGGCGTCGGCCTCGATGACGTCGTATTGCTGCTGATTTCTCTCGGACCCGCCCTCAACAATGCCCTCTTGCACGCCGGAGATGCGTGATGCCCTCACTACAGAATCCGAACAACGGAGACCGCCCGAGCCGCCTGGCCCTGGGCCGCCTGCACACCGGTGAGCTCGCCGCTGACGAACGCAAGACGGTCCAAGACGCGATGACGGATGGCAGCCGCGCCTACCTCGACGAGCTTGAAGCGATCAAAGCGCACACGCCAGCGCTGGGCATTGCGGGGCTGCGTACTGCCGCCGACCTCGCAACCGACAGCACCGCGGTGATCCCGCCTCCAGCCAACAACTGGAAGATGTACATCCCCGTGCTGCTGTTGGCCGCCATCTTCGTCCTGTCGATCTTGCCGACCCTTCTGGGACCCGAACCGGGATTGATTGGGACCGATGGGGGTGGCAGCACGGCACTCAAGGGCGGTGGAGCGGCGCTGCTGGTCTACCAACTGCACAACGACGAAGCCCTGAGAGCCTACGAGGGCAATGCGCTGGGCGAAGGTGACGCACTCGGCTTCCGCGTGAACTCGGGAAGCCACACATCCCTTGTGCTGATGAGTGTGGACGGTCGGGGCGCCATTACGGTGTTCTATCCAAGGGAGGGCGACGCAGCCGTGCAGCTCGAGGGAACAGGAGAGACCACACCATTGCCGGGCACCATCGTGCTCGATGGCGCGCCAGGACCCGAAATCTTCGTGGCTGTCTTCGATAGCAGCGTGGCCGAAGCACGCACCTCACTCGAGCAGGCCTATTCATCATCTGGGGCCGGCGGTGTGCTCACCTGGGCGCAGATGGCTGACAACGTCGACGCTGTGTCGGTGGAACGCCGTTGAGGACGCTCGCCCTGCTTGCCACGTTCTCGACGCCGGCACTGGCCGCCGAGGACGTGCGCATTGGAATCTTCGTCGGCAACGACGAGGGCGGAGCGAGCCAGCAGCGCCTGAGGTTCGCGAGCTCGGACGCCCAAAAGATGCGCGATGTGTTCATCGAGTACGGCGGCATCGACAAAAAGAACGCCATCCTGCTGCAGAACGAGAACTCTCGGAAGATCGAAGACACGCTGACCGAGGTCAAGAATCAAATCCGAGTGGGCAAAGCCAGCGGTCATCACACGGTTCTGGTGTTCTTCTATTCGGGTCATGGAGACGCCAACGCGCTCAACATCGGAGCACGCGACCTCGAACACGAGCGCCTGCGCGAACTGCTGGAGTTGACTGGAGCCGACGTGCGCGTGGCGATGCTGGATGCGTGCCAATCGGGAGCGGCAGTGCGCACCAAAGGCGGCACTCGGGGTCCCTCCTACGCCTTTGACCTCAAGACCACCGCCGCCAAGGGCACCGCCTTTCTGACGTCGTCCGCTCGCGATGAGTTCAGCCAAGAGTCCTCGGAGCTCGCGGGGGGCTTCTTTACCCACTATCTGGCCAGCGGACTGCAGGGTGCGGCCGACGTCAATGGCGATGGAGACGTAGGCCTGGGTGAGGTCTACGAATACGTCTACAGTGAGACTGCCTTTGCGACCCGCCGCACCACCGAGACCCAGACACCGACCTTCGACTTCGACCTGACTGGGTCGGGTGATCTGTGGCTCACACGCCTCGAAGCCGCTTCGTCATGGTTGGTGTTCGACGGGGGAATGCCCGGCGCCTACTCGGTCTGGGACGAGAATCGCAAGCGCTACGTCGCTGAAGTCAACGGAGCCGAGCCGGCGCGCATCGCACTGCGACCAGGCACCTACTACGTGCACCACCGCATGCCCGGCTGGGTCGATGAAGCGGAGTTCGTGCTCGCCGATGGCGACTCGACCACCGTCGGGGACATGGACTTCATGACGCTGGCCTACGAGGACACAGCGGCGCGGGGAGACATCGAGAAGCTAGTGCGAAAGGCCAACCGCCCGGACGTTGCGGTCCGACTGGCCGGCGGCATTCGGCAGTTCTCCGAGAAGTCGACGTATAACCGGCAATATTTCCCGAAGCACAACGTCGCCGGAATCGATGTGCGAGTGACCCCGTTGACCGGGCATCTGTACTTCGGCGGCGATGTACTCAGCGGCGGCCGGGGCGCAATTTTGGTCCTGCCCGAGGTGCCTGACAAGGACGTCTGGGTGCAGTCCACTAGTGTGGGGGCCGCATTTGGCGCTGCCACTGGACGCAACCTAGTTCGCGCTGGCATCGGCTTGAAGGCCGAAGCCGTTGTGTTCAGCCGCCGCTTTGACTCAGCCGGCGGAAGTGAAGCCATCAGCCAGGGCACGTTCGCCATCGCACCGGGGCTCAACACCTGGGTGGGTGTCTCTCATGGCCGCTTTGTCTGGGACCTCAACTGGAACCTGATGGTCCTGCCCACTCGCTGGGACGATGCCCCCCGCTCACCGGCCTATACCGAATTTGTCAGCTCAATTGGATGGCGCTTCTGAGCCCGATGCTGCTCGGCCTGCTGTTGACCGGCTGCTACGACAGCCCGGTCAGCAACTCGGTGTTTCTCGAGGACGCCATCTTTCTGGCCGCGCTGCCCTCGGAAGAACGACTTCTGCCGCCTCCGCAGATTGCCGACGCCGAGCTCGGAGATGCCGTATTGCTGCGCACCGCTGTCGACGCTGAACGGCAGTATCTTGAGCTGATGGCACCGGTGATGGAGTCCGCCATGCAGCTGCGTCGGAGTACGCCAATGGACCGCAGTGAAGTGCACCGCACCTGGCAGCCGGTTCCAGTCGTGGTGATCTCACCCACACCTCGGACGTGGTGGGTGCGCGCGACCATCTTGGCGCCTGCCGATGACGCCATCTCCTGGACCATTGATGTGGCGCCCGGTCAGGACGGCCCATGGACCGGGGCGGGCTCGGGCTGGCATGACGGCCTCAATGGAGGGTTTTCTTGGGACCGGCGTTCGCTGGGCGACTCGGGACTGCTCAACATCGACTACGCACTCGATGCGTCCTGGGGGCGCGATGTGTACATCGAGTACAACTCGTTCGGCGTGGCCGGCGAAGCGCCGCTGTGGGGATTGCACGGCGACGACGTCATGTCGTTCACAGACGAGCGACTCGAACTGACGGGCGACGGCGATTCGTGGCCGAGCGCATCAGTGGTCTATGTGGGACCTGACGGCGGCCGTGCGGACGGCCACCTGTGGCAGGACGGCGAACAGCAGGTCTACACCGAATGCTGGGATGGCGAGGGGGACCGAACCTACATCGGGGGCGACTCCGCGATCGAAAACAGCGGCAGCGCCTCGGCATGCACGGGCGCGGACGTGTTCGGTGAACCGCCCGCCTAGCCTGGATTGACCAAGGTGTGCAGTCTGCGCGCGACCTCGGCGGGGCTCGCGTTGTCCGGCAGGAAATCCACCGGCGAGTACTTTTCGGCGATGCGAGCCCAGCGGCGGGGCTCGCTCGAGAAGTCATAGGACATCAGCACTGGCGTCTGGACGTCGTGTTCGCGCAACGCTGCGAGCACGTAGTTGCCTTGATGATCTTCGAGGAAGTGCCTGGCTTGCACCGGGTCTCCGTTGAAGCGGTCCGCGGTCGCGGCCAGGTCGCCAAGAAGCTCCCCCTCTGGCACCCGATCAAAACGCATATCCAGGTAGATCGCATCGTATCCGCCACCCCCAAGACGTTCGATGGCCACAGGCCCGCTGCCTGCGCGTTCCCACTCGAATCCGTCCGAGAGGAAGCGTTGAAGGGTCTCGACGTACTCGAAGCCGTCTTCGATGATGAGGACTCGCATGGGGCTCCTTAGACCGGCACTTCGGCGAGAGGAAAGCGAACGACCACAGCCTTAGACCAGCTGTCTTCGTCCTCGACATGGATGGAGCCGCCGTTGCGGCTGATGAGGTCAACGGTGAGGCCGAGGCCGCGCTCGATGTAACGACTGCGGATGACCGCGGTCGAGATGCGACGGGGGGCATCATCTCGAACCCGAATCACCACCCGTTCGAGGAAGGTGATGTCATCTTGCTCGATGTCGATGGCCACGCCGATACGCAGTTCTTCCGCCTCGATGGTGGCCTGCAGACTGTTCCGCAGCACATTGGCCAAGATGTCCTCGAGCTCGTCGCGAAAGACCCGTACCGCGGGCACCTCGCAGCGCAGATCGACACTGAACTCCGGCTCGTAGGTCGTGCGGAACTCGCCTTCGGCCACGGTGCTCTTCCACACTCGGGTCACCAAGTCCACGTCCACAGGCATCACGCAGACAGTGGCCAGCAGTCCACCGAGGCTCTGGTAGCCCTGGTTGTTGAGCAGGTCTGACACTTCGCGCAACTCTGCCGCGAGTCCGCGTCCACCACCGCTTCGCACAGCGGATTCAAGCGAAGCCAGCCGGTCCATTCCAGCGATGAGTGGCCCAAACACCGGGTCGCGATGGCGCAGGTTGAGCCGAACGCCGTGCACACCGCCAAGCAGCGTCAACTCGCTCACATAGCCACGAAAGCGATCGATGGCCCCGCGCTCGCCAAACAGCTTGTCTGCGGCCCAGCGCGCGGGTGCGGTGTCCCGATCATCGAGGGCATCTGCCACGGCCGGCAGCACGGTCGTGTTGTGCTTGAGGACCTCGTGACGAATGGCCGAGCCGATGCGTGCCACCTCGCGGTAGGCAGTGGGTGAGCGCTCGAGCAGATCGCGCAGGCCCACGCCGGTTCGCCTGCGCCACCACACACCCGCTGGAAGCAAGACCACAGCGCCTGAGCCGGCCACTCCGGCAACGGCGATCGCGCGCAACCAACTGTCGATGCGCTTGTCGAGCAGCCGGGCTTGTGGCCGCAGCTCGCCTTCGGTGGATTGTTCGAAGTAGGCGGCCAGATGCCTCTTGGCCAAAAGGGGCTGCCAGCGATCGACGGCCAATGCCGCGAGCATGTACTGCGCGTCGGGGTGATCGAGGGCGGCGGCCCGCCGGATCAGGTCCTCTCTCACAGCCAGGTCCGTCTCTTCAGCTGCCAGAATCAGCAACACCGTGGGCAGATCTGGCCGCAGGTCGAGGGCTTGGCGGTACAGCGCGAATGCTTCGTCCCGGGCGCCTCTCTGCAGCAGCAGTTCGGCCTTGAGCACCAGCGCCGAGACGTAGTCGGGTTTTGCCACCAGCGCGTCATTCGCTGATGCGAGCGCATCGTCAAAGGCACCTCGTCGCTTGAAGGCCCGAGCCAAGTAATAGGCGTCCCAAGCACCCTGTGGGATGGACGACGGCCGGCCTTCCGCTGCGGGGATCTCGGGCGCCATCGGAGGCTCCCGTCCGATGGCGACGATCAACTCCGCGGCGGCCTCGGCCCATGGGCCATCTGGAGCAAGCTCAAGGTAGCGACGCGCATGCATCTCGGCGTCGTCCAGCTGCCGCAACCGCACCATCACCGGCGCGCGCTTCATCTGCAGCTCCGCCCAGCTCGGGTTGATGCGGATCGCTCGCGCATAGCTATCTGCAGCCTGTTGGTCGTACTGTCCCGCGTAGTGTTCCGCGAGCAAGTCGGCGATGCCCGCTTCGTAGCGCACCTCGAGCGGCTCGAGCTTGCGAGCAGAGAGCAACGCAAAGTGGGCGCGCTCGACTTCACCTTGGGCGAGGTGCACTGCCGCCAGGGCCGCCCACGCATCGGGACTGCGAGGAGCATCCGCCAGCAGTCGCTCAAGGGTCTTGTCGGCAGTGGTGAGATCACCAGCAGCAAACGCTGTACGGGCCTGTTCGAGCGTGGTGCGTTGCGAAGAGGTCAGAGGCTGTCCGGCGGCGGACTGCAATCGGCGCGCCTCATCTTCAATATCGAATCGCTCCTGACGCTCCGCCACCCACACAGCGTCCTCTGGCCAGTCCTCAAGTGAGCCGAGCCACAGCAGATACAGGCGCTCTGCCTCCTCTTCCTCAGCCTCCTGTAGTCCCGTGGCGATGGCCAGAGACGCCCTTTGAGCCACTTCATCGCCAATCACAAACGGCGGATAGGTCAGCGACTCGCGCAGCATGGGCGCGGCTGCGAGGGGTTCATAGTGTGAGATTGCTTCGGCATGCAGTGCCAGAGAGCGCCCAGGCGCTTCAATGGCCATGCCCTGGTGCAACCGCTCAAAAATCTGTGCCGCCTGTCGGTACTCCGCTTCTTGAAGCAGGAGCAGACCGAGCGCCTCAAGGGCGTCGGCGTCCCCCAGATCGCGGAATGCCGCTTTGGCTCGCTCGGTCTCACCGCTTGCTGCATAGACACGGCCCAATGCCATCTTCGCGTGAGCAAAATGGGGGTCGATCAGCAGCACTTCGTCCAAACGGTCCCTGGCCACGGAGTAGTTTCCGTTTCGTTCGGCACGCACAGCGGCGTACCACATCGGCCGCGCACTGGGATCGAGCGCATCGATGGGGTCCGCCGCCGCGAACGGGGCAAACACCAGGGCCAGAAGAACGAGAATGCTCGTCAAGAAAGGCGTTCCTTGAGCTCGCGCACCTTTAGGCCTAGCTGGTTGAATCGCAGCTGAACCTTGCGCGCATGTGTCTCATCACCAAGCAAGACCTGTGCCATCTTGCTGAAGTCTCCTTTTCGCTCGATGTACAGCGCGGTGAAGTACTGGCGCTCACACTCCTGGGCGACCTTGTTCAGGGAGTCCCCTGACTTGACCGACAGGCGAATCCGCCAACCACCGCCCCCGCCGTCGGCCTCTGCCACCGCATCTGGAGTGGTCGGCACCGGCTGAGCAAGTCGCGAACCACCTTGGGTCGGACCTGGATGATGTCGGCACGGTCACCACCAGCCACCGACAACATCTCGGTGATGGCGAACAGCGATGCGTTCTCAATGGTCATCGCGAACTCCCGCAGATTGCCGGGCCACGAGTGGGCCTTGAGCAACCTGACCGCGCGCTCGGGGAACAGCAGCGTCACCACCCCGGGCCTGGCATCGGGCACCGGCCCTCCGACGACAACACTCACAGACCCGGCGCTGATGCTGTTGCGCGCCCGATAGTCGTCGATGAGTCCCTTGAGATACGGACGCTGCAGCGCCTGCTGGACGCAGAAGTCGAGCAGGCGGGCTTGGTCCAGCTGCCGGTCGCGGAGGCCGGGCAAATCGACCGCGGCGGCGGGGTTGAGTCGCATGTACAGGTCAGCCCGAAAGCTGCCTTCTGCGACCCGGCGCCCGAGATCTTCGTTGGTCGCCACAATCAGCTTCACGTCGACAGCGCGTTCCTTGAGCTCTCCGAGCCGGGTGACCATGCCCTCCTGCAGCACCGACAGCAGCATCTTCTGCGCGTCCGGGGACAGATTGCCGACCTCGTCGAGAAACAGCGTGCCGCCGTTTGCGGCTTCGAACGCCCCGGTTCGATCGGCCACAGCCCCGGTATAGGCCCCCTTTGCCGCGCCGAATAGATGGGCCGCCATCAGATCAACGGGCACCGTGGACAGGTCCACCGCCACAAAGCGCCCTGGACGCCGCGCACGCTGGTGCAAGAAGTGGCGAGCGATCAGCGACTTTCCCGTGCCCGTCGGCCCCAACAGCATCACCGGCAACCGGCCCCCCGCCAACACCGACAGCTTCTGCCGGACGCGACGCATGCGCATCGAGCGCCCCCAAAAGATGGGTCCCTCGGTCTCGTCCCCGCGCCTGGCATTGGCGATGTTCTCGATCTGCGCCTTGAGGGAGCGAGCATCGACGTATTCGTCATCGAGAAAGTAGGTGTACTCGGCGGCATCGAGTCGCTCGGCGTGCTCCTCGAGGTTGAGCTCCTCTTTGCTGGTCATCAAGATGACCGGCAGGTCCGGATAGCGCCCACGCATCAACTTGAGGATCTCGACACCCTGCCGCCTCTGCAGCTCGCGCACACCGCGGTCGCCCGTCGAGGAGTCCACACCGACTAGATCCTCGCGGGGAATGTCGAAGTGCACGTCGAGCAACACCAGATCAATGCGCCCGCGAGCCCGTGACAAGGCCTCTGCGGCTTCGCGCCATGAGCGAGCTGGCCCACGGTAGCGGTGCCCTGGAATCGCGCGCCGGCACAGCTCGATGTACCGGTCTTGGTCGTCCACAATGAGGATGTCTGCCATGTCTACTGTGCCTCTCGCACCCGCCGCTGCAACGAGCGACAAGCGTCTGCGACGGCAAATGCCGCCTGGGTCCCGCGGGTGATGTCTTGGGTACTGGCGGTGTCGTTGCGCAGGGCAACAATCACCTGTTCGATGATCGCCATTTGGGCGTCAATCTCGGCGAGGAGGGGCTCATCGGAGATGTCGGCCCTTCGTTCGCCGATCAACGGCTGCTGACCCACGAGTCCTGAACGGGCCATTGCCCAGACCCGCGGAGCATCTACGGTGCCCTCGGGACCACGGCGAGTGGCCAGCAAATCGGCGGCGAGCGCATCGCGTCGGTCCGCGTCCGAAGCGTCCTCTGCAAGCCACCGAATCTGAAACGCGACGTACTTTCCGAGGTCATGCTTGATCCTGGCGACGTGATCGACCACCGCGCGACGCATCTCCAAATCGAGCTCTTCGAGCCTAGCCAAGCGCACTCCATCCTGCTGGCGAAATCTATCGCAGGTAGACGAACTTGCGACAGATCGATTCGGTTCTGGTTCCGATCAACCGCTAAGCAGGACTGGTCGCAGCCTTCATCACAATGGTCGGCACGGTGCTGCTTCGAATGACCCGCTCGGCCACTGACCCAAGCCAGAAGTGGCTCAGCCCGGTGCGGCCGGACGTGGCCACCAACAGTGCGTCGTAGGTCCGTGCGTGTTCAACGAGGGTCTCGGCAGCGGGACCGTCCAAAATATGCACAACGCCCTGCAAGTCCTCAGGGACGGTGTGCATCAGCGCCGTCAGCAGCTCGAAGTCCTTTTCGCGCATGCGCGAGTACTCTTTGTCCATCAGGTCTCGGACTCGAGTGTCGCCAAAGCCCCGACTGATGTTCACTTGGTCAACATAGACGATGTCGAGTGTGGCGCTCAGGCGCGATGCCCACTCGGTGGCCTTGACGACCACTGGCCCCGGCAAATCACGCAGATCGACCGCTACAAGCAGCTTCACGGGCCCTCCTTAGTCCACATTCTCGAGGTACTCAGTGACTTGTTCCGACGTCAGTCCGAGGCGGGTCGCAGCGGCACGAAGCTCGATAAGCTCGCGGTCGTCGACAAAACCGTCCGCCTGACAAACGCGATAGAACAAGCCGATCAACCCGAGCTTTTGCTCGAGATCGATGTGGTCACACAGCTCGGCGTCAGCCTCGGTCTGCAGCGCGTGCAGAGTGGTCTGGTCTTCGAGATCCATGCTGCGCAGTAGCCGGCGACTGAATGTGCGCTCGAAAAACTCAACCTCGGGCTCTGGACGCTTGCCATCCGAGTCCATGATGCGCTGGCTGACCGCCATGGCGAACGCTGCCTTGAGTCGGTCCGCATGGCTGTGGACCTGTTTCTTGCGATCGCCAGGCACCACTTTGGCGTGTGTCACCGTCGGCAAGAACATGGAGAGGTCAGCGTCCTCGAGCTTCACCGGGACAGCAATGGGCCCTTCTTCGCGCCAGCCAATCGACAGCGCCACAATGCCACCAGGACTCGACAGCCACACCTGATGCAGCTGGCCGTCGACATAGGCCAACGACGGAAACGCACGGTCTGGGATTTCCTGGATTCCGTCATCGGTCCACCCCACACCGCTGCCCTCGAGACCAGCCCCGATCGCCGCGATGTCGTGGGTGTCCCCCTCGGTGACAAACATCATCGTGACCAATGTGGCGCGCAGCCCCGCAGCATCGATCCCCTCGCGGACGCAGAACAGCGCCGCAATGTCGGTGCCCGAGGCGACCTGACTCCGGATCAATGCGTCGGCTGCGGTTCGTTGCAGCTGCAACCAGCCATCGTCCCGGTACAGCACGTCGGCATTCGTGCTGAATGCGACGGCATCTGCGGCTGGGGGAATGCCGACGGTTGTCTCAAGGTCGATGGGCATGGTGCGGCCATGATACCTACGTGGCGACCTCGCTGGGAGACTGTCTCGTGACCTGGGTTTTCGCCCTCATTCTGACCGCATGTTCAGGGGACTCGACTCCCCCTGATCCCGTGCCAGCGCCCACGCCTCCACCGATCGAGCAGGCACCGCCCGAGCCGCCACCTCCCCTCCCCGCCCCCACTGCTGATCGCTATGCAGCGAGCCATGTGCTGGTCGCGTGGAAAGGTGCCGTAGATGCGCCTGCATCCGTGGTCCGCACCGAGTCCGAAGCGCAGACATTGGCCAACTCGCTGCGCGATCGCGCCCTCGCCGGCGACGACTTCGCAGCCCTCGCAGCCGAATTCAGCGACGGGCCGAGTGCAAGGCGAGGCGGTTCGCTGGGCACCTACCTGACCGGCACCATGGTTCCCGACTTCGAAGCCGCCGTGGCCAGTGTCGAAGCGGGTGCTGTCGGCCCACTTGTGAAGAGCCCATTCGGATGGCATGTGGTGCGTCACGATGCCTTTGTACAGGCCAAGATCTCGCACATCCTGGTCTCGTACAAGGGGGCTGCATCGTCCTCACAGACCCGTTCAAAAGAAGATGCACGAGCCCGCATCGACGAGGTCGTGGGCAAGCTCGCCGCCGGCCAATCCTTCGCCGAGCTCGCCGCCGAATATTCAGACGATCAGACGGGCAAGACCGGCGGTGACCTCGGCTGGGTGGCGCCCGGACAGATGGTTCCCGCCTTCGAGACCGCGGCCCTGGCCCTGGATGTGTCGGCGACCAGCCCGGTCACCGAGACCGCCTACGGCTTTCACGTACTCAAGCGCACCAAATAGGTCAGCGCGCGAGCACATTCTCGACTGCGATGCGCAGGTTCTCGTCGCTGGGCGGTGTGACCTGCTGCGCGACCCGCATCGTGGGATCGATGACCAACAAGATCGGCAGCTGACCCGCGTTCTGGTCGATCGGCGGGCCCGTGTAGGTCATGTCCGAGTCATCGCCAATGATCGGCGCGCCAGAGATGGCAAAGGTGTCGCCCCACAGATTGAGGTCCTCGTGGTCTGGGGCGTTGTTCTCGAGGTCTTGGGACAGCAGCGTGACGTACATGAACTCGTCATCGGCAAAGTGCTCAACGGTCTCTTGCGTGCCCTGAGCGAGGTCTTGGCAGGGAGCACACCAGATTGCGCTGATGTCGAGCACAACGACCTTTCCATAGAACTGCCACAGGGACAGGGTCTGTCCCTTTTGGTCGGCCATGCGGAAGTCCGGCGGCACTTGTCCGACTTCGAAGCCCTCGGCGACCAATCCCTGCTCGGGCTCGCCAACGCACCAGTCGTTGGTGGGGGCCTCCCAGGTCCAGCTATCTTCGGTGTCGCCACCCTCATCGTAGGTGTCCGGCGTGACCAGATTGGGCACACAGCCGGTCGACAGACCAAGAACAATCAGCGTGGGGAGCAGTCGCTTCACGCACACTAGATAACCTGAGCCCAGCCAAAGTTTCAGCCTGGAGCCGCGGTACCGTCCATTCGCGCGTCCCCGGCAGCCAATACGGCCAATAGCCAATCGTGCCGTTCATCGTGCTCTGGAATCACTTGAGCAAGGCGTCGCAGTGTCGGTTCGGCGAAGCGTCCTTGTTTGTCATCGAGGGATTTGAGGACTGCAGCCGCGGCCGTACCGTCGCGCATGCGCTCGACCTCGGAAATGGCGGCCCACTCCATCGCCGGCGTGATGACCTCAATGCGTCCGACGAT
>Ga0114932_10003527_pt1 | contig 15260 bp, 15 predicted proteins | sample 2SBtaG_2_FD_87286 | JGI IMG/M metagenome (GOLD analysis project Ga0114932, IMG submission 87286) | Deep subsurface microbial communities from Kolumbo volcano to uncover new lineages of life (NeLLi) - 2SBTROV12_ACTIVE470 metaG | ecosystem: Environmental > Aquatic > Marine > Volcanic ...
AAGGAATGAAGCCCAGAGGTAAAGCCCCTCTCTGTAAAGGGGCGTTACAATATGATTTTATTTCATTGAGTTGTACTTTTTTGTTGCTAGATAGCCACACGGCAATGTAAATAATGCAACGCCCAATAAATGCCAAGCTAAATTAAAGCCTTGGTGCATCTCTAAAATGCTCAGCCCTAATTGAGATAAGTGATAGCTAGGCAATGCCCATGCAAACCACTGTAGTGCTTCAGGAAACATAGTGATTGGTAACCATAAACCTGACAGCATCGAAATGGGTAAATAAATTAGATTAACAAGCGCGGGAGCCGATTTGGCTGAAAAACTTAAGCCCATCAATAAGCCAAGCATGCAAAATGGTAAAGTGCCTAACAGGGCTAACGCATATACCTGACCCCACTTAAGTAGCGACATACTTACGCCTGCGAATAACACGGCAAAACTAGAAAGAAGAATAAATATCAAGGTCGAAAACAACAAAGCCGTAAAGGTTTTACCCATTAAGTACTGACTAGCAGGCATAGGCGATAGCTGTTTCAACGCCAATAAGCCTTGCTCTCTATCAGTTGCGACATTGACCCCAAAATTGAATAAAGCGGGGCCCATCACCCCAAAAATGATGTAGTTTATTAGCAAATAGCTACTGGTTTTTTCATCTCCCATAGCGACTCCAAAAAACAAGTAAAAGGCACATGGAAACGCTAAGGTCGGGATCACAAAGCCTAAGTTTCTAAAAACACTTTTAGAGTCGCACCACGCTTCTTGTTTGAGACTATATAAACTTATGCTACTCATGCTGCTTGCTCCTTGGCTGATTTGTCTGATGCTGAATTTACTGGTGTTTTATTTTCGTGTTCAGCGGTTTCTGTGAGTGAAATAAAGGTTTGCTCTAACGATGAAGGTTTAACGCTGAGTAAGTCGCAGCTAAGCCCATTTGCAAATGCTTGCTTTAACAGTGTGTTTGGTGATTTACAGCGGGTTGCAGCCTTACCCTCATTCACTTGCCACGACCACTCAGGTAATATAGTCGAAAGTTCAGACTCATTCAGTTCACAAGCAAAGCTCACTTCACTTAACTGCATATTGTGACTTAACTCACTTGGCGAGCCCTGTGCGATAATCTTTCCCTCATTTAAAATGAATAACTCATCGCTTAGGGCTTCAGCTTCTTCCATATAATGCGTGGTTAAAACCACCGTTTTACCCTGTGCTTTTAATTGTCGAATGGTTTGCCACATTTGTTGACGGGCGTTTACGTCCATTGCCAAGCTAGGCTCATCTAAAAATACCAGTTGTGGGTCGCCAATAATGGCAATGGCAAACAGCAAACGTTGCTTCAAGCCACCTGATAATTTGCTAAATGGTGTATTTTCATGGGCATTTAAGTCACTCAAACGCAGTGCTTTAGAAACAGACATTGGGGACTGATAGTAGCTCGCGAATAGATTGAGTTGTTCAAGTACAGTCAAATTCGCAGGTAAACTGCCGATTTGTAGCATAGCGCCTACTTTAGCTTTCGCAGCACCAGAACCCGCTTTATTACCCAGTATTTCAACGCTACCTTGTGACGCTTTTAATCGGCCTAGTAGCAAGTTAATTAACGTTGTTTTACCTGCGCCATTGGCACCTAAAAACCCGTAAACTCGGCCCGCTTGTAGCGAGAAGTCTAAGCCCTTAAGCACGGCTTTGTTACCATAGCTATGGTGTAAGTTTTTAACTGAAACTACTGCTGAATTAGTCATAGTTCACCTCGGTGTTTCTTGATTTACCATTAAACGGCTTACCGCGATTGTATTTATAAGAGCTTAATGCGAATGCGATTAAACTATATGCCATACCTAAAACTGCCCACATGATGCTTTCCATAACCAATTCCTCAGTGCGAGATTAACTTTGATGGGTTTAGTATGGCGAAAGGCGAAAAAGAGTTTCAGTGAGCTTTGTCATTGATTGATATGACAAGTGTCATAAAGGAGGAGCAAGCAAACAGTTTTGAGCTTCGACAAATAATTGCCGAAACCCACAAAAGTTAACTCTATGAGCCTACAGCGCTGTTAGCTGGCTTTAACTTTAACAAAATTTAAAGTTCATGGTTTAGTTGCTAAAGTTTCTTTCTCTTAATAGTTCTAACGCTGCGAAAAGGGCTTTTGTCGCATTCTCCGTATCACCATTGACAGCAATAAAGTAAGCACTGTTTTCATTTGGATATAAAAAGCTACTAACAGAAAAAGACCCTGTGAAACCATCATGTCGAAATGCCGTATTATCTAGCTTTGCAAACCAACCCATCGCATAGCCTACTCCTGGCTCTTGAGCTTCACTATAAATCGTATGTAAGGTTTTATAACTCTCTTTACTAAGTATATTGTCACCACCTTTCATACCCTCTAATACCTTAGATAAATATAAGGCGAGCTCTGACAAACTAATATTAACAGTACCCGCAGGGCCATATACTTTTGGAATGATCTCTTTGCCAGCAGTGATAGCTTGCCATTTTCCATTTTTATAAGTATGCCCTTTGGGTTGATCACTTTGTTCAAAGCTCGGCTCACCAAAACCAAAGTTTGTAATGCCTAATTGCGAAAATAATTCCTCGCTTATCAGTTGCTCCCAAGTTTGGTTTGTCACCCGCTCAAGCATATGTCCGGCAATAGTATAGCCTACATTACTATATTCATATTGCCCCCGCTCTTGCACAGGTGCGGTATTAAGCACCTCTTTTGTCAACATACTTCGCAACATAAGTGTTGTCTTCGAGATATCGAACCAGCGCCTATCTTTTATATCGATATCTTTTTTTAACCCCGATGTCATATTTAATAACTGCTTTAACGAGATTGATTCATGCTCGGCCCTAATTTGGCCTTTAAGTTCGGGAAAAATATCGGCAATAGTGCTGTCAAAAGAAATTACCTCTTGCTCTACTAATCGCGCAGCGACCATTGCCGTCATAGACTTTGTTAGTGAACCAATAGCCCAACGATCATTATCAGTTACTAAAGTTTGGGTATGTATATCGCGATAGCCTGTACTGGCTATTTCAAACACAAGTCCGTCTTTTACTGTTAAGGCTGTGATCGCCGGCAAGTTATAAGCCAACCTTATATTCTCTAAATGCAGCTGTAGCTCGCCGTCTTGGCCTATACCGACCTGCTCTGAAAGTTTGGTTTTATCAATTGGTGGGACCTCTGGCGCTACGTCGGACCCACAACCTGTGAGTGTAAAACTTATTAAAGCAATATTAGCCAGCTTAAACGCTGAGAAAGAAGTGAGTCTAATCAAAACATAATCCTTATTTCCTTGTATAAATGCTCTCCTATAGACTTGAGAATTTATAAAATTACTCAACATTAAATTGTTAAAAACTGTATGTTTAGTCGTTCGGGTTATCAATCTATTGCTGCAAATGCTAAATTAACCCATTCAGTTTAAGGCCAGATAATTTAGGTAGCCTGTGACGCAATTTTTTAAACATATCGGGATGGTGATCGCCATGACAATCAGTGCCAGCGGTGCAGCAAAATCACTCAATCATGCCTCTGAACTACCTTTAGAAGCACAACTTGGTCAAAAGTTGATGCTAGATTTTCGTTATTACTGCGAAAGTGGCGAGTCAAAAGCCTGTAGACAAGGTATGACCGAGTTGCCTAAACCACTTGCCGAGTTGATTGCTAAACATCATATTGGAGGCGTGATCTTATTCGCCGAGAATGTGCCAGATACTGCGCAAATCGTAAAACTCACCAATGACTTACAAACGGCTGCTCAGCAAGCTAAACATCCACAACCGTTGTTTATATCAATTGACCAAGAAGGTGGCCGTGTAGCTCGTATCAACCGTGCTGAAGCTACGTCCTTCACAGGTAATATGAGTATAGGAGCCACTTATCATAAACACGGTACCCACTATGCAAGTGCAGTTGCCACCGCCATTGGTAAAGAGCTAAATAGCCTTGGCATTAATGTCAACTTTGCGCCGACCGTTGATGTGAATAACAACGCGGGCAATCCGGTGATCAACGTTCGTTCTTTCTCTGAGAACTCACTCGAAGTAGCAAAAATGGGCGCAGCACAAGTTGAAGCATTTGAAGCGCAAAACGTCATTTCTGCGCTTAAGCACTTTCCAGGTCACGGTGATACCTCGGTCGATAGCCACACTGGTTTACCGCTTGTTAAACACGATTTAAAACGCATTGAACAGGTTGAGCTTGCGCCTTTTAAATACATTATTGATAAGCACGCGCCGGGTATGATCATGACCGCGCATATTCAATATCCCGCACTTGATAACAGCACCTTTGTGAACAAGCAAGGTGAAGCCATGATTAAACCGGCTACATTATCGCGTAAAATTATGCATGACTTGCTACGAGAAAAGCTGAACTACCAAGGTGTGACGGTGACCGATGCGCTCGATATGGCGGGGATCAGCCACTTCTTTACCCCGACATCCGCGGTGATTGAAACTTTTAAAGCCGGGGTTGATATTGCCCTAATGCCAATTGCTATTCGTACTCCTGACGATATTCAAAATCTTGATGAGCTAATGAGTGCGCTAAATGCGGCGGTTACTTTAGGTGAGCTAAATGAAACTGAAATAGCGCAATCGGCACAGCGTATTATTTCTCTCAAACAGAAATTTTTGGCAAACCAAGCGGCCCGCTCTAGCGCCATTGCTAAAGCGACATTAGGTAACCCGAGTCACCGCCAACTTGAAAGTGAACTTGCTGTTGCCGCCATTACTCAAGTAAAGAACAACGGCCTATTGCCTATTCAAGCTAAACATAAACGCATTCATTTGGTCATGCCTGATACGCAAAAATGTCATGCTCTTGAGCAAGCTTTACTTTCTTTAAGCAAGCAAGAGTTACATGTCACGTGTAGCAGTTTACAAGGGTTCGATCCAAAACAGGCAGATCAAAATATTACTAACTCAGACCTGATCATCGCCGCCCATGCCAGTCCTCAGCAAAGTGCAGTTGAGATTGGTGGCATGGATGATGTAAAGGCCCTTGACAGTTTTAAGCTCAAACGTAATGAACAGCCAAAAGCACTATTAGCGCTGCTTAAGCAGGCAAAACTTGCTGAAAAGCCAACGCTATTTATTAGCCTGCGTGCCCCTTATGAGATCCCAATTTATGCGCCATACGCACAAGCAGTTTTGGCCAGTTATGCCTACAATGTCGATGTAGTTAGTAAAAATGTGATCTCTGGTCCTGCGTTTACTGCGCTCGCTAAAGTGATTTTGGGCTTAGAAAAGCCAGAAGGCCAACTCCCTGTCAGTATTTAAAGGAAGCGAACATGTTATTAAATTGCGATTTAGGCGAAAGCTTTGGTGCGTGGCAAATGGGTTTAGATAGCCACGCTATGCAAGTGATTGATTTGGCAAATATTGCTTGTGGCTTTCACGCTGGTGACCCGGATGTGATGGCTCAAACCCTCACGCTTGCTAAACAGCATAATGTGCAAATTGGTGCTCACCCAAGCTATCCCGACAAACAAGGTTTTGGTCGCCGCTCTATGAAGCTCAGTCATGATGAGTTAGTAAATTGTTTGCATTATCAAATTGCAGCTTTAGATGGCATGTCACAAGTACATGGTTTATCAATTAGCTATGTAAAACCACATGGTGCACTTTATAACGATATGATGGCCGATAACAGCATTTTAGAGACTGTTATGCAGGCTGTGGGTAGCTATGCCAAGCCGCTAAAGTTAATGCTACTGGCGACCAACGAGCAAGCGTCGCACTTGGCTATGGCTGAAAAATATAACCTGCCATTGTTGTTTGAGGCTTTTGCGGATCGCTTATATACCAACGAAGGGCGTTTAACCCCAAGAAGTGAACCTAATGCAGTGCATGACAAGCCTGCGTTATTAGCGCAAGTAAAGCAGTTATTAACTCAAGGCACAGTCACAACGGGCTCTGGAAGCGTGTTGGCACTAAAAGCAGATACCTTGTGTGTGCACGGCGATAATGAAGCCAGTATTGCCTTAGTCAAAGAGATTAAGCAATTGATAAAGAAATAGTTACTCAGACACAAAAAAGCCAGATCAAAATTTTACCTAGTAAAAATATGATCTGGCTTTTTCAATTAAGCTAAAGTGTTTAAGCGCTTCGCGTTGCGATAGCAGGCTCGACTCTTGACGCTTGCAGTGCAGGGTAACTTACTGATAGCTGACCTAACACAAACAATGCTGCCATACCTGATAATAAATACGGCAGCGGTACAGGTGTTAAACCAAAGTGTTGAGCAAATTGTTCGCTCAGTGATAATGCTGCAATAAAACCAATAACAAGCCCTGTAAGGCTGACCACAGCGTTTTCAAGCATAAAGAATCGCATTACCTGCCCTTTGCTTGCACCTAATGCTCTGCGTGTGCCTATCTGTCTTTTACGGCGATTTACTGAAAAGCGCGCTTGGCCGTAAATGCCTAGGCTTGTCGCAAGTAATAATCCAATACAAACTGATATAAGTAGCTTGCTACTCGCGTTATCATCTTTATAAGCCCTTAACCTCACCTCTTCCATCGTCTGCATTTTTTCAATGACGCGCCCGGGTGTGTTTAGAAGTACTTTATTGACTTCTTCCATTACATTATCAAGCTGGTCAGGCTTTGCCCGTACAAAATAACGAATTGTATTATTTACTTCGATAACGGGATAAATAATTGAACCATTTACACCATACCACCGTGGCCAAGCACCTTGCATAGCCTTTATTATCCCTTTAATGCGCTGAGGTGTGTTAGATGTATAAACAGTCTGCCCTACAGCTTGGCGCCAATCTTCGGGGCTCACTAACTCAGCAAAGGCTTTGGTAATTAAAATATTAGAAGAAATATTTTGACCACCATTAGCGGTAATCGTAGTATCGCTTAAAGTCAGGTTGTCACCAGCAATTAATGTAAGGCCTAAGTTTTTAACAATATGCTCATCAGAGCCATAATATCCTGCCACATCAATTGGGTACTCTGTATCTAAGTTAGGATAAACAGAAGTATAATTACCCCACAACCCTAGGGGTACACCGTTTAAAGGAGAGACCGCTTCAACCCCCTCAATTGCGCGTAAACTTGCCAAATCATGGTTCAAATTTGCGATATAATTCTCAGCAGGTCCCTGCAAATTCGTCAAAACATAAAAGGCGTTTTCTTCGTCAACACCAGTGGGTCTAGACATCAACTTTTCACGTTCACTGATCATATTTGCTGCATTTACCATCACCATAAAAGTGACTGATATTTGCAAAATAAGAAGAAAAGGGACCAGTTTATCTTTAAATAAAGCTTTAATTATCGGGGCTAAATCTCTCATAATTAACTCCTATAAGCTTTTTAGCTGACTTGAAAGTTGAATTCGGCTGGCTTTTAGAATCGGTATCAAACCAAAAATGCAGCTGATCACTACAGCTAAAGCCAAAGTAATAATCACAATTAAGGCATTCATCTGCATCAGCGAACTATGTAAGTGGCTGTATAAATTCGTCATAGCAACTAAGCCTAGTTGTGCTAACAGCAGACCTAAAACACCACCAATAAAGCCTACAACCGCTAGCTCCACTGAAAATTGTGCAATTAAATGTTGTCGACTCGCCCCGACAGCTCGGCGCAATCCTGCTTCCCCGGCTTTACCATGGAATTTAGCCATCATCAGCCCCATGCAGTTAAGTAAGCAAACAATTAAAAATAATGCGGCAAGCCACACTGCTATTTTGCTATCTTCAGGAACAATTTCCTCTTCTACTAAATATTGCTTAACTGAAACAAGCTTATTGAGAATACGGTTAGCAAAACGCCCTTGTGCTTGTTGTTGTTGCGCATAGTTATCTAAAAACAGTTGGAATTGCTGCTTTTTCTCATCACTTTCTAGCTCAGCCCAAATGTTAATCCAAGAACATTCCGATGCGAGAAAAGCAGCTGTACTTTCATCTTCAGCAGGCTTCCAACAAGAAATATTAATGAGTGAGGTAGTAAAAATTTCTTTGCTTACTTGTGTGCTAAATGGCATGAAAATATCGAAAGGTTGTGAATACATAGCATTATTTTGGCCATAGAACTTAGGAACTATTAACCAATCATCAAGCACGCCCACCACTTGATATAAATCCTCGCCTAACTGTAGTGATTGGCCAATTGAGTTTTCTCCATCAAAAAAGCGCATATTCGCTTGTTTAGTCAATACAACGACTTGCTCAGCATTGTTATCCGCCGTTTCATCCCAGCCTCTGCCATATAAAAATGGCACTTCAAGCATTGGAAAAAAATCAGCACTGGTTGTGCGTACTTCTCTTGTTACTGCAGTGTCATGCTTAGCTGGATTTTTTACAGTAGTACGGATTGCACTAATCACAGCTTGATATTTGGGAATATCAGATTTGAGGATGTTCATTGCATCCAGATAGGTCATTTCTGGAGGGATCGTATCAAGGTAACTGTAATCAACGCCATCACCTCTACTATCAATTTGAACAGAGTATAAGTTGTCGCTTTTTGTAGGTATGGGGTCTTGGCTCATCATATAGTTGACGGTGTAGGTCGTCATTGTTGCGCCAATGCCCATAGCGATAAGCATAACCATTAAAAAACTCAGTAATGGTGTTCGCTTAAAGTTGATAAGTGCCAATTTCACATAATATGAAAACATAATGACTCCTTAAGCGATAGCTTGAGTCAAAATAGGCGACTCTTCACTTAGCACACCATCTTTAATTTGCACAATTCGCTGCGCAAGCTGCGCTTGTTCATTATCATGGGTTACCATGACAATCGTCGTGCCTGACGCATTAATGTCTTGCAATAATGCCATAATACCTTGAGCCATTTTTGAGTCTAAATTACCTGTAGGTTCATCGGCAAAAATAACACTTGGCGTTCCTGCAATCGCACGGGCAATAGCAACACGCTGCTGCTGACCTCCCGATAATTGTGTTGGATAATGATTTTTACGACCAGCAAGGCCCACTTGTTCTAATGCTTTCATGATGCGCTCATCACGCTCTTTTGCATTAAATTTTCGATAGCGCAGAGGCATGTCAATGTTGTCGTATAAATTAAGTTCTGGGATCAGATTAAAGCTCTGAAAAACAAAGCCAATTTTTTCATTTCTGTAAGCCGATTTTTGCTTATCAGACATCTTAGAAACATCTTGCCCATCGAGTTCGTATACGCCATCGCTATGGCTTTCGAGTAGTCCAGCAATATTCAGAAAAGTGGTTTTACCCGAACCAGAAGGACCGATGACTGAAACAAACTCTCCCTGCCCTATAGCTAAATCAAATGGCTGAAGCGCCTGTGTTTTAATATCAGAAGTTATATAGGCTTTAGCAAGCCCTGTCATTTTCAACATTTCCTTTCCTTATTTTTTATTCTTCCAAGACGATGAGATAAGTTGCTAATCCGATGAGCAAACTTAATAAATACATTTTATTGAAGGACTCTGACGCTTGCAGCCTTTTCAAAAACTCGATAGTCAGAAATAATCACGGTATCGCCAAGCGCAAGGCCTGAAATCACCTCAATTTTAGATAAACTTTTGGGGCCGAACTTAATTGGTACTTTTACCGCTTCGTTATCACGTAATACATAGATATGCATACCATCATAGCTTTGTAAAAATCGACCTCTTGGCAGATAATTTACTTGTGACCTTTGTTCTAATATCAAGCGTGTCGTAAGCCGCTGATTCTGTCTTAAATTATCAGGCGCTATACCCGTGAATCTCACTTTCCCCTGAACACTCCCATTGGTTATTTCTGGAGACATAGCAACTAGATTACCCATGAAGCTTTGCTCGTTAAAATTGATTTCGGCTTCTATACCTAGGGCTAAATCATCGGCATAAGTTTCTGGAATTAACACTTCAACTTCATATTCACTAAGGTCAACGACACTCATTAATGGCTGATTTTTAGTAACTGTATTTTTTTGTTCTAGATTTAAATTACCAACCAAACCAGCAACAGGAGAACGTACCTCAAGGCCTAACACTTGTCTTTGTAATTCAGCGACCTTTACCTTTTGTGCGTTGAATTCAAATTCATAAGTTTGGATTTCAAATTGCTGACTTTCTTTAAGTAGCGCGACTTCTTTATTCACATGTTCAAACTCGCGCATTGCATTTTCAAGATCATCTTTGGCTTTTTGAAAGTCAATATCACTGATAATTTGATTTTCCTTCGCCTCTTCAGAACGGCGCATTTCTCTTTTCGCAGCGTTAAGCGCGACTCTCGCTTGGCCAATGCGATTTTCTTGCTGTAGCTGAATATGTTTAGCCTGGATTTTTTCTCTCGCTAGTTGCGTTCTCAGCCTTGAGAGTTGGGTATTTTCTTGCTCAAACATGCTCTGAAGCTCTGGGCTTTCTACCTTCGCTAGTGCTTGCCCCATCTCTACACGGTCGCCCGCATCGACTAAATAGGTTACCGTACCTTGCGCAGGGCTGTATAAAACAGGGCGACGAGCTGCTATCACTTTACCTTGTACAGAAAAGTCTCGAACGAAATCGCCCTGTGTTACTTGTGCCAACTTAAGCTTATCGAGGGAAATCGCTGATTTACCACCAACCCAGCCTTCGACTAGAGGGAGAATAAAAGCATAACAAAATATTAAAAATACAAATAATGAAGCAGTATAAATAACGCGCTTTTTAGTTTGTTTAGATGTGACGACTTGTGAGTCCTGTGCACTGGTATCTGGAATATAACTCATTAAAAACCCTTGCTAATCCGTAGCAAAAAATACTAAAAGATAATTTCCATGTCATTAAAGGAGACACAAAATTAAGTAGGTATGGAGTCTAACAGGAAAAAAACAAAGGTTAAAGTTTCGTTAAAAATAGAATGGGAAAGGTTTATTGGCTACGGTTAAAAACCGCAGCCGAGAGGTTAGCTATCAGCACGACCCATAAATTTTTTCTCATCAGTGTTAATTTTGATTTTATCACCTGTAGAGATATGCTCTGGTACTTGAACAATTAAACCTGTCGTTAATGTTGCAGGCTTTGTACGTGCACTTGCTGAAGCACCTTTAATCGACGGTGAGGTGTCTTCAATTACTAGCTCTACGCTCGATGGTAGGTCGATAGAAACCGGCGAGCCTTCAACTAGAACAGCCTGTAAGCCTTTTGTTTCTTCATTAATAAACAGTACTTGCTCAGCAATTGAAGATGTATTGATATTATAAGGTGTGTAATCTTCTTCATCCATAAACACATGTTCTTCACCATCGATATAAGACAGTAGAACTGGACGACGAATTAGATCTGCCAAATTTAACATTTCTTCAGCTTTGAACGTCTCATCAACTTTACCACCTGTAACTACATCGTACATACGCATACGGTAAAGACTACCCCCAGCACGACCTTGTGGTACTGAACGCTCGATATCACGAACAATCATTACACGACCGTTATAATCAATGGCATTATGTTTTTTTATTTCACTCGCCTTAGGCATGACTTTTATCTCTTTGAAAATAAATTTTCCAAAAACTACCATGAAGTCAGGTAAACGCCAAGTGCAGAAGAAAAGAGATGTAAAAGCAAACAGGGAAGTAAGTTAGCTAATTGAATAGCCAACTTAATTAAATGAGGCTAATTAACCGCGTCTAATTGCGCTAACAGTGTTTCTTTTTTTAGTAGACCAAAACAAACAACACTCACGACTGCAAAAATACCGTACATAGATAAAACGTAAACCCAGTCATTTTGCTGTGAAAGCAAAAATGCATTCGTTCCATCATTGATGACGAAAATATTTATCAGTGAAAAAAGAAATACTAAATTGAAGTAAACATATCTGCCTGAACTACTTGCGTAAGCCCCTATAAACATTGCGAACAAACTTATATAGAAGCCGATACATGACAAACTACCTGTCATATTGCTAGGGTAAAAGGCCAACAGTGATAATAAAACAGCACACCAGCCAGTAACCTTGTTGAGCATATTCTATCCTTGAGAATGTACTTGTTAATATTTGTAATAAAGTGTAATCGTAAGTATGTATTGACTTATCTAAAAATACAATGTCTTTTCGTTAAAATTATTTAACTAGTGATTAACTTTTGTATTTGTTCTTTTAACTCAGGTACTAACACTTGTTCGAACCAGGAGTTTTTAGCATGCCATGGCTGGTTTCTTGGGCTAGGATGAGGCAAAGCAATACACTTAGGCAGCATGGACGGCCATTGCTGCACCTGCTGTGTCACTGACTTAAAATTGTTACAGTAATAACGCTGTGAATACTGACCTACTAATATATGCAAATGTATCTGCCTAAAGTAAGCTCGTATTGGTTTTTGCCAAGTTTGTGCACATATTTTAGGTGGGCGTAAGTCACCACTTTTTCCTTTACCCGGATAACAAAATGCCATAGGCACGATGGCAAATAAGTCAGGATCATAAAACTGCGCTTCGGTTACTCCCAACCATTCTCTTAGGGTTACGCCACTGTGATCATTGAATAACTTTCCCGTTTGATGAACTTTTAAACTGGGTGCTTGCCCTGATATCAGAATTTTAGAAATCGACGAGGCTTGAATGGTAGGTCTAGCCCCGAAGGGGAGTGCATCGTCGCAAAGTCGACAAGCCATAATTTGGTCAATTAAATTCATCTTTTCATATTAGCAGTTCATATTCAGATCGTTATTTTACTAAGTTAAACTGAATTCATGGTAATAAATCTTACTTAAAAAAGCAGCTCCATAAATTAAGAGCTGTTATTGATTAACGCCTTTAACTTTTACTAATCAAGTTAAATTAATCTCATTAGAACTCTAGAGATCATGATTTTATCAACTTAAGCGTTAGTTGTACGATAACGTTTACCTTTTAACTACATAAACACCATCCATAAAGGAAAAGTTGTTAACATACAGATATTGATAATGTTTTTTGGATCATGATTTTACTAAGCTAGTTAGTAAAATCATGATCTATCTAGAATTAAAAAGTCATAATGTTAGTAAAAACACGATCTAGAAGTCTTAATAAGGTAATTAAAATAGTTATAGTTAGTAAAAATCTGATCTCTGAATTAATTATGGGACTTCAGTAAGTAAAATCATGATCTGTAAAAAAACAGTTGGTAAAAACCTGATCTTAGAAATGTTTAGTTAAACTAAACTCTTTTATAGTTAGTAAAAATATGATCTCAATACTCTTCATACATAAGAAATACTTCGCTATTTTAAGAGTTTCTATGAAAATACGATAACATTGAGGCTCATAAGCTTTATTCAGTCTGAGTGTAAAGGGGGTTTACACTTGCTGATTTAGGTTTTCTTGGTATCATCCTCATTCACACCGAATTTTTACTAACTCAGAGTCTATTTATGCATATTTGGGTCGATGCGGACGCATGTCCAGCTGTTATCAAAGAAATCCTCTTCCGCGCCGCTGAGCGAACAAAAACGCACACGACACTGGTCGCAAACCATAGTATGCGCGTCCCTGTCACACAATATGTTAATTTGCTCCAAGTAAGCAAAGGCTTTGATATTGCTGACAATGAGATTGTAAAAAGAGTAAAACAGAGTGATTTAGTGATCACTTCTGATATCCCTCTTGCAGCAGAAGTATTAGAGGAGGGCGCTTTTGCATTGAGCCCAAGAGGTGAAAAATTTACTGAGAATAACATCAAACAGATCCTAAATATGCGGGATTTTATGGACACAATGCGCAGCAGTGGTGTTGAAATGTCAGGTGGACCAGCAAAATTAAGCAGTACCGACAAGCAAACATTCGCCAACGCGCTCGATAGTCTACTTGCACAACACAGATCATGAAATTATCAACTCAGGGATTAGGAGTAGAAGAGGGTTTAATCGCTATCTATATTGAAAACCCACCTTTTATGTCTGAATACCACAATCTTCAATCAGTACAACCACTTAGTAAAGGTGAAATCGATCTTATAAACCAAGCATGTGGTAATGGCTGGCGTAAAGTTTTCAACGTTTATGCAAAAATCTTAGCTGAGTGGCAGCGCACAGATCATCATTTTACTAACTTTAAGCGTTGGCAAGACTATAGAGATAAAGCGCTGCTACAAGAACATAGTCAAGAAGCACTGCTTTTTAGCCCGCCAAACCTCTCTAAAAAAAATTATAAATTTCATGTTATTGCAGGTAGAACATATGCAAAAAAATTACTTCGAGATCACATTTTTACCAACTCTTTAATATGGCTAGATGAGGAGTTCGCAATCGATAAAGTTAGTAATTTAGTGATCTGTCCGTATTTAGATTACAGGCAATTAAGTAATATTAAGATAAATCGACTAATAGGGCTCTTAGCTGAGTTAGAGCGCTCGAGTATTTAAAACTAAGCGCGCTTATTACAGCTTACCCCAGTAAAACCAAGTGCTTTGAAGAAAGGGTGGGGGACGTTAAAACCGCATTCATCAAGCAGTTCGCTTATACGCATACGGTCGAGTGGATAAAACTCATGCTCTAGATTATATCGCATTCGTGTTTGACCAACCTCAGTTAAACCCAGAGTTCGACAAAATACTAACTGCGCCTCTCTTTCAAACTGTGTCTCAGGCTTCATTAGATCAACTAAAAATAAAGGACTATTCGGCTTTAAAACGCTATTAATCTGTTTTAAAAGCGCTTTCTTTTCACCGTTATCTTCTAAAAAGTGTAGAACTAACAAACATAGGGCACAATCAACACGCTCAGCTAGAGTCGTTAGCTCACCACAATGTATTTTTACCCTATGACTTAGACCTAGGTTAGTAAAATTTTGATCTGCGATAGCGAGCATGTCTTCTGAAACATCTTGCGCAATAAAAGACCATGTAGAATTAAGCTTAGCTAATTCTGTAACTTCTTTTCCTGTGCCAGCTCCCACAACCAAGATTATAGCTTCATCAGGGAACAGTATCTTTAATTGTGCAGCTGTCAAACCGTGTAGCAGCTCGTAGCCGGGTACGAGTCGAGTGATCTTTTCATCATAATAAGTGGCTTGCTCACCTTTAAAATCAGGCATATTAAGCACCTTTTATTAATACATTAGAATAACCGCCGGGCTGCTTTTTAACTTGCACTTGCGTGGCGACACGCTCTGACATTTCACTGACGTGTGAGATAACGCCGACTTTTCTACCTTGTGCTTGTAGGGCATCTAAAGCATCTAACGCCACACTCAAGGTTTCTGGGTCTAACGTGCCAAAACCTTCATCAATGAATAGCGAACCAATGTTTACTTTGTTTGAAGAGAGTGAAGCCAAACCTAAAGCCAAAGCCAGAGA
>Ga0114932_10003528_pt1 | contig 15256 bp, 9 predicted proteins | sample 2SBtaG_2_FD_87286 | JGI IMG/M metagenome (GOLD analysis project Ga0114932, IMG submission 87286) | Deep subsurface microbial communities from Kolumbo volcano to uncover new lineages of life (NeLLi) - 2SBTROV12_ACTIVE470 metaG | ecosystem: Environmental > Aquatic > Marine > Volcanic ...
CGGTGGAGGGACCAGCGACTGTGGCCTTTCGGGGGTTCGTTCTTTGGTGGCCAGAGCGCGCTCCCGGGCTGGGGGCCGTGGCCCAGACTCCTAGCCGAGCGCTGGGCCGGGCTCCACACGGCTTCTGATCCTCGGGTATCCTTTGCCCTCCCGATTGTTCCCCCGACCACGGGGGCGAGAACGCCCGTCCGCCGGCCCCGATCCGGTAGGCAGGCAACGCTCCTGTGGATGGCCTGCACCAGGCTGCGCGCTGCTCCTCCATGAGCAGGACGAGGCTGCTGCGGTGCCTTCTCTCCTCCCGATTGTCCTCTCCACTGGTTCTGCCCGTGCGCTGCGTCCCTTCGTGCCCCGAGTTCTTGCGTCCGTTGCTCTCCTTGTGTGGCCTGCCCCGGGCCTTGGCTGCGGCTCTGTTGGTGGTGGCACTTTCAGCGGGGGCCGCCCAGGCTCAGCTGACCGTGGTGCCCACGGACGTGCAGCAGCCCGGCACCCAGCCCAACGAGGTCATCGCCCTGCAGCCGTCCCAGGACTGCTTCGCCTGCCACGCCAACTACGACGGCGCGGTGGAGCCCGGTCGCAACTGGGAAGGCAGCATGATGGCCCACGCGTCCCGCGACCCGCTCTTCTGGGCGGCCACCGCCGTGGCTGAGCAGGACTTCGCTGGCTCTGCCGACCTGTGTCTGCGCTGCCACCTGGGCCGAGGCTGGGCCGACGGTCGCAGCACGCCCACCGATGGCTCGGCGTTCACTGACGCCGACGCGGACGGCGTGGCTTGCGATCTCTGTCACCGGCTCACCAACCCGGACGAGTCCGAGTGGTACGGCACGCAGAACCCGCCCTTCATCGCCAACGACGGGGGCGCGCCCAAGGAGGGCTATTACGGCGGCGGCATGTTCGCGCTCTGGGGCGACCTGGCCAGCAAGCTCGGCCCGTACTCTGACGCCGCGTCGCCGCATCCCTCGTTTCAGTCGTTCTATCATCGGGACGCCAAGCTGTGCGGCACCTGTCACGACGTCTCCAACCCTGTGGTCGGTGATCTGGCGCCCGGGCATGGCTCGTTTCAGCCCCTGGCCGCTGGCACGTTCAGCGGGACGGCGGGCACGCCGGTGGACACAAAGGCCGCGTTCAACAACCTGCCTGCGTCCTACGGCATCGTCGAGCGCACGTTCAGCGAGCACCAGGCCAGCGGCTTCGCGTCCCTGGAGGTGTCCAACTACGCGGGCCTGCCCGCCGAGCTACAGGCCGGCTCGATCGCCGACGCCTACGCCGCGGCCATCGCCGCCAACCCCTCGGGCAACCACAACGACGGCGAGGTGCGCACCTATACCTGTCAGACCTGCCACATGCCGCCGGTGACCGGCAAGGGCTGCGCCCTGAGCGGCGTGCCTACTCGCACCGACCTGCCCCTGCACGACCTGACCGGCGGCAACTACTGGGCGCCCGCCGCCATCGCCTGGCTCGACGCCAACAACGGACTGCAGCTCGGTGGCGGTCTGTCACTGCCGACCCTTGATGCCCTGACCGACGGCCAGGACCGGGCTCGCGACAATCTCGAAGCCGCCGCGTCGCTGGACGTGTACGGCGAGACCTTGCGCGTCGTGAACCTCACCGGCCACAAGCTGATCAGCGGTTATCCCGAAGGTCGGCGCATGTGGTTGAACGTGCGCTGGTACGACGATCAGTCGGTCCTGCTGCGCGAAGACGGCGCTTACGGCTCGCTGGGCATCTCCCTGGCCGGGCAGCCGTCCACAGTTGACACCATCATCGATCTGGACGACCCCAACCTGGTGGTCTTCGCCGCCAAGCACGGGCTCAGCCAGGAGTGGGCGGTCAAGCTGATCTCCCTCGGCGCCGCGCCCACCTTGCCCCTCAGCTACGACCGCAGCTCCGGCGCCGTGACCAAGACCCTCGCCGACCTGGCAGCCGACGCCCCGGGCAGCAGCCACGAGAGCTTTCACTTCGTGCTCAACGACACGGTGCTGGGGGACAACCGCATCCCGCCCTACGGCCTGAACTACGACGACGCCCTGGCGCGCAACGCGGTGCCCACCCCGGCGACCCAGTACGGCAACCCGGGCCCGGGCGGTGGCTACCGTCACTGGGCCGAGGTCGAGTTGTCGCCTCCCGCCGGTGCGGACCACGCCGAGATCGACCTGCTCTACCAGCCCACCAGCTGGGAGTACATCGAGTTTCTGCTGCTGGCCAACACCGGCGCCATCGCCAACCTGGCCAGCACGGGCTCCGACGTGACCGACGCCTGGTTCGCCACGGGCATGGCCGCGCCCCACGTCATGACCTCCACCACCTGGACCGCTGGCGCGACCGTCTCGCCCTGGAGCGATCTGGGCAACGGCCTGGCCGGCGCCGCTGGCGAGCCTCGCTTGGTGGGCGCAGGCCCGGCCCTCGGCGATCAGTCCGTGGCCGTCTCGTTGGAGAACGCCGCGCCCAACACCGCGGCGTTCCTGGTCATGGGTTTCTCCACGGCGTTCCTGCCCGCGAAGGGCGGCGTCTTGGTACCGTCGTTCGACGTGCTGTTCTCCGGTCTGCCCATCAACGCTGCGGGATCCCTCTCGGTCGTCTTCCCCTGGCCGAACACCGTGCCCTCTGGTGCTCCCGTGGTCATGCAGTACTGGGTGCCCGACGCAGGCGCTCCCGTGGGCTTCGCCGCCAGCAACGGCCTGCAGGTGGTGACCCCCTGAGTCTCACCGAGCGCATGGATCTGCCCGACTGGTTGGCCGGGACAGACATCTATCTCATCGATCAGATCCTGCGCGGTCGGCTCGACAGCTGTACGTCCGTGCTCGACGCGGGCTGCGGCAAGGCCCGCAATCTGATCGGCCTGGCCCGAGCGGGCCTGGACGCGCGCGCGGTCGACCGCGACGAGGCGAGAGTGGCAGAGGCAAGAGCAGCCCTGGCGGCCGCAGGTTGGCGCGATGTGGACGGCGCGGTCCAGGTGGCTGAAGTCGACGCCCTGCCCTTCGCGGACGACAGCTTCGATGTGGTGATCTGCAGCGCCGTGCTGCACTTCGCCCGGGACACCGCGCACTTCGACGCCATGGTCGACGAGCTGTGGCGGGTGCTGGCGCCGGACGGGTTGTTGTTCACGCGCCTGGCGTCGAGCATCGGGCTGGAAGGGCGCATCGAGATCGTCGATGACGGTGGTGACGGCGCCGAGGTGGTGGGCGACCGCGCTGGCGATGATGTGGCCCCTGGCTGCCGCCGTTACCGACTCCCCGACGGCAGCGACCGCTACCTGGTCAACGAAGCCTCTTTGCTGGCGACCACTGAGCGTCTGGGGGGCACGTTGGCCGACCCGATCAAGACCACCAACGTCCAGGGTCAGCGCTGCATGACGACCTGGTGCGTACAGCTGACACGTCCAGCGATCTAGCCCGGACTCTTCATGAACATCTGCTGCGAACGCGGATGGACCTTCGTGGACAGCGTTGGAGCCGACGCTCCGCCTTGCCACAAAGGCCCATCCCCGTTCTCGCGACGATGTTCATGAAGAAGACCGGGCTAGAAGACTGATCAGGGTGGCGTCACGGGCGGCTGCCCTGCCGTGGGGGGGTGCCGGCAGGAAGGGGCCTGACCGCGAACAGATGCGGCAGCTGCTAGGATGCCCACCCTCTCCAGCCCACGCCGACGCCTTCGATGAACGACCCGCACCCAGTATCCGCCCCCGCACAAGGCGCTCACGAGGCAGCTGCGTCCCCGTCCATTTCGCCGTCCGTCTCACGCCCCTGGCTCGCCGCCCTGTTCTTCCTCGTGGCCACGGTCTTCATGACCTGGCCTCTGGCCGTCGCTCCCGGCGACCAGTACACGGGCCGGCAGGACTTCTACCTCAACCTGTGGATCCTCGACTGGGTGGCCCAGGCCGTCACCACGCCGGGCCTGGAGATCTTCCATAGCGAGCAGATCTTCTTCCCCGTGGGCGTGGGGCTCGAGACCCAGCCGCTGTCGCTGGTGCAGACCATTCCGGCCATCCCCCTGACCTTGGCTTTTGGGCCCATGGTGGCCTTCAACCTGCTGGCGCTCTTCGGCTTCTGGTTCGCGGGTTGGGTGGCCAGCCTCTGGGTCACGTCGCTCACCGGCGATCACGTCGCGGGGCTGCTGGGGGGCTCGCTGTTCACCTTCTCGGTCTACCACTACACCTACCTGCCCCAGATGGGCATGGCCATGATCGGCTTCTTGCCTCTGTTCATGCTCGCTGACCTGGCCTTCACCCGGCGACCCACCATGGGCCGGGCGATCTGCTCGGGGATGGCCCTGGCGGTGGTGGGCATGGGCGCCTGGTACTACGGCATCATCGCGGGCATCACCGCGGCGGCGCTCTCCGGGCGACGAGTGATCGGCGCGCTGCGGGAGAAGCAGCCGAAACGCCTGCGCTCCGAGGGCGTCTTCTGGCTCGCCTGTCTCGCCACCATGGCGCCGGTGGTGCTGCGCATGTTGCCGGCCTACACGGGCGACACGAACCCCTCGGGGGAGACCGAATACGCGGGCATGGGCTTCGTCATGGACCACCTCAAGGCGACCCAGGCCACCATGGGCATCTGGTCGTTCGCGGGGATCGTCGGGCTGGTGTTCGCCTGTCTGGGCTGCCGGCCGTTTCGCGCCCGCTGGGGTCTGGTGCTCATGGCCCTGGGCTATTTCGCCCTCTCGGCGGGCAGCACGCTCAGCGTCGGCGACACCGATGTGGGCATGCCTTACGCGTGGTTGCAGCACCTGCCCGTGGTCTCCACCGTGCGCTACCCGGACCGCTTCTTCATCCTGGCCCAGCTGGCCCTGGCTGCCCTCGCCGGCTTCGGTCTGGCTCGGCTCCGTGTGCGCTGGCGCCTGAAGCCCGCCGTCCTGGGACTGATCTTGCTGCTGCCCCTGGCCGAGGTCTGGCCCGGGCCCTTGCCGTCCGTACCAGACACCGGCTCGATCCCCGTTCCTGAGTCTTCGGCAGGCGACGAGGGCGCGGTGGTGACCGTGCCGACGACCTATCGCAACCTGGATGGCGAGGTGCTCTACCACCAGACCCACCACGGTCGCGCCGTGGCCGGTGGCTACGTGACCCGCCGCGATCGCCAGCTCACCAACCGCATCTCCAGGACCGAAACCCTGGGCGTGTTCGCCGAGCGCAGGCCGTTGACCCTGCCCAAGAAGCTGCCCAAGAAGCTGGCCGAGTCTGGCGTGAGCTGGGTGTACGTGCAGCGCAGTCAATGGGTCGACGGCGCGCCCACGGACCCGCTGTCGATCAAGGGGCCGTTCGCTCTCGGGGCCGCCACGTATCTGCGCCAGCGCTACTTCCCCCGCTACAAGGCCAGCCGTGTCCTGGCTGACGACGCCCCACTGTGGGAGGCGGCTCTCGACGAGGCGCTCGGCGAACCGGTGGCCACAGGCCCGCGCTTTGCGCTCTACAAGGTGACAGCGCCTTGAGCAGCGTCGTGAGCCGTGCAGCGTCTTCGAGCGGGTCGGCCGACAACAGCTCGCGACGTCCTGGCCCGACCCGCTTTGGGCTGATCGGGGCGCTGGTGCGGGGAGTCGTTGCAGGCATGGCCCTGTTCGCAGGGTTGACCGTCCTCGATGGCGCCTGGGAGGTGACCGCCCGCGACGGTTACCCCGAGCAGGGCCTGTATTGGCTGGCGTTCAATGATGTGCTCGACCGGGCCCTGTTGGGTCTGTGGGTTGGTGGCGCAGCGGGATTGTTGGGCGTCTTGCCCTGCCTGGCTTTGCTGCGCGGCATGCCCCGGCGCCTCTGGCCCGTGTTGTTGACGTCGTTGCTGCTGGCGGTCGCGGGCGGCCTGGGCATGGCCCTGTTCGTGGACGCTGGATCGTGGCCTGCCCTGCTCGCGGGCGCGGGGTCGCTGTCTCCCGCGGTCTTGGGCTTTGCTCTGGTGCTGCTGCCCGCCGCCGTGCTCAAGTCTGCGACGCGACCTGGCCTCGGCGAGTGGGTCAGCTGGCTGATGGTGTTCACTCTCGCAGCCGCGGCGTTGGCCCGCCCGGCCATGGCGCCGGCCCCCGCCGGACCGAACCTGTTGCTGGTGAGCGTGGACACCCTGCGGGCGGACCGCCTGGGCTGCTACGGCTACGCTCCCGCCCTGACACCGACCATCGACCGCCTGGCCAGCGAAGGCACGCTCTACGAGACGGTCATCGCCGCAGCGCCGGTCACCCTGCCTGCCACCGCCACGCTCATGACCGGCCTCGACCCGGTGCACCACGGCGTGCGCTACAACGGCTTCTACAACCTCGACCGCGCGCACCTGACCCTGGCCGAGCTGCTCTCCAACGGCGGCTGGGACACCGCCGCCGTGGTGAGCAACTACGCTCTCGACGGGCGCTTCGGCATCGGCCAGGGCTTCACCGTCTTCGAAGACGAGATGACCGTCTATCGGGACGGCACCAAGCGGGCCAAGCGAGGCGCGAAGGGTGCCAAGGGCACGAAGGGCAAGGGCGACAAGGAAGCCTCCTGGTGGACCCAGCACCTGAAGGAGCACCCGTCCCAGCGCCTCGCCGACGAGGTCACCGACGAGGCCCTGGGCTGGCTGGCGTCCCGCGACGCCTCGCCGTTCTTCCTCTGGGTGCACTACATGGACCCACACGGTCCGCACCGTCCTCCCGCTGGTCTGGGCGATGTGGCCAGCCCCTACGACGGCGAGGTGACCTTTGTCGACAACGAGCTGGCTCGGCTGCTCGCGGGCCTCCCTGCGGACCGGCCCACGCTCATCGCCTTCGTGGCCGACCACGGTGAGAGTCTGGGGGAGCACGGCGCCGACGGCCACGTGCGCCATCTCTACGAGCAGACTCTGCGGGTGCCCTTCGTGCTGCACCTGCCCGGGCAGATCGAGGCCGGACGGCGGGTGCAGTCACCCCTCGCCGGTCGGGACGTGGCGGGGGAGATCTTGTCAGCCATGGGGCTCGCGCCGTCAGGGGGACCGCTGGCACCGACCAAGCCGTCCGCCTCCTGGTGGACCGTGGCCGAGACCTGGTACCCGCACTTCAACAAGGACGAGGCCATCCACGCTTGCGTGCGTGACGCCCGCTACAAGTACGTGGACCTGGGCGCCGACGGCGAGCAGCTCTTTGATCTCGCCGACGACCCGGGCGAGCTGCGCGACCTGTCCGCTGAACGACCAGACGCCCTCACCGGTTGGCGAGAGCGTCTGAAGTCTGTGCTCGGCGAGCGTCCTGCCGAGTCAGGGGGCGCGGTGGGAGAGCTCGACGACGAGAGCCGCCGCGTGCTCGAAGAGCTGGGCTATCTGGGCACGGACGAAGGCTAGCGTGACGGGCACCGGGCGCTGCACTCGAAGCGCTGCGCCCGGGCCACAGCCTGCTGAACGTCTGCCCTCAGAGCACCTTTACGCCTGCAGCCATGAGACCGTAGCCGGGCTGGTCTTCGGTGATGGCGGCGGCTTCGTCGAGACGGCCAGCGTCTTCGAGGTAGTGCTTGGCTTCGTCCATGGGCACGACCTGCACGGAGAACACGCCCTCGGCCACGATGGTGGATCCGGCCAGGTCCTTGGGCACGAAGTAGGCGTAGTCGAGGAACTTGATGCGCATGGTGCGGTCTCCGTCAGCGAGGACCATCCAGCAGCCCTTCGACTGGCAGACTTCGACCACTTCGCCTTGCACCACCACGGTGTTGCCGTCGTGCAGGGCTGAGTCATCGAGCAGCTCGACCAGGGTCAGAGGTGTGGATCCGGAGACCTCTGCGCCGTAGCTGGCCCCGCCGTCAGCGCAGCAGGTGTCATCGCCTCCCTCGGTGCATTCGTCGGTGGAGCAGCAGGCGGACAGGGCGAGGCTCAGGGTGCAGCAGGCCATGACAGACAGGAACTTCATGGGGGTTCTCAAGAAGAAAGGGGGCCGGGCATGGTGCCGTGCCAACTGGACAGCACCTCAAGATAGTTGGCGCGTTGGTACGCGCTGGGATCGGGACAGCGTTTGAGATTCATGCAGCCGCGCATGGAGTTGAGCGAAGCGTACTCGTGCTCCTCCAGCCAACGGGAGAGGCCTCGGCGCATGGTGATGATGTGCTCGGGGCCGCCGGCGAGCAAGGACGACACCATCTGGATGGCGTGGGCGCCGCACATCACGGCCTTGACCGCGTCGATGACCCGATGCACTCCTCCGGTGATGGCCAGGGAGAGCTTCCGCTGGGTCGACAAGACGGCGAGCCAGCGCAGGCGCAACAACAGCTCGGTGGAGCTGCTGGGCACGAGCGTGCGGGTGACCTCGAGTTCTTCGGGGTCGATGTCTGGCAGGAAGAAGCGGTTGAAGATCACCAGCCCGTCCACGCCAGCCTCTTCGAGTTGAGCGGCGAAGTTCGGCAGGGACGAATAGAATGGCGAGAGCTTCACCGAAAGGGGAATGGACAGGCTGGACCGCACCTCTTCGATCATGGAGAGGGTGCGCCCCTGCACCATCACGCCGGTCTCGTTGGGGTCGATGGTGAGCTCGTAGACGTTCAGCTCAAGGGCGTCGGCGCCGGCCTCTTGCAGTTGCTTGGCGTAGCGCAACCAGCCCCCGGGGGAGGTGCCGTTGAGCGAGGCGACCACCGGCACGGTGACCGCCTGCTTGACCGCGGCCAGGGCCTCCAGCTGATCCTCCGGGCCGAAGCTCAGATCGTCGCGCATGGGTTGGTACGACGAGGCCTCGGCGAAGGCGTCCCCGTGCATCTCGTGGTGCCGTAGGGCGCCCCGCTCTTCTCGCAGCACGGCCTCTTCAAAGAGGGACGGCATGACGATGGCCGCCACCCCTGAGTCGACAAGGCGACGCACCATGTCGAGATCACGAGCGAGTGGCGAGGCGCCGCAGACGAAGGGGTTGGGGAGCTTCAGGCCCAGCCAGGTGGTGCTCAGATCGGGAGCGCTCATGAGGTCGCCTCCGGTTGTGCGGGGGGAGTGCGTTTCTTGCGGATGCGCCCATCAGCCTCGGCGAGTGCCAGGCTGGCCGCCGCCCTGTCGGCGACGTCCACGCCCGGGACCACCATCTGCGACAGTTGCTCGTACAGGGCGTAGCGACGCTTGACCTCGGCCCGGGCCACGCGCTGCAGCTGCTTGTAGCGCTTGCGATCGACACGCTCGACCATGCGGAAACGGGTCTGGTTGGCCATGTACTCCGAGATGGGCGTGCTCGGCTTGCGCGAATCGAGACGGAGGGCCGGCTCGTCGTTGAGGGCACGGGCCGGGTCGTAACGAAACAGCGGCCAGGCGCCGCTGTTCACTGCCAGGCGTTGCTGCTCTGCGCTGCGACTCAGGTCGTATCCGTGGGCGACGCAAGGGCTCTGGGCGATGATCAGCGAGGGCCCTTCGTGAGCCTCTGCTTCGCGGAGCGCCTTGACGGTCTGGTTGGGGTTCGCCGCCAGGGCGATCTGGGCCACATACACGTGCCCGTAGCTCATGGCCTCCAGCCCGAGGTCTTTCTTGGGGATGGCCTTGCCTGCGGTGGCGAACTTGGCCGCGGCGCCGATGGGTGTGGCCTTGCTCTGTTGTCCGCCCGTGTTGCTGTAGACCTCTGTGTCCAGAACGATCACGTTCACGTTGCGACGGGTGCTGAGCACGTGGTCGAGGCCGCCGTAGCCGATGTCGTAGGCCCATCCGTCGCCGCCCACGAGCCAGATCGATCTTGGGTCGAGGTGCTCGGCGAGCAGGGAGAGTTGTGACGCCCGGGGGTCGTCGACGGTGGCCAGCACGTCACGCAGCTCGATGATCCTTCGCCGCTGGGCGTCCGTGTCGTTGAAGTCGTGGAGCAGCTGGTCGGTGAGCTCTGCGCCCACCTCGTCAGCGAGCTCGCGGAGCAGGGCTCGGGCGCGCCCCTGGGCCTGGTCTTCAGCCAGGCGCATGCCGAAGCCGAACTCGGCGTTGTCCTCGAAGAGCGAGTTGGCCCAGGCCGGGCCGCGGCCTTCGGCGTTGGTGGTGTAAGGCGTTGTGGGCAGGTTGCCGCCATAGATCGACGAGCAGCCCGTGGCGTTGGCGATGACCAGGCGGTCACCGAAGAGCTGGGTGAGCAGCTTCAGGTACGGCGTCTCGCCGCAGCCCGCGCAGGCGCCGGAGAACTCGATCAGTGGCTCGCTGAACTGGCTGGTGCGGGCGTCGATCTTGCCGTTGCTGGCCGGTCTGTCCGCGGTGATGCCGGTGAAGAAGTCCCAGCGTTCCGCTTCTGTCTCCACGTGGGCAGCGTGGGGCATCATGTCGATGGCCTTGTGCCGGGGGTTGGTGCGGTCCTTCGCCGGGCAGACGTTCACGCACAGCGAGCAACCCGTGCAGTCTTCGGGGGCCACCTGGATGGTGAAGCGCTTGCCTTCGAGACCGCGCACCTTGCAGCCGACCGACGGGAAGCCGTCCGGGGCCGCGCTGAGCTGGCTGTGGTCGTAGGCTGCGGCGCGAATGGCCGCGTGGGGGCAGACGAAGGCGCACAGGTTGCACTGGATGCACACGTCGCCGTCCCAGATGGGGATGGCCGCGGCGATGTTGCGCTTCTCCCAGCGGCTCGTTCCCGTGGGCCAGGTGCCGTCCGGGGGGAAGGCGGACACGGGCAGCTCGTCGCCCTTGCCTGCGAGCATGACGCCGGTGACGGCGCGGACGAAGTCGGGAGCGCTGTCTGGCACCATGGGCACCCGGTGCCGCGGGTTGTCTGCCGTGCCGGGGACTTTGATCTGCTGCAGTCCGAGCAGGGACGCGTCCACCGCTTCGTGGTTGCGGCGCACCGTGTCTGCGCCGCGCTTGCCGTAGGTCTTCTCGGTGGCCGCCGTGATGTGCACGACGGCGTTCTCCGTCTCCATCACGTCGGAGAGGGCGAAGAAGCAGGTCTGCATGACCGTGTTGATGCGCCCGCCCAGACCGCACTGCCGGGCCACCGCGTCGGCGTCCACAGCCCAGACGGTGAGCTCCTTGTCGATGACCTGCTGCTGCGCCTCTTGAGGCAGGTGGCTGAAGACCTCGTCGGCGGGGTAGGGGGCGTTGATCAGCAGGGTGGCGCCTTGCGCCGCGCGCTCGAGCACGTCGAGGCGATCGAGGAACTGAAACTGGTGGCAGCCCACGAAGCCGGCGTTGCGCACCAGGTACGGCGCACAGATGGGCTGGCTGCCGAAGCGCAGGTGGCTCACGGTCATGGCCCCGGACTTCTTGCTGTCGTAGACGAAGTAGCCCTGGACGTGGTTGTCCGTCTCGGCGCCGATGATCTTGATCGAGTTCTTGTTGGCGCCCACCGTGCCGTCCGAGCCCAGGCCGAAGAAGACGGCGCTGATCACGCCCGGCTCCTCGATGTCGAAGCTGGGGTCGTAGCTGACGGAGAGCCCGGAGACATCGTCGATGATGCCGATGGTGACATGCCGTCGGGGCTTGGCCGTGTCGAGCTCGTCGAGCCAGCCCGCCACCATGGCCGGGGTGAACTCTTTCGACGACAGGCCGTAGCGGGCGCCGTAGACCGCGGGGCGGTGACGCGCGGCCTGCCCGTTGCTGGCTCTCTCAAGGTCTGCGAAGGCCTCGGCCTCGGCCAGGGCGGCGACGATCTCTTGATAGAGCGGCTCGCCCGTGGCGCCTGGCTCCTTGGTGCGGTCGAGCACGCCCACACGGTGCACGGTGGGGGGCAGCAGACTGGCCAGCAGCTCCACCGGGAAGGGCCTGAACAGGCGCACTTCGATGGCGCCCACCTTGCGACCCTGAGCGCCGAGAAACTCGACCGTCTCCCGTACGGTCTCGGCGCCCGAACCCATGGTGACCAGAACGGTCTCGGCCTCGGGATGACCTGCGTACTCGAGCAGATCGTAGTGCCGCCCGGTGAGCTCTTCGAAGCGGCCCATGGTCTCGGTGAGGTGCGCCGCCACGTTGCCGTGGTAGGTGTTGGACGCCTCCCGGGCCTGGAAGAACACGTCGGGGTTCTGGGCCGTGCCCCGCAGGCTTGGCCGCTCTGGCGACAGCCCCCGTTGGCGGTGGGCGTCGATGAGCTCCTGGTTGATCAGCCCTCTCAGATCGTCGTCGCTGAGCATCTCGATGTCGCTCAGCTCGTGGGAAGTGCGAAAGCCGTCGAAGAAATGCAGGTAGGGGATGCGGCTGGCCAGGGTCGCGGTCTGGGTGATGGCGGCCATGTCGTGCGCGGTCTGCACGTTGCTGCTGCAGAGCATGGCGAAGCCCGTGGTCCGCGTGGCCATGACGTCCGAGTGGTCACCGAAGATCGACAGGGCATGGGTGGCGACGCTGCGAGCTGCGATGTGCAGAACGCAGGGCAGGAGCTGCCCGGCGATCTTGAACATGTTGGGCAGCATCAACAGCAGCCCTTGGGACGCAGTGAAGGTGGTGGTCAACGCGCCTGACTGCAACGAGCCGTGGACCGCACCGGCCACGCCGCCCTCCGACTGCATCTCGGCGATCTCGGGGATCGATCCCCAGAGGTTCGTCTGCCCGCCAGCGGCCCAGAGGTCAGCCAGTTCGCCCATGGACGAGCTGGGCGTGATCGGATAGATGGCGATCACTTCGTTGAGGCGATAGGCCACCGAGGCCACGGCTTCGTTGCCGTCGAGCACATGAGTCTTGCGCGCTGTCATGGACGCTCTCCAAAGTGCCTTGCGAGCGTCGGTACAACGATCGGCGCATGGCCTGCTGGCACCTGTGCGATCACAGCACCGCAGGGTCATTTGGTCCATGGGCCGCTGTGCGTAGAGACAGCGAGCCGGGCGCGGCGCTCTCCGCAGGGGCTGCCAGGCACCCACCGCGGCCGCGCCGGTGCTGCAGGTTCAGCAGCCCGGAGAGTGGGGTGGCCACGGACGTCGAAGGGCCTGACCAGCCAGGGAGGGGTGATCTCGACCCTGAAAAGCTCTCGGGCACAAGGCGACATCTGACGCATGGGGTTTCATTCATGCGCATGAGCAGGCCCGCTGGCTACCTTGGCAGGGTCGGCCGTGTTGAGCGAATGAGTAGCACAAGTGCTTTCTCTCGAGTAACTTCTGTATATGATCTAGGCGCTTCGGTGAGCAGGGCAGCGCAGATCGTCCGCGATCCCTGTTTGCATAAAGCGAAGTTCTTGTGCCGGGTGATGGTCAGCGGTCTCTGTGAGATCTCTGGCTCGGACTCCCCCGGAACAGCAGGAGGCGCCGGGCTTGTTGGCTGACAGGCCCGACGTGCTGAGAGACCAAGGAGCCATTGGCTTCGAGGGCAAGACAAGACAGTGGGGCCGTGGCTCGGGGACGAGTCGCGGCCCCTTTTTCGTCTGCTCCCGACCCGCTGCGGCCCCGGCCTCGTGGGCGCAGCGGGTGTGGGACCGTCGGCGATGTCGTGGGCGGGCTTCGTGCCCAGCGACGGACTGGTAGGATCCTGCGCCCACAGACCCTCCGGAGAGCGCCCGTCATGGAACTCGAACAAGCACTGAGCGAACGTCGCAGCGTCAAGAGCTATGACCCGCAGCACGAGATCAGCGACGATCTGTTGCGTGAGCTGTTCGAGAAGGTGGTGCGCAGCCCGTCGTCGTTCAATCTGCAGCACTGGCGTTTCGTGTTGGTGCGAGACGCAGAGCGGCGCCAGCAGATGCAGGCTGCCTGCTACGGCCAGAGCCACGTAGGTGAGTGCTCGGTCGACGTGGTGGTCTGCGGCAAGCTCGACGCCCACGAGGACGCCGGCCGGGTCTGGGCCGACGCTCCCGCCGAGGTGACCTCCAAGATGGTTCCCATGATCGGCGGCTTCTACGCCACCAACGATCAGCTCAAGCGCGATGAGGCCATCCGCTCCGCCAGCCTGGCCTCCATGTCGCTCATGCTCATGGCCCGCTCCATGGGTCTCGACACCTGCCCCATGATCGGCATCGATCCCAAGAAGGTGGCCGCCCTCATCGAGCTCCCCGACGACCACATCCCGGTGATGCTGATCACCCTGGGCAAGGCTGCGACCGAGGGACGGCCCAGCTCGCGCCTGCCCGTGAACGAGGTGGTGCAGCTGGAGACGTTCGGCGGGCCAGGCCTCTGAGCTGGGCGCTGCCCGTCATGCCAACATCCCGCCCACCTGACGAGCCCACCCCGCCGCCGTTTGCGCCCTTCGAGGTGCAGCGCTCCGAGCGGCTCTACGACTCGCCGTGGGTGGGCTTGCGCCGCGATCTGCTGAGCTTGCCCGAGGGGCGCACGCAGGATCACCACGTGGTCGAGATCATCGACGCCGTGGTGGTGGTGCCGGTGATGTCTGATGGTCGGCTGGCCATGATCTGGCAGTACCGCCATCCCCACGGCAAGTCCCATTGGGAGGTGCCGGCGGGGCGGCTGAATGTGGGCGAAGACCCGGTCGCGGGCGCCCATCGCGAGCTGCGCGAGGAGACGGGCTGCGTGGCGAGGCAGCTGCTGCCGCTCAACGGCTTCTATCCCATCAACGGGATCAGCGACCACTGGGCCCATGTCTTCGTGGCGGTGGGTTGTGAGTTGCGAGAAGAGCCTGACCTCGACGCTACCGAGCGGCTCTCCATGCACACCATGGGCCGCGACCGGGTGCAGCAGCTGTTGGCCGCGGGCGAGATCGAGGATGGCTTCACGGCGCTGCCGCTCTACCAGCTGTTCTCCCGGGCCGACCTGTGCGCCGAGCTGTGGGGTGGCGGGGCCTGAGCGCGGCATGTCGCTGGCGAGATCAGCGACCGACCTGCGACCGACCTGCGACCGACCTGCGACCGACCTGCGACCGACCTGCGACCGACCTGCGACCGACCTGCGACCGACCAAGGATCGACCAAGGATCGACCAAGGATCGACCAAGGATCGACCTGCGACCGACCAGAGATTGTCTGGCGCTCGGCGGGCAGCCAGTCAGCTCCAGGGTTCGCCGGAGTAGCGGCCCTTCTCGTCGCGCGCGACCCGGGCGAAGGCCACTTGCGGGTCGTGGGTGAAGAACACCGAGCCGTTGCGCGAGCACAGATCATCGAGCCGCTCGGCCTTCTCGTCGATGAGTTGTTCGGGGAAGCGGTCGTAGCCCATGGTGATGGGCAGGTGCATCCAGGGCATGCCGGGGATCATGTCGCCCACGAAGAGCAGGGGGCCCCGGTCGGTGGTGATCTCGGTCATGAGCAGCCCGGGGGTGTGACCGGACGACGTGTAGAAACAGTAGCCCTCGCCGAGGGTCGGGCTGGTGTCGCCGTCGATCAGCTCCAGCCGCCCGCTGTTCTTCAATAGGCCTTGCAGCCTGGGGATGAACGAGGCCTTGTCCCGACTGTGTGGGCGTAGGGCCCGCTCCCAGGCCGCCACTCCCACGATGTACTGGGCGTTGGGGAAGAGCAGCTCGGGCTCAGCGCTCTCGCTCCAGGCGGA
>Ga0114932_10003531_pt1 | contig 15248 bp, 15 predicted proteins | sample 2SBtaG_2_FD_87286 | JGI IMG/M metagenome (GOLD analysis project Ga0114932, IMG submission 87286) | Deep subsurface microbial communities from Kolumbo volcano to uncover new lineages of life (NeLLi) - 2SBTROV12_ACTIVE470 metaG | ecosystem: Environmental > Aquatic > Marine > Volcanic ...
TATTGGGTCCGGCAATTTTGCACGTGGGCGGGATGATGCGGTTCCCGAATATTGCCCGCACTCGCCAGCCGATTTTCCGGCAATAGCGCCCGGATAACGTGAACCGAATATCGCAACGTGCACTCATGCATGAGACCGGCCCCCGGGCCCGGCCGCGCCGCCGCGCGAACGGTCCACGTGCATCCACACCATCGGTGCGTTTCCCGCTTCATCTGCCACGGGCCCCGCGGGATTTGCATTTGACTGCTTGTTTCGCCGTTCGACCCATGGCGCTTGTCGGGCCATGCTATTGGGATGATCGGCAGAAAATGCCGCGCGATTTTCCACGGATTCCCGGATTCCCGCGATAGATTCTGCGAAAACCTGCCCGGTATCTGGGGTCGCGATCCCGGAACAGGGCCGCCTAGAGCCGTTCGAGCGCCAGCGCGATGCCTTGTCCGCCGCCGATACACATTGTCACCAGCGCGCGGCGACCATCGGTGCGTTCCAATTCGGACAGCGCCTTGATGGCAATGATCGCCCCGGTCGCCGCAACCGGATGGCCCAGTGCAATCGCGCCACCGTTCGGGTTGACCTTTGCCGGATCAAGCCCAAGCGCCTTGTTGACCGCCAGCGCCTGTGCGGCAAAGGCCTCGTTTGATTCGATCACATCGAAATCAGAGATTTCCAGCCCGGTTTTCCCGAGCAGGTTCCGCACGGCAGGCACCGGGCCAATCCCCATCACTTCGGGTCGCACGCCGGCATGCGCATACCCAACCAGTCGCGCGCGCGGTTTCAGCCCCGCTTTTTCGGCGGCAGCCGCTGTTGCAAGCACCAGCGCCCCAGCGCCATCGTTGATGCCGCTGGCATTGCCGGCGGTGACCGTCCCGTCTTTCTGAAACACGGGCCGCAGACCCGCCAACGCGTCGGGCGTCGTGCGCTTGGGGTGTTCGTCGGTCTCAAAATTGATCATGTCGCGCCGCACCCTGATTTCAATCGGCGCGATCTGATCGTAAAACCGCCCGCCGGCAATTGCCGCCGCCGCCCGTTTCTGGCTTTCCAGCGCGAACGCGTCCTGAGCCTGCCTCGAGATGTCATGCTCTGCCGCGACGTTTTCGGCCGTAACGCCCATATGTCCCGTGCCGAACGGGCAGTTGAGCGCGCCCAGCATCATGTCACCCGCAGCCGCATCCCCCATTTTCTGGCCCCAGCGGGCCTGGGGCACGATATAGGGCGAACGCGACATGCATTCGGCCCCGCCCGCCAGGCCGAATTCGGCATCCCCCTGCATCAGCGCCTGCGCTACCGACACGATGGCCTGCGCGCCCGACCCGCACAGGCGGTTCACGTTCATCGCGGGCGTGGTTTCCGGAATACCCGCCGCCATCGCGGCGACGCGGCTCAGATACATGTCGCGTGGTTCGGTATTGATCACGTGGCCAAAAACGACGTGGCCGATCTGGTCGCCCTCGACCCCGGCGCGCGCCATTGCATGGCGGGTCACATGTGCGCCAAGATCGATGGGCGGCGTTCCTGCCAGCGCGCCGCCAAAGGTGCCGATGGCGGTGCGTGCGCCATCAAGAATTACGATATCGGTCATTTTTCTTCCTTCAGGGTTTGTGGTGATCAGGATGCGCTGCGGCGATTGCGGGGATCGATTCCAGTGATGTCGTGATCCGGGTGATCTGCGGATACGGCGACAAGTCGATCTGCCAGCGGTGCGCGTTATAGATTTGTGGGACCAGACAGATATCGGCAATCGAAACGCCGTCGCCGTTGCAGAACCGCCCGGTTGCCTGCTGACCCAGCATCGTCTCAAAAGCCGCCAACCCGCGTGGAATGAATTGCTGCATCCAGTCCTGCATGGACAGATTTTCCCCCGAATTTCCGGTCGCAAATCGCGCCACCGACAGGTTGCAGACCGGATGGATCTCCATCGCAATGGCGCAGGCCAGCGCCCGCACCTTTGCCCGATCCTGCGGTTTTGCCGGCAGCCATCCGGCGTTTCGGGTTTCGTCCAGATATTCCAGGATCGCCAGCGATTGCGTCAGGACATGTCCGTCGATTTCCAGTGTCGGAACCAAACCTTGCGGATTTCGTGCCAGATTGGCGCGGCCCCGATGCTCTCCGTTCACCAGATCGACCGGAACGACGGAATGCCGGATCTCCAGAATGTTCAACGCAATCCGCACCCGATATGCCGCCGACGAGCGCCAGTAGTCATAGAGCACCACGCTCATTTGCACCGTTCCATCATTGTTTTCAGCAAACGCACGAAAATCTGCCGGTCTCCGGGGCTGACCCATTCCAGCATTTCCGCCTGAAATTCAGTGCCGACGAGCGCGATCTCGGCAACCATCGCCCAGCCCTTTTTCGTCAGCGACAATTCAACCAGCCGCCGGTCGCCCGGGTTGACGTTTTTGGAGACATATCCGGCGGCCACCAGACGCGCCGCCGCCCGGCTGGCCCGGGATTTGTCCATTTCGACCTGTTTGTAAATCTCGCGGATCGAGACCTTTTCTGCCTGCGACAAATGCGCGACCACCCGCCATTCCGCGACGGAAATATCGAACTTCGCCTGATACCGACGCGAGAACTGGTCGCTGGTCCGGTTGGCGAGAACGGCCAGTTGGTAGGGCAGAAAATCTTCGAGCGCGAATCTGGTCAAGCCGTCAGCTTTCATTGCGTTTGATATGATCCCGATATGCGCATGGAATGTGCCCGGTTTCAAGCGGCGACCAGACAAGGGCGATATCGAACCACGCGGCTTGACTTCGTTGCATTTGCAACGATATAATCGACCGATATCATCCCAACCGGTTCTCAACGGAGAATGACATGAACAAGCCGACCGCGCCGCGCCGCATGGTGCAGGCCGCAACCGCCCATGGCACCACTGCGGGTTACATGTCCGGTTTCGGCAACGATTTCGAGACCGAAGCGCTGCCGGGCGCGTTGCCGCAAGGCAGGAATAGCCCACAGAAATGCAATTACGGCCTTTACGGCGAACAGCTTTCCGGCACCGCCTTTACGGCGCCCAGCCATCAGAACGAGCGGACGTGGTGTTACCGTATCCGCCCGTCGGTCAAGCATTCGCATCGCTACCACAAGATCGACATGCCGTACTGGAAAAGCGCGCCGAACGTTGACCCCGACGTGATCTCGCTGGGGCAATACCGCTGGGATCCGGTGCCGCATGACGATCAGGCTCTGACCTTCATCACCGGGATGCGCACGATGACCAGCGCGGGCGATGTCAACACCCAGGTGGGCATGGCGACGCATATCTATCTGGCGACGGTGTCAATGGAGGACGAATATTTCTATTCCGCCGACAGCGAACTCCTGGTCGTCCCGCAAGAAGGCCACCTGCGCTTTTGTACCGAACTTGGCATCATCGACCTTGCACCCAAGGAAATCGCCCTCATTCCGCGCGGGTTGCTTTACCGAGTCGAGGTGCCGGAAGGCCCGGCGCGCGGGTTCGTGTGCGAAAACTACGGACAGAAATTCGAGCTTCCGGGGCGCGGCCCCATCGGCGCGAACTGCATGGCCAACCGGCGCGACTTCAAGACCCCCGCGGCCGCGTTCGAGGACCGCGAAGTGCCGAGCCGGATCATCATCAAATGGTGCGGGCAGTTTCACGAAACCCGCATTGGCCACTCGCCGCTGGATGTGGTCGCGTGGCACGGAAACTATGCGCCGGTCAAATACGACCTGACAACCTATTGCCCGGTCGGCGCCGTTTTGTTCGACCACCCGGACCCGTCGATCTTTACCGTGCTGAGCGCACCCTCGGGCGTGCCCGGCACCGCCAACATCGATTTTGTGCTGTTTCGCGAACGCTGGTTGGTGGCCGAGGAAACGTTCCGCCCGCCATGGTATCACAAGAACATCATGTCCGAATTGATGGGCAACATTTATGGCCAATATGACGCCAAGCCAAAGGGGTTCGTGCCGGGTGGGTTGAGCTTGCATAACATGATGCTGCCACATGGCCCTGACCGCACCGCTTTTGAGGGCGCATCGAACGCCGATCTTGGGGCCGAAAAGCTGGACAATACGATGAGCTTCATGTTCGAAACGCGATTTCCGCAACACCTGACGGCCTTTGCCGCCAAAGAGGCGCCTTTACAGGACGATTACATCGATTGCTGGGCGTCGCTGGAAAAGAAATTCGACGGAACCCCCGGAACGAAATGAAATCGATGGTGCGTGGGAACCGCGCACCCTACGCAAAGGTGCATTCCTTGTTCGCACCGTCACCCAAAGGACCACCCGATGCCTCTGATCACTTCCTGGGTCACAAGCGCGAATTCGGCTGACACCCATTTTCCGCTCAACAACCTGCCTTACGGGGTGTTTTCAACCGGCGAAGAGGCCCGCTGCGGAGTGGCGATTGGCGACATGATCCTGGATGTCAGCCTGCTGGAAGAGGAGGGCCTGATCGTCATCGGCGACGACCCGGTCCTGGACCTGCCGTTCTGGAATGAATTCATGGAACTCGGCCCGAATGCCTGGGCGGATTTGCGCGCGCGCCTGACCGACCTGCTGGCGACGGACGGTGACGATGCACTGCGCGGCAATTCCAGCCTTCAATCCCGCGCGCTGATCGCGCAGAAGGATGCGGAAATGCACCTGCCATTCGTGGTTTGCGAGTACACCGACTTCTATGCAGGCAGGCACCACGCGACCAATGTCGGCACCATATTTCGCGGGGCCGAGAATGCGCTGCCGCCGAACTGGCTGCATATCCCGATCGGTTATAACGGCCGCGCATCGACCGTCGTGGTCAGTGGAACCGATGTAACCCGCCCGCTGGGGCAACTGAAACCCCCCGGCGCCGACACACCCCATTTCGGCCCGTGCAAACGGCTGGATATCGAGCTGGAAATGGGGGCAATCGTCGGCACCGGATCGACAATGGGCCAGCCCGTCACCGTGGCCGAGGCCGACGCGATGATCTTCGGCTATGTCATCCTGAACGACTGGTCGGCGCGGGATGTTCAGGCATGGGAATACCAGCCTCTGGGGCCGTTCCAGGCCAAGGCATTCGCCACTTCGATCAGCCCGTGGATCGTCACCAGGGCGGCGCTGGAGCCGTTTCGTACATCGACGCCCGCGCGCGAAACAGCGCTGTTGCCGTATCTTCGCGAACCCGGGCCGATGCTCTACGATATCGAACTGGAATTCGCGCTGCGTCCCGAAGGCGCCGAAAAGACCAGCGTTCTGAGCCGCACCAACTACAACGAAATGTACTATTCCGCCGCCCAGCAATTGTGTCATCACGCCAGCAGCGGCTGCGAGATGAACACGGGCGACCTTTTGGGATCGGGCACGATCTCGGGCCCCGAAAAACACCAGCGCGGCAGTCTGCTGGAACTTAGCTGGGGCGGCAAAGAGCCGGTCACGCTCGACACCGGCGCGAAACGCTCGTTTCTGGAAGACGGCGACACCGCGACGCTGACCGGATATTCGCAAGGCGACGGGTATCGGATCGGATTTGGCGAGGTTTCGGCGAAAATCCGACCCAGTGTTGCCGACCCGTTTGCTCGCTGAAATTCTTTTTGGAAATAAAACTCCCGCCGGAGGCTTCCGGCGCAAAGTCGGGCGCAAACACAGGAAAAGGAAAAACCGTGGCCAAAGCATTCGCATCGCAGGGCGACCTCAGCGAAAAGAAGATCAGCTTCACCGAGGTGGGCGACGGCCTTTACGCCTTTACCGCCGAGGGCGATCCGAATTCGGGCGTGATCATCGGCGACGACAGCGTGATGATCATCGAAGCGCAGGCCACCCCGCGTCTGGCGCAAAAGGTCATCGATTGTGTGCGCCGCGTTACCGACAAGCCGATCAGCCACGTCGTTCTGACCCACTACCATGCCGTCCGGGTGCTGGGCGCGAGCGCGTTCAACGCCGCACAAATCATCATGGGCGACACCGCCCGCGCGATGGTTGTCGAGCGTGGCCAACAGGATTGGGACAGCGAATTTCAACGATTTCCGCGCCTGTTTGAGGGACACGAAAGCATCCCGGGACTGACGTTTCCCACCACGACATTCAGCGAAGACATGACCGTCTATCTGGGCAAACGCCAGATCAACCTGATGCATCCCGGACGCGCCCATACGGCGGGCGACGTCGTGATCCATGTACCCGATCAGAACGTGATGTTCACCGGTGATATCGTGGAATACCGCTCGGCCTGCTATTGCGGCGACGGGCATTTCGGCGATTGGGAATCAACGCTCGACAATATTGCGGAATTCGATGTCGATGCCATCGCGCCGGGCCGGGGCGACGCATTGCTCGGCAGGGAAATGGTGGATGCCGCGCTTCGATCCACCCGCGATTTCGTTGCTTCCACCTACGCCCCCGCTGCCCGTGTCGCAGCGCGCGGAGGTTCGCTGAAAGAGGCATGGGATGCGGTGCGCGAAGCCTGCGATCCAAAATTCGCCGACTACGCCATCTACGAACATTGCCTCCCCTTCAACGTTGCCCGCGCCTATGACGAGGCCCGCGGCATCGACACGCCCCGCATCTGGACCGCCGAGCGTGATCTGGAAATGTGGGCGGCGTTGCAGGGGTGACGCCGGGCAGATCGTCCTTTTACCGCGCTTGCTGCAATTTGCCGCCGTTCCCGATCGGAATTTCATGATATGAAATTCCTCGATTGGCCGAGGAATCGATCATGCAAAAGATCTTTGACACCCCGCTATACCCCTATCATCGGTCGCCGGATCAGGATGCGCCCGCCAGTCAGCGTCATCCGGTGGTGATTATCGGTGCGGGTCCGGTCGGACTTGCCGCCGCAATCGACCTGGCCCAGCAGGACGTGCCGGTGGTGGTTCTGGACGAAAACGACAAGGTAAGCTTTGGCTCGCGCGCCATTTGTTTTTCCCAGCGCACCCTTGAAATCGTCGACCGGATGGGCGGTGCCGGGCCGATGCTGGAAAAAGGTGTTCTGTGGGACGCGGGCAGGGTGTTTTTCGGTGACCGTCAGATCTACGATTTCAACCTCTTGCCCGATGCGGACCACAAGCACCCGGCTTTCATCAACCTGCAACAATATTACCTCGAAAATTATCTGGTGGACCGCGTCCGCGAGATCGAGGCGGCGGGCAAACCGATTGAACTGCGCGGCAGGAACAAGCTCGCCGCCATCGGGGAACATGACCGGCATGTACGTCTTGAGATCGACACGCCGGAGGGGCCCTACAATCTTGAAGCGGAATGGCTGATTGCCTGCGACGGTGCCAATTCACCCGCGCGGCGGATGCTGGGGCTGGATTTTGTCGGTCGCGTCTTCGAGGACAATTTCCTGATTGCCGACACGATCATGGAGGCGGATTTTCCGACCGAACGCTGGTTCTGGTTCGACCCCCCCTTCAACCGGGGCCAGTCGGCGCTGCTGCACAAGCAACCCGACAATGTGTGGCGGATCGACTTTCAGCTTGGCTGGGACATTGATCGCGGGGAAGAGCTCAAAGAGGCCAACATCCGCCGGCGACTGCATGCCATGCTGGGTGAGAACGCAAAGTTCGATCTGGAATGGTGCTCGATCTATACGTTCCAGTGCCGCCGGATGGCGGCATTTCGGCAGGGTCGCGTGCTGTTTGCCGGCGACAGCGCCCATCAGGTCTCGCCCTTCGGCGCGCGCGGGGCCAACAGCGGTATTCAGGACGCGGACAATCTGGCATGGAAACTGCAACTGGTCCTGAATGGCACCGCGCCCGAGACGCTGATGGATACCTATTCAACCGAACGGGTTTACGCCGCGGACGAGAATATCCGCCATTCCACGCGCTCGACCGATTTCATCACGCCGAAATCCGAAACCAGCCGCGCGTTTCGCGATGCGGTGCTCGATCTGGCCGAACACCATGAATTTGCCCGCCCACTGGTGAATTCAGGTCGCCTGTCCGAACCCAGCGTTTACGATGGTTCACGGCTCAACGGTCCGGATTGCGCCGATCTGCCGGCATCATTGCGCGTCGGCGCAGCCGCGATGGATGCTCCTGTCGCCGGTGGCTGGTTGCTGGACCGTCTTGGCGGAGGATTCCGGTTGCTGGCAATCGACCAGGACCTGCCGACCGCGCCGGATTTCGGGGCGGTCGAGGTTGGGGTCGTCGAACTCTCTGCGGTCGACTGGCCGGAATTCCGTCAGCGCTATCTTGGCGCGGCCAGGTCGGCGCTCTACCTGATCCGCCCCGACCAGCATGTCGCCGCGCGTTGGCTGGGCTTTGATGCAAACGCGGTCAGGGCGGCGCTGGAAACGGCGATGGCGACAGCGACGGCACAGAAAGGCACGACATGACCAGGGTAATCACCGGGGCCAACATTGCCGGGGCGGATGATTTCTACGCCGAATTGCTTGGCCTGCACGTGGGGCGAAGCAAATTGGAAAGCGACGCCATCAATGCCCGCTTGATCCTGCTGCTGGCAAATCACATCGGCGATCGCGACGTGCTGCGCGAGGCAATGCAGATGGCGGCCGCGGCGGGGCAACCCCGAAACGCCCGCGACGGTGAAATCCCGGATTGAGGTCTATCGCGTCCAGATATAGGTGATCGATGGCACGCCGCGGCTGATCATGACCAGCGTTGTCAGGTCCGCATCCATCACGTGATCATAGGGCACGATCGGCCCGTGATCCGTAACCTGCCCGCGTCCCGCGCCAACCGGCATGACCACCGCGCCCGAGGCGATGACGGTCGTTTCCGCGCCCGGACAGGCCAGTTCCGGATTGACGGTGACAGCCGGATTGAAGGCCGTGTCCATCCGCGGCAGGCCGTAAACGACCGAACCTTCGTCGTCGAGCCGCGATTGATCCTCGTCATAGGGCGCAAACAGCCGTCCGCCGACGAAACCGGATATCTGGCTGCTGATCGCGCAGTTCGCGGGCACGCCCGACGCTATCAGCGCAGCAGGCGGCACCCATTCGAACAGACCGGAATAGCTGTTGGTGTCCACCATGCTTGCCGTCAGCATGTGCGCGGTGGCGTAGCCCATGGTGTAAAAACCCTACCGGTCGATCACCATCGTGTGGCCCGCCATCGGATATGGAACCGCTTGCGGCCCGGCTTTGACGGTCGCCGACTTCAAGATCCAGCTTCCGATCCATCCCATGTCAATGCCCCCGAACAGGTGGGTCGACCAGTCCGTATGCAGCGCGCCGTTGCCCTGATCATCGGCTTGAACAACGCTGGACGCTGACAGACATCCGGCCATAATCACAAGCCGGCAAAATTTCAAGTTCTCACCCTTTGAGCAGATAATTGGCTGCAATTTTAAAAGTTTGGCGGAAAATGGCAAAGTCAGGCATCGGGGTCGGCGCGCAGCTCGCGGCGTCCTTCGGGCGCAAGGACCCAGACTTTGCGGTCCTCGATGACTATGGCGGAAACCGATTTTCCCCAACCGGCACCCGTGTCGATATTAACCCGGTTGCCGTAATGCGTGACCTCGTTGACGACAGAATGCCCGTGTACGATCAACCACGGATGCGGGCCGTCATGGTCGTGAAATTCGCGGCGGATCCAGACAAGATCATCTTCGGTCTGCGCGCCGAGCGGGATGCCGGGGCGAATGCCGGCATGGACCAGCAGAATGTCGCCCGCCTCGTACCATTGGGACATACCGGCCAGCAATTGCCGGTGCCGGGGCGGTACCCGTGCCGCGGCGCTGGCCTGAATATCGGCGACCGGGCGCCCCGGTGCCGTATCGACGCCGTAAGAGCGCAGCGTGAGCCGCCCGCCCATATTATCGCTCAGCCAGTTGAGGCCCTGCCGAAGGATGGAATCCCGCAGGCTGGCATTGCCCAGAAACTGTCGGAACAACCGGTCGTGATTGCCCAACAGAACGCGCCACGGCTCGCCCCGATCGACCCCGTTGCAGATGAATTCGACCACGCCTTTGCTGTCCGGTCCACGGTCCACGAGATCGCCGACGTGGATGACGGGTGCAACCTCGTCCGCCGTCTCTTGGCGATCCGCAGCGATCCGCGCGTGAATTTCCACCAGCTTGTCGTGGTGTCCGTGCACATCACCGACGGCGTAGATCCGGTTTGTCATGGGCGCGCCCTTCTCAGAAAATCCACCAGATCAGCGTTACGATCCCAAACAGCCCCACCCAGCTTTGCCATGTCAGGCGCACCGCCCGGTCGATATCCGCCGGTTCGAGGTCGCGGCGGCCGCTCGCGTTGACGAAAGGATCATCGGTCGCCGCGCCACCATATACGCGCGGGCCGGAAATGGCGACGCCCAGTGCCCCGGCCATCGCGGCTTCGGGCCAGCCGGCATTGGGCGACCGGTGCATCCCGGCATCGTTCCACATGGTGCGAAATGCGTGTGGCTGCATACTTGCAAGCCAGATCAGCACCCCCGAAAACCGCGCGGGCAACCAGTTCATCACATCGTCCACCCTGGCCGCCGCCCAGCCAAATTCAGCGTATCGCTCGGTACGGTGGCCGATCATGCTGTCCGCCGTGTTGACGGTCTTGTAGATCAGCAATCCCGGCAAGCCGAGCAGCAGATACCAGAACACGGGGGCGACCACGCCGTCCGAAAAGTTCTCGGCCAGACTTTCTATCGCAGCCCGCGCAACCCCGTTGTGATCGAGCCCCGCCGGATCCCGCCCGACGATCAGCGCCACCGATTTTTGCGCCTCCGGCAACCCGGTTTCCAAGGCGCGGGCCACGTTGCCGACATGCTTGACCAGACTGTTCTGCGCCAACAGAACGGCGACCAGCATCAGTTCCACAACGCCCGCATCCGGCAGGCGCGCGATTCCGACCCCTGCAATGGCGGCAAGCGCGACAAGGCCCAGAAGCGCGCAGGCTCCTTTCAGCTTTTGCGCCGGACGCTGGTTCAGGTGCCGATCCAGAACGCCGATGGCCCCGCCGATCAGCGCCGCCGGATGGGAAATGCGCCGCCAGATCGTGTCTGGATCACCGATCAGCGCATCCAGGACCATTGCCGCAAGCAGGATTTCAACGACGCTCATTTGTGGCGGGCCAGCGCAGACGTCAGACGCTGCCATTCCGGTTCACCGCCGGGCAGACCCATGCGCAACCACGTGCCCGAATAGGGAAATATCCGCGTCAGAATATTCTGACGCGCCAGTTCGCGCCACTGCGCGCTGGCATCATCGACTTCGTACAGGCGGAACAGGCTGGTGCCGCCAACGATCGCGCGGGTTTTCTGGCGCATCAGATCGTCCAGACGGGTCGCCTTTGCGCGCAGGTTTTCCCGCATATCCGCCGCCCAGCCCGGATCAGACAACGCAAGCGCACCGATCTTCAGGGCCGCACCGGAAACCGGCCACGGTCCCAGCATGTCGCGCAGATGGCCGATATCCTTTGGCGCGCCGATGGCAAAACCAAGGCGTAAACCGGCCAGACCCCAGAACTTTCCGAAACTCTTCAGCACGATCACCCGCGGATTTTCGGTCGGCGAAACATGGCTGATTTCGGGCTGAGTGTCGGCGAAACTTTCGTCGATCACCAAAAGCGGGTCGCGCCCGCCCGGCCGTTTGTCTTCGCGCCAAAGCCGACCGTCGGGATTGTTCGGATGGACCACGACCTGTACTCCTGCCGGTTCCTTGCCGACATGCCAGCCCGCGCGCCGGAAGGCCGCCGCATGTTCACTATAGGTCGCGGGATCGATGGATGCGGACCCGCCTTCGCGCAACCCGGGAACAAGCGCGATCAACGCCGACGCACCGCCCGCTGCGACGATATCGGCCGCATCGGGTACGTTCCAGAACCGCCGCGCCGCGCTTTCCAGCGTTTGCATCGCGGTGGTGTCCGGCAATTCCATCCAGTCGCGTTCGTTCAGTTCCGGCAATGGATAATGCTGCGGGTTGATGCCGGTCGAAAGGTCCAGCCAGTCGCCGCGCTGCCCGCCGAATTCGGCGATGGCGGCATCCAGTCCGCCGCCATGATCCTGGCGCGGCGCGATCATTCCGCCGTTTCGTTCAGCACCGGCAACCGGCTGACAAAATGGCCCTTCACCGCCTGTGGCCAACTACGGAACGGCACTTGCCCCGTTGGGCTTTCATGGTGCAGGTGCGCGTAGTCGACCACACCGGCGGCATGATCGGCGAGGGCTTCGAACCCGCCCAGCACATATGTCAGCTTGCCTTCGGCCTGAATCGCCAGATTGCAGCCCTTGCCGCATCCCATCAGACACGAATGTCGACGTGTGCGAACGCCGGTCACACCGACCGCGGCGGCTTCGATCATTGCCGCGAGCACCTCGCCGTCGGTTTGTTCGACGTTCCGGCTCTCCCAGTCGGGGCGTTTGCACGTATCGCAAATGGTAATCGTGGTTGGCATGTCACCGCCTGCATCTTTTGTTAGGCACATCAAACGGATTTCCCGGTTTCATGCAATCCGAAATGCGGGAAGCCGTGGAATCGCTGCCGCGTTAACCATTTCTTCATAAAGGTTACTCAAAGATGAGTCCGCCGGGAAATTGGAGGGGCCGATGCGGGTTCTGATCGTCGAGAATGCCCGAGGTCCGGGGGCGATATGGAAATCTCATCTCGAGCGTCAGGGATGTAACGTCGATCTTGTCAGCGGGAATACCGCCGCGCTTCGCGTGATCCGGTGCCACGGGCCCGAGGTGATCGTTTTGAATCTTGCCCTCGATCCGTCAGGGGCATTGGCAATCGCCGATTTTGCCGCCTATCGCAGCCCGCAATCCCGGGTGATCTTTGTCACGGGGGATTCGTTCTTTTCGGACGGATCGATTTTCACGTTGGCGTCGAATGCCTGCGCATCTGTACCCCAGGCCGTGCCGCCCGCGGATTTGTGCGCAATCGTCGAACATTATGGCTCTGCCGGTTGATGCACGGGAAAAGCGCGTGGCGTGGTGAAACCGCCGCACGTCCGGTTCTGGTTGATCGTTTGACGCCGGTCTGGTCCGGTTCTGGCAACGCCAATGCGCCCGGTCCTTCAATCGGGCCACGTATATGCGCGCCGCGCGCTTTGACGTGAACCCGCGTCCCCTACACGGCCACGCGCCCGTGCGGCGCCGAATAGTCGATCGCCGGATTTATCGGCACGATCCGGTGCGGGTTGATCGATTCGTGGCTGTAGTAATAGTGGCGCAAATAGTGATCCTGCCGCGTGGTCGCGGCAATGCCCGGCCATTGATAAAGCTCGCGCGTGTAGCCCCAGAGGTTCGGAAATTCGCTCAGACGGTTCCGGTTGCATTTGAAATGCCCAAAATAGACCGGATCGAAACGCAGCAGGGTCGGCAACAGCCGCCAGTCGGCCTCGGTCACGCGATCACCGATCAGGTATCTTTGCGAGGTCAACTGCTCTTCAAGCCAGTCCAGCGTTTCAAACAGCGCCTGAACCGCCGTGTCATAGCGCGGCTGTGACGCGGCAAACCCACATTTGTAGACGCCGTTGTTCATCGTGTCGTAGATGCGGGCGTTAACCGCATCGATCTCGCGACGCAGACCCGAAGGGTAATAATCCGTTGTATTCCCGGTCACGCCATCAAATGCCGAATTGAACATCCGGATGATTTCTGAGGATTCGTTGGAAACGATGGTGCCCGTCTGAATGTCCCACAGGACCGGCACCGTTACCCGACAGGTCGCGTGCGGATCGGCGGCGGTATAGATTTCACGAAGCGCCGCTTTTCCCAGGATGCGGTCTCCGGTGGTGCCATCGAACCCTTTTTCGAAAGTCCAGCCGTCCTCCAGTGCGTCGGGATGAACGACGCTGAAGGATATATGATCTTCGAGCGATTTGAGCGCCCGATAGATCAGGGTCCGGTGCGCCCACGGGCAGGCATAGGAAACATACAGATGGTATCGCCCGCTGGCCGCCGGAAAGCCGCCCCGACCCGACGGCCCGGCCTGCCCGTCGGGGGTGATCCAGTTGCGGAATTTCGGTTCGGCCCGACGAAAAGCGCGGTTCGTGGCCTGCGGCGGCGGGGTGGTTACCCATTTTCCATTGACGAGTTGACCCATTTTTGCGGCCCATTACTGCGGATACACGCACTCTAGTTGTTTATGGATACTACAAAAAGACGCGGATTTGCATCACACTGTTGCTGCTTCGGAAACAATGATCCGAATTTCAACCATTGCGTTGTCGATGGCCGTGATTTTGGGCCAATCGGCGGATGTCTCCGGCCGGACCGAATAAGGTCCGGCAGCGTCGGCGGTTGCCCAACATTCGTCACTCGGTCATCCGGAAGTATTCTATTTTCATATTTAATATCCATAAGTTAGTCTGACATCTGTTGGTCTAGAGAACTAGACGACCAGACCGTCGGACGGTTAGCCCAATGGCCAGGATTTGCACCGGTCCGACCCGTTGCCCCATGCGCATTTGCGGCAAACACCCACGGTTGCGAAACCGGTCAATTCTGATTGCGCCGGTCCCATGCGACTTGTATGAACCAACCAGACGAAAGCCCCGTTTCGAGGGGCCGGAAAGGTGCGCTGCAACATGATCGACCCGGACCGGGGATCGTCAGCAGCTTCGTCGGGGCCAGCGGGCCCGTGCCTTTCGTGATGGGAATTGACGGAGGCAGACGCATGGCGAAAACCGGTGTGATGATTTGTGGCCACGGCTCGCGCAGCCAGGCGGCGGTCGATGAATTCGCGGTTCTGGCTGAAAAATTGCAGCCCTTGCTTCCGCGCGACTGGATGGTCGAATACGGATATCTTGAGTTTGCGAACCCGGTGATCCGCGACGGGCTCGACAAATTGCGCGCGGCGGGGTGCGAGCGAATTCTGGCGGTGCCGGGCATGTTGTTTGCCGCGATGCACGCCAAGAACGACATACCCACCGTGCTCAATACCTATGGTGCAAAACACGGAATCAACGTCAGTTATGGCCGCGAACTGGGCGTCGATCCCAAGATGATCGCGGCCGCGGGCGAACGTATTCGGGATGCGGTCGATCAGGCGAATGCCGAGCTGGGGGAATTGCCGCTTGCCGAAACCGCGCTGGTCGTGATCGGTCGCGGCGCTTCTGACCCGGACGCCAACGCCAATGTCAGCAAGATCGCCCGGATGCTTTGGGAAGGCATCGGCTTTGGCTGGTGCGAGGTCGGCTATTCAGGGGTGACGTTTCCACTGGTCGAACCCTGCCTCGATCACGTCACACGCCTTGGCTACAAAAGGGTGATCGTATTTCCGTATTTCCTGTTCACCGGCATTCTGATCGACCGGATTTACGGTTTTACCGACAGGGTGGCCGCCGCGAACCCGTCAATCCAGTTCGTGAAAGCCGGGTATCTGAACGATCA
>Ga0114932_10003533_pt1 | contig 15243 bp, 8 predicted proteins | sample 2SBtaG_2_FD_87286 | JGI IMG/M metagenome (GOLD analysis project Ga0114932, IMG submission 87286) | Deep subsurface microbial communities from Kolumbo volcano to uncover new lineages of life (NeLLi) - 2SBTROV12_ACTIVE470 metaG | ecosystem: Environmental > Aquatic > Marine > Volcanic ...
AAGCCAAAGAGGCCCGATCCTCGAGCAACTGCACACTCATGCCCTTGTCCACCCGCGCGAACTCCTGCAGCCCGCGCACATCCTCGTCCAACTCCGGCGTCCAGGCCGACGCCTGAGTGATCTCCGTCAGCACCCAATCAAACTCCCCACTCCGAGCCCGACACCCACACGAGCCACACTTGGCAAACTGATTCAACCGCAGCGGCGCCCCACAATTGGGACAATGCCCCTCCATCAACCCCGGCCCGTTCACGGTCTTGGCCCCCCGCCGACGCACGAAGGTCCAGCACTCGACGAAGTAGTCCTTCTCGATCCGCGAGCCGGGGATCGCTTCCTGCGTTCTCAGTGAGCGCCTACCGATCTGTGCTCGGAAGGGCACGCGTACCGTGATCGTGTCGAAGGGCGAGCCGCTTTGTACGTGGAGGAACGACAGCCTCTCCAGGTGTACGGAGTCCATGGTCTGTTGCCAGCCTTCTTGTTGCTGTTCCTCGATCTGAACCGAGAAGCGCTCGAAGGCCCCGTCGGAGACGAAGGGGACGAGTTCGCCGAGGTCCTGAGCGCACCAGCCGTCTTGGGCTTTGTGGAAAGCGACGCGGATCCGTTTCAGGAAGGCGTCGCGTGCGAAGCCTGGGTCCCGAGCCTCGAACTCGTCCCAGGTGACGTCGCGTTCGTGGTGCTTCAAGACGCCGCGTGCCTTGCGGATCAGTTGGCGTTCCTGAAGTTCCTTGGCCTTCTTTGCGCTGCGGAACATGACGATCACGACCACGGTCGAGACGGGGACCCCGATCAGGGGGGCTTCGATCGTGAGGCGGATGAGGTAGTAGACGAGGTAGCCGATCCCGTCGCCTGAGCCGCCTCCGCCACCTCCCCCACCACCGCCGCCGAAGTCCCCACCGCCCCCGATCTGGCACAGGGTTAGGAGCGGGAGGGTGTTGGCGAGGAGGAGGTGCATGGGGTCCCGACGCCATGGTACGCCTAGCAGGGTTCGGACCCGCGACCCCCGTATGAGGAACTTGATTGGGAGTATGGAACGAGGAATCGATTGACCTGGACAGAGGCGAGACCGTCCCCGTCACACGCGCACTTAGAACGTTGACTTCAAAAGGGCCGCTGCACTGGAGCCGGACTCGAGCAGGCCAGGGGCGTGGCACCAAAGCGGCAATCGACACACGAGTTCAGGACTGCTCACTCTGTCGCTGCCACTCTTGTTGATGTGCGCCTTTCCGCTGGATCTGCAAACTCAGGCAAGGCCTTCACACGCTTCCGGTCCGGGAGACTCGACGTCCCCAGTACCCGCACCGCAATCGTGACCAAGGGCGAGCCACGCCTGTCCGTGGGCGGCATCAACTGATGACTCGGGCCAGAAACAACAACCCCTGTTCGACACGCGTCTTGATGGCAACCAGTTTGGGCAAGCTGTACTTGCCAGCATCGCCGTGCGTTCCTGAGTTGAGCACGTCGAATAGCTCTAGGATGTTCGTGATATCCCGCTCTACGAACTCTTCGAGAGATTCGGTGTTCATCCCCTTCTCGCCTAACACGAATTGGATTCTCGAACGACGCGTCGGTCTTCCTCTATCCGTGACCTCGCAAGACGGCAGAGCCCTCAAGACTTCGGCGTCCGGTGTCTTGAGGTGCACCATTTTGGTGAAGACCTCTCGAGCACTCGAGCAGAAGTGTCGGCAGGCATCGGGATTGGTCGGATTGAGAGCGAACACAGCACCGCGCCACCTCTGGTCGAGGTCACTTGAGATGGAAAGCAGCTCATCGACAATCGAAGTCTCCTGCAGGGCTCCAGAGCTGGCGTGGGTATCGGTGTCGTCGTCGAGCAGAGCGTTCATTACGCCCAGGCTGTTGGCGTCCTCGCGTTCGGCCAGGTCGAGCAGTTCGGCGTGCAACGGGTGATCGGTGTCCGCCCCGACCTGCTCTTCGTAACAGCCGTAGGCGTCGTGCACGGTCTGGACCGACACTCGCAGCGTCGAGAAACGCGTGGTTGTCGTCGGAAGCCTGCTGTTAAGCCGTCGCAGCTCTTGCTTGACCCGCTGCTGGTTCGCCCGGGCTCGGGCGTTGCGCGCCCGAGCCTTGCGATTGCGGTCAACAACGGCCCGCTTCTGTGTGCTGTTGAACTTCCTGATGGCCGAGTTAACCTTGCTGATTGCCTGTCGCCGCTTCTGCTGTGCCTGCCTGAGCTTGCTTCGCAATTGAGACGCTGAGATTCGTCGCGCCATGGCTACTTGCCTCGACCGGACTTGTTCTTGGTCCGGTCAACCAGGTTATAGGACGCGCCGGGCTTAGTGGTCGGAGGCAGGCGCTCTCCCTTGACGGCGGTGACTTCACGTCTCTTGCCGCCGCGCGGGCCGATTTCCTGGTACTGCCCGGAATTCGGGACGACGTTTCCGGGCTTCAGATTCTTCTTGCTGTTTCTCATGGTGTACTACGCTATTGTCGTGGACGAATCGGGATTTGAATGGCCGGCTCTAACGGCTGGAGAATCCGGAAATGCCGTCGAATCCGGTTGTAGAGATCGAGCTCGCTATGCGCGGTCACCGTGATTACTAGCGCGTAGCGGAGCTTCTCGTCGACTGAGGTGGCGTGACCCTCTTCTCGAGTCTGGTACTTCACGTCGAACATGGGGTTCTTGAGGCTGCTACCCACCATTCGCTCTTCGTGGTGGAGGACAGTCTCCCACTTGTGGGCATTGCTACGAAGCTCTTGCTCCGGCTGCGGATAGTCCTTGTTTCGAAAGAACGGGCGCGGCTTCGGATGCTCGTCGTCTTCCTTCCGGAACTTCTCGTCGTGGGGTCGAAACAGAACATCAAGCCCGCTCTGTGTGTAGTTGCTCGGATGCTGGGGCTCGGTATTGCTCGAATAGCAAAAGGTCGCACGTAGTTGCACCCTGCCTTGTAGCTCTTCAGGCGGCAGCGGGACACGAGCTCGCACCCACTCGCCGGGGCCAACCTCACCTTGGTAGACGATTCGCGCCGTCCCCTCGGAGCACACCACGTAGGCCTCGAGCTCCTCGGGAATCCGACCCCAACCGTGCTCGACTCGTCCTTCCCTGTTCCCCTGTGTGCAGTGGATGAGAAGGGAGCGGACTGCTAGGAGGCTGAGCCGCTCGCCGAAGTGCGCTCGAATGCCGGAGACGAGCCGCATGACACTGGGCGCTGCGAAGCTTGTCCCCGAGATACCAACTACCTGCTGCGGATTCACTGGGTTCGTGACGTAAAAGGGACTCTCGTCCGATCCTCCGAAGAACAGCACGTCGGGCTTGACGACACCTGGACTGCGCCCGGGACCCACAGAGCTGTACGAGGCACGCTTCCACGATGAGCCGCGGGTGTCTGCCGCCCCTACGCAGAGTCCGTTGACCGTGTCTGCCGGAACCTGGACACGGTTGTGCTGCGTGTAGGGGTCCGCGTCGTTTTCTCCTCCGTTCCCCGCAGCAACCGTAACGAGGCGCCTCCCATCAGCTTGCAGCTCATCGAGCATGCAGGTCCAAGGGTGGACCTCCGTGTCAGTTATCGGGAGCTCAGGGCCGAAGCTCAGGTTGAACAGCGAGTGGTTGTTACTCTCGATGATGGTGCGAACCCGCCCCATGACATCGTAGAGGTCAGAGATGTTCTCATCTGTGCCTGAGTGCTCATCAAGCACGCGAAAGTGGTCAACTCCCGCGTACGGCCTCGGAAGCTCTCCTTTGGAGAGCGGTCCGAAGAGCGAAGCCGAGTTGACCCAAGCTCCATGCCGCTGAAGCTCGGAAACTGCCGAGCCCACCTCCGGCGCGTCGTAGGGAGTCACCCATCTTTCTAGTCCGGTGTCATCTGGCGTCCCGCCGTCAAGCACAGCGACGCGAAACGAGCTGTCCACGGGGTCAGCATCTGGAAGCACCACTTCGAAGGTTCCCGGAGCCCCACGAGTCACCGAACCTAGCCGGCGGAGTCTCGGCATGGCACGCACGACCCGGAGGAATGAGAACTTTGCGAGTTCAGCGACCGCGCCTTTCGTACCGATTGCTGGCATGAAGCACAGACGGCCAGCGAAGACACGCTTACCGTCCTTGAGTTCCACGTCGAGCCCGTCGGCGTACTCGGAGAACGCTTCGAGCACAAAACGGTCGGTGCGGCTGGAGCTCGCATGCAAGCCGACCTCAAGCCAGAGCTCCTCATCCTCTTCATCCAAACCAGCCGGCTGGACACGGTCGATGGCGCGCTGCGCTCTCACCTCTTCTATGCGGCCAATCTCTTTCTGTAGCCCCTTCGTTTTCCCTGACCATGTTGGCAGGTCGGTGGCCCATGACCGAATCACATCGCGAGGCCCCGACACAAAAAGCTCAGTGCTGGGGGCTGCGCCCTTGGGCGGGTCTTTCCGGTTCCACTTCCTCGGCTTCACGTCCTTCGGACGGCTACCAACGAGATTGAGCCCAACTTCGCGCAGCAGCGCGGCGGGAAAGTAGCTCTTTGCAAGGAATTGAGGGTGTAGAGTCAAGACAGCAACAGCTTGATCGCGTGGACACGCGAGAGCGGGAAGGGCCTCCAGCTCCTGCGACATTGCGCTCACCTGAGGTGCGAGGGTCTTGCGGGCGTCTTCGAAGCTGTAGGCGAAGTCGTTTCGCTCCCCTCCGCCACCGGGAGGCAGGGATACCGGCTCCACGAGCCGCTCTCCATACCCGAGCAGGAAGTTCGGAGGGCTCGGTGTAGTTCCGTTCTCGTTAGCCATTCGCCAACGCCTCCCTCGCGTCCTTTCGAATCTTCTCTCGACTCACACCTGTCAGTTGATGTACGAAGCGTTGTGAGAAACCCTTGAGAGTCGAGAACTCCCTGGCTATTGTCGCTCGTTCCGACTTGGGCAGCTCTTCGATTCGCGAGCGAACGATGGTCGCGAGCATCTCCCTGCTTGCTTCTCCTTGAAGAGCGAAAGCCCTTCGGAGGCCCATGACGGTGCGCTCAATGTCGTTGTAAGAAGATCCACGCAGAGCAACGGCAAGCGCCTTCTGCCATGCGGTAGCGATAGATGCATCCTGGTCAAGGAACCGACAGACAACCTCCTCCACCGCATTGTCTGCAGGCATTGGGAATTCGACGGTCACGTCGAAGCGCCTCCACACCGCCGGGTCCAAGAGTTCGGAGTGATTCGTAGCGGCGATCAGGAGACCCTCGGAGGGCCAGTCGTCTATTTCTTGGAGGAGAACCGTGACGAGCCTCTTGAGCTCACCAATCTCGGTTGCATCGTCTCGCCGCTTGGCAACTGCATCGAGTTCGTCGATGAGCAGCACGCACTCGGCACTCTTGGCGTAGTCGAGAACGAGCCGGACGTTGCTCCCCGTTCGCCCGAGAAAGCTGCTCATCACCGCCGATAGGTCCAGGACGAGCAATGGCAGGCCTAGCTCACGAGCTACCCAGCGAGCAGCGAGAGTCTTGCCAACGCCCGGAGGGCCGGTGAAGAGCGCCGAGCGAGTCGGCAACAATCCCTGTGTTTCTAGTCGATCTCGATGACGGCGCTCTTCCACAACCTGCTGAAGGCGGCTCCCAACCACCTCTGAGTAGAGGGGCTCAACGTCTAGCTCGACGACCGACTCGAAGCGAACAAGCTCGAGCCTGGAGTCCGAATCGGAGGGCAACGTCGGTAACGATCCGTCCACGCTCCGCAGGGGCGAAGAGCGGCTTGGAGCTTCACGAAGCAACCGTGAGAGCCGCTCGGCGACTTCAGGCATGCCCTCTCGGTATCGCTTGGACAAGCGTCGGATGTGGAGCTGGACGTCCTGTGGGCGTCCTGCCAGCGCCAACCGCGCAAGGTGGAAGATATCTTCACCAACACTGTCCGGATCTTCCGCCTGTTCTATTTTCTTCTCCATGGGTGCACACGAGCGTATACCCGATCGGAAGATATTACCATGAGAAACACAGAATCTTCCACACGAGGGCCTCCTCACCGGCCCGCCTTGCCGCCTACAGGGCACGCCCGTCATCCGGCCACGGGCCGCACCTGACCCGACCACACGTCGCAGGTCTTGAAAGCTGTGGGGTGTCGCACACCACCCCGCCGCTTTTCTACCCGTGCGTCCCGCACAACATCCGCCTTCTAATCCTCGTTATCGTGTCGCCACATTGCTTGAAGATGGGAATCTCAGCGGACTAGCCGGTGCTGGCCTCTCATCGCGGCTTCCCTGGGTTTGCGAGCCCTGCAGGCTGGGTTCGCCCTGGCGCCTGTGCCCCACACCTCTGCGATCACAACCCGTCGGAAAGAGGAGGCATGGTGTTCGGCACCGTACGTCAGCTTCCTCCTTCGCCTCGGTCCGGACATCAAAGCCACCGGCATGCCTGGGGAACAGGTCGGGAAGGAAGCGCACTCATCCCGCTTCACCCACCCTGGAGGCCCAGATTCTTGCCTTGTGGCGCCCGAAGCGTTCCTCCAGACCAAGACCTGGGCACCCGGGGTGGCAGCTGGAGATCCCTCGTCCCGATCTTCAGATTCGAGTTCAACAACATAGACCGGGTAGGGCGTCATTCCTCCTCGTCCCCGTAGGGAAGCGCCGCCTCTGCGGCGATGGACGCACCGCCAAGGCCAGTCGTTTCGGCATTAGATTCTTCACCATCTCCGACCATGAATGCGTTGGGCCAGCCACCATGGGCTTCGATGATCTCGTCGATCTCGGCCATGATGCGGATGGTCTCGCTGAGGGCGACGACGATCTTCTGGTAGTGCTCGATGTCCTCCTCGGTCAGCACGCGGCCGGGGTGGGGATTATTGCCGCCCTTGGCCTGGCGGTCCTTGAGCCACTTGTTGCAGACCTGGTAGCCGCCGATGTGGAAGTTCCACACCTCCTTCGGCACGCCCTTGAAGCCGCGTGTCTTCGCCTTGTCGATCCAGACGGTCTCGTCGGAGTAGGAGACCTTCTCCACCTGGAAAGCACCGGAGCTACTAATGGATGTGATATGTCGCTCGAGGCGTTCGGATTCCATGAGATGCAGTGCAACTAGTTGCTCGCCGCAACTAGCAAGACTCTGAAAAACGGAGTTTCCCGCGGGAAGGGGAAGGCGTGGAAATTCTGTTTTTAGAAAGTCCCCATAGCGAGTCCTGTAGGAAGGGCTGTAAAGGACAGCGTAGATGTACTGAAACACCTGCACAGCAGAGACGCCTTCCGTGATGTTCCCAGAGCTGGGAGATTCCAGCTCCAGCGTGACAGCGAGCCGACCGAGAAACTCCACTGAGAAGTTTGGCTCGGGTGAGGCGTAGAGTTCGCCTTCGGTCGCTTGAAGGTACAAAGGAAAGCAGTTCGTGCCACGATCATGAGAGCATGTTTTCATCTCACTGACTAACCTTGAGGCTAGAGCATGCGTGAACTGAGACGAAGTCACCTGCCGTGTTGCAAGCAGCGCTAGGTTGGCGCCACCGGCGAGGTGCCGCATACACTCCGATCTCGGCAGCTCCACGAGATCGCTGCTGTAATAAATGTGTCGGTGATCGAAGGGGCGATAGAGGCACAGCTGAAAGTTTTGCTTCCAATCGGTACGCGTGCGCATCCTTTTTCGCGACTTTGAGAGCTTCCAACCGTATGTGTCCTTCAAGCCGAACTCGTCTGCAATGTCTTTGTCTGTCGCCTTGCCCCTGAATTCCTCAATCCGCCGACGCAACGGCTCGCGGTCGAAGTCAATCACAAACGCATCGCGGTGTGTCTTGATTCCCGTCGAGTTCACTGGCATCACCTCGCCGAGCGAGTCGAACTTCAGGAATTCAGCCCTCAGAGCCTCATCAACGATCTCGAAGCTAAAGCTGGGCTCGACACACGAGGCCATTTCGTAATTGGCGCCCTTACTCAGCAGGGACTCGTACTTCTCGGTTCGCGTTCCCCACTCGTTTCGAATTTCGGCACAACCGGTCGAGGATCCGGGGCCAGTTCGAACCAGTGCAGAAATTGCGACTCCCTGCTGTATGTCAAAGACGTTTTCGTTCATCTGACCAGCAGGAACCATTTCCCTTCTTTTGGAATTCCCATGCAAATCAACAATTTGAATACGCGAAAAATTATTCAGGAGGTTCCACCTGAATCCCCGAAATGTGCGATTGTCGATGAAACCGTGGTTCGAGATAAAGGAGACTATTCCAAGCGAACCTTCGCATAGCAATTGGAGTGCAAGCCCGAAGAACTTCACGTAGTCATCGTTCAGGTTCTTCTCCAGTTGCAGGGCACCCTTTTCTCTTATTCCAGCTCCGCCGATCTCCTTGAAGCGTTCTACCAATGACCTGGCTTGAGAAGTGAGATTGGATGAGCGAATCGAGTACGGCGGATTGCCAATTACCACCGTGAATCGCTGATCCCGCTTTATCGCGTTCACCGCCTTCGCCTCGTGCGCCAGCGCCGGTATCGCAAAGGCCAGCCTTCCTGAGAAGTCTTGTGCCGGTTCCAGTGCGTTGGTGAGGTAGACCCGCGCGCGCTCGTCGCTCTCGAAGCGGTAGCCGGTCTCGTAGAGCTTGAGCCCGATCTTCATGTGGGCGATGGTGTATGGGGCCATCATCAGCTCGTAGCCGTGGAGCCGGGGGAGGAGGTGCTTGGGGACGTAGGCGTTCCAGAGCTTCTCCATCATCTTCTTGCCTTGGCGCTCGTCCTGCCACTTTACTGTCATCGTCTTGTGGATGATGTCGATCACCTCGACCAGGAAGGTGCCGGTGCCGGTGGCGGGGTCGAGAACCTGGACGAAGGCTTGGGTTGCGGTGGCGCCTTCGGGAATCTCGAGGTCATCAATGCGGCCGGCCATCTCGCCCCAGGTGGTGGTGTCGGCGAGGCCGTCCTCGAGGCCGAACTCGGTGCGCAGCAGCTCGTCCACCGAGTGGACGATGAAGGAGACCACCGGCCGGGGGGTGTAGAAGACGCCGCGGTCCTTGCGGATCTTCTTGTCGTACTCCCGGAGGAAGCCCTCGAAAAAGTGGATGACGGGGTCTTCCTGGGGGGTTCGGTCGCCGAAGTCGCGGAGGACGGCCTCCATGTTGGCGGCGTCGAGGAGGGCGATAACATCGCTCACGCCCAGTTCGTCGAAATCGATTCCCGGCCCCGGGCCCGCCTTGCCCTTGCGACCTCCGACCTCGAGGAAGGTCGCCATCAGTTCCTTGAGAAAGGGGTTGGTGACCGGCATCGCCGTCGCGAGTGCGTCCGAAGTGTCGCCCGAGGGGTTGGCAATCCGGGCCGAGAGCAGGCCGTAGGCGATGGTCTGGGCGTACATATCCGCGAAGCCGTCCTCGTCGAGGTCATGGACCAGGGCCTCCTTGAAGGCGGCCATCAGCTTGGATACCGGGCCGTTCTCGCTCTCAATGGAGAGGACCGTGTTGATGCTGTTACGTATGTTGCGGGCCAACCCGGCAAGCTCGACAGAAAGCGCCTTCGAGGTGTTGATGACCTCGCGGTGGACCAGGGTGAAGGCTGAATGCCACTGCATGCGCCATCCACTCTCATTCTCCTCGTCATCGGGCCAGGAAAGTTGGTTGGTCAGCAGTTCGGCCACATGATCGAGGTGGAGTGGGGAATCCAGGTTGTCCCAGCCGAGCACCTTGAGAATGGGCAGGTCCTGCTTTTCCTCGTTCTGCGAGAAGTGTGCGAAGCATATCTGGCGGCTCTCGCCCTCTCCATAATTGGAGATGAATAGTAGGTCGTCCGTCGACCAGGCGGCCCGCTCAGCGCTGTTGGCTGAGGCGCGCTTCTTCAGGGCAACCCTGCTCAGGATGCGGCGCAGGGCTACCACCGGAAGGCGCTTTGGCTCGAACTTGACGAAGAAGACGCCCCAGGGTTGGTGGGTCGACAGAGGCCGCAGGCGTTTGATCTCCTGGATTTTGGCGGCGTTTTGCACGTCGATACCCAGCTCTTCCGGCGTGTACTCGTAGAAAAGCTCGTCGTCTTCATCGAAAGAGTCTTGCTTGATCGGCCAGCCCATTTCGTCACGCAGATAGGCGATGAGCTGAGGGAAGGCCCGGATCTTGGCAAGGGCGGTGCGATGGTCGGTGGGCATGACGTTATCCCTCGTTCAGCTCCATCCAGCACTTGAGTACTGGTCTCACACCTACTGGCGCATCTACACGCTTCAGGTAGGTGTTCTTGATGTGCTTCTGCAGCTCCTTGCGGATGTCGAGGAGGGTCTTCTCCTCGGTGATGCACTTGCGCGGTGTGCTCGGCTTGGAACGGATGCAGGTGACGATCTCGCCCGGGTCGTCGAGAATCTTGTCCGCGTCCAGGTCACAGAGGTACCAGCGCGTAGTCCCTGCCTCTTCCGTGAACTCAGCGGTCTCCTTGTCGAGTGCTGGGAGCGCATAACAGAAGAAGACGCCGCGGGCGGACCTGGGAAGACGCTTGCGCCCGCTGAAGACACTTCCCGGCATGCCCCGGAGTCGCTGCTCCAGGTCGGGGTCTTTCTGGACAAGGGCCTGATATTCGAGGTGCATGTCTTCGACGGCGGTCCTTGTTCCCTCGTAGGCGGCGTTGAACTCTTGAAGGGCACGATAGTTGTCATCAGGGGTGAGCAACTTCCTTCCCTCAATGCCGAGAGTGCTCGAGATCAGCAGGGTCTTCTGGGTGACCCGGTTGTAAAGCGTGAGAATCTGGTTGAGCTCGTCCGGGGGGAGGAAGTTCCAGAAGCTGACCTTTCCCCGAGTAACTGCAGCCTCTGGATTGTCGGCGACAAGTTGGGCCTCGATGTCCGGATTCATCCGGCGGTCTACGCGCCCGATTCGTTGCATCAGCCGAACGGGATTCCAGTGGATGTCGTAATTGATCATCCGCGATGCGTCTTGGAGATTCAGACCTTCCGACAGCACGTCCGTGGAGATCAGGATTCGAATCTCCTCCCTTCCCCCTTCAGCAAGCTGAGAGGGCGCCGTGCCATTGTAGTAGGGGGCGAAGCACTCGATCACATCTGCCCGGTTGCGCTTCTTGCCACTATCAACCTGCTCCACCCTATCGATCCCCGCGACCTCTAGTTGAGTTTTCAGATATCGAGCAGTATCCGCAAATTCTGTGAAGATCAGGACCTTCTCGCCTTGAAGCGGCTTGGATTTCAAGAGCCTGATCAGTTTCTTCAGCTTGTCGTCGTTCTCTGGCTTGAATTTCCGCACCTCCGCCAAGAACTGCACGATCCGGTCCAAGTCGCTGTATGACTCAGCGAGCATCGCATCAAGGTCGTAATCACCGGGATCGAGCGGGTCAACAGCATCAAGGAACTCCTGGGGAATGACGTCCTCATCCGCATCTTCCCCGGCCTCATCTCCCCAGAACTCGTGCTGGCGCGCTGCGACGTACCTTATGACTTCAGCGTTCTGCTGTTGCCATGCTCCGAAGGCGAGCTGTTTCTCCTTGCCCAAGCTGTGAACTTCGACGAACGCGAGGAGCTTCTTCATCAAGCGGTCGCAGGACATCTCGAAGGCGACCACCGAACTTTCGAAGCGCTTCAGGAAGTTGGTCCGAATGAGCCCGGCAATCTGTGACTGCCGCCCCTCTTCAAAGGCGTCGAACTCCTCGTCATCTCCCGTGTACCAGTTGATCGGGTAGTACATGGGGAGGGTGAATAAGGGGTTCTCCCTCCTGAAGGCCTCGTCGAACATCTCGAGGAGCCGTCCATAGGTCTTTCGGATTGAATACGAGGCCACCTTTGGGCTCTGTCGGGTCGGAAACACCGCCTCACCCGTTCCTTCACGCAACTGACTCTCTTTGGCGTAGGACCGACTGCGTTGAACGACAAGCTCCCGGATCATGACATCGGCGGAAAGAGCATCAATGACCTCATTCACATGCTCACCAAGGTCACCCGAATCCGACCCGATCGACCTTCGTAGGACCGTCTCCATCTGATTGAAGTGGACGGTGAGGTTGTTCACCCCCAGCGTCTTGGCGAAATAGGTCTCATCTCCGCGTGTGAAGAGCTCCGCCATGTGACGGAAGTCGCTCAACCTGTTGTTGATCGGAGTAGCTGTGAGCATGTAGAGCGTCTTTCGTCGTTCGCTCGGATCCATAAGGTCTAGGAGTCGGTAGTACCTGGAGCGCTCGACGCCGGCCTCTGGGTCCCCCTCTCTGCCCCTGTTGCGAAAGTGGTGGGCCTCATCGATGATGACGACGTCAGCAAGTTCCGTCATGCGATGGAAGCGCTCCGGATAGTCACCCTTCCGCCCCAGATCGGTGTGGCTGAAGACGGCGAGGTTGCTGAAGTCGCCGCCGCCACCAACGCCGCCGATATGCGGGAGGAGCTTCTTGAGATGGGGTATCCAAACCCCCTCCTTGGCCGCCTTCGGGGCGAAGAGGACTACCCGCTTGCCCTCGTGCAGGACCAGCCGCTCGATCAGCATCAGACCCACATAGGTTTTCCCTAGACCAACGCCATCGCACAAGAAGGCACCGCCATGCCGTCGAGCGATCTTCATCAGCGCCCAGTAAGCCTCCTGCTGATATCGGTCGAGCTGGGGGAACATACGCGACCGACCCTCATCCCACTCGGTCGCTGTCAGTTCGTGGCCACGGAAGAACTCCTGCAGGGCCTTCGCGTACACGTCGAAGGGCGTGTAGAGGTGAGTATGCCGTGAAATGGTGCTGACAATCGCGTCTGATACCTCACTCGCGACTTCCCAGTGTTCGTCGAACCACTCCTGGAGCTGTGTTACTTCTCGTGCGCTCTGCACCTGAATATTGAGTTCTATGTTCTCGGTCAATCCGGGTCGCGTGAAGTTGCTCGAACCGACAAGCGCCTGAGCCCCAACGACCTCCATCTTTGCGTGGGTGATGTAGGCCTTGGCATGGAACCTCCCACGGTCGTACACGCGACACTTGATCCGACCCTCTTGAATGGCATCGACTATCGCTTGTGCACCGGCCAGGAAAGGGTCCCCTAACTTCTCAGACTCCAGGCTGCTGTCCAGTGTCTCTACCGCTCGCGCACGCAGGCCTTCGAGAAGGCGGCGGCGCGTCCTCTGGGTCATCTCAGATCCCATCAGGATTCGGATCTCCTCGAGATCCTGCCACTTGCCATCGAGCGCTAGCAGGGCGCCTATTTCGAAATACCCCGTTGCTATGTCGAACGAGCTTGCGATGCGAGTCCACTCCTCGAGATACCGCAAGCCCGTCCACCCCGAGATGCTGTTATCGACGATGAACAGGTCTCGGCCCTTGGATTCGCGAGCCATTCGGCGAGCATACCATTCATGGCACCCATGGCCACTCCTTGTCCACTTGCTGGCTTAGCCGGTTAGGGAAGCGCAATCGTCAGGGCCGTTCCCCTCGCGAATGCGATAGCCTGTGGGGTGTGAACCCGGAGGCGAGTGACAGTGAATGCTGCCACACCAAGTTCGCCAGGGCCAGGTGCACCCACATCCGTCAGGGACAGCCATGAACGATTCTGACGACGCCCTGCCCAAGAAGACCATCGGTGATCGACTGCACGCAGCCAGCAGGGAGGCACTCTCCCGGGTCCCCGGAGTTGGAGGCACGCTCGTCACAGTCTTTGAGGAGCTTGTGCAATCGCCCATTGATAAGCGGAGAGACAAGTGGCTGAACGACCTTCATGAGGGCCACCGTGCCCTCGAAACCCGCGTCGAGAGCCTCGAACGCCTCGTTCAAGACGAGGGATTCCTCTCCGTCTTCCTGCGCGCGTCAAGACAGGCGCTGGAAACACATGAGCGAGCAAAGCTGGAGGCACTCCGCAATGCCGTGCTGAACTCCGCTTTCTCAGCTGCTGAGGAAGAACAAGAGATGCGTCAACTATATTTGTCACGCTTGGATCAACTTCGCCCCGCGCACTTACGGGTTCTGGGTTTCCTCGCAGACCCGGGGGGCCACGCTAGCGAGGTCCACCTCAGCGAAGCAAGGAGGCCCGCACGCCGCGCGAAGTTTGTTACAGCAATCCTGGATGACCTCCGCGACAGAGAGGAGTTCGTCGAACTCCTAATGAACGACCTGGCGCGCCTAGACCTGCTGGTGCCTGAACCATCGGTTTCTGGCCCAGGAAGCGGGACGGCGGTGACAGCGTTTGGCCGAGGGTTGGTGCGGTTCATCTCCGCACCTGAAGATCCGGCATGACCGGGCAGGTCCCGGACCGCGAGGTCCGGAGAATCAGGGCGGTTTCCCTAACGTGAAAAAATGGTACGCCCGGCGGGATTCGAACCCACGACCCCGGCATTAGGAATGCCGTGCTCTATCCAGCTGAGCTACGGGCGCGTATGGACCGGCATGGTATCGTGCCGGGACCCGTGCCGCACTCTGGGGTCGCTACCGAACTCTCCCAATGCCGACGAATACCGACCGCAAGATCCTCTTGTGGGACGCCAGCGTGGTGATCCCGTACTACTTGCCTGAAGCGTCGAAGAACGGGCAGGCCGCCGCTCGTGCCAAGGTGCTCGTTGAGGCTGTCAGACACCACCGGATAGAAGCACACAGCCTAATCCCAAATATCGTCGTGGCTGAGGTTTTCGCCGCTTTTGATCGATACTGCTACTCCGGATGGGACTCACAAGTCTACAAGCGTTTCGGCGGCAGCAAGGGAAAAACGCTGCACACAAGCAAGTACAGATCGGCTCGCAAGAAATTCCAGGCCGACATCCACAACGGATCGCTCTTCTATCAGCACGACCTCGGGCGCTATCACATCCTCGGCCTTGACCTCATCGCTCCGGTTGACAAGTACAAGAAGTTCTATCGATCAAAGGATGTGAGATCGATGGGCGCCTCCGACCTTCTCATAGGTTCAATGGCGATGCATCTGGTTCGGGTCCATGGGCGCGAAAACGTCCGACTCCTGACCGCAGATCGGCGCATGCACGCAATCTTTGATCGGGCTTGCTCTCGCTTGAAATTTGAAACGGCCAAGAAGCTCGGATTGGTGAGTAAGGCCCCCGAGTTGGGGTTCGGAGACTGGTCCGGCGACCTGTATCCGCGGGTGTTCGATCTAGAGCGGTGTTCCGACAACCATCTCTCCAAGTTCTTCGGTGTCTGGCCCTTGCCGACTAGGAAGACGCGCGGCAAGGCTCCGAAGGCGTGAACGGCGTAGATCTGGCCAACGCCATCGAATGACCCCCCGCACGAACCAGCACCGAGGTGCATCGTCCGGCGAAGCCACGGCCTGGACCACCGAGCCCCTCATCCTGGCCGTGTGCTCGATCCAGCCGAGCTACGCGGGGTACGGGCATGTGGGGCCAGGGTGGCGGCGACCAGTTGGCGGGTGAAGCCCTCGTGACCCGCCGGGTCGTAGGTCAGGCAGGTGTCGGCGGTGCCGGGATCGGTCGGGG
>Ga0114932_10003534_pt1 | contig 15238 bp, 19 predicted proteins | sample 2SBtaG_2_FD_87286 | JGI IMG/M metagenome (GOLD analysis project Ga0114932, IMG submission 87286) | Deep subsurface microbial communities from Kolumbo volcano to uncover new lineages of life (NeLLi) - 2SBTROV12_ACTIVE470 metaG | ecosystem: Environmental > Aquatic > Marine > Volcanic ...
CAAGACCTCTTGCAATTATATGAACAAAAGTATAAACAGGTGGTTGAAGGATTTGCAATTGAGCAAATGGGAAGAAGAAGACGAGATGAATATCAATCAGGTGTTCCTCGAGTCGGAAAATAAGTTAAGGAGAAAAAACTATGGCAATAACACAAGCAATTTGTAATTCATTTAAAAAACAGCTTTTAGAAGCTGACATGAATTTCAAACAAACTGGTGGTGACAAGTTCAAGTTAGCTCTTTATATCTCTACTGCAACATTAAACTCATCTACGACAGCTTACCCTGGAGACAGCACTGGTGGTCAAGTTGGAAACACTGGTCAGTACACTCAAGGTGGTGGACTACTTGTTAACAACGGAACATCAATTTCAGCGGGTGTAGCAAGATGTGACTTCGCGGATAGATCATTCACTGGAGTGACGTTAACAGCTAGAGGTGCTTTAATTTACAATACATCTTCTGATACAACTAATGCATCAGTTTGTGTTTTAGATTTTGGAGCAGATAAAACAGCTACTTCTGGAACGTTCACTATTCAGTTTCCAGCGCCAACATCAACAGCAGCGATTCTAAGGATCTCTGGTTAATCGTAGGAGGTAACCTCCTATGGCAAATAAAACTTACACGGTCACCGTCGCGAGTGGGAATCTCTATGGCGGTGGTACAGGTAATGTATTTTATTTAGACGGAGCTAGAAATGCAACAGGACCTGGCACAGTTAGTTGGGTTGCTGATTCTACTTTGCGCTTTGATCAAAGCGAAGCTACTAACGATAATCATCCATTAATCTTTTCTACTACCACTAGTAGAGATCAATATTTAACTTCTGGTGTAACTTATTATTTAGATGGAGCTGTTACTTATTCACAATACACAAATACAACTACGTTCAACGCAGCTACAACTCGATACGTAGAAATAACTCCATCTTCTTTTACAGATTTTTATTATTTATGTTATGTACATGGTATTGGCATGGGCGGTATCATGGATATGGTCAGTAATTCATGGGGAGCTCATCCTTATAACCAAGGTGCTTGGAATCAAAACCAAGATTTAACTGTAGTTGTATCAAACCCTAACGATACGTTATGGGGAAGAGATACATGGGGAACTTATTTCTGGGGTGGCGGTCAAAACATGGACATGTCACTTAATAATAGTGGCATAACAATTACAAATGAAATTAATCAAGGATGGGGTTCTGATACTTGGGGCACAGAAACTTGGGGCGAGTCAGGAAACCTACACGCAGTTACTGGTATTGCAATGTCAATGGCAGAAGGACTTAGTGGGGCTACAATTAATGGTGATTCAAATTTAATTACTTCAGGAAATGCAGCGACAATGTCTGTTGGAAGCGTAGAGGCATTTTCTGGATTTACTGCAGTGCCAACTGGTCTACCGATGGTTGCGCAGCTAAACTTCAACCCTGGATTTGCTCAAGTTACAGGTTTTGGAATGTCTGCTTCTTTAGGAAGTGTAATTGCAGATAACATTACAAGAGCACAAGTAACGTCTGCAATACCAGGATATTGGGGATACAAATCTACTTGGGGCACATTAGCTTGGGGTAATGGTTCAACTGAACTACTTGCAATGGCTATGTCTGAAGGCTTAGATGGCGCAGACCCTGCACCAGATGCTTCGCTTACTGGAATACAAATGTCAATGAGTTTGGCAGCAGTGACCAATACTTTAGGTCCAAATAATTTTAATATTATAGGAAATGCAACTACTGGAGCCGGTGATACTACAATGGCTTGGGGCGATGCTACCTGGGGTAATTCTAGATGGAATAATGGTTCGTTTGTAGCTGATCCTGATTATGGTCAGACAATGGCCATTACGTTAGGTAATGAAGTAGTAGATTTAAACACTCCTGTGGATGTTACAGGATTTGCTTTAACAGCTGCATTAAATTCAGTAGCAGATGTTATAGTAGAAACTAGAGTATTTCCTTCTGGAAACCTCTTGACAATGGGTCTTGGTACAGGTACAAATACATTGATTTGGAATGCAGTCGATACAGGTTCAGCGCCAACGACACCTCCTGGATGGAAGGAAGTTCCTACAAATGCTGCATAAAATAAGTGTTTGACACTATTTAAATTAATTTATAATATACAAGAATTGGAGATAAAAAATGGCGAACTCTACATCGGCTAGTTTAAAACTTACAGTCCAAGCAACTGGAGAAAATTCAGGAACTTGGGGTCAGATCACAAATACAAACTTATTAATTTTAGAACAAGCAATTGGTGGATTCCAATCAGTTGCTATTACTACAGGTGCAACTTTAACATTTTCTAATGGTGCACTTTCAAATGGTAAAAACAACGTATTAAAATTAGTTGGAACAATCGGAGGAGCAGTTAACGTAGTTGTTCCTGATTCAATTGAAAAAACTTATATCATCGATAACGCAACAACAGGTGCATACACTGTAACTGTTAAAACTTCTTCTGGAACTGGTGTTACTTGGGCAGCAGCTGACAAAGGAACTAAAGTAGTTTATTCAGATGGAACAAACGTTGTTGACACAAATTTAACAGATTTATCATCAGACTTCTCACCACAACTTTCAGCAGACTTAGATACTAACGCACAAAATATTATTATTGATAATACAAAAGCTATCCTAGACGAAAGTTCAAATGAACAAATTAAATTTTCTACAACTGGCTCTGCAGTTAATGAATTTACAGTCGCTAACGCAGCTACAGGTAATGCACCAAATTTATCTGCAACTGGTGGTGATACAAACATAGATTTAAATTTAACACCTAAAGGTTATGGAAGAGCGACTTTCAATGGCCAAGGTAAAATTCAAAGCGTTGCAGAAAAAGTTACAACAGCAGCTACAGCTGCTACAGGAACTATCGCTTACGATGTGCTTACTCAAGCAGTTTTAAATTTTACATCAGACGCAGCAGCTAACTGGACTTTAAATGTTAGAGGAGATGGTTCAACATCTTTAGATTCTATAATGGATACAGGTGAGTCAATAACTATTGCACACATTGTAAAAATGGGTTCAACACCTTATTATAATTCAGCGTTTCAAATTGATGGATCAAGTGTTACTCCAGAGTGGCAAGGTGGATCTGCACCTTCCGCAGGTAACGCTAATTCATTAGATACTTATGTATATACTATTATTAAAACTGGATCAGCTACATTTACTGTATTAGCTGCTCAAACGCAGTTTGCGTAATAGGTTAGGAGGAGAAAGAATATGCCACTGATATCTACATTCGGAGCAGGATCTGCAAAAGCATTAGGTTTAACTTCTAAGGGAGCATCTCCCTCTGTAGTAGACTATTTAGTAGTTGCAGGTGGTGGCGGAGGATTAGCTCCAGGTGGACTACCAGCATCGTCTGGTGGGGGTGGAGCTGGAGGTTATAGAGCCTCTGGTTTTGGACCAGCTCCATTACAAGGAAGTCAACAAGAATTAGATCCTGGAGATTATACAATAACAGTTGGAGCAGGTGGAGCAGGTGGCGCAAGCCCTGGTGTACCTACTGCCCCAGCAGCCAACGGAACAAATTCAGTTTTTGCAGGAGCAGCAACCATAACATCAACTGGTGGTGGTTATGGAGCAGGTAATTACCCAACATCATATGGATTTGATGGAGGATCTGGAGGTGGAGGATCTGGTTATGGAGCATATCCAGGTGGAGATGGAAATACTCCCCCAACAACTCCCCCACAAGGTAATAACGGTGCCCGAGGAGGTGGATACAACCCTTGGGGCGGCGGAGGAGGCGGCGGAATGGGCGGCGCTGCAGTTAACGTACCAACTTCACACAACCAAGCAGGAGGAGCCGGAGGACCTGGAGTCCCTAATTTAATCACAGGTTCTGATGTAACATACGCTGCGGGAGGTAAAGGAGAACCTGGTGCTGGCCCTGCTGGAACGGTTAATACTGGAAATGGCGGTGGTGCACAACAAGCTGGAGGCCCTGGTGTAGTAGTTTTAAGATTTCCAGCTGATGCAGATGGAAGTGTTTCTGTAGCTCCAGGCACTAACACTGTTTCAACTATAGGACCAGGAGAAGTAGTTGCTAGATTTACTGTATCCGGTACACTAACTTTAGGATAAAAATATGGCACATTTTGCAGAACTAGATGAAAATAATATTGTAAAAAGAGTGGTGGTTGTTGGAAACGACGTGCCTACTGCTGATGGTCCATTAGGAGATAATGATATGCATCCTGATGGAGAAGCTTATTGTAATAAATTGTTTGGTGGAACTTGGAAACAAACTTCTTATAATCATAGTTTTAGAAAAAAATTTGCAGGGCCTGGAAATATTTATGATTCTGTAAAAGATAAATTTTTAGATACACAACCTCATGCAGCATGGTCATTAGATGCAAATGATGATTGGCAACCCCCAATCCCCTTTCCATCAATCATACATGATGATTCAGAAAACCCTGAATGGGTATATCTTATTCAATGGAATGATGCAAAATATCAGGCTGATAATACTATAGGTTGGGAAGCAACTAGATCTAACGACGAAGCGGAAACTAAAACTGTATACAATTGGAATGGTACAACTTGGATAGCTGAATAAAATTAGACTAAGCGTTTAAAGAAGAAAGAATATTAAATGGATTTGAAATTAATACACCGAGTACCTAAACTATATCCCAAAAAATTTTGTAATAAATTAATTAATTACTTTGAAGATAATATTGACAAAGCAGAGCAAGGTGGTTTTGGACCTAAAAAGTTAAAAAATTTAGAAATAACACTTAATATTTTAAATAAAGAAGATTATTTTTATATAGGTAAAGCTTTATTAGATGGCATAAATGATTTTAAAAAGAAATGCCCACATATCGATAAGTATATAATGCCTTGGAGATTAGAATCATCAGCTCAACTTTGTAAATATAAACCTAATAATTATTATTCTACTATACATTGTGAAAACGATGGTGGCAGAGAACATTTAACAAGAGTTTTTGCATGGATGTTTTTTTTAAATAATATTAAAAAAGGTGGAGGAACGGAATTTATTTTACAAAAATATGTTGCAAAACCAAAAGCAGGGGACTTTTATATTTGGCCTGCATATTGGTCACATTTACATAGAGGAGTAAATGCTCCTAAAGAAAATAAATATATTTTAACTGGGTGGTGTAAGTATATTTAATATGAACATAGAAAATTATTATTGGTATTTTCAATCAGTAATTCCAAACAGAATTTGTGATGAAATTATAAAATATGCTAAATCAATACAAGATGAACAAGCACGTACTGGTGGATTTAATGAGATAAAAAAATTAAATCAAAAACAAATTAAAGATTTAAAAAGGAAAAGAGATTCTAATGTTGTTTGGATGAGTGATCGTTGGATTTATAAAGAAATACAACCATACATTCATCATGCAAATGCAAATGCTGGTTGGAATTTTGATTGGGACTATTCAGAAGCATGTCAATATACAAAATATGAAAAAGGTCAGTTTTATGATTGGCATTGTGACAGTTGGGATAAACCTTATATAAAACAACAAGGTGATCCATTACATGGTAAAATTAGAAAACTATCTGTTACTGTAACTTTATCAGATCCAAAAGAATATAAAGGTGGTGAGTTAGAATTTGATTTTAGACAGAATGATCCAGACAAACCTAGAAAAACTGTAAAGTGTAAAGAAATATTACCTAAAGGTTCTTTAGTCGTGTTTCCTTCATTTGTGTGGCATAGAGTATGTCCAGTTAAAAGTGGAGAAAGAAAAAGTTTAGTAATATGGAATTTAGGATGGCCATTTAAATAAATGAACAGTAACTTATCAGACCAAGAGTTTTTTGATTGTTATGTAAAAGAAGAAAAATGGTATCCTTTACAAAATCACGGTTTAGTTGATGAAGATATTAAATTACAAAAAGAAGACTTAGATTTTCCTTATCAAATAACTAGTTACTTAAATTTATTTAAAAACAATCAAATTAAAAATAAAAAAATTTTAGATATAGGATGTGGCTGGGGGAGAGGAGCCTATATAATAAAAAAATATTTACCTGATAATGAAGTAACTGGTATAGATATAAATCAATCTTTTATTGATTATGCGAAAAACAATTATAAAGATGTTAATTATTTTCAAGATGATTTTGATAATACAAAATTAAAACCCAGCACTTTTGATTATATTATTTCAAATTGTTCCATGCACTTCTTTTATAACAAAGATACTACTTATGAAAATTTTAATAATATCTTAAAAGATAATGGTAAAATTATTATTACAGATATCTGGGCTGATGAAACATTAGATTATTTTTTTAAGAAAACAAAAGAATATAATTTTAAAATAGAAAAACAAGAAGATCTATCAAATAAAACTATTGATTCAATGAATGGTGACATATCAAAAATACTTATGTCGCATTCTAAAAATGTAAAAAATACATCAATTAATGCTTTTTTAACAATTCAAAAAAATAGGTTAAAGTTATTTAATAATAATATTAACAAACAAATAAAGTTTGTTTTAGTGAAAGGAAAAAACAATGGCTTATAAAATTATAGATAATTATCTTCAACAAGAACAATATCAAAATTTAAAAAATTTAATAACAGATGACGATTTTCCATGGAGAAGAAGATGGAATATGCATAAAAATGGACATCCTAGTAATAAAGGTTATTTTACTTTTTGTTTTTATAATTTACACATACCTCAATCCAAATATTTTTATTCTTATATCGTTCCAATATTAGATAGTTTGGGCGCGACGACAGCAATTCAAGTTAGAGCTAACATGGTTCTAAAAGAATTTTTTGGTAAGCCATCTATTCCTTTTCATGTTGATTATAAAAACCTTGGAGATAAATCTAAAACGGCTATTTTAAACTTTACTAACGATGGTGGGACAATATTAAAAGTTAATAAAAAAATTGTTACTGTAGAAAGCAAAGAAAATAGGCTTCTTTTAATGGATGGTAACATTAGTCACGCAACTAAAAAAAATAATAAACTTGATTTAAGATATTTATTAAATATAAATTTTATATAATGAAAGGGAAAAAAGATGTCATTTAAAAAAAATAAATATAGTGTTTTAAAAAATGCTATCTCAACAGAGTTAGCAGACTTTGTGTATAAATATTTTTCAAACAAAAGAAATGTTGCAAAAGTATTGTTTGACTCTAAATACATATCTCCTTTTACAGAATACTTTGGTGTATGGACAGATGAACAAGTTCCAAACACATACTCGCATTATGGAGACATAGTTATGGAAACTTTGTTACAAGAAGTAAAACCTGTTATGGAAAAACATACAGGCTTGAAATTATCTGAAACATACTCTTATGCAAGAATATATAAAAATGGAGATATATTACATAGACACAAAGATAGATACTCTTGTGAAATATCTACCACATTAAATTTAGGTGGTGACCCATGGCCTATATATCTTGATCCTACAGGTAAAAAAGGTCGAGCAGGTATTAAGATAGATTTAAAACCAGGGGATATGTTAATTTATTCTGGTTGTGATTTAGAACACTGGAGAGAAGAATTTAATGGTAAAAATTGTGGACAAGTATTTTTACATTATAATAAAAAAGGTTCTAAGATGGCAAAAGAAAACGCCTTAGATAAAAGACCTTTACTGGGTTTACCAGCTTGGTTTAAAGGCGCGAAGCTTACTACATCTGATAAATAAATTTAAATTGTGAAACAATTTAAGGACTATTTAGAAAACTTAAAGTATCCATCTAAAAAAGACACTTGGAATATAGCTGGAATTATAAAAGGTCAAAATGGTTTTTACAAATTTGACACCAGACCTATACGAAAAACTAAAGATGGTGAGATAGGTAAATATGGTTCTTTCAATACTAAAGCAGATAAAATAGTGTATGAGGCTATTAATCATTGGATTATAATTGATGTTGAAGAGTTGCATCAATATTTAAAAAAGAAAAAGCTAAAAAAGGTAATTTTAGAGGAGTTGATCTCGGCTCTAGAGTGGAATATAATACTACCAAAAATATAAAAACTCTATATAATACAAGAGTTATGCTACAAAAACTTAATTTCAAACCAGGTTTTAATAAACAAGCGACAGATTCAGGGGCTGAAGGTCAATGGGTGGATGGTGATTTTGTTAGATTTAGATATGGATTACCTGAAAAAATAGGTGGTTGGAAGCAACTTACAGATGCTCAAGAAACCTTACCTGGAGCAGCTCGTGCTCAACACGCATTTACTAGTTTTAATGGCGAAAAATATGTGGCGATTGGAACATCTCAAGGATTGTTTATATATTACGAAGGGGCTTTTTATGACATTAGCCCACTAGCAACAGCTATTACGGGAGCTACCTTTGATACTTTTTCTAGTCAAAATAACGTAACGGTTAATAAAGTAGGACATGGTTTAGAAAAAGGAAGATATGTAACTTTTTCATCTGTTACACCGCCTACAGGATATGTAGCATCAGACTTTACTACAGGCGCTTTTGAAATATTAACTGTGCCTAACAACGATACATTTACAATTCAAATGAGAGTTAATGCAAGTGGAGCTGCATCTGCTTCTGGATCAGCTAGTATTAATCCTTATGAAGAAGTAGGACCAACATTTCAAACGGCTGGTTATGGATGGGGCACGTATCAATGGAATACAGGGACATGGGGAACAGCTAGAACTGTAAGCAATGTGATCCTAGATCCAGGCAACTGGAGCCTTGATAACTTTGGAGAAGTATTAGTTGCAACAGTATTTAATGGTAAAACATTTACTTGGAACGCAGGTGCTGCTGCACCTAGAGGAAACAGAGCTTCTCAAACTACAACTAATTTTAACACAACAAACAATCCTACAGCTAGCAGATTAACTTTAGTATCTGATAGAGATAGACATTTATTTCATTTTGGAACAGAGACAACTATTGGAACACCGAACACTCAAGATCCGATGTTTGTAAGATTTTCTAATCAAGAAGATTTAAATACCTACGCACCAACTTCTACCAATACCGCAGGTACATTTAGACTAGATACAGGAAACAAGATCGTAGCTGCTATACAAGGTAAAGACTATGTATTCTGTTTAACCGATCAAGCAGCTTATGTAATTCAATTTGTAGGTCCACCTTTTACTTTCTCTGTAAGACAGGTTGGTACAAACTGTGGGTGTATAGGTCAACATGCCGTGTCTTATGCAAACGGTGCTGTGTGGTGGATGTCAGCTGAGGGAGGCTTTTTTGTATTTGATGGTACAGTAAAATCATTACCATGTTTAGTAGAAGATTTTGTGTTTAGCACAGATGGAGATAATTTAGGGCTTAACTATGATGCAGCTGATATAATCTATTCTGCACCAAATGCTTTATATACAGAAATTAATTGGTTCTATCCTAAATCAGGATCTACACAGATCGACAGATGTGTAACTTATAATTATTCAGAAAACGTTTTTACAACTTCTTCTTTAGACAGATCAACTTATCAAGATCAAGGAGTATATAGTTTACCTTATGCAACTGATTACAACTCAACATCTACTCCAGTTTTTGATAATATATCGGGTATAACTAATTTATATGGAGCTTCTATTTACTATGCTCATGAGTTAGGGGACGATCAAGTTAATAGCTCTGGCACTACATCAATTAACGCGTTTATTAAATCTGGAGATTGGGATATTACATCTAGAAGAAGTGCATTAGGTCAACAGACTGGAGTAGTAGATTATAGAGGGGATGGTGAGTTCTTTATGTCTGTTAAAAGATTTATACCTGATTTTAAATATTTACGTGGTAATTCTACAGTTACATTATTTTTAAATGATTACCCTGATAATTCTCCTGTTGGCTCACCACTTGGACCCTTTACAATAACAAGCACCACTGATAAGATAGATACAAGAGCTAGAGGTCGATTGGTTTCTATTCAAATAGCTAATACATCTACGGGTGAAGCTTGGAGATACGGAACCTTTAGACTTGACGCGCAACCGGATGGAAGAAGATAATGGCAACACCAATTAGTTATGGCATAGGTTATTCAGACCAAAATTTACAAGCTATGTTAAATAGCGATACGCCTGAGATTAGACAAGAGGCAGAAGCATATTTAGAGGCTGCTCAAAAACAACAACCACAAAAAACAGGTATTTTACAAAAAATAGGAAACTTCTTTTTTCCACCTGCAGCTGGTGCAGAGCCAAATTTTAATGTTATTACAGGTGAGCCTAGTATTACTACAAATCAATTTCCATTTAGATCCATGTCTGAAATGGCAGCTGCAAATGAGTTGGCTCTTAATAATATGTTTTCGGTGCCGTCACAAACAAATTATGGAAATACACAATCTGGATTTGCTACTAATTTTCCTTTTCAACAAAATGTCAGACCTGTCAATCAAGGTATTCCGGCAATAGATTTAAGCGGCTTACCTGTAAATATGGGTGTAGCCAATGAACCTGATGTTCCGCAAGTGCCCCTAAACAGAGGTGTACCATTTGCAACTCAAGCAAAAGATTTTTTTACTAAAACTATTCCTAGTGTAATTAGAGGTGGAATTAATATGCTACCGGGTATAAGAACAATACAAAACCTAGATAGGTTTGATACACTTCCATATCAAGATAGACAATTTATTAAATCTAGAATGGATGGAGGAATTCCAGGTATCTATGTAGATCCAAATACAGGTTTATTAAAAGATCGAAGAGGTAAAAATGTTAGAAGTCTTTTTGGTAACTACGCAGAATCTGTTGAAAAAGATTATGAAGAATTAGGAAATCAATTAGAAGAATCTAAAAAAAGTTGGGAAAATAAATTTGGAGATTTAAACAATACAAATCAATTTGGTAAAACTTGGAGCGAGATGAATAAAAATAATATAAACAACTTTAATTTCTTAGGAGCACAAAAAGCAGCTAAAGATAAACAAACAAGAGATTTATTAGATAAAGTAAAAGAACAAGTTGAACTTGGATTTACAGCTAAAATAGGTCAATCACTTCACGGTGGCGGTGATGGCCCAAGTGGTGATAAAGGTTTTGGAGGATTTAAAGATGTAGGTGCATATGACAAAGCAAATCAAGCTACTTACGATAGAGCAGTAGACAGACATAGAGGATAATGGCAAAAGTAACAGCATACATACCTGAACCTGCACCAGAATACGAAGCAGAAAATCAAAGACAAATTATAGAAGCGTTAGCTACTATGCAACAACAACTTAATTTTTCTTTTCAACAAGATTTAAAAAACGAACAAGAAGCATTTAATTATTTTTTAGCATGAGTATATTTTATAAAAATCAAGGTTTTAAACAAGTTGATACAAGTAAAACAACAGCGCTTACTTGTCCTACTGATGGAACAATCATAGTTAAAAGTATTTATTGTGTAAACAATGATGCATCATCCGGTATTTTAGTAAACATGAATTTAGTTGATTCATCAGATTCAAGCGCTGAATATGAATTTTTTAGAGATGAGGTAGGTGCCAAGACCCAGGTAAATGCAACACCACAGGGCTTGAATTTAGAAGCAGGTGATGCTATAACTGTGCAAGCAGCTACAGGTAGTAGTAAAATACAAGGTGTAATAAGTTACGCTTTAATAAACAGAGAGAATGAAAACGGATAAAATATATAAAATAGATTGCACTACGGTAACTACGTGGCGTAATACTAAGACTGGTGAAACGTTTAAAGAAAAGAAAGAAGGACCTGATATAGTACAAGATGTAACTGTGCAGGTTTCTCCGAAAGGACTAGACATAATGCAGAAAGTAATGAGTAAAGATGACAATAAACCAAAAACCTAGAGGTGGAACAGAATTACAATACGACTATCTAACAAGATATGTCGATTCAAAATTATTAGATGAAGTACAGATATGTACATCTGTACCTGAAAAGATTCCTTTACATCCTACAAAAGTAAATATTCTATGGCAGAAAAATTCTTACGACCAAAGTAATTTATATCATTGGTTTAAAGATAAATCTAATCATAACAAATATGACTGGTATGTATTTAATAGTCATTGGAACTACGAACATTTTAGAGATCACTTTGATATACCTACTCACAAATCAGTAGTTATTAAAAATGGTATAGACAGAATACAAAAATCTAAGCCGTATGAAAAAGGTGAGCCTATAAGAATTATACATCAAAATACACCATGGAGAGGTTTGTCTGTATTACTAGGTGCTATGCAGTTAGTAAAAAATCCGTTAGTAACTTTAGATGTTTATTCTTCTTGTGAGATATATGGTAAAGATTTTTATCGGCAAAATAACCATAATTATATAAAATTATATGAACAAGCACATCAATTACCAAATGTAAATTATATAGGGTACAAACCAAACAGTTACATAAAAGATAATTTACATAAATATAATATGTATGTTTATCCAAGTATATTTGAAGAAACGTTTTGTATATCGTTATTAGAATGTATGGCTGCAGGGTTGTATTGTATTACAACTAATTATGGTGCATTATTTGAAACAGGGGCTGAGTTTCCTATGTATGTTCCGTATGAATCTAACTATATAAACTTAGCTCAAAAGTTTGCAATGGGTATTGATGCAGCTGCTAATACTTTACACGAAGAACAAATACATAATCATTTAGAATGTCAATCTGCATATGCTCAAGCATATTATGGTTGGAATAAAATAGGTACGTCTTGGAAAAGATTTTTGGAAGGAGCGGTAAATGCAAAAAAGTAATAAAGCGCAAGGCGCAAACAATGAACCCATCTGGTTTACTAAAACAGATCCGACTAAAACGGTAGCGCAAAATCCGGATACTTATCAAACAATTAAAAACAATAAAGTAAACGGAGAAGGAGTTACCGAAATAAATATTGGTATGTACTCTCCATATAAAATTATGGTATGTACACCTGTACATAGCGACGTATCTATGCACTACTGTCAAGCTGTATTAAAGTTTCAACAAGATTGTATACAACGAAAAATACTGGTTAGTTTTACTTTGATGAAATCCTCTTTAGTTACACAAGGTAGAAACTTGTGTGTAGCAGAAATGTTAAATCATGCAGACGGCTACACACATTTATTATTTATAGACTCAGATATTGATTTTCAATCAAAGACTATTTTTACAATGTTAGAAAAAGATAAGGATGTAATAAGCTGTCCATATCCTATGAAAACATTTGATTGGGATAAAGCGTGGAGAAGGATGACAGAAAAACATAGAGCAGTTACTAATCAAGATGATTTAGCTAAAGCAGGTTATACCTTTCCTTTAAAATTAGAAGACCCTCAAAAAGTACAAGTTGAAGACGGAGTAGCAGAAGTAACACATGCTCCTACTGGCTGTATGTTAATTAAAAGAGAAGTTATTGAGAAGATGATTAAACAGTATCCTGAGCTAGAGATATATCAACCAACTATAATTAATGGTAAAAATGAAAAAAAAGACAATATGTTTAATTTATTTGACACCATTCATGATCCTAAAACTAAACGATATTTTGGTGAGGACTTTGGTTTCTGTCAAAGATGGACAGATATGGGAGGTAAAGTACATGTATATTTAAAAGACTATATTACTCATATTGGCGAATACTCTTATTGTGGTAGATTTTGGGACGACCTATATCAAGGAAGTCAGCCTCTCAAAGGTATTGACGATAGTAAAAAAATCAAATAAAGTGTGATATTTCAGGATTAGTATGCCTGCCCTATAAACTAAATTTAGACAAAATTATGGCATTAACAGACACTACAGCATCGAAAAAATTTATAGCAGGAGCTCCAGATATCATTCTAAAAGGTGATTATAGACGTAAGAAGCCAGAGATGAAGATGGCTTCAGCGCCAGATCCAATGGCTGAATTAAATCAAATGGCCCTTAGTATATTTGGTAAAGATTTAAGACTTTTAACTGAAGATGAACTGGAACTTTTAAAAGATGAATATGAAATTTTTAAAGGTAGAGTAGAAGAAGCCGATGGCGGCAGAGCACAATATGGTCTAGGTAGTCTTGTTAAGAGTGTTAAGAAAGCTGTTAAAGGTGTAGCCAAAGGAGCTAAAGGTATTCTTAAATCAGATTTAGGTAAAGCTGCATTACTAGCAGCTGGAGGATATTATTTAGGTGGGGGTAATTTATTTGGATTACAAAGAGCTGGTATGACTGGTTTTAGTTTAGCTAATATACCAGGAGTTACTGCTGCTACTAATTTCTTTACAGGTGGCGGAGATAAAGGTTTGAACGCACTAAAGATAGGTGGAGCTGGTGCAGTTATTTCAGGTCTACTTGCTCAAAAAGAAGAATTAAATACAGGTGAACCAGATGATGCAAAAAGAAGAGCACAAGTAATTGATCAATTAAAAGTACAGTTTTCAAGACTATATCCAAAAGGAGATAATGAAACACCTGAGGAGTACGATGTAAGAATAACAGCTATGGTAGAGCAAGCGGATGACCAAACAGTTGATGTAGGAAACATGGCTGAAGGTGGTAGAGTTGGCCGTGCATTTGGTTCTGATAAGTTAGTGGAACAGGCATCAGGCATCGAGGGCCTACCTATAAATGTTAATTCTAAAGGTGTTAAAGAATTAGATATGAGAGAAACTGGTGGATTTATACCTCCAGTTGGTGTAAAAGAAAAAGCAGATGATATCCCAGCGATGTTATCAAATAACGAATTCGTATTTACCGCTGATGCAGTGAGAGCTGCAGGTGGTGGTAGTGTCAACAAAGGTGCTCAGAGAATGTATGATCTCATGAAGAACCTGGAAAGTAAGGTAGTATAATGGCAGAAGTCTCAACAGTACAACAGTTACCCGCACCGTTTATTGAAGCGGCAGGTAAAACATATTTAGCAGATTTACAAAGTGCTATCGGTGGATTACGTGGAGCTGATTTATCTAAAACTTTAGGTCCACAGTTTGTGGCTCCTACATCAGCTATTACACAAGAAGCTCAAGCGTTAAGAGGTGGTCTAGGATCGTTTGCACCTTTCTTACAAACAGCCGCAGCTACAACTGGACCAACTGCATATCAGCAGTTCATGTCGCCATATCAACAAGATGTTATTGATACGACGTTAAGAGAGTTTGATGTACAAGCTGCAAAAGGAATTCCTAGTATCGCAGCTCAAGCCGTTGGTAGAGGTGTACTTGGTGGTGGTAGAGAAGGAGTTATAAGATCAGAGTATCAAACAACAAGCGACAGGAACCGGGCAGCA